>Ga0214919_10008040_pt1 | contig 14058 bp, 19 predicted proteins | sample LL1503_MetaG_FD_177994 | JGI IMG/M metagenome (GOLD analysis project Ga0214919, IMG submission 177994) | Freshwater microbial communities from Lake Lanier, Atlanta, Georgia, United States - LL-1503 | ecosystem: Environmental > Aquatic > Freshwater > Lake | place: USA: Georgia | collected...
CTGAATCATCATTGCCAAGTTTTGCTAGCACTGAATGCTGCAAATAGTTTGATTTGGTTTTGATTGGGTTGCGCACTTCGGTGTGTGCAACTGGTGTATATTTTGGTTGTGAGGCTTCGACCTTTTGGGCTTCTACCTCTGGTGCTGGGGTAGCGTTTTCCACGCTGGCCTCACTTTCGGTTGGTTGGGTTTGTGTTTCCTCTACTGGTTCAGGCACTACTTCACTAGCTGCGACCGATTGAACGGCTGCGCTTTCAAAGGCTGCTGCCTGCACCAAACTCACTTCTTTCAGACTTGCTTTTGTAACATAAAGAATCCCGTTGCGTGGTTCGCTGGCATCAACAATAACGCCAACACTTAATCCATCGCGCAGTTCAGATGCCTCAATAAGTGCATCATTGCCTTTGGTTGTTGGTGCAATTTTGAAGGATGCGTAAATGCCGGATGTGTCCTCACTAGCAGATTGCATCATTCCAATTGGATCTTTTGCGTTGTGCTCTAGTAAAAGTTTAATTTTTCCACCAGTGTTGTAACTAATAGATCCTTTTTGAAATACAACTTGACCGGCACTTGTATTACCGATCTCGCCAAAGGGCACGATCTTGCCTGCAATAATTCTTCGGTTTGCATCGCTAGATTCAACCGTTGTGTTAAAGGTTAGGTGTAGGGGCTGTTGGTCCACTGCCTGCTCCGTTCGGTGTTAGGTCTTCCATTTCTTTGGCTTGATCTAGTGTGATCAAATTGAGTTGCAACATTTTTTCAATTACTGCCAAGCGTGTGAGTGCATCGGATCGCAAGAAAGTTTCATCCAACTCAAAGCGAACCTCATTTCCACGGGCGGTGAGATCATCCATTGAAAGTCTTTGTTCGATTGCAGAAATAAATGGGCGAAGTGTGTAATCAACAAATTGTCTGCGCTCATCAACAACATTTGAATAAGTCATTGAGTTATTTAGATCAGCAGACAAGTACCAAGCAGGTACATTGCACAATCTACTTATTTCCGTTGCAAGTGTCTGTTTTGCTGAGTCGTACATCATTTCGGAAGGAGAAAAGTTAGTTGGCTCAAATCGGAGTGTGCTTGATAAGTAAGCGGTGCTTCTCTGTTGTCTTGCCAACTTCCACGCGCCCAATAATCCAGTAATTTGTTCCTCGGGCAAATCCGCGCCACTATTTTGAATATAACCTGAAGGCATTGGCGTACTAGCTGCAACTGCACTTGCTTTTTCTAAATCTAACGCAGCTTTGATAGTGCGACCACCTCGGCCCAATATCCCCAAAGAGTCAAGTGCTTGAAATGTAACAATACTTCCCAAGCCGTTTTGTGGTCGCAATCCTGATCCATCAACTGTGTAACCAACAACCAAAGTGTTTGTTGAATTAAGTTTTTGAGTTACGCGATCAAATGAAACCCAAGCAAAACCCGATGGCCTGCCACTATCTGCAAAAGTTTGTGTAACTTCCCAAAATGCAACTCCGTGCATAAATAAATCAGAAACCGTTGCTGCAATCGTAACTGCACGCGGTTGCCGGTAATCTGGCTGTTGCAACCAAAGTGGCTCCTCTAATTCTTGCCCTGTGCTTTTCTTGTATAGATTTAAAGGCAAACTGCCAACAACACCAGTAATAAGTGAGTGGCAGCGCGCAACACTGGGAACGGCCAGTGCTTCGATTCGGGAAACAAATACGGCTGGATTGTAAAAACTTTGTACGCTGTAACCTTCCATAACTGGTGGCGCGTACTGTGCTTGGATGCTTGGTTTAGATTCTGAAATGCCTGCATCAACTAAGCGCAATGCAGACAATAAACCCATACCAGAACTATAGGTCAATATAGGGCAAAAAGTATTTAATGCACTTCGGCGTGTCTAGTTGACATATATTGCTGCAATTGCTTGTGGCTTGTTGGCATACCAAATAACCATTGCTGAACAAATGGCAGCGGCCACCTCGTTTGCAGATTTACGCCTTACGATGCGCCACCCTGAATCTGTGGTGCGCATTGCGCAAGAGTTTACCGATTCGCTTAATTCGTACTCATCACCGTGCTGGATTCGATTATGGCTCATCGCTGCAAGCATCTCATCGCACGCACTGGCAAATAGTTGCCCTGAGATCTCCATAACCGGCACGCCGGTATGCGCAAGCCGTGCTGCAACACCCGCTGTTGTGTAACGATCAAATAGCAGCATCTTTGGCCTAAACCGTTTAATGTGCTCATTGATCTCACTGGCCATCTTGAGATCATCAATTGAGGCTTCACTTTTCCAAGTCTGCAAGCATTTAAGTTTGACTTTATCGCCAACCAGTTGCCCTGCCACAAGAGCTGCGTGCCTACGGCTGGGAGATATATCCATTGCAAAGAATGTAGAGGCTCCGGCCTCAAAAACTAGGTTTTCAATCTTGCAAGATTCCCACGCACCGATTGGCCACGGGCTTGCCAGATTGTCCACCCACTGTGTAAGCATTTCGGTACGCACTTGGTTTGGTTCACCAGTGCGAATCCTGTGTTCTAGGATCTCAGCGGTGATTGTGTGGCCGAGTGCCGGATTAGCCTGCGCCCACGCTTTCCGGTCAGTAATTTTCAAAGATGGGTGAGCACTCCACTCCAACCAGCGCAATGATGGTGTTTTATCCTCAATCCCAATTTGTCGCAGGGCATTGAGCACGGTGCTGTTCTTATCGCCTGCATTGCTAACTGTAAGAATCTGAGAGTGCGGCTTGGCTTGCGTTGTGTAAAGCGCGGCATCCCACGCCTCTTGTTTAATATCTCGCAACTCATCCACAAATACAAATGAAAATGAGTAGCCTCTTGCGCCTTCATTAGTAGCTGCAACAACCACGATCTCTGCACCATTCTTAAATCTAATGCGCTCATTGCCATTTGTGCTGTAGGTCTTTTCCCACAAGGCTAGCAATGAAGGTGTGTCTTGGATTAGGTAATGGATTTGCCTAAATGTAGTAACTGCCATATTGCGGTTTGAACTCATCATCCCGATTGACTTTTCACCAAATAGGTAGATTCCTGCAAGTATTCGGATTTTTGCAATTTCGGTTTTACCATTTTGCCGACTTACGCATAGCCCTATGGTTTTGCCTACCCAGTTGCCATCCTTCACCAGCAACATATCGCCAAGCGCATTGATTTGCCACGGCATCAAGTGGATCCCAATGGATTCTGCAAATGCCACTACTTCGGGTGCGCGACTGGTTGCGCCTTTAACTGGACTGCTAAATATACGGGGCGTAGGGCTGCCAAGTACCGACCCCCCAACGGTCTTAACATTTGGCAGGTCGTTTTGGGATTGTCCTATTATGTCCTGATTTAAATGTATATCAGAATCGGCCGGTTTCGGATTAAATGTGGGTAAATTGGACTTTACAAGATCAGGGGGGGTAGGGATCGTGCTCAAAAAAACCGGTTTAGCAACCTTCCCACTCTTTGCATTATTGCAACGGCGACAAGCTGCCGCAAGGTTCTCAGGTTCATCACTGCCACCTTTTGATCTTGGATGTATGTGATCTACTTCATTGGCTTCACCCCCACAATAACTGCAGGTGTATTGATCTCTTTGCAATACCTCTAATCGAACGCGTTTCCATTCTGTTGATTGCAATGATAAGCCCATCAGTACCAGCCCTTTGTGTTGTGATGCCGTAGTGCAGCACACCCATCATCGTATCTTGCTCTTATGTATTTCATCATCCAAGTTATCTGCGCCGTTGGTGATGCTGTAGCCAAGTACCGCGTGCGACCTTGTGGAAGGCCGTAGTGGCTCCCCGTGTGAGCGTTGGGGTTGTTACTTGATTCTTTGTAGATTAGATCTTTTACGCATTTGTATTCTCTAAAGTCTTTGGTTTGCTTGATTAGTTGCACTTCCCATCTGCCCTGCCCAGCATCTTTTGCTGTTGCAGTTAAAGCAGTTGAAAGACAAAGCATAAGGATTAACAACAACATTATTGCCCCCCTATATCCCCCCATTGAGAGGATAGGCCATTGATAAGTGCAGGCCAAAGGTTGCCCCTCTAACGGGCTACAACGCACAATCAGTGCGCCCTGCTGTTTAGACTCAAGCAGCTGAGTAGAATCCAAAATGTTACACCCTACGACTTGTCCATAATAGGCAAGTGCTGCACTCTCGGTGTGTCGCATCCAGCCACATCCCACATCCAGTGCATCGGCTTATGCTGCGATCACTGGACATTGGTGGCATCTTTTGGTGGCCGTAGCGCGTTCTCATCCATTGCTACTGTTACAAATAGGCAGTTAAGGCATTGCACCATTGACAAGCCCTCTGGCAAATCGTAAGTGCCACTGTAAGTGCTAAAGGGTGCAGTGCCTTTGCACACGCCCCTGCATTTGAAGTACCGGATGCCTTCAAGCATTCTTGGCTCCATAAGCACCAATCCGCTTGCCCCTACCAATATGCAAGAATCCCACAACTTTGGTGATTGTGTCGGTGTTGCCAAACTCTGTGGTTGCAGGCAAGCCGTCAAAGTAATACCAAGCTGGCATTGTTAGTTTGTTTAGGTTAAATGACCAAATGCCCTTAGGTGTTGAGCAGATATATAGTGCAGTTTTGCCATCTAGCCAAGCCCGTTGCGTTACTGCGTGGTACTTGTCGCGCTCAATCATCAACTCGTCATAATGCGTATCACGGCATTTAAGTTCAATGTAAATTCCTAGTTGCTCACTGCTGGAATCAAAGCGGCCAACTGGATCAGGATTCATCAAAAGGTCAGGTATGTACCGATTCTTGAGGTAGAGAAAGAGCTGCATCTCATTCATCGGCAACCCTGCATTTAGCGCAGACAAATATCTGATCGCTGACAATCCCGCCGCTTAAGAATTGCTTGGTGTCGCAGCTGTCGCAGATCGTGGCATCCTCATCGGTTACGCCCTGATCAGTGAAGTGCAGCGCAGTGTTGTCTGAGAAGTAAACCTCAAGATTAGCCACGCTTAGCCCACTCTTTGCCATCCATTCCAACTGGTGCGCATTGATCGCCTTTGTGTTGTGGGGAATCGCAAAAATAACCTTCCCACTTCTTGCCAGTGGTTGCATTCTTGCCAGAATTGTAAAGGCGCGTGCCGTGCTTGCAAGGAAAAGCGCGGTTGTTAGGCTCACGCTCATCCGGTGCTGCAAGGGCATTTACTACTGCCATCACTGGCTCATTCCAAAGATCATCATTTGCCACTGGCACACCAGCTGCGACCCGTTGCACCTTTTCCATTTCGGTACGGCTTGGCCGCTTGCCAATCTTGGCTTGGAATCCAGCAGTAGCCAACACTCGCCCAATCGCACTGGTTGCACAATTTTCAAGGGCAAAATTGGCATTGACCCCACGATCGCTAACAATTTCGTGCGCGTAATCTGTGGCAATGATCGTGCCATCATTTCGGTATGCCGTTGCCTTGATAATAAAACTCTTGCCATCGTTGAACACTAAATCGGTATCAATCCGACCTTCGGGATATTTGACCCAAAATAGGGCAATACGCTCATCAACTGTTTGGTACTCGCTAAGGTCAAAGGCCATTGGTTAGGTTCCAATCTTGCTTGGCTTTTGTGTAGCCGATTGACCGGCCACGCTTGTAACCTATGTGCTTGCCATCTCTATGGCCTATCGCGTAACCCAAGAGCACGCACCCGAAACATATTGCGCAATACATTGCCACCATCACCGCAAAGGCCATATCTGATGCCATTTTATGCCGCCACGCGGGTTGTGTAGTTAGTAAATATAACCCAAGATTCTGACCCCATATCGTAAGTAGTAAAGAATCCTAGTTTGTTTGAGGCAAGGTAACTCTTGGCTAAAATGCAGCTGATAGGGCTATCAAACCAATATGCCCACTCCATTGATTCTGCAAGTAATGCAATCTCTGTATCCTCAAATCGTCCATCTTTTACTTGAGCCATCCAGCCCTTATCGCCCCAAGCCATTTGCGTATCTGAAAGCAAATCAAAGTCCTCTGGGGTCATTTTAATAACTATTTCTGTATGCATAATCTAGTCCTTTCCTAGTCCGGACTTTTATTGTGGCACTAGGGGCTGACATTTTGCAACACCAGCCCCGCGTGTCGGTCATTACTCTTTTGGTGCTCGCCCGTATTTGCCATCACTTGTGCTCAACGCACGCATAATGACCGGCAAAAGAGATGCCCAAAGTCCATTGGCAAGTAATCGCCAATCCGCGCTGGTGAAGTCCAGCGGTGATCCACCGATTGTGGCCATCAAGGTTAGCAAGATGGTCAATAACGCGCGCACATAAGTCCCGCACGCTCCTTTGATTTGTTCAGCCATTTGTATCCAATCCGAGCGCAGTAATGCGCTCTTTTGCCTGTTTAGGGGTCAGGCAAACTTCAAAATGCATTTCATCTTTGCGGTTGCGATAAGTACCGCCCCACTTTAAGCCGTACTTTGCAGCTAGTTCAATCACCAGCAATGCTTTGCCCTCTGCAAATGTATTTTCTGCACCCAATTTATGTAGGTTTGAGTTCAAATCAATGGCCGTGCCGCTGCTGTGATTGCTCAACCGATCCTCACGACCGCGCACCATTCTAAAACAGTAACCCCAAACATCAAGGCTGCCGTGGTCTATCGGCTCAATTATTGCGTGAAACTCTGCTGCAAATCCCACCAGCAATGGTGCAACCTTCTCAGCGCACCGCAGCTTGATGGTTGTGCCTTTTACTGGGTATGACTTTATGCCAATCTCAGTAGGATCTTTGCTTGCTGGCCAACCGTTATCAGATTTTAAGGTCGTGGTCGGCATTGCTGCAATCCCAACGATAGGTGTCAGTATTTAAAACTAATTCAGCGTGTCCACAATCAGGCTTAGGGGCTATAAATACATCTCTCATAGAATCATAAACATATCCTACGCCTGCAAAATTAGCCCTAATCCGATTATTAAAACTTGTCCTTACCCATTGTTCGCCGGTTTCGGCAAGCATACGATCTGCGAAGGTATCCTCGTCTGAATCCATAGTAACAATTACTGCAGTAACTATGCCGTTTTCAATCTTTGCGTGATGAGCCATTTAATCCCCTAAAAGGTAATAGTGCCGGTTGATGAGGCTGTGATCTGATAAACCCTAAAGCCTGCGCGTACTGGCTCTGTGTAAGTTAAGTTTGTCAGTGTTGCGGCTTTGTAAGTGTCAGCGTAAGCAATAATAATAATTCCAGAACCGCCGTTGCCGCCTACCGCCAAAGTATCCCACCCTCCCCCACCGCCCGAACCTGTGTTAATTGTTCCATTGGTTCCGCTACCGCTTGTACCAAATCCACCTGTACCACCGCCGCCTGTTCCGCCTGTACCACCTGCACCTCCGCCAGCACCTGCACCACCACCGCCGCCCGCTCTGGTTGTTGAAGTGCCGTTAATACTTGAAGCCGTACCGTTGCCGCCGTTGCCGCCAAAGTAATTGCTGCTGCTATAACTTCCAGTTGTTCCAACCGCACCCGCACCACCACCGCCTCCGGTTCCGCTAGGCCACGCACCGCTTGAAGGCGCGCCATTGTTGCCCTGTGCTGGACTTGCCGTTTTTGTTCCAGCCGCACCGCCGCCAGCATTACCACCGCCAGAACCGCCAGAACTACCACCCGCACCGCCATTAACACCATTATACATACCGCCATATCCGCCGCCGGTTGCCGTAATGCTCGCAAAAACGCTGTTTTCCCCCTGTGTGCCGGTTGAAGGTACAGCCGCGACTCCACCAGCACCACCGCCGCCAATAGTTACCGTATTGGCAACTCCACCAGTAACAGCAAATGAGGTATTTGTTAAATATCCACCAGCACCAGCACCGCCGCCTACATATCCGCCACCGCCTCCGCCGCCTGCAATTACCAGATATTCAACGGTTGGAGTAGAAGGTATAGGTGGAGTAGTACCAATTAAACCGGCTGCTATTGCTCCAATCATTTATGCAATACCGCCATAAATACGCCAAGTGTTAGCAGCTACTCGCACGCATTGTAAAACTTTGTGCTGAGCCAAAGTAGGCGCGGCACTTGATGCTCCTGCACTGGTGATAGTAACTCCAGCACCAGCAGCCATTGTCAATAAACCAGCACCCGTGTTTATTATTGTAATTGCGCTGCCATCTGCTGCGCTTGTCAAAGTGCTATCTGGTGCAATAGTTACGGTCTTTGTTCCGGCGTTGCTAGTCTGAATCATTACTTGATAAAGATCGCTGTTTGCGACCGTATAAGTTGCGCCGCTTTGAGTGGTAATTGTAAAGTTCACTAGCCCGTTAAACATTGCAGCACTGAGCACATCACCTGTGATTGCTGGCATTCCTGTTGTCATTTACTGCTCCTTTGTGTCTAGTATGATAGTACGGAAGTGCCTAAAATGTCGTAAAGATTGTTTGGGTCGCCAATAATAAATGCGTCAATAATTGGTTCAAGGGTGGTAAAGGTAGTTACCCAATTGTTTGGGGTTACATTGTGCGACACCCCAAAGATCTGCAAGGTCTTGTCTAGTGTGCTGGTTCCTGTAGCTGCTGGCTGAGTGCTTTTGACCTTTATCGGGTCAAAATAATCTAGTTGCAATGCAGCTGTAACACCGGCTGTGCTGGTCGTGTTTAGGTTTAGGCTTAACATATCCGTGCGTGTCGTGGTTGCTTGCCGTGAAGCAATATAGGCACGCACATAATCCAATGCCACTGCATCGGTCTGCATAATGAGATCAGTGCGATTGTAAGAATGCTTGAAGTAGAGGGCAACTGATGCGGCATCCTCAGCGGTTTGAGCCGTGCCACCAATGCGAGTAACACTGCCTGAGTTGTAAACCAAATCATCATTGAATAAAAACTTGACTTGTGAGTAAGGGATGCCAGTGCCATTATCGCTGAAAATTGTTGCCGTGCCGCCAATGCTTGATGAGGTAAAGGCACGATTTTGAAACACCATATTGCCGCTGGCATCAATATAAATTGCGCCATATTCTGAGTCCGTGCATTGTTGCAATTTTGCAAGGGCTGTGGCCGAAGCGGTGGGATTTGCCTGAACTGTGGTTGCAGCGGTATCTATGTCGCGCATTGAGGCTGGCCAAGCAATAGCATCAAGTATTTGGCTGATCCGAGTGCTGGCCAAATCACCAGCTGCTGATCCTGCAACAGTTGTGAGTGTTGCAAGGTTGGCAAGCCTAAATCCATCAACCGCTGTAATTGTGGTTGTGCTAACAATGCCTACATCACGGCTTTGTTGATAATTGAATCCAGTTGTGTAACCGGCAAACATTGGCCAAATAATTCCTGTGCTCGGATCAGTGGCAGTAATAGTTATTTTGCGCAATGGTTGTATCAAACCGTAATAAGGGCTTGCCGTATTGTTAGGGTTGAACGCGCCATCTTGGTCTGCAATTACCACGCTGCAAGTGCCGGTCTGGAATACATCGCTGAGTGCATTGCGGCCTCTGTTAATAGTTACCGCCTGCACTGTGTCTGAAACATCGGCTGTAACGGTTGCGCTATCGGCCAAGATATTAACGCCAAGCACACCGGAGCCAATAATCATTGCCTGACCAAATGAAGGGCCGCTTGAAAAATTAAGAATTACTGCAAGTGCTGGCAGGCTCATCCAGTAGCCGTTCCAGCACTTGACCAACCGTTGCGGTTGGCTTCTTGCACTGCTCTTTGCACTGATTCATAAAACTCATATTGCGTGCCGATATTTATGCCACCTTGCAAATTGACCGTAATGCTTTGTGCATTGGTTTGTGCGCCTCTTGGGGTCATTTGATCAATTAAATCTTGGCTGTAACTTGGTGCGGCATTTGTGTTTGGCATTGCTGGTGATGAAATCATTGGGGCTTGGGTTCCTGCATTTGTGCCCATTGGTGCAAGTGAAGTACCTGCAAATAACCCACCGGCATAAGTAACAATTGGCACTGGCAGTTTGGTTATCTTTGCCAAGGTGCTTTCAACATCTGCCAACGCTAATTTGTTAATGCTTATGGTGTCCTGAAGTGCTGAAATCTTGCGCGATCTATCAGCTGCATCCGCGTTGATCTTGGCCTGCTCTACTTCTTTAAGGGCTGTTATATCGTCGTTTTTATCCTCGGTCTTTAAGGCTTGCATTGCTAAAAGGCTCTTACGGTCTAATTCGCTGATCTTGCCCTTGAGTGCAGCTGCGATTTGGATTGCATCAATGTCAAACATTCCTTGCAACTTGGTGTTTGCTGCCGCTGCCTTGTCAATTTTAGCGGCTTTATCTTTTTGAATAACAATTTTGGTTGCAAAATCCAATGCTCTTTGATTCAATCCACGATCAAAAACATTTGGTGCTTTTTTATCCTCGGCTTTTGCACCTATTTTATTTCCTGCAACAACCGTTCCTATAATTGCTGCTGCACCTAACAATTTTTTGCTTTTGGCAATGTTTATTAAAGCCATTGCAGGTTTAACCAATTTACCTTGTGGCAAGAAGGCAGCAACAACGGCTGCTACCGATAAAGCTGTTCCAGCAAACTTACCTATTTGTTTAACTTTTTCAGCCATAATACTAAAACCGGTAATTGTGTCTGCTGTTGCTTGTGCAACTCTTTCCATACTGGATGCCAAGTTTTGTACGCTATCGTTGCCAGACAATCGAATTAAAGCATCAATTAATGAAATGCCAATTTTTTCACTGGCCTCTTGAGATGCCACACCTAAAATACCCATTTGCCCGGCGTAACTTTCAGCCGCCGTTTTTGCTTGACCTTCAAAAAGTTTGGTTAATTTTTTAACTATTTCATCAAAACTGCTTGCTTTCAAATCGGCTTTTGATAATCCAATGCCTAATCTGCCAAGTGCTTGCGTTTGTCCCAAGTAGGCTTTTGCCAAACTTGCTGAAACTTGCTCTGTTGTTTTTCCCGTGCTTGCACTTATGTCTAAAGTCAATGCCAATAATTTTTGTGATTCGGTTACATCACCAGTTGCACGCACCAATTTTTCAAATGCTGGGCGCAATAATTCCTCAGATACACCTGTGGCCCGTTGTAAAGTATCAATGTATTTTGTAAGCATTGGTGTTGCAGCAGATTTGCCAACATTTTTAAGAGTTTGGGCAAGTGTGGCTTGCGCTTTTTGATCTGCTATTGCAGCCGCAACTGATTTTTTAGCATAAGCGGTAAGTGCCACACTAGCTGCACCAATGCTGATTTTGCTAGTAATTCCAAAGGCTTTTGTTTGATTGGATAATTTTTTAAGTTCTTTAGTTGCTCCAACAAGGCCAAGTTTATTAAGTTGAAAGAAAATCGGTACTTTAATCATTTGGCCAACTTTGCATTCAACATCTTGGTTGCTCTACTTATTACATCGCGCATCTCATTCTCAATATATGGCGCACGATCCTCAACGGTTTTGGTAATAATCCGGCCTTGCTTACCGCGTACAATCAAACCGCTTTGTCTGGCAATTTGTTTATTGAACCAGTAACCGGCTTCAGGGTTGTTGCTGTTTGAATAACCTTTAACGGCTCCTCCGCGCTTTTGCCCTTTGGCCACTTTCAAATGTGGTTGGCCTTGTGGATTCTTTCGGCCTGCGGTTTCATAGATCGCACCGGCTGGATCAGATTGAGTTATGAACGCGGTTTTGCTTGTCCACATCCCTTTAACCCGTTGCCGGTCAATCTTGCTCTTGATTCCCATTCGCACACCATTTGGCCGGTACTCTCGCGCACCCCAAGCACCGCCTGAAGTCTTGCCCCAGTTGCTCAATCCTGATGGCACATTATTTGGCACTTGTGATCTTGCATCCAGCTGCGTGGTTTTGAGCACTTGGTAAATCTCTTTATTCATTACTTTAAGTGCATCTTTGTCAAACTTTTTAAGCAAAGCAACGGTTTCATTGTATCCAGTAACCTTAACGCCTCTTAGATTTGCTGGCATCCTTGATCGCCTTTGCCCTCTCCTCAAGCACTCTAATGATCATCTTGAGCATTACCGGATCCATCCCGATAAACTCACTGGGTGCGATCCCAGTTTCAACACTTAGATTTGCGACCAAATAGGTGAGTGAGTCTTTGCCACTCAATCCCCTAAAGGGTCGCTATCTAATACCTCAACTGCCTTTAGCGTTTCCAGAAACTTCTCACCAAATATCGGCACTGATTCGCCGGATCGCCGGATGGCTTCCCAACACAACCAGTAAACATCCGATTGCATCTGATCATCTGCAAAGGCTTTGTGAATGCCTTTCTTTTTGTTCTGTTCAAACGCATATTCAATTATTGGTGTGATCTCAAACTCTTGAACCTCACCAGTGGTGCGTGTGATCTTTAACTTAGCCATTGCCTAGCCCCTTTGCTTAGTTGTTATGAAGTTGCGATTGCTACTGTGCTCACGCAGGTAAAAGTAATTGATTGAGTTGATAAATCACCAACTGCACCATTGATAGGTGTGAGGTTATTTACCAAGATTGATGCAGTAAATGATGGATTGGTTGCGCTTACTGCTGCTGTGGTTGGCTTTAACACGCAAGTAACAACTGTGCCGTATGCAGCTTGTAATGTTGCATAAACTTCACTTGCTGCGTAAGAGTTTAAGAAATCCAAAGTGATTGTGCTGGATTCTAAGCCCTTAACAAATGAATGCGCGGTCGCGCCCATTGCGGTTGTTTCTAATTCATCAAATTGTTGGTTGATGGTTGCGCTGGTTACTTGGTCAGATAGATCAACCGAGTTAATTGTTACTGATACTGTGTTGCTCAGTGCTGTTGTTGTTGCCATTATTCTGCTGCCTCATCTTTCTTTGGTTTCGCCGTTATCGGTTTGATCGATCCGCCTGCGATAAGCGCATCAATGTTTGCTGTTGCTAAGTCCTCATCAGTTAGGGTTTCGCCTACTTCTTTGCCCCCTACGATGCCTGCCAATACTTCATAAGCCATAATTAACTCCATTCACTTAATACTTCAATTGAGCAATCAGTGGTTAAAAGATCCCCTGTTGCTAAGGCCAAAGTTGTAGGTGCGCTAAATCCGGTGATATTCATTTGGTAACTAGCTGCTGCAAGTTTTCCGTACACGGCCACCATAAAGGTTTCGATTGTGTTCAAGTTGCCCTGATTGTCTAGCAGTGGCACAAGAATCATAATTTTGAATCGTGCAAATGGCAGAATGCTGGATTTGGTTTGGTTGTTTGGCACAAGGTAGGGATCATCCGGCATCACAACAACTGAGTTGGCAATCGGTGCGCTTGGTGGAAAGGCAAAGGTTGACCAGACACCAGCATTGGCCAGTGTGGTTGCCAGTGTCGTGCGAAGGGTGGTTATTGCTGTTGGCATTAGCCGACCATTGCGGTTGGAGCCATATACGGGGCAAGAAGGCCGCGCACACGGGCAATGAGTGTGTTGCCCATCTTAAATGGTGAAGGCACAAAGCCATCAATGCTTGCGCCCTGCCCACTAGGGGCTTGGCGTGCTTGCCAAATATCCACTGCGATCATCATTGAGGCTTCCCGTACAGCTGCAACGCTGGCATACGCGGTTGAGTGATTTGGGCCGCGTACCAATCCAAATGGCACAACCAAGTGCGTTGTTTGATCGCTTGCTGTTCTTGAATAAGTAAAGGTAAAAGTTGTGTATCCAGTAATTGTATAAGTGCCGTTAAATGTTGCCGTGTCTGATTTGGTGATGGTTACGCTTTGGCCGGTAACAAATCCGTGTGGCTGTGTTGTTGTAATCGTTGCCACATTGCTGGTTAATGCTGTGGAATAAACAAGTGCTGAGTTGTACCAAAGGTAAGCATCAATTATATCTTGCGCACTTTGGCAGACTTCCTCAACTGTTGCATCCGCATAAAGAGTACCAATGCCAAGATTTGTGCGAAGTTCTGACATCGTTACATAAGTTGCGGCCATTGGTATCTCCTTTCAATTTAGAGGCCAACCCCCTGCCGGACTAGGGGCAAGGGGCGGCCGGACTAGGGTTGGGATCAGGTCAGGTTGTAACGCTGCAATCCTGTTGCAATTAAGGTTTTTGTTGCCAAAAATCCAAACAGTTCCACTTCAATTTCACCCGAAGTTGGCGTATTGGTTGAAAGTTGCAAGATTTGTGATTCATAGA
>Ga0214919_10008041_pt1 | contig 14055 bp, 15 predicted proteins | sample LL1503_MetaG_FD_177994 | JGI IMG/M metagenome (GOLD analysis project Ga0214919, IMG submission 177994) | Freshwater microbial communities from Lake Lanier, Atlanta, Georgia, United States - LL-1503 | ecosystem: Environmental > Aquatic > Freshwater > Lake | place: USA: Georgia | collected...
AGCCAGAAATGGAACATGCCGATTCGGGACTGGAAGGCAGCGCTGAATCGGTTTAGTATTGAGTTTGAGGACCGGGTCCCTCATCAATGACCCTTAACTCCGTTTACACAAAATTCAGTACACCCCCAGACCTCACTAAGACCCTAGTTGACACCTTCTCCGCCAGGTCTTGTAGCCTCGCTTTTTTGCGGGGCTATTTTTTTGCTGAGCGTGCTGAGCGTGCTGAGATCGCTGAGCTCGCTGGGTGAGGGTGTGGTGGATGGGCTCCTCATACTGGAGTACCAGAAATCGTCACCCACCCACCACACCCTCACCCAGCTGCGAACAGCAGTGTTGGTGGTCAGACATTTTCCGCCGACTACAAGTTGAGTAGCAAGGCCTAAGGCGGCTGACGATTTCTGGTACTCCAGTATGAGGAAGCCGCCTTAGGCCTTGCTACTCAACGCTCTCACGAAGTAAATAGCACAGCCGTGCTAAGCAACGTTTTAAACAGCAGAAACTATCTTCCACCACTTTGCAAAAGAATCACAGCGCCGATCAATCTGCGAAAACAAACAGGGTGTCATTTCACTCAACATGTGTGCAGGCAAGAATGTCGAAACATGAGCCTCACTGAAACCGCTCACCTGATTTGTACTTTCCAGCGCAGCAATGATTGCCGAAGTATTTCCATACCAACGCTCCGTCGTAAGTTCCGCCATCCGAGAATTGACAAACTGCCACCGCTTTTCACTCCAAGGCCAAGCGAGGTGAAACTCCGCGACGTACACGCCAATAATGACCGTATTGGCTGACAGATGCTCAGGTAACTTGCCTAAGCTCCATGGATGAACCAGCCAAACGTCACGACCACTCACTGTGTTTGAGTTGGGCGTACACAGGTTAAGGTGAGTCGGAGGCTGAGTGATCAACAGGGGCTCGTCAATAGCAAAGTCATCAGCTTGGACGGATGACGAAGCAACAGATAAGGGGCTTCTAGCAAGGTGGTCTAACTCTTCATAAGTGGTATCAATCACACTCCCTGCGCTGTGCCATGCTGATGGTGCATAACGCGATACGTTTTCTGCGTTGAACAGATAAGGCTTATGGCTGCCCGTGCCAGCCACCCACTGCCAACTCAAATGATTGCTGGCCAAGTCGCCATCCAACAAGTGTCCATACATCCAGTCAGCCCCAGCGCGCCAATGCACCTTGCGCAGGTGCACCATGTAACTGGCCAGCCACATCCGCGCGTGATTGTGTAAATAGCCAGTGGCATATAAAGTTTTTACAGCCATGTCGATGGCGGCTACACCTGTGCTGGCATGAAGAATGTCAAATGGAATTTTGTCTGCATAGGCTTCATCAGATAGCACGCCTTCATGAAGTGACTTGAAGATATCGTTGCCTCGGTGCTGCCAAACATGGCGAAAATATTCACGCCAACCCAATTCAAAGACAAACTTGTCTTGAGTCCTAACTGAGTGATGCAAGCGCACACCTTCTAAGACTTCTGGCAAGCTGATAAATCCGTGAGTGATATAGGGTGAAAGTTGCGTGACTGCGCCATTCAGTGCATTTCTGCTTCGAGAATATTCTGCAGGCTGAACAGCTGCAATCCGAGCTAGCGCTGCTTCACGTGTTGGAGGGAAAAGCGTCATGTAAGCTGAATGATTTTGAACGAGGGATAAAGCAATTGAGCAGTTGCACAGGCACCTCAGGAACTTGAGTTTTGAGATAAGTCCGAATTAAAGGCGCCGCCATCCAAGGCTTGGTATGACCACTCCAAATGCCACGCGGCATAATTTTTTGTTCGTTGCTGCTTTTTTGAAGGGTGACGACAGCGGGCAGCAAGTCTTCAAACTCTACTTCGGCCAAGGTCCATTCGCCAAGTGTCCACATGCTTGCTATTTTGGCAGTTTGGGATTGCGGTGGGCTGTAGGATTGAATCGCGTTTTGAATGGCTTGAAAGTTTGCTTGGCCAGCTTGCAGTTGTGACACGTCTTCGCAATTTTGAGTGTATGACAGCCATTGATTTTGTATTTTCCCAAGTACATCGATTTCAATACCATCGACGACTATCAAATGGCTGTGGTCGGCAGATTTGAAGCTGATGTGTGAAGCGATGACGCCTATTAGGACAATGCCTAAAAGTGGCAGGGCTACTTTCTTTTTCATATTTGGGGTAGGTTGAGGGAATGTATAGATTATTGCTGAGCTCCCTCATTGCCGATAAACTCATAATCCTATTGCTATGCTTGGATTTGTAATTCAGGCAAAATAACAACATGCCAAACTACAAACTCCAAGTGGAAGTTATCCCCCAGTTTCTGCCTGAGCAGTCTGATCCTGCCAGCGATCTGTACACATTTGCCTACAGCATCACCATTACCAACAAAGGCAATATTGCTGCGCAAGTCATCTCTAGGTCTTGGAGTGTGAACGACGCCAACGGCCTGCACGAGAAAATCAAAGGCTTGGGTGTGGTGGGGTACCAACCCCTGCTTCAACCCGGCGAAAAATTTCAATACACCAGTGGCACTCGCTTAAGAACACCTACAGGCACCATGCATGGCAGTTATTTTTGCGTGGCCGAAGATGGTGAGAAATTTGATGCTGACATTCCAATGTTTGTGTTGGATGCACTCAGCAACGAATCTGGCAAACGCAATCTGCATTGAGATCACCGCGCAGATGGATGGCTTTTCATTGGGCCATTAAATAGCTCAAGATGGCTTTCTGCACAGTCAGTAAATCGATTTTTTGTTCGTAGCCCATAAAACCTTTGTAGTGCACTGGATCAAAACCAATTTCACGGCCAATTGAAAATGGGGGAGTGGGCAGCAGTTTGGGTTTGCCCATTGCTTCCAAGTGATTTAAATTCAATGACCAAGCTGCATTTTCAAAGCCCGTCGGCCAGGAGTCTGTGATGACCACATCGGTGCTGCCGTCAATGGTTTCACTGAAACGAACATTCGGTATGCTTTCATGAAATTGTGTATTGCACAGGTGAACCAATTCAAAACCCAGAACACCTGCCAGTTCATGCCAAGACTTGAACACATTGGTCGTTGGGCCCCAGAGTGTGACTTTGACAGTAGCAAGTGGGCCGATTGTTTTTTCTATCGAGTACGCATCAGTCAGTACTTCGCAGGGATGACCTAGGGATGTCATGGCATTCACAACAGGCCTGCGTGAGGCGTTGGCAAACTCAGTCAAGCGATCGTGATTTGAATCGCGAATGACATAGATGTCATAAAACGGATCGAGGTAGCCCGCTAAGTCTGCCACTCTTTCGTGGGTCTTAAGGAGATTAGGAAGCTCTACAAAGCTGAGGTTTAACTCGCGAAAGGCTTGAATGAAGCTTGTGCGAGTTCGGATGCCATTGCCTTCGAACGACCACGCGACATTGCCCTTGGATGGAGCACTTGGCTTCGATGCCAAGCGCCACATAGACCGAATGTCGCTGGCGCTTAAGTCCTTGATTTGAATCAGCTTCATAGGTAAGGGCAAAATTACATATTAAGGCGACTTAATTTTCTAAAACCCGCTCAATGATCACTGGGTCGTTCTCAGGGCGAATGACGCGCACACCGTGTTTGCTCAATATTTCAACATAGACTGAAGCAGCACCTTCTTTGGCTAGCGCACCCAAGCTTTCAATCACCGCGCTTACTTTGACCACTTCGGCGGTCTCTTCCGTTAAACCCACCCTGCAATCAAAATCCCAGAAGTCAACTTCTTTGGGGACTGCACGATTGCGTTCGCGTTTGAAGTACTTGCGAATCTCGTGTTTGACCGCTTCCAAGATGCGTTCAGGGTTTTTGCCTTCAATTTGAAGGGGAAAGTTCTTTTTCATCGGTAGATCCTAATAGGGCAAGCGCCCATTCGGGACGTTGATGCAATCCTTGATTATCGCTGAGCCAGCCAGCCACTGGTGGGATCATTTCTTAGGCGTGAAAAGAAGCGTATTCCTTGATTGACGGCAATGCTCTTGGCAGGGTTTTATTTGGTTTTGTGATTTCCCATCCCAAGCAAGCTAACCAGATGGCGCGTGGGATGGGCTTGGTGGCAGTTTTGTAATAGCTGATCATTCTTCGGCTGACACCTAAAGCTGCACCTGCTGTGGTGAGAGACAAGCAGTTGCGTGTGATCCACGATTCAAACATTTCATGGCTGACTTCGCCCGATTGCTCTTTGGCCCAAGCATAGACATTGTCAGCACCTAGCTCAGTATCAAACCACTCAATACAGCCGTACTGCAAATGGACTGTTTTGAAAATTTCAGGTTTTCGAATTTCAGAAAAGGCTTTTTTCTTCATTTGTTTTGAAAGATCGACGTCAAATGATTCGCCAGTGTTCCAAATAGTTCGAACAGTCCATGGTTTAAGTGCCGTCACACTTTCAATTTTGGGATAAAAAAATTCGCTCATGAATTGCACCTTAGCCATTCTTTGAAAAGAAATACACGCTCAAATTCAATCCAGAAAATTGCATCTTTGATTTCTCGCGCAGCAACTTTTCCAATGATCTTGAGTGATTTAATTTCCACAATGCAATCTCTCCCGTCCACATGCTTGATGTGTACATGGGGCGGTGGATGATCGCCAAAGAACATCAAGATGCGACAATTGGGGAGAACATGTAATGTAGGCATTGTAATAGATATAGTGCAACTGTTGCACTATTTGTCGATCACATGCGCCATTTGTCTTTTGCAACTCACTGTAAGTCGAATGACCGGAAGCGGGATGCAAAAGACGCTTTCAATAAGCATCACCGCTTGTGGCGGCGGTGATGCAACAGAGCGGTCAAGACTTCAATCGGGAGCCCAGCGCCTTGAATCGCCTACCCCAAGCCTCGCGAGTCAATTCAATGCTGTCATAGAAACTCGGAATGATCAGAAGCGTGAGAATGGTTGAGGTAATGGTGCCGCCAATGATGGCCGTGGCCATGGGCCTGTAAAACTCACTGCCTTCGCCAATGCCAATGGCCACTGGCAGCATGCCGGCAATCAAGGCAAAGGTGGTCATGATGATGGGGCGCAAGCGCTTGCGCCCTGCAGCCATGAGAGCCTCTTCGCGGTCCATCCCTTCGGCTTCTGAGCTGCGTGCTGCATCCAGCAGCAAAATGGCATTTTTAGCCACCAAGCCCATGAGCATGATGACGCCAATGAGGCTCATTAGATTCAATGTGCCGCCTGTTAAGAGCAAAGCCAACACGACGCCAATGAGCGACAGGGGCAAAGAAAACATGACCGCCAACGGTGCGGTGAATGAATTGAATTGCATTACCAAAATGAAGTACATCAGGCCAATGCCCGAAACCAGTGCGATGCCCATTTCGGCAAACACTTCTTTTTGATCCTTCGACGCGCCATCAAGCTCAATGCCGTAACCCTCTGGAAAATTGATGTTCTTGGCAATCTTCAGGGCATCTGCTGTGACTTCACCCGAAGAGCGACCTTGTACATTGGCAGAGACGCCAATGGTTCGCTTGCCATCAGAGTGCTCAATTTTGGAGGGTGCTTTGCCCATCGAGACTTTGGCAATTTGGGCTAAAGGCACAACTGTGTTCATGCCACTGACGGTAATGGGCAGGCGTTCAATGTTGGTAGCACTCATCCGGTCTTCGGGACTTAAGCGAACAGCAACATCTCGCGATTCACCTGTAGGATCGACCCAGTCTCCCACCTCTATGCCCGCAAATGCAACGCGCAATGCATTGGCCGTGTCGGTGACTGAAATGCCCAAAGAATTGGCCAAGCCGCGGTCCAATTCAATTTGCAATTCGTTCTGTGGGTCTTGTTGTGACAAGCCCACGTCAACAGCCCCAGGCACTTGCCTGAGTTGCGCCATGAAGTCGCTGGTGATGGCCAATAGTTTGCGCGAGTCGGTGCCGCTGAATCGAATTTGCACGGGCTTTGATGCACCGTTGGACAAGTCGTCAAGGACGGTGTACTCGGCGCCCACCAATTGGGAGGTTCGTTTGCGCAGTTCAATGGCAATGTCTTGTGCTGTGCGTTTGCGATCGGTGCTTTTGCCAATGTCAACATAAATGCGGCCGCCACCTGGGTTCACATAACTGTTGGTCGCCTTGGTTTCGGGCAAGCTGCGGGCCATGACGGCAGCGGCTTCTAACTTCAGGCGTGAATAGTCTAAATTGCTACTGGCAGGCGTTCGAACATCGATGGCCAAAGTTTTACCATCTGATTTCGGTAAGAAACTAGAGCCACCAAACTGATATTGCAAAAAGATGGCAGCAAAGAAGCTGACAACTGCAAACGCAATCATCCAACGTCGATGGTGCAATGCCCACGCAATGACATTGCCATAGCGGTCTGCCTGATGGTCGAACCAGGCATTGAATTGCTGGAGTTTCAGGCTGATGCCTTTTTTAGGCTTGAGGTGTTCTCCAGGTGGGTCACCCCAGTAGGCAGACAGCATCGGGTCGAGAGTGAATGAAATTAGCAAGCTCACCAAAACCGATGCAACCACAGTGATGCCGAAGGGTCGGAACCATTCGCCAGAGACCCCCGGCATGAAGCCTACAGGAATGAACACCGCCACAATGGAGAACGTGGTGCCAGCAACAGCCATGCCAATTTCTGAGGTGCCTTCCAATGCTGCTGTTCGTCTGTCTGAGCCTCGCTCCATGTGCCGCACGATGTTTTCTCGAACTACAATGGCATCGTCAATGAGCACGCCAATGGCCAAAGACAACCCTAGCAAACTCATGAAGTTAAGTGTGAAACCGCACAACCAAACGGCTATGAAAGCAGTAATCACAGAGGTGGGCAAAGACAGCGCTGTAATGAGGGTGGATCGCCAGGAATTTAAAAACACATAGACCACAAAAATTGTGAGGCCGGCACCAAAGATCAGCGCGTCCACCACATTGTTCAAGCTGTTTCGCGCTTCAACACCACCGTCTTGTGTAATCTCAAGTTGCGTACCTGCAGGTAGAGTTTTGCTGACTTCTGCTACCAGCGCACGTATGTCATTGGCAACACTCACAGTTGAAGCGTTGCGTGAACGTGTGATGGCCAAACCGACGTTGGGTTTGCCGTTTCGCACACTCATGGTGGCAAGATCGGCAAACCCATCAGACACGGTGGCCACCTGTCCCAATCGAATGAGGTCGTTACCGCTTCTCTTGATGACGATTTGGTTAAACTCAGCAGGTGTTTCAATGCGGCCTAGCAAGCGAATGCTTTGATCTTCCAGTGCACCCCGAATTTTGCCCACTGGCGCAGCCGCATTTTGAGTTCTGAGCGCGCTCACCACTTCGGTGACTGAAAGGTTCACTTCGCGAAGTTTTTGCGAGTGCAGCAACACACTCAACTCTCGTTTGAGTGCGCCGTTCACATTGACTTGCGCCACCCCTGAAATACCGCGAAACTTATCGGCAAGTTGATCTTCGGCGATGCGTGATATCTCTGCATGGCTTTGACTTGAAGAAGACAGCGCCAATTGCATGATGGGCTGTGAGCCGGGGTCAATTCGAAGAATGACAGGCTCGCGAATTTCGGTGGGGAGCTTGTAGCGAACCTTGCCAATGGCGTTGCGGACTTCATCGGTGGCTTCCACCATGTTCTTCTTGAATTCGAAGAACACCTGAATGTTGGCGTTGCCTTCGTTGGCTGTACCGCGTAAATCTTTGATGCCATTGACCGACTGCATGGCCTTTTCAACACGGTTAAGCACTTCACGTTCAACCGTGTCAGGCGATGCGCCGGGGTAATTGATATCGATCACCAACAATGGCAAATCGACATCGGGAATTTGATTGACTTTGAGTTTCTTCAATGCCAACAGCCCCATGGCCATGAGCATGATCAAAATGACGATGGTGACAATCGGCTTCTTAACGCTGAAATTAGACAGAAACATGTTTTATTGACCTACCTTGGCAGCAGTGTCTGCACGCATCGTAAAGGGCTGTCCGTCTTTCAAAGAACTGCTTGTGTTGCGCAATATTTTTTCGCCAGCCACCAAGCCTGAGTTCACCACCCATTCACCAAGGCGTGTGTCGCGGTCTCCCAGTTGAACATTGCGTTTTACAATTTTGTTGCCATCCAATACCCATGCAAATACTTTGTCGCCTTCTCTGCGCAGACTGCTTTCAGAAATCATCACAGCAGATTTGGAAGAGGTTTCAATCACACCTTCGGCAAACAAACCCACCACCGGAGGGCGATCTTTGCCGTTGATCTCCACAATGACAGACACTTGTCGCGTAATGGGATTGGCTGCGCCGTCAATGCGCTTGATGGTGCCGCTGCTACCCAATTGATCGCCGGTTTGTGCCACGCCATTGATCCGGAAATTAACCCGCTGACCCACCTTCAAGCTGCTCATTTGATCGGCAGAGACTTGGCCTTCAAATCGCATGCTGCTGGGGTCAATGACTTGTATCAGTTCTTTCCCAATTTGGGCGGTGTCACCAGCCGAAGCTTTGCGGGCACTCACAACACCCTGAAACGGTGCTCGAACCTCTGTTCGATCAAGCTGCTGCTTGGCGGCAGCTACGCGCGCCTTGCTGGCCACAAATTCACTCTGGGCACTGTTCCGTTTAATTTCAGACTCTTCTAATCCCTGCATGGACACCATGCCCTGAGCTTGAAGAGATTTGATTCGCTGATATTGGCGTTCTGCACCATCAAAGGATTGCGCAGCAGCACGCATCGATTCTTCAGCAGAATTCAGGTTGTCGCGCAAAACCGAGTTGTCTAAGCTAACGAGTAAATCACCTTTTCTGACAAGCTCACCATTTTCTTTGTGAACTTTGATCACCATGGCCGCAACCTCGGCCCGCAGGTCGGCACGAATTTGAGGTTGGAGGGAGCCTGTAATGACAGGGCCAGTACCATGCACCGAAGTGCCTAACTGCAAAACGTCTTCATTGCCCAAGCTGATTGAGACAGCATCCAGCTTTTTGTCGGTGTCTGATTCTGGTTTTTTGCAGGCTACCAAAGTACCGCTAAGGCCAAGGCAAAGTGCCACAGAAAAAAGAGTGGAATAAGCAAAGGGGAAACGATCCAAACTAGGGGAACGCGACATGGGAACTCCAACTGCTAAAAAAGTTAGCGTATTACATCATGAGATGTCAATGGCTGATATTTAAAGGCTTGTTCGGAGAGACCAAATTTCAGGAAAGAGAACCACATCAAGCATCTTGCGCAAGTAGCTAACACCGCCAGTGCCTCCCGTACCTCTTTTAAAGCCAATGACCCGCTCAACGGTGGTCACGTGCCTGAAGCGCCAGAGTCTAAAAGCGTCTTCCAGATCGGCCAATTCTTCGCCCAATTGATATAAATCCCAATGCTCCTTGTGGTTTCTATAAACCACCAGCCAAGCTTCTTCCACTTGGGCGCTTGCCTGATAGGACTGTCGCCAATCACGCTCCAGGTAATCTGGCGGAATTGCCAAGCCTTTGCGAGAAAGCAATTTCAGGCTAGCGTCATAAAGTGAAGGAGCTACGTAGGCGCTTTCTACAAGGGCATGCAAATCAGGTCGATGCGCGTGGGGCAGTAGCATGGCGGCATTTTTATTTCCCATCGAGAATTCAATGCATCGGTATTGCCAGCTTTGAAAACCGCTTGATTGGGCCAAGTAAGGCCTGATGGCGCTGTATTCGGGGGGTGTCATGGTGGCCAAAACATCCCACGCATGAACCAGTTGCGACATGATCTGCGATACACGCGCCAACATTTTGAAAGCATCGGGCAATTCATCCAGGTCAATGTGTCGAATCGCGGCATTTAACTCATGCAGCATGAGTTTCATCCACAACTCGCTGGTTTGGTGTTGCACGATAAACAACATTTCATTGTGATCTGGCGACAGTGGCTTCTGCGCATTCAAGATGTCATCCAGGTGCAAATAATCGCTATAGCTCATTGATTGGCTGAAGTCGAGCGTGCCCTCGCTGGCGTTTGGACTAAAAGGGCATCCGGACATGGTGGGCTTTCAAAGAACTAAGTGACGGTATTTTTGTGTGAAAACCGCGGCTGTTGCCACTCGCCGCTGTCCATCACTTCTTTCAAGTGCTGCACGGCATGCCAGACGTCGACAAATCTTGTGTACAAAGGCGTCAGGCCAAATCGCAAAATATCGGGTTGGCTTTTGCCATCGCCCGCACGAAAATCACCGATCACATTTCGCGCAATCATGGCCTGCACAATGGCGTAGGCACCCTCGCTGCGAGTCAGGCTGATTTGTGAGCCGCGTAAATTTTCTTCAAGTGGCGTGGCAATGTCAAAACCATGGCCAGCCAATTCCGCTTGGACCAAGTTCATAAAAAGGCCTGTAAGCGCCAATGATTTATTTCTCAGTGCTTGCATGCCACCCAATTTTTCTACCTCTAAAAATACATCTAGAGCAGTGTCAAGCGCGGTCAGACTAAGGACAGGTTGTGTGCCACATTGGTACCGCGAAATACCTGCAGCAGGTTTGTAGTGAGGTGTGAATTCAAACGGCGCAGCGTGCCCCCACCAGCCACTCAGAGGTTGCCAAAAACGATCTGTGTGCTTTGGATGAACCCAAACAAAAGCAGGCGCACCAGGGCCGCCGTTCAGGTATTTGTAGCCGCAACCTATGGCAAAGTCTGCTTGCGAACCATTCAAATCTAAAGGTACAGCACCTGCGCTGTGTGCCAAATCCCACACGGTCAAGGCCCCCACGCTGTGCGCTGAAGCCGTCATGTCTTTCATGTTCAACATGGCGCCTGTGCGGTAGTTCACATGGGTCAACATCAGTACAGCAACGTCTTGTTGCAATGCGGTTTGTAGCGCTTCTGCCTCGACCAATTTCAAGCTGAAGCCACGCTCTTTGCACAAAGCTTCTGCAATGTAGAGGTCGGTGGGGAAATTAGTGAGCTCACTCAGAATGACTTTTTTCTCTGGATGATCTGCTCGTGAAATAGAAAGCGCTGCACTTAACACTTTGTACAAATTGATAGAGGTGCTGTCGGCTGCGACCACCTCGTCATCTTTGGCACCAATGAGGCGAGCAATTTTGTTACCCACTTTAAGTGGCATTTGAAACCAGCCTGCAGAGTTCCAACTTTTGATGAGGTCTTGTCCCCACTCTTGCGCCACTGCCGCTGCGACGCGAGCGGGCGTTGCTTTGGGCAATACCCCAAGAGAGTTGCCGTCAAGGTAAATCATGCTCTCAGGCACCTGAAATAAATCACGGAGCGAGCGCAAAGGATCTTCTTGGTCCAGCGCTTGACATGCAGCAAGGGTATTGGCGGTATTTGTCTTAGTCATAAGGCTTTTCAGAGTTCTCTCAGTATGGCGCGCACAGGACTGGCATCTGCGCTCATGAGTTTGAGGGGCAGGGCAATCAGTTCGTAATCGCCTTCTTCAATGTGGTCGAGTTGCAGATTTTCTAGTACGCGCATGTTGCGCTGTCTGATGATCTGGTGACTGTCCAATGTTTTGCTGTCGGCAGGGTCAATGCTGGCACTGTCGATGCCAACCAACTTCACGCCCAAATCTGCTAAAGCGGTCAAGGTTTCGGGCGCAAACCCTTTGAGCTGTGAATCAAACGCTTGTTCGGGAAACTTGGCATAGGTTCTCACCAAAACGCGTTCTGGCAGATGCTGGATTTTGTGCTTTAAATCTTGCATCGTAATGAGTGGACCAGCCCCCATGGCATGGATCACCCGACAAGGCCCAATGAAGGTTTGCAAATCTACTTGGCCAATAGCAACGCCACAAGGGTCATAGTGCAAAGGCGCATCGGCGTGCGATCCCACGTGGGGGGACAGCGTGATGGCGCTCACATTCACCGGGCATTGCGGCGAAATCTCGGCTGTCCAGTTCAGTTGAAAGGACGTGTCTCCTGGAAAGACCGGGCTGTTAGCGTCAATGGGTGGGGAAATATCCCAAATTTTTTTCATCAGGCGCAAAGATAGCGCGCTCAGGAATTTGTGGTGTCGGTTATATCCAACACATGTCGAATATAGGCAAAGAACCAGGTTGAAGGCACTTCGTCGTAAACTTACACGCATGATTTTGACCCCCGATTCTTGGCAAGCCATTCAACTCACATTCGAGCTAGCCACGCTGACCATGCTGTTGCTGCTGGTCTTGGCCACGCCTTTGGCTTGGTGGCTCTCGCAAACGCAATCTGCTTGGCGCGCGCCCATTCATGCACTGGTCACTTTGCCCTTGGTCTTGCCGCCCTCTGTGTTGGGTTTTTATTTGCTCATTGTGATGGGGCCGCAAGGGCCTCTGGGTCAATTCACCCAGTCTATGGGATGGGGCGTGTTGTCTTTCACATTCACAGGTTTGCTGATTGGTTCTATCCTTTTCTCTTTGCCGTTTGCGGTGCAACCGCTTCAACACGCTTTTGACGCCATTGGATCAAGGCCAATGGAAGTGGCGGCTACATTGCGGGCCAGTCCCTTGGATGCCTTCTTTTCGGTGGCTTTGCCACTTGCCAAACCTGGCATGGTCACAGCGGCCATTTTGAGTTTTGCGCATACCGTGGGTGAGTTTGGGGTGGTGCTGATGATTGGTGGCAATATTCCTGGCCAAACTCGCGTGGTATCGACAGAGATTTATGGACATGTGGAAGCCATGGAATATGCGCAAGCGCATCTGCTTGCTGCCGGCATGTTGGTCTTTTCTTTTGTGGTCTTGTTGGCCTTGGCCTTGATGAACCGGCGGCAAAGGCAGGTGGTTTAAAAATGCTTTACCTGCAAGTTAAGTTGAACCGCAAAGAGTTTCTACTGGACGTAGGCCTACAACTGCCTGAGCAGGGGATTACGGCCATATTTGGTCCCTCAGGTTCTGGTAAAACGAGTTTGTTGCGCGCGGTTGCTGGTTTGGAAAAAATCCAGCAAGGACGTATTCAAGTGGGTACTTCTATCTGGCTAGACACTGCGCAGAGAATCTGCATTCCAACTTGGCAACGACCTTTAGGATATGTCTTTCAAGAATCCAGTTTGTTACCCCATCTGAGCGTTACAGAGAATTTGAACTTTGGCTTGAAGCGCGCATGGAAGTCTGCAAGCAGTGAGCAGACAGAAGCGAACAAAGCTTTGCAGGCTTCTATTGAACTCTTGGGCATTGGCAGTTTGTTGCAACGAATGCCCGCTGAACTATCGGGTGGTGAACGTCAGCGCGTTGCCATTGCGCGGGCCATTGCCATGCAGCCGCAATTGCTATTAATGGACGAGCCTTTGGCCTCATTGGACGCTGCGCGTCGTCAAGAAATTTTCCCTTGGCTTGCTAGGTTGCGTGATGAGCTGAAGATGCCCATGTTGTATGTCACGCACTCTGCTGAAGAGGTGACACGCCTTGCCGATCACTTGGTGGTGTTGGACCAAGGACATGTCAAAGCACAAGGTTCTGTGAGCGCGGTGCTAACCCAGGTTGTGAACCCAGTGGTTGTGGGAGAAGATGCTGGCGCGCTGATTGAGGGTTGCATAGGTGCGGTAGATGCGCAGTGGCATTTATCACGCGTCGATTTTGACGGCGGTTGTATTTGGATGCGCGATGCTGGACTACCTGTTGGCAAAGCGGTGCGCATTCGCATTTTGGCGCGTGATGTGAGTTTGGCTATATCAGAGCCAACAAACACGAGCATTCAAAACCAACTGCGAGGAAGCATTCAAAGCATGACGCCAGACAAGCATCCATCTCAGGTGATGGTGGTTTTGAAGTGTGGCGCAGAAGAAGTTCTTGCCAGGGTGACCAAGCGCGCCGTCAACGAATTGGCCTTGCAAGTAGGCATGCCTGTTTGGGCGCAAGTGAAGTCGGTGGCCCTGGTGGCTTGAACTAAATCCAAAAGCTACTCGGTGGGTTGATTCAATAGGGTATTTCGTTCTATATGCATTATTTGTATAAACAAACAACAAATGATTCGTTTGAGTTTTGAAGGATGGGTTTCACAATCGCGTCCTTACTCATTTGAGACGCATCATGAACAACATCAAATCCATCGCCGCAGCCGCTTTGCTGGCCGTTTCTGGCCTCAACGTCTCCGCCCAAACATTGCTGAACGTCTCCTACGACGTGGCCCGCGAGTTTTACAAAGAATACAACTCGGCCTTTGTGGCCAA
>Ga0214919_10008042_pt1 | contig 14055 bp, 14 predicted proteins | sample LL1503_MetaG_FD_177994 | JGI IMG/M metagenome (GOLD analysis project Ga0214919, IMG submission 177994) | Freshwater microbial communities from Lake Lanier, Atlanta, Georgia, United States - LL-1503 | ecosystem: Environmental > Aquatic > Freshwater > Lake | place: USA: Georgia | collected...
GGTCAATGCCCTCTGCAACATTTTCAGGATTCAGGCCACCGGAAAGTATCAAGCGCAGACCAAGCGGAATCTCGTTCATCAAACTCCAATCAAAAACTTCTCCAGATCCAGGGCTAAGCCCGTCGACCAAAATCGCATCACAAACAAAGTCGTTGGCACGCGACGCATCGGGCGATCCAGCAACTACTGCCTTGATCGAAAATCGCACAGCATTTGAAACTTCGGAAGTAATCAGAAGCGACTCATGACCATGCAACTGAGCGCCTTGCAAATGTGCTTCTTGCATGATGTCAATGATGCGCTTCGGCAATTCGTCGCGAAAAACTCCTACTGTCACTATCTCTGACGGCAAACGACGCACAATCTCGCGCACTTTGCTTGGGGCAACTTGCCTAGGCGATGGTGCGAAAACGAAACCTAGAGCATCTGCGCCAAGCGCAACAGCAAGTAACGCATCTTGCTCGTTGGTTATTCCGCAGATTTTGATGAACACAGCAACTCACGCTAGTTCTTGGTGGTTGTTACACGTAGTGATGCAATGACAGACGCAGGATCATTGCTGACCACCAGACTTTCACCGACTAATACTGCGTCATAACCAGCATCACGCAACGATTGAGCATCATTGGCATCTCTGACACCAGACTCGGCAACCCTGACAACTCCGCGCGGGATTACTGACGCCATTCGCACGGCTCTTTTGTGATCTACCTGAAATGTCACGAGATCTCGTTGATTCACGCCGATCATCGTTGCTCCCGCCAACAGAGCTCTCTCCACTTCAGTCTCGTCGTGAGTCTCAACCAAAACGTCGAGACCGATCTCGATTGCCAACTGATGGAACGCAACCAATTCAGGTTGAGAAAGAGCAGCAGCAATCAGCAAGACGCAATCGGCACCCATGATTCGAGCATCACAAACGTCCAATTCACTGACCGTAAAGTCTTTGCGCAAGACAGGCATTGCCGTTGCAACTCGCGCCCGAAGCAAATCGTCTACCGAACCACCAAACGACACATCGTCTGTAAGCACCGACAGGCAACTTGCCGATCCGCTTTCGTAAGAGCGCGCTAAATCCGATGCATCAATGCCTTCGCGGAGCACACCCTTTGAAGGAGAACGACGCTTGATCTCGGCAATCACTGCAAGTTGATGCAGTGAATCGTCTCTCAACCTTTGAATGAATCCCCTCGTTGTCGCAACAGTCTTGGCTTCATCAATCAGTTGCGACAATCGCCGTGAATCAGATTGCGCCGCTGCTCTATGTCGGTCAAGAATCTTGGCGAGATACAACTCTTAGAGTCCTTTGCCGCCTACTGGCTTCAGAAATGACATCTCAGGAGCACCATCAACGAATGGTGCAAGCGATTTTGACCACGTAGCAAACGCTGCACTGCTTGAGTGTTCTTTTGCTGCTGCATCATCTTCATACAACTCGTAGAACCAAACTACGTTCTCGTCTACAAGGTCGTGATGAAACAAGTAGGTCAGAGTTCCGGCTTCACCTTGAGCGGTCGCAAGACCAGGCTGAACTGCTGCTGTCATTGCATCGCGTTGACCGGCCTTGACACGAATTTTTACTGCTATTGCTACTTTGCTCATGATGTGCTCCTTGTTTGTTTACAGGTTGAATTAATAGCTGTTTATTTGTAATTGTATTAGAAACCGATTTTTGCGCGTAATACATTTTCTAGATCGCTGGCCGCAACTCTCTCTTGATTGGTGGTGTCGCGTTCGCGAATGGTCACGGCTCCATCTTCGAGTGAGTCAAAGTCAACTGTTACGCAAAACGGTGTGCCGATCTCGTCTTGACGCCTATATCGACGACCAATAGCTTGCGTTTCGTCGAATTCGCACATATAACGCTTCGCAAGTTTTGAATAGATCTCTTTCGCAAGTGGCATCAGCGTGTCTTTCTTCGACAATGGCAACACAGCAACTTGGTAAGGAGCAAGACGTGGGTGCAAGCGCAACACAGTGCGCGGTTCGTCATTGACTACGTCTTCGTCGTAGGCCGCGAGTAAAAATGCTGCCATCGTGCGGTTTGCACCTGCTGCTGGTTCCACAACAAAAGGAACATACCGTTCGTTCGTGGCTTGATCGAAATAGTCGAGCTTCTGCTTTGAATACTCCGCATGACGTTTGAGATCGAAATCGGTGCGTTGGGCAATTCCTTCGAGTTCACCCCAGCCCCATGGAAACTTAAATTCAATATCGCTCGTACCAGCGGAATAATGCGAGAGTTCGTCTGATGCGTGTGCACGCAAACGAAGCATGTCTGCAGGTATTCCGTATTCGATGTACCAGTTCATGCGCTCTTGACACCAGTATTCGTACCACTTCGCACTTTCGGCTGGTGGAACGAAGTATTCCATTTCCATCTGTTCAAATTCACGTGTGCGAAAAATAAAGTTTCCAGGAGTTATTTCATTGCGGAACGACTTACCAACCTGAGCAATTCCAAATGGTGGTTTACGTCGCGATGTTTGCAAAACGTTGGCAAAGTTGACAAACATTCCCTGCGCTGTCTCTGGACGCATAAACACGTCAGTACCTTCGCCCTCAACTGGGCCAGCATGCGTCTTGAACATCAGGTTGAAGGCACGAGCTTCAGTGAAAGTACAGCCCTTCATCTTTTGTGGGCAGTCTCTGTCGTCTAACTGGTCTTCACGAAAACGCTTTTTACACACCGTGCAATCAACAAGCGGATCGCTGAAGTTAGCCAAGTGTCCGCTGGCTTCAAACACGGCATGGGGGCCCAAAATCGCTGCGTCGATGAGCATCACGTCATCACGCTCTTGAACCATTGCGCGCACCCAAGCGTCTTTAACGTTTCGCAGCATCAGCGAACCGAGCGGGCCGTAGTCGTAAGACGAACGAAACCCACCGTAAATCTCTGCACTTGGATAGACGAAACCTCGGCGCTTGCAGAGGTTGACTATCTGCTCAAGATCGGTCGCGGGCATTGGTACAGACTACAACCCACTTCATAACCAAACTAGCTACGTTTTTTAACGCCGTTTACTAGTGCCGATAATTAGCCGCGCTCAAACATTGCGACCGAACGCAGTCGTCGTTCAATATGGTGCTCCATTGATTGCGTAGCCAAATGAGTTATCTCGGCAGTAGCTGGCGTCGCTGCCTGAGCGAGAGCAAAATTCAGTTGGCCACCCAGGACCTGCTGCAAAAGTAGAACCGCAGCAGGACTAATGGACACCCCAGTGCGACATTCTCGACACTGAACGCCGCCCTGGATCATGTCAAACGCAACAAGCGGGTCTTCCGAGTTACAGGTGACGCACCTATCCATCTGCGGACACACCCCTTCTGCTGCCAGGAGTTTCCAGTAGAAGGCGGCAAGCACCAAAGGTGAGGCTTGTTCAGCAAGCGCATTCAATGCACCAACCAACATCCGATACAAATGCGGCGAGGGCTGTCGATCTTCGGAAATCATGTCGACCGCTTCCAACATCGAAAGTCCCTGCGTGAGTCGGTCCAAATCAGCATGTAAAGGTGCAGATGATTCGATGAGTTCAACTTGATTGACAGTGTCCAAACCCTTACCTTTGTACAACAACACTTCGACGTGACTCAACACTTCAAGTCGAGCGCCAATTTTAGATTTAGTTTTGCGAACACCCTTCGCAACAGCTCTGACCTTGCCGTGGTCTTGCGTCATGATCACAATGATGCGATCAGCCTCACCGAGTTTGTATGTGCGTAGCACCACACCCTTGTCGCGATATTGGTTCACGAATCAACACCACCAAATCGACGATCCCTGCGTTGAAAGTCATTGATCGCCATCTGCACATGCTCGACATTGCATTTACGCCACGACACATCCAAAAATACGAGTTCGCTGTAGGTCAGTTCCCACATCAAACTCGGAGGGATCTGCGTAGGAGATCCGAACACCAAAATCAGGTCGGGGTCAACAAAACCTGGCGGCAACATGGCAGCGCGCAAAATTTCCTCACTGATGTCCTTATCTTGTCGATTAGCAGAACTCTCTCCCTTGATCCGATTGAGCGCATCTGTAAATCTCTCTCTGCCATCTGCACACAAGTCAACTACTACTACCAATCCATCTTTCGCAATGAACGAAATTCTGTTTCCGTTGCGCTGCCCGCCGCATGCATCCAAAACAGTCGCTGCAATCTCATCCTCGACCATGCTTGGTCCGGCATAGGGGCACACCGTCAACCATCGAGCTCCAGATTCATGTACAGAGTCGACGAAGGTGTCAAGTTGCAACTTCCATTCGCTAACGCTCGCCTGCCTCCATTCCTGCAATGTGCCCCCGCATACCAATACGTGCGAGAGACCACCTTCGTTAGCCACTTGGCCATGTGCTGCACTTGTAGTCCTCTTGGCCATCCCTCTATTGTCGCATGAAGCCTTACGATGGTGCTTCCAATGAATGCAATTCCTTCACCCCACGGCCCACACGTGGCATGCATCATGGATGGCAACGGGCGCTGGGCCAAACGCCGCGGGCTACCTCGCACTGCAGGTCACACCGCTGGCGAAGAGAATCTTGCAGAAGTCGTGCGCATTGCTTCCGCTCGGGGTGTTGGCTACCTGACCGTGTTTGGCTTCTCTACCGAAAATTGGGTACGACCGAAAGCCGAAGTTCGACATATCTTGTCATTACACAAGCGACTCTTTGGACGCATTGAGGAACTCAACCAAAACAATGTGCGTATCAATTGGATCGGTCGACCATTCGATGAACCTGGCGCACGCACTCCTGCTTTCGTGCAGCGCGCAATTCGCCAAGCCATTGCCGACACGGCTACTAATACTGGCATGGTCCTGACTGTCGCATTCGATTACGGCAGTCGTGCCGAGTTATTGCGTGCAGCGCAACATTGCATCAGTGGATCAAATCGTGCAGAGCCCATCTCATCTGCTGCAGTGCAGTCTCATTTATATAGTCCCGAATTACCCGATGTCGATTTGTTGATTCGCACATCGGGCGAGAGTCGCATTTCTAATTTTCTGTTGTGGCAAATTTCTAGCGCAAAGGTGTACTTTACGGAACGTTCGTGGCCCGACCTCGACGCAACCGAGATCGATTCAGCATTGGCGTTAATCCGCAAGTGAGCAATAAAGAGATCCAGCGCAACACACTTTCTCTTTTGCACACTGTTACTGCAGCGTTGCCTCGAGCCGAAGAACGCCAAGGTCAAAATGAAATGGCCGTTGCAATCGCGCTTGCCGTAGACACCAAACGTCATTTGATAGTTCAAGCAGGCACTGGCACTGGCAAAACACTTGGTTATCTTGTTCCCCTCATAGCATCCGGCAAACGTGTTGTGGTTTCTACCTACACAAAGGCTTTGCAGGACCAGCTCGCAGCAAACGACCTGCCATTGCTCTCCAAAGTTTTGGGCAAGGAACTGAACCGTCACATCTCGTGGGCAGTGCTAAAGGGTCGTAGCAATTACATCTGCGTTCAACGAGTCGACGAGATCGTTTCTCCAAAACACACGAAACTCGATCTTGAAACCACACCAGCAAAAGTCACAAAAGAGATAGCGAAACTCAGCGAGTGGGCTACACAAACCGACACTGGTGACCAAGGTGACTTGACGTGGAGTCCAAGCGATCAGGCTTGGCGAATGGTCAGTGTGGGCAGCGACGAATGTCCAGGTGCACAGCGATGTCCTGCCGGTGCGCGATGCTTTGCCGAACGCGCTCGCGACAGGGCCGCTGCCGCAGACGTCATTGTTGTCAATACACATATCTACGGCTTGCATATCGCAACAGGTGGAGCGTTGCTACCAGAGCACGAAGTAGTGGTTTTCGACGAGGCTCATCAACTCGAAGATGTCATCAGCGCATCGGTGAGTACCGAAATCGGTCCTGGTCGCGTCAATGCAGTCTCCGCTTCGATACGCGCGATTATTCGCGATGACGCTATGAGCGGATCGCTGAACCAGATTGCCAATGATCTACATGTGCAGTTATCTCCGTTTGTCGACAAACGACTCTCCATGCCACTTCCCGACGAAATCCAAAGTGCGCTGATCACGTTGCGACTCAAGGTTGACTCTGCTCTTGAGATGCTGCGCGGCATCAGCAGTAAAGACGAATCGGCAAAGCAGAGGGCTCTGCGTGCCCAAACCTTGTCCACACGACTCATTGAATCGATCGACATTTCCCTGATGGCACTTAAAGGTCGTGTTGCGTTCGTCAGCGGTTCAAAAGACCGACCAGTTCTCGAGATTGCGCCACTTGACGTTGGTCCATCACTGATTGAAAACGTTTGGAATCAACGTACGGCAATTCTTACGAGCGCCACTATTCCACTTTCGCTTCCCAACCGCATCGGGCTCGCTGAGGATTCCGTAGATGTCATAGATGTTGGAAGTCCGTTTGACTACGACCAAAGTTTGCTCTACTGCGCAAAGCAACTACCAGAGCCCAGCAATCCACTACGCGACAATGCCGTACACGATGAAATTGAACGCTTGATCAACGCTGCAGGTGGCCGAACGCTCGCACTCTTCACCACTTACCGCGCAATGCATCTTGCCGCAGACGAAATGGCTAAGCGTCTCTCTTTTACAATCCTGCGTCAAGATGATTTGCCAAAGATGGCGCTCATCAATGCGTTTGCCGAAGACGAGTCGACGTGTCTTTTTGCAACTGCTGGATTCTTCCAAGGTGTCGATGTTCCAGGTCGAACGTTGAGCCTTGTCATTATTGACAAAATTCCATTCCCTCGACCAGACGAACCGCTTTTAAGTGCAAGACGAGATGTGATTGGTCGCCACTACTTCAACGAGATCGATATTCCGCTAGCGGCAACACAGCTTGCACAAGCAGCAGGACGACTTATTCGGGCGCAAACAGATCGCGGAGTTGTTGCCATCCTCGACCCGAGACTTGCGACCAAGGGTTACGGCAAGATGCTTGTAGCCACACTCCCACCGATGCCACGCACTGTAGATCTGGAAGAAGCAGAATCTTTCCTACGTAGCCTTGCGTAATCTTTTTATACTTACTTCGCTACCAGTTTGTATCCCATGCCATGAACGGTCTGAATGATGAGAGGGTTCATCGGCTGATCTTCAATTTTCACCCGAAGACGACGAATGTGCGCATCAACCAATCGAGAGTCTCCGAGATACTCGTATCCCCACACTCGCTCGAGCAATTGGTCTCGTGACATCACCATTCCTGGATGGTCTGCAAATTCACACAGCAAATTAAATTCAGTTTTCGTCAAGCTCAATTCGACTCCACCTTTGTGTACCACGCTGAGTTGCCGATTGAGTTCGACATCACCTAAGCGTTGAATGTGGACGGTACCTACAACAGCATTTGGCTCAACCAATTGCGTTCGTCGCAATGCTGCTCGAATTCTGGCGGCCAATTCTTTCGCAACGACTGGCTTCGTCACATAGTCATCTGCACCTGCCTCAAGACCGGCCACGAGGTCGTGAGTATCTGTCTGTGCGGTAACCATGATGATCGGCACAATTGAGTGTTGACGCAATTGTCGACACACCTCAAAGCCCGAGATGTCAGGAAGCCGAAGATCAAGCAATACGAGATCTGGAGTTATCTCGGCGAACTTTGCAAGTCCATCAGCCCCATCCTTGGCTTCACGAACCGTGTAGCCCTCGTCTTCAAGGGCCAGTCGCAAGGCAGTTCTGATCGCTGTGTCGTCCTCGATGAAAAGCAGCGAATGCATGCAAGCAGTCTGCCTGAAGCAAGCAAATTGTTACCAAAAACGCACAAAATCAGAGCGTGGTAGTCAAATCCCTCCGCAACAATAGAGCCATCGAACCGGTGGAGATCATGCTCCCCCTTGATCCTCACCGGTTCGGATCTCCCCTTCTTCCTGCCATGCTTAGTGCATGAAAGATGCTCGACGCTTTCCAAATTTGTTTGGACTTCGTGGTCGAATGGTTCTGTTCTTCAGTCTCGGAGCATTCGCAGCAGCTCTCGCACTCAGCGTGGTGACGTATGCAAGCACTCGCTCTTATTTACTCAGCCAACGAAGCGAAGTTGCCAAACGTCAAGCATTCAACAATGCGCAACTTGTACGAACGCTCTACGCCGAAAACCCTGCAGACGTCGATCAACTTATAGCCAATATTCGCAGCGAGCGCGGTGGTTATGCGGTTTTGCATCTTGACGCCAACGACACGGAGAGCGAATATTTCTATGCACAAGAGCCGCTGCGCTTCACACAATCAAATCTGCCCCAAGATCTTGTCAACAAAACACTGCAGGGAGGCACTGGACGACAGCGATTCACATTCAACTCAAGTCCTTACGAGGCAATCGGCGTCTCGATCCCATCAATTCATGCGCAGTATTTTGAAGCGTTCCCGCTAGGCGATGTTGCAACAACCCTTGGAACAATTCAGACAACACTGCTCATCGGCGTCCTACTGATCACTATTGCCGCCGCCTTTTTGGGGTTGTCAACGAGTCGAAACGTGTTGCGACCTCTGTTGCGAGTGACAGGCGCGGCGGACGACATCGCAACTGGTGGCCTCGACACGCGTCTCGAAAATGAGAAAGACCCCGACCTAGAACGACTTGTTACGTCGTTTAATGAGATGGCAGATGCCGTGCAACAAAGAATCGAGCGCGAGCAGCGCTTTGCCAGCGATGTGAGTCATGAGCTGCGCTCTCCAGTAACCGCACTTGGGGCTGCTGTTGATGTATTGGTCTCTAAACGAGATGAGTTTTCTGATCGGAACAAAGAAGCAATTGACATCCTTGCTTCACAGGTCAAGCGTTTTGATCGCACAGTTGTTGATCTTCTTGAACTCTCTCGCCTCGATGCTGGTGCAAGCGAAAACAATCTGGACAATGTGCACCTCATTGATCTGATTAAGCGCATTATGTCAAGACACGGATTTGACCAAGTTGTATTTACGCATTCGCTGCTGACGACAAAAGGCTTAACCGAGATTGACGATGCAGTGGTGGTTGATCGCAGGCGTATCGAACGCATCCTGCTGAATCTTCTTGAAAATGCTCGTGACCATGGCGGTGGCGCAACAGAAGTTTCGCTCGATGGGCAAGTTGATTATTTTGTTCTCAGCGTCCATGATGCTGGTCAAGGCATCGCCATCAGTGAACGCAGTCGAATTTTCGAGCGTTTTGCTCGAGGCACTGCAGCACGCCTTTCAACTGGAAGCGGTCTTGGCTTGGCAATCGTGCAAGAACATGCACGCGCCCTCGGTGGCACCGCCCATGTCGAAGACTCACCTACGGGTGGGGCGAAGTTTGTTGTCACTATCAAAAGAACGGTCGCATCGTGAGAATTATTTCAAGGACCACTGCCATCAAGCGCTCATTAATGCTGTTGGTGGTTCTTTCTTCGTGTGCTGTGCCAAGCAGTGGTTCGTATCAGCAAGTTGCTCCAGAAGATGTTCCTTTCGGCTTAAACGCCCCACAGACAACACTGCCGCAAACAACGACAACAGTTACTGACCCCATGAGCACTGACTCCATTGCAGTCGCGGTTTCTGAGCCGATTGATCTCTTCTTTATCTCCAACTCAAGAATCATTAAAGTGCAACGCAATGTTGCAAGCCCAGCCAATCCAGCACAGGCATTGTCATCTCTCGTTGAAGGTCCGAACACGAGTCCCGAGTTTGTCGGTCTTCGAACAGCCCTCCCAACGACATTCGTTGCGAGTGTCGACGTCATCCGTGGTGTGGCCCAAGTAGATGCCACGCGCGTTTTTCTCGATTCTCTTTCAGGACTCGATCAAAAACTTGCAATAGCCCAGATCGTTTTGACCTTAACGAGCCGACCCGGAGTAGGTCAGGTGCTCTTTAGCGTTGACGGCAAACTTATTTCAGTACCACGCGGCCGTGGTGACTCGGTTGCAAGTGGAGTTGCTGTTACTTTCGATGACTACTCGTCGCTCATCAATCAGCAGTAGCCGGAAAAACCGAACTAGTAGCCCAGACGCTCTACTCGCTCTGGGCGCTGCTGCCAGTTTTTGTCAACCACAACTGCAAGCTCCAAAAATGTTCCGCTCGGCAATTGACGACGAACATTGGTACCAACAATTTTGAGCATTGCACCATTTTTACCAATGACCATTCCCTTTTGACTTTCGCGTTCAACAACAATCTCACAACGAATTCTTGGTGGCTCATATTCAGTCACGCGGGTAGCAATTGAGTACGGCAATTCTTCGTGCGTGTTCTCGAGCAATTGTTCGCGCACCAACTCGGCTATCCACACGCTGTCCGGTGTCTCGGTAATCATTTCGGCCGGATACAACAATTCACCTTCTGGCATTCGCGTTGCTAAATACGCGGTGAGTTCTGCAACTCCGTCACCAGTTTTTGCGCTAATCGGAAAGTACTCAGCGGCACCGAGCGATGAAAGAGCTTGCAATTGCTTCAGAATCTTGGCGGGCTCAGCCCTGTCAATCTTGTTGAGGATCACAACTGCTTTAGACATATCGATGTGGTTGCTCACATACTTGTCGCCGGTACCAAAGGTCTGCGTGGCATCGATAACCAAGCAAACAACATCTACATCTTTCGTCGACTCTATTGCAGTTGCATTCACGCGTTCACCTAGAGCACTCACCGCCTTGTGAATGCCCGGAGTGTCGACAAAGATCAATTGAGTTTCGGCGGTTGTAAGTACACCGCGAATTCTGTTGCGAGTGGTTTGCGGCTTGTCGGAAACAATGCTGACCTTCTTGCCACAGATTGCGTTGAGCAACGTGGACTTGCCGACATTTGGTCGACCAACAAAAGAGACAAAGCCAGATCGCATTGATTACAGGCTACGAGTAGATGAGTTGTCCACTCGGCTCTTGACACTGCCATAATGCAGAGATGCAAAATATCGATCCTAAAAAGTGGTTTGATCGGATGCAGCCACAGACACTGCAGATTGCTACCTGGCTGCTCTATTTCGACGGATTTTTTGCGCTAGTGAGTCTGATCGACAAATCCGGCTATATCGGCTATTTGCGATTCCAATTCCCCTTTGGCTTCTTGCTCGGCATCTTTTCGGTGGCTCTGTATGTTCTTGGCGGCTGGTTAATGGCCAATGACCTCAAGGTTGGCTACAAACTCAGCGTTCTCGCCGCGGCAATGCCATTTGTGCTTCGTTTTTTGGCCGTGCGATCACTTGCTCAAAATTTTGAGACTCAAAGCCCAATCGGAATTACCGACTATGTGACTGGCCGCATTTTCGGCGGCTCAGTCATCAGCAGTGCATTTGACATTGCAGTTCTCGCACTGCTTTTACACACGCAGTCCCGTGAGCACCAGCGCATCTGGTATCGCTAAACTTCGTCCATGACCACAATCATCAAAGACCACGAAGATCTCAAGGCCCATGTAGGCCAACATTTGGGCTACAGCGACTACATGACAGTTTCACAAGAGCAGGTGCAGCTCTTTGCCGATGCCACTGGTGATCATCAGTGGATCCACCTCGATGTCGAAAAGGCCAAGACCGGTCCATTCGGACAAACAATTGCACACGGTTACCTCACCTTGTCCCTTGCCCCTGTGTTGATGGCAGGCATCTGGCGACATGAAGGCACCAAAATGGGTGTCAACTACGGCGCCAACAAGATTCGATTTATGTCCCCTGTGCCAGTTGGTTCAAAAATTCGTGCAGGCGCAAAACTTATTCAGGTGGACGATATTGCTGGCGGCGCTCAAGTTGTTGTCGAAACAACGTTTGAAGTTGAGGGTGCAACCAAGCCTTCCTGCGTTGCAGAACTCATCTTCCGCTATTACTACTAGTTAACGATATTTCGCCATAATTTTGGCGAACTCATCCATCGTGTGTGTGCTCGGATAATCGACACACCATGGAATAAAACCAGTGCAACCAACTTTGATGTATTGCTCAATCTTGTCTGCCACTTGATCTGGCGTACCAACGATGTTGGATTTTTGCCAAGTCTCAAACTGATCACCTCGGCCACTAGCAATCTGAAACTCCCGACACTCTTGCTCGGTGTCGCGAATCAGAATTTCACCAGAGATCGTTTTTCCTATCTCATCAGCATCTCGGCCAACGCTGAGACAATGACCTTTCAATATCTCGACCTTGCGCGCGAAGTCTTCAGGAGAACCGCCAAAGTTTGAATAGTCGGCATGCTGTGCCACAACTCGCAATGTCAATTGTTCGCCACCACCACCAATCCAAATCGGAGGATGCGGGTTCTGCAACGGCTTTGGATCGCAATTGGCGCGTGATGTTTGGTAATACTTGCCCTCATATGTTGCTTCTTCTTGCGACCACATCATTTTGACGATTTCAACAGTTTCGCGCAACATCCCAATTCGATCTTTGGGCACAGGAAACTGATATCCGTAACTTCTAAATTCATTTTCGTACCAACCGGCACCGATACCCCAGTCCAAACGTCCACCCGAGATCACATCAAGGGTCGACGTGATCTTGGCGAGCAACGCCGGCGGTCGGTACAACGCACAACCCACCATCTGTCCAAGTCGAATCTTGGTTGTAATTTGACTCATGGCGGCCATCACCGTCCAACACTCAAATACAGCCTCATGGGCAGGTCGAGGCACATTGTGGAAGTGGTCATACACCCAAATTGAGTCGAAGCCCAACTGTTCTGCACGTTTTGCGATGTCGACAGATGCCTGCCATTTTTCTGCTGCTGTTGGAATCTTGACCAATTCCATCTTCCACCCTTGAGGGATGAACACGCCGAACGTGATGTATTGCTTTGTCATAATGGCAAATCTCCAGTGGCCTTCTTTGTTGATCCGTGATCTTTGTAAGCAGCAATAGTGCGCTGTGCAATGCGCATTTGATGAATTTCATCTGCACCGTCGGCAAAGCGACTCCATCGCGCTTGCTGCAACATGCCAGCGAGAGGTGTGTCGGTCGAGTAGCCCAACGCACCATGCACCTGAATTGCGCGATCGACGATGCGCCACAAACTATTAGCGACAAAGTGTTTGGCCATGGAAACCTCGCTCGTAAATTCGAGCCCATGCTCGATCTTGTACGCAGCGTGCAAAACCATGAGCTTGCATTGGTACAACTCCATCGCCGAGTCTGCGATCAGCCACTGAATTCCCTGCTTCTCTGCCAAAATCGAACCGTGTGAATATCTGTCGAGCGAGCGAGCAACCATCATGTCGAGTGCAGTCTCGGCTTGGCCGATCCATCGCATGCAATGCGCGAGCCGCGCTGGTCCAAGTCGATATTGTCCGAGCAAGTGACCTTGACCGCGACCACCGAGCATGCTGCTCGCCGGTACACGCAAATCTTCAATCAGAATCTCGCAGTGGTTGTGACCACCCGACATCGTCTCAACATCGCGAACAACATTCCATCCTTCGCTCGGAATATCAACGATGAAGCAAGAGTTTGCAGCCTGCGGCAGATCTGGGTCTTCTTCGGTTCGAGCAACCAGCAATGCAAACTGCGCACCACGTGCCCCAGAAATAAACCACTTGTGTCCATTGATGACCCATTCATCGCCGTCTTGATATGCAAATGTTTTTATTAGTGTTGGATCGCTACCAGCAACTTCTGGTTCGGTCATCGCGAAGCATGAACGTGCTGTGCCCTCACACAAAGGACGCAAGTATTTTTCTTTTTGCTCCGGTGTTGCCCAATGCAACAGCGTGTGCTGATTGCCCTCGTCTGGTGCTTGAGCGTTTAGCACGAATGGCCCAATGCTGACCTTGGCTGCCTCGGCCGATACCGCAGCCATTGCGGTTGGACCAAGACCCATGCCACCCCACTCGGCTGGCATATGCGGTAGCCATAACTTCCAATCTTCACGCGCAACTTTTCGCAACTTCACAATCATTTTCACCACTTGCGATCGGTCGTTCTGATCAATTGCATCCCACTGCGGTCGCACCACAGTGTCCATGAATTCACGCACTTGCATCCGAACTTTCTCAACTTCTGGTGGGAAGGAAAAATCAATCATCTTGCAAGTTTGCCCGATCAAGACACATTGCCACGAGTCGGCTTCTGGTCGTAGCCTGAATGCTGTGAACAACGCTTGGGACTCGGTTGACTTGCCGCAGGGCCAAG
>Ga0214919_10008043_pt1 | contig 14054 bp, 14 predicted proteins | sample LL1503_MetaG_FD_177994 | JGI IMG/M metagenome (GOLD analysis project Ga0214919, IMG submission 177994) | Freshwater microbial communities from Lake Lanier, Atlanta, Georgia, United States - LL-1503 | ecosystem: Environmental > Aquatic > Freshwater > Lake | place: USA: Georgia | collected...
TGTATCGCGTGCAGTTGCAGCTATTGCTGAGCAAAGTTACGATGAAATTGGCTTATCTTGGCCGCTAGAAGTTGCGCCAGCGAAGGTACATATCGTCGCTACAGGTAAAGAGGATCTACCCTTTGACACCGCATTAGATATTGGAAAAAAGTTAGAAGCTGCGGGAATTTCAGTTATGTTGGATGATCGCCGCGACCCAAGTGCCGGCGTTAAATTTAAAGATGCTGAACTAATCGGTATTCCGGTAATTATGGTGGTTGGTAAGTCACTTGCCGATGGCAAAGTTGAAATGCGCAACCGTAAGACTGGTGAGAAAGCTGAAGTTCTCCTTGCTGATGCAGTATCTGCTGCCACCGCACTGATCGCAACACTTTCTTAAAGTGTTCGCCGATCTAACTCTCAACACACTTTTATTCTTAGCCGTTGCTGCCTTTGCCGCAGGTCTTATCGATGCCATCGCTGGAGGGGGAGGGCTAATTCAACTTCCGGCTCTGATGATCGGCTTGGCCAAATCGGAAACAGTTGTGATTCTCGGAACTAATAAAGTTCCCTCTATTTTCGGCACTTCGGCGTCAGCGCTGATGTATCGCCGAAACATTAAAACCGATTCGAAATTATTGGTAACTATGGCGCTTCCAGCATTTCTTGGATCGATGGGTGGGGCATCACTTGCATCGCATATACCGACCGAAATTCTCAAACCTATAGTCGTTACTTTATTAATTGCTGTACTTGTCTATACCTGGAAGCGACCACAACTTGGTCAAATCGAATCACTGCGTCACAGCGAAGGCCGGCGCTTAAAAATTGCCGCCGGTGCTGCGCTAATTATCGGTTTCTACGATGGGCTGATTGGTCCAGGTACTGGCTCATTCTTAGTTTTGACTCTCGTTGCCGTACTTGGATTTGCCTTTCTATCAGCATCTGCAATCGCCAAGGTAGTAAATGTCGCCACAAATTTTGGGGCAATTATTATCTTCGGCGTAAATGGCGAGATTATTTGGAAGGTTGGTTTAACGCTGGCAATTGCCAATGTTGCTGGCGGGCTAGTTGGTGCCCAGATCGCCTTGCGGGGTGGATCTAATTTGGTCCGAAAAGTCTTTATGGGGGTGACGCTAGCTTTGATCGTAAAGGTGGCGACCGATACCTTCGCAGCCTTTAATTAATGTTAAACTTAACTCCTTAAAACAATTTAATAATAATTTAATATAAGGAGCAGTAAATGTCTTTGACTCAGTCAATCACAGATTTAATATCTCCAGCCGTTACAGAAGCTGGTTTCTTTCTAGAAGAAGTACAGATCGCATCCCCTGGTAGCCATCGCATCGTTACCTGTGTAGTAGATGGCCCAACACCACTAAATCTTGATCAGGTCACTGCTGCCTCGAGAGTTATCTCAGAGCTTTTAGATACTGCCGAATTCATGGGAGAGACCCCCTTTACTTTAGAAGTCACATCACCTGGCGTTGATCGCCCGCTAACCCTGCCACGACATTGGACCAAGAACTTAACTCGCTTGATAAAAGTTACCTTAAGCGATGGTGCAGCAATCACCGGGCGTCTAACCGAATTTGATGAAGTCAACGCTAAGTTAGTTGAGAATATTAAAGGTCGGATCAAGGAACACACGGTTGCCTTCGCCGATATCAAACGTGCTGTTGTTGAAATTGAATTTAATCGTAAAGATGCGATCGATGAATAAATCACAGGTAGATGTCGAGGCGCTTATTGCCTTAGCAACTCATAAAGAGATTCCGCTAGAACAGTTGATTACTGAAATCGAAGCTGGTGTCCTTGAGGCGTATTACCAAACCCTGGAACCGAAACGCCAGGCACGTGCTGCAATCGATCGCGAAAGTGGCGAGATCTCTATCTTGGTCCCAACTTTTAATGAACTTGGTGAGCGGATCAGCGAAGATCGAGATGAACCAGAAGGCTTTGCGCGCACGGTAACCTCAACAGTTAGACAGGTAATTAAGTTAAAGATGCGTGCGACAAATGATGCCGAAATCGTCGGTGAATTTAGCGCGTCAGTTGGCGATGTGATCTCGGGAATCGTGCAACAAGGTCGGGACCCAAAGATGATCAACGTTAACTTAGGTCGCGTCGAAGGTCGTATTCCTCCGCAAGAACAGGTTCCAGGCGAGGTTTATCAACACGGCGATCGCATTAAATGTTTTGTGGTTGAAGTAAAGCAAGGTATGAAGGGCCCAGAGATAATGCTTTCACGAAGCCACCCTGCACTGGTTAAACAGTTATTTGCACTTGAAGTTCCCGAAATAAAAGATCGCATCGTGGAAATTATGGAAGTTGCTCGAGAAGCAGGCCATCGGACCAAGATCGCAGTCCGTTCTCATCGCGCCGGCGTTTCTGCTAAAGGATCTTTAATCGGGCCAATGGGCGCACGTTCACGTGCAGTCATGGATGAGTTGCACGGAGAGAAGATAGATATCGTTGATTGGTCGGAGGATCCTGCCGTATTCGTTGGTGAAGCTCTGGCTCCGGCAAAAGTTTCCAAAGTTGAAATTGTTGATTTAGCGATGCGTTCTGCGAAGGTAACTGTTCCTGATTATCAACTCTCACTTGCAATCGGCAAAGATGGACAGAATGCGCGCCTTGCTGCACGTCTGACTGGTTGGCGTATCGATATCCATCCAGATACCCCAGCATCGCCATAATTACGCGCGTATTTAGGTTAATCGGGGCGAGTTCGCTATCCTTTAGCCTGAAGTGATGGTGAGAGAAGCGAAAGCAATGCGATTAAGTATCAAACCGATACGTACCTGCATCGTCTGTCGTAAATCAGAAACACCTTCACAGCTACTTCGAGTCAACTGCATCGACGGGGTCGTAACTCCAGTTCAAGGCAGAAAGTCTCAAGGTAGAGGCGCGTGGCTACACCCCAAGTGTGGATACGTTGCAATAGAACGGAAAGCATTTAAATGGGCTTTTAAGCTCGATGAGGTGCCAGATGTAACTCAATTCAAAAAGTTCATTACAGAACTTTTAACAGAGATGGATGCGAAAGATATGAAACTCAAATGAGCTCGTACAGATTATGAGGTCGTACAACTAAGGCTCGCATCCCTAGATAAATATCTAGAATAAAGATTGCGGGCCAAGACAGGAGAAATGTGTCAAAGGTCCGCGTACATGAGTTGGCAAAACAACTCGGTATGGAGAGCAAGGTTGTCCTTGCCAAACTCCAAGAAATGGGCGAATTCGTTCGTTCCGCATCATCAACTGTAGAAGCGCCAGTCGTGCGCAAGCTCATCGAGATGTATCCCGATGCCAAGCCAGTTGAAGAAGCCAAACCAGTCAAGAAGGCCGCCGCCAAAAAGAGCGCTGCCAAAAAAACGGCAGAAGTAAATCCAGAATTAGCAGCTGAATTAGCCGCTGAACTCGGTGTAGATCTAGAAGCGCTAAAGGCTGCTCGCGTCGAATCAATTGCGCCAGCCCCAACGCCAATAGATGTAGAAAAGATTTCAGAGACACCAGGTGTAGAAGCAGTAAAACCTGTAACTCCACGTCCAGGTAATAATCCATTTTCAACTGGTGGTGCATCTGCTCCGCGGCCACCACGTCCTGGTAATAATCCATTTTCAACTGGTGGCGCAGTTCCACGCCCACCACAACGACCAACAGGTGCAACAGGTGCGCGCCCTGGAATGTCAGGACCACGTCCTGGATCTGTTCGCCCCGGTTTTGCGGCGCGACCAAATACTCCACGTCCTGCAGGTACAGGTGGTCCAGGTAATTTCCCACCACGTACAGGTGGCGCACCATCTTCTAGTCCTTATCGTTCTAACGGTCCATCAACTGGTGCGCCAACAACTGGTGCTCCACAACGTCCGGGCGGCGCTCCTAATCGTGGCCCAGGTCGCGGCGGTGCAGCAGGTGCATTTGGAAAGAATGCAAGTAAGAGCAGCAAGCGCAAACCAAAATCTAGAAAAGCGTTGCGCGATGAATTCGACAATATGCAAGCGCCACAACTGGGTGGCGCAGTTATTCCGCACGGAGATGGCAAGACCCAAATCCGTATGCGTCGCGGTTCAACACTGGCAGATTTCGCAGAAAAGATTGGTGCAGATGCGGCAGCCCTAGTTGCAGCGCTATTCCACTTAGGTGAAATGGTTACTGCAACTCAGTCAGTTGATGCCGATACTTTTGAAATTCTCGGTGCACAACTGGGTTATGTCATCCAAATTGTTAGCCCAGAAGATGAAGATCGCGAACTTCTGCAAGATTTCGATATCGATCTTGCGCAAGAGCTTGCCGATCTCGATTCTGAATTACTCGTAGCGCGCCCACCAGTTGTAACTGTTATGGGACACGTTGATCACGGTAAGACCAGTTTGCTCGATGCCATCCGTAAATCTGAAGTCCTAAAGACTGAAGCAGGCGGCATTACCCAGCACATTGGTGCTTACCAAATTCACCACGATCACGACGGTGTAAACCGCGCGATTACCTTTATCGATACACCTGGCCACGAAGCCTTTACCGCTATGCGTGCCCGTGGCGCCAAGGTCACCGATATCGCAGTTCTAGTTGTTGCCGCAGATGATGGAATCATGCCGCAGACAATTGAAGCTCTAAATCACGCACAGGCAGCCGATGTCCCAATCGTAGTTGCAGTTAACAAGGTTGATAAAGAAGGTGCGAACCCGGATAAGGTCCGCCAACAATTAACCGAGTACAACTTGATCGCTGAAGAATATGGTGGAGAAACGCTTTTCGTTAACGTATCTGCTAAATCAGGCGTTGGCGTTAATGAACTCATCGATGCAATTCTTTTAACTGCCGATGCCGCAATTGATCTACGCGCTGTCGCTGAAGATGATGCTCGTGGCGTTGCCATCGAAGCTCACCTTGACCGCGGTCGTGGACCAGTTGCAACTGTTCTCGTACAACGCGGAACTTTAAAGATCGGTGATGCAATTGTTGCCGGTGGTTCATTTGGTCGCGTACGTGCGATGCTCGATGAACACGGTGAAAACGTAGAAAGTGCCGGGCCATCACGTCCAGTGCAGGTACTTGGATTTACATCTGTGCCAAGCGCAGGTGACACCTTCCTTGTTGCAGATGAAGATCGCACTGCCCGCCAGATCGCCGAAAAGCGTCAAGCAGCAGAACGAAATGCGCAACTTGCTAAGGCGCGCAAGAAGGTCTCACTTGAAGACTTTATGGAACAGTCCAAGGTCTCAACACTTAACCTCATCCTTAAGGGCGACGTTTCCGGTTCGGTGGAAGCTCTCGAAGATGCGCTTATGCAACTCGACGTTGGAGCAGAGGTTGATCTGCGCGTTATCCACCGTGGCGTAGGTGCAATCACCAAGAGCGATATCACTCTGGCATCGGCATCTACTGCAGTTGTTATCGGCTTTAACGTTAAGCCAGAACCGCAGACTGCTATCTATGCAGATCAAGAAGGCGTAGAAGTTCGCTTCTACTCCGTGATCTACAACGCAATTGAAGAGATCGAACTATCTCTTAAGGGCTTGCTCAAGCCAGAGTACGAAGAAATTATTCTCGGCAACGCAGAAGTACGCGAGATCTTCAAATCTTCAAAGGCTGGCAATATTGCAGGTTCTATCGTTCGCGATGGTTCAATCAAGCGAAATGCTAAGGCTCGCATCATGCGCGGTAGCGAAATCGTCCTAGATGATCTAACTATCGATTCTTTGAAGCGCTTTAAAGATGATGCCACTGAAGTCAAGGAAGGCTTCGAGTGCGGTATCGGTCTTGGCAATATGAAGGATCTGCAAATCGGAGACACAATTCAGGTCTTTGAGATGCGCGAGAAGAAGCGGGCTTAAATCATGGGCCAATCTCATCGCACCCAGAAAGTTGCCGATCGCATCAAAGTGGTAGTTGCGCAGCTGCTTGAGACGAAGATCAAAGATCCTCGTCTGGGCTTCGTAACTGTCACCGATGCACGTGTCACTGGTGATCTTCAGAACGCCTCTATCTTCTACACCGTCTTCGGTGATGATGAACAACGCGCAGCAACTGCTGCTGCGTTAGAAAGCGCTAAGGGTGTAATCCGCAGCGCAGTCGGACGTGATTTGCAAACACGTATTACACCTTCAATTGAATTCTTTGAAGATGGGCTGCCAGAATCTGCCAAAGCGCTTGATTCTCTGCTCGATAAAGTTCATGAACTCGATGCTGAAGTTGCACAACTTCGTAAGAACGCTTCATTTGCTGGGGGAGAAGATCCATATAAACCCCCCAAAATAATCGAAGATTAAGCAATAACACCTGCCATGACAGATGGATTTCTAGTTGTAGATAAAGCACCAGGTATGACAAGCCATGATGTTGTTGCAGTTGCACGTAAAGCTTTAGGTACACGCAAAGTCGGCCATGCCGGCACCTTAGATCCCATGGCTACTGGTGTTTTAGTGCTGGGCTTTGGTAATGGCACGCGCCTTCTGCAATATATAACTGATGGCGATAAGTCATATACGGCGACGATCATCTTGGGTGCAGCAACGATTACAGATGATCGTGAAGGCGAAGTTCTATCTGAAGCCGATGCTTCACAAATTACTGATGAGCAGATTAAAACTGGGCTTGCCAAGATGGTTGGCGAAATACAGCAACGACCAAGTTCTGTATCTGCGGTAAAAGTTGGGGGAGAGCGCGCCTATGACCGAGTACGCGCTGGTGAAGTATTTGAGCTTGCGGCGCGAACCATCACAATTTCCGCACTCGATATTTTAGAAATTCGCCACCACGGTGCGCGTATTGAGATAGATATCGATGTCACTTGTTCGGCTGGCACATTTATCCGCGCGATAGCCCGCGATTTAGGCGATGACCTACAAGTTGGCGGCCACTTATCGGTACTACGCAGAACCCGCGTTGCAGGTTTTCCTATCTCGCAAGCGATTTCTTTCGAGGATTTAAAAGCGCAGTCATTTAGCCCGCTGCAGCTCGCAGATGTTGCACGTGCAACTTTCCAGGTGCGCGAATTAGCGCTGGATGAGGTGCAAGAACTTTCCTTTGGTCGCCCATTATCGGTAAATGCAACTGAGGCAATCTATGCCGCTTTATCACCTGATGATCGCTTAATCGCTCTATTGAAGAATGAATCCGGGAAAGCCAAACCAATCGCCGTTTTTGCTGCGGCTAATTAATCGGTAATAATTAGCAAATGGCCACCGGCAGCGTCGTATTAATCGGAGTCTTTGATGGCGTCCACAAGGGACACCAATTCTTGTTAAACCGCGCTAAAGAGATCGCCAATGGCCGCAACATCATTGCGCTAACTTTTGATCCACATCCAATGCATGTCTTTGCACCCGATCGCGCCCCAACGTTGCTAACAACTTTGGCCGATCGCGTCGAGTTGTTAAAGATACACAATGCCGATCAAGTGGCAGTTCTGAAATTCAATGAAAAATTCGCCCAAATGTCACCTGAGGATTTTGTTAAAGATATCTTGGTTGGGCAGTTAAGTGCTTCCACCATAATTGTGGGCAAGAACTTTACCTATGGCCACAAGGCGGCAGGCAACGTTGCATCCCTGATCGCCGATGGAGTTAAATTTAACTTTAAAGTTGATGTTCAGGATCTGGAATCTGGGGAAGGCGAAGTAATTTCCTCATCGCGTATCCGTAGTTTAGTTACATCAGGCCAAGTCGAAGAAGCTCGCAAACTTCTCTCTCGCCCACATCGCCTTGATGGTGTTGTGGTTCATGGAGAAAAGCGGGGACGAGAAATTGGTTATCCAACTGCCAACTTAGGAAATATTGAGGGACAAACTATTCCTAGCGATGGCGTATATGCCGGTTGGTTAACAGTTGGAATTAACTACTGGCCCGCAGCAATTTCAATCGGTACCAACCCTACATTTGAAGGTGAACGCGGCCGCCAAGTTGAGGCATATGCGTTAGATCAAGAAGGTTTAGAGCTATATGACAAGAACGCATCAATTGAATTTGGATGGCGCTTGCGCGACACCTTGAAATTTGATGGGCTCGAGCCGTTATTGGTACAGATGAAGTTAGATTGCGACCAGGCACGCTCATTAACTGAGCAGTAAATTCTCATTTTGCCTTATCCACAGCCCCGCTGGTAATCTGACCCACGTCCAACGATCAAAGTGAGTGACCGTGTATCAAACCGGTCGCCGTCGTGGCGGTAACTAATAGGAGACCAGAAATGGCTTTAACACCAGAAGTAAAGAAAGAAATCATTGCTAAGTACGGCTCATCAGCTACCGACACCGGAAGCCCAGAGGCACAAGTTGCTCTGCTCTCACGTCGTATTGAAGACATCACTACACATCTAAAGACCAACCCACACGATCACCACAACCGTCGCGGTCTGTTGTTGCTCGTAGGTCAGCGTCGTCGAATTCTTCAGTACTTATCAAAGACAGATATCAATCGTTATCGTGCGATTATCGAAAAGCTCGGTATTCGCCGCTAATTAAATAACTACCCGCCAGGGGAGTTTGGTTTCCAGTTTTATGTGGAAGCGATGGTCCTCGGTAGTGGTTTCCGCAAGACGCTTTCGTTCTGCGTGAACTTCGATCGACGATTCATTACTTCACATTATTGCTGGTTACTCCTTGCGAACCTGGACGGGTTCATATAAATGCAAAAATAACAAAGGAGGACCCATGGAGGGTCAAGAAGTTCAGTCATCAGTCGCCGTTATCGATAACGGCAAATTCGGAAAGCGCGAAATCCGCTTTGAAACCGGACGCCTAGCGCGTCAAGCAGCCGGAGCCGCCGCAGTTTACTTAGACGATCAAACAATGATCTTCTCAGCAACAACTGCCTCAAAGACTCCAAAAGATCAATTCGATTTCTTTCCTTTAACAGTAGATGTTGAAGAGAAGATGTACGCCGTCGGTCGCATCCCAGGATCATTCTTCCGTCGTGAAGGTCGTCCCTCAGAAGATGCAATCCTTACTTGTCGTTTAATCGATCGTCCATTACGTCCATCATTCGTAAAGGGACTTCGTAACGAAGTTCAGATCGTCGTAACAGTTATGGCCCTTGATCCAGACCATATGTATGACGTGATCGCGATTAACGCGGCATCAATGTCAACACAACTTGCAGGTCTTCCATTTTCAGGTCCAATCGGCGGCGTTCGCGTTGCCTTGATTGACGGACAATGGGTTGCCTTCCCTAACCATTCACAAGTTGAGAACGCGGTATTCGACATGGTTGTTGCTGGTCGTATCAGCGATGGCGATGTCGCAATCATGATGGTTGAGGCAGAAGCAACTGCCAAGACAATCGAACTGATTAAAAATGGCCAACCAACTCCAACTGAAGAAGTTGTTGCGCAAGGACTTGATGCAGCTAAGCCATTTATTAAAATTTTGTGCGATGCACAATCAAAGCTAGCTAAGGTTGCTGCAAAGCCAACTGCAGAATTTCCGGTCTTCTTGGATTACCAGGATGATGTTTATGCTGCTGTTGAAAAGGCCGCTAAAGATGACCTTGCTAAGGCGCTAACTATCGCCGGTAAGCAAGAGCGCGAAACTAAGATCGATGAGATCTCTGCTGCAACTAAGGAATCTGTTTCTGCCGCCTTCGAAGGTCGCGAGAAGGAAGTTCCTGCCGCATTCCGCTCACTAACCAAGAAGTTAGTTCGCCAGCGCGTATTGCGCGACAAGATTCGTATCGATGGTCGCGGTCTTCGCGATATCCGTGCCCTATCTGCAGAAGTTGAAGTTATTCCTCGCGTTCACGGATCAGCGATCTTCGAACGTGGCGAGACTCAGATTCTCGGAATCACAACACTTAATATGTTAAAGATGGAGCAACAGCTCGATACTTTAAATCCGGAAAACCATAAGCGTTATATGCACAACTACAACTTCCCACCATATTCAACTGGTGAAACAGGTCGTGTTGGCACACCAAAGCGTCGCGAAATTGGACACGGAGCACTTGCAGAACGCGCACTTGTTCCAGTTCTTCCAACACGCGAAGAGTTCCCTTACGCAATCCGTCAGGTCTCTGAAGCACTTGGTTCAAATGGTTCAACTTCAATGGGATCTGTTTGCGCCTCAACTCTTGCAATGCTCAACGCTGGCGTGCCACTTAAGGCGCCGGTTGCGGGTATCGCAATGGGTCTTATCTCAGACACTGTCGATGGCAAGGTTGAGTACGTTGCTTTGACAGATATCTTGGGTGCAGAAGATGCATTCGGAGATATGGACTTCAAAGTTGCCGGAACAAAAGACTTTGTGACAGCCCTTCAACTAGATACCAAGCTCGATGGAATTCCTGCATCCGTACTTGCCGGAGCACTTCACCAAGCAAAGGAAGCGCGCCTTGCAATCCTTGATGTTATGAATGAAGCGATCGACACACCAGATGAGATGAGCCCATTTGCTCCTCGCATCATCTCTGTGAAGATTCCAGTAGATCAGATCGGTGCAGTTATCGGACCTAAGGGCAAGATAATTAACCAGATTCAAGATGAGACTGGCGCAGATATTTCAATCGAAGATGATGGCACGATCTATATCGGTGCAGTCGATGGTCCGTCAGCAGAAGCTGCACGCGCCCAAATCAATGCGATTGCAAACCCACAAATGCCAGAAGTTGGAGAGCGCTACCTCGGTACCGTCGTAAAGCTCGCTGCCTTCGGTGCATTTATCTCACTTATGCCAGGTAAAGATGGCTTGCTCCACATCTCGCAGATTCGCAAGATGCATGGTGGAAAGCGCATTGAAAACCTGGAAGAAGTTATGAAGGTTGGCGACAAGATTCAGGTAGAAATTGGCGAAATTGATCCTAAGGGCAAGCTTTCGTTGGTACCTGTACTCGAAGATGGAACTACACCGAGCGCTGAATAAGTAAAGAGCGCAAAAATGTCTGTTCGACGCACAGTATTACCTAGCGGTCTGCGTATCGTCACGGAAGAAGTTCCGTCGGTACGCAGCGCCGCGATCGGTATCTGGGTAAATGTTGGTTCACGTGATGAAACCCCGGCCGTTGCTGGGGCTTCTCACTTTCTGGAGCATCTACTCTTTAAGGGAACTACGCGACGTACCGCGCTGGAAATTTCCGCAACCATCGAAGCAGTTGGCGGAGAGATGAACGCCTTTACAAGCAAGGAATACACCTGCTTTTATGCACGAGTAATTGATACTGATTTACCTATGGCAATCGATGTTGTCTCAGATCTGATCACATCTTCCATAGTTTCAGCGCTAGATGTTGATGCCGAACGTAAAGTTGTCCTGGAAGAAATTGCCATGCGCGATGATGATCCCAGTGATCTAGTGCATGATCTCTATGCTGAAACGTACTATGGGGATACCACTTTAGGTCGGCCGATCTTAGGCACGATTAAATCAATTAAAGAGATGTCGCGGGCTAGCGTCTTTAACTATTACAAGAAGAAGTATCTGCCGCAAGATTTGGTCGTTGCAGTTGCAGGAAACATTAAACATAAGCGCGTTGTCGCTATGGTGGAAGAAGCGCTTTCCCGCGATAACTTCTTAAATGTAAAAGGCGCACCGCAGATTCGCCCAAATACCCCAGTTAAAACTAAGCCAATGCAATCAGTTGGCCTATTAACTCGCAAGACTGAGCAAGCTCATATGTTCTACGGAATGGAAGGCGTTGCGCGCAGCGATGAACGCCGCTTTGCGATGGGAGTCCTCGCCTCAGCCCTAGGTGGTGGAATGTCATCACGTCTATTCCAGGAAATTCGCGAAAAGCGTGGCTTGGCTTATTCGGTCTATGCCTATGCCCAACAATTTGCGGGTTCTGGTCAGATTGGTTTCTATGCCGGCTGTAATCCAACTAAAGCAATTGAAGTCGTTGAGATTATCCGCGAAGTTCTAGCCGATGTTGCTGAAAATGGAATGAGCCATGAAGAGATTGAACGCGCAAAAGGCGCAGTCCGCGGGTCGCTTGTCTTAAGCCAAGAAGATTCAGCCTCGCGCATGAGTCGGATCGGCAAGAATGAAATTGTCTACGGGCAGGTAATGGGCTTTGACGATATTTTGAAGGAGATCGCCCGCGTAAACCCAACCGACGTGCGAGAAATTGCTAGCGAATATCTAACTAAATCACCTACCCTTGCACTTGTTGGACCATTTAAAAACGAGGCTAAGTTTGAGAAGGTGTTGCGGTCATGATTAAAGTCGGCGTACTAGGTGCACGTGGACGCATGGGTGCAGAAGTCGTTAAGGCTGTTACTCAAGCTTCCGACCTAGATTTAGTCGCTGCTTTAGACTTGGGTGATTCACTCGATCAGCTTGTAAGTACTGGCGCAGAAGTTGTCGTTGATTTCACAACCCCAGATTCAGTAATGGCTAATCTCGAATTTCTAATTTCAAACGGTATTAACGCAGTTGTTGGCACCACCGGCTTTGACGATGCACGCGTAGCCCAGCTAAAGACTTTGGTTGCAGCCAATCCAAAAGTCGGAGTTTTAATCGCTCCTAACTTTGCCATCGGCGCAGTTTTAATGATGGAGTTTGCAACCAAGGCAGCAAAATACTTTGAATCTGCCGAAATTATTGAACTTCACCACCCCGATAAAGTTGATGCGCCGTCAGGAACAGCATCTCGCACAGCTGAGCTAATGTCGCAAGCTCGTAAAGATGCAAAGCTTCCTGCCGCCCCAGATGCCACCAATTCTGGTAATCCAGCTGCACGCGGTGGCAAGGTTAGCGATATTCCAGTGCACTCAATTCGCTTGCGTGGGCTAGTTGCTCACCAAGAGGTTTTACTTGGAGGACCTGGCGAGACTCTAACAATTCGCCATGATTCTCTTGATCGTGCCGGTTTTATGCCAGGTGTATTACTTGGTGTTCGTAAAGTTATTAATAACCCTGGGCTGACTTTCGGCCTAGAGAAATTTATGTAAGGGGATAAGTAAATGGCTAAAGCAGATATCACGATGTACGGCGCCGATTGGTGCGGCGATTGCCGTCGCTCAAAGCGTTTACTTGAAGAGCTAGATGTTCAGGTAACTCATATCGATGTGGAAGCAGATAAGTCAGCTGCGGCAAAGGTAATGGAGATTAACGGGGGAGCACAATCAATCCCTGTGCTCGTCTTCTCTGATGGAACACATCTAACTGAGCCTTCCGATAATGATCTTAAGGCGAAGCTACAAGCGCTAAATATTATTTAATTACTCTTCAAATTACTGGATATGAAAGAGGGCAGCTGAAGTCGCTGCCGCCGAAAGCACAACCACCGGAAATGGCGCACGCAGTATGAGCGCCACAACGGCAACGGCTACCCCCGCCATGCGCTGATCGGCTATTAAGCGTGATTCCTTGGTAAAGGATTGAACTGCAACTAGCGCACTTAAAAGCGCGATTGGTACAAGCGAGTTAATTTTTAAAATCCGTGGATGCGATAGCCAACTCTTGGGAACGCTCTGACCTAAGTATTTCAAGATAAAGGCAATTAAGCTCGTTCCGATAACGGCTAACCAGAACGGATCAAAAGTTGTCATTTCCATAGGTTGGCTCGCAATCCAAAGATTAAAGCCAGTAGCGCAGTCGAAATAATTGGAACACCAGGAACAAAGTAAGGCGTCATAGCTAGCGCTAACGCACAAGCAGCTACAGCAAGCAGCCGATCGGTCTTATTTATTAAACGTGGCCACAAGAGCCCTAAGAATGCTGCCGGTACAGCAGCATCTAAGCCCCAAGCTGCAGGATTACCCATCGCTTGCGCACCGAGCGCACCGGCTAAGGTAAAGATGTTCCAGAAGATAAATACACCGATACCGGTCAACCAGAAACCTTGGCGCGCTGCTTTAACTCCCAGATGCTCTTGGGATAAGGCAACACCAGTTGATTCATCTATTGTTATTTGTGCAGCAAGTATTCGACGGAGCCCTTTTACTTGCAGAACCGGGGCCATTCGTAAGCCGTATAAAGTATTGCGAACTCCAAGTAAAGATGCAGTTGCAATTCCACTTAGTGCGCTACCACCTGCACCTAATACACCAACGACTGCAAACTGTGATGCCCCCGTAAAAGTAAGAAGGGAGAGCAAGCAACTCTGCAAAACGGAGAATCCAGCGGCTACAGATGCTGC
>Ga0214919_10008044_pt1 | contig 14054 bp, 15 predicted proteins | sample LL1503_MetaG_FD_177994 | JGI IMG/M metagenome (GOLD analysis project Ga0214919, IMG submission 177994) | Freshwater microbial communities from Lake Lanier, Atlanta, Georgia, United States - LL-1503 | ecosystem: Environmental > Aquatic > Freshwater > Lake | place: USA: Georgia | collected...
GGGCGTGGTTGAAGTTAAAAAAAAAAAAAAAAAAAAAAAAAAGGGGGGGGGGGGAACCTTTTTTGGGGAGCGAAACCTCCTTTTTTTTCCAATAATGTTGTACAATAAAAAATTGAAATGATTTTTACTTTATATATAATTGCATTATTGGCGTATTTGTTTGTTTGTTTAATTTGTCGCGTTTTTCTAATCCTTTCTTATATTATATTTTACAGATGGAAGCTTTCAAGTATTCTATGGTCGTTTCTCTCCAGGAAGTATTGGATGCGATCGATTGCGAAGAGGATTATTGGACCGAAGACGAAGACGAAGTAGAAAACGAAGAGTCTGATGAGGATAAGATGGAAAGAGAGAAACTGTCCGACATAAACTCAAAGGAATTTGCGGAACTTCGCGCAGCACTTGACGCAGAATTTGAGGTCGTTTTGACGAAGCATTTGGCAAAAAAAGAAATGAAAAGGCAAAAGGATTTGGCAGAGAATAAAAAATAAATAAAAATTAATAAAAATAAATAAAAAATTAATTAAAAAAAAAAGGGGGTACGCCTCTTTTTTTTTTCAATTTCATTTCAATTTCATTTCAATTTCATTTTACTTACAGTGATAATATGACTGTGAGAATAAAAAAATTGAAATGATTTTTATCTTTTATTATAATCGTAAAGGTTGGGTTGGCGGTTTTTGGTACTAATTATTTCGTATTTGTATTTGTATTTTCACAGATGAATTCTAAGCATTCGAACGAAGAAGAGTATGAGGAAATGTATCGCGTAGGCGCGGCATGGGCGGCGGAGTTGGACCGGTTGGAGTCCGAGCGCGTCGAGGCACTTCGCGCGGAGTCCGAGAGGAAGCGCGAGGGGAACCCTCCTGGGAAAGTGTACATCATTTCGCTTCCTGGGAGGGGAAAAGGAAAACACATTGAGCCTCCGGTCGGATGTTTAAAGCTGAACGTGACGTCCGCGCAGGCAACCCTGAACAAGAACAGGAGGGACTTTTCCCCGATGACTTACGTGGACGGATCCTACAAGGGGTTCGCGAACTTTGAGTCGTTTTGGCAGTCCGGGAAAGTGTTTGAGGAAATAGACGAAGAAAAGGCGATGAAGTTCTGGAAAAACGTCGGAAAGGCAAAGAAGTCGGGAGAGAGAGGAGCACCTAAGCGTAGATACCCTGGGTCAAAGGGGAAAAAGGTTCTCTACGCAAAATTCCCGGGGTTTGAAAACCAAGAGATGGATTACGTGACGTCTCGTAAAGAGGTGTACGTGCCCTTTTACGAAGAGATGATAAAGAAACGGGAGATGACATTGTATTGGAAGAGTTTGGTGGAAGGCGGGCAGGACGTCGCGGTCTATGACTACGATGGACCTCGCTCGGAGGATGGGAGTGAGGCCGCCGCGGAGGTTACGATGGAATTATTAAAGGAAAAAATAAATGACACGCGTTTCCCGTTCGGGCACGGATATGTCGTAGCGGCGCATATATCAGGACATAACCTGGCAGAGATTATTAAAAAATAAATAGAATATAAAATAAAAATAAAATAAAAGAAATAAAAATAAAAATAAAAATAAAAATAAAATAAAAGAAATAAAAATAAAAGAAAAAAGAAAAGAAATAAAAATAAAAGAAAAAAGAAAAAAAGAAAAAAAAAGGGAACCCTTTTTTTTTCTCATTGATATTGGTATAAAATATTAAGTAAAATTTGGAAAAGGTTTATCTCTCTCTCTCTCTCTAATGATGTAATGATATAAAAATATATTTATTATATATAAATGTATTCACAAATCCATCATCTCCAAACAGGAGGATTATATTTAAAAAATGTCAATAAAAAAGGGTTCAAACCGATACTTGACATGATTCTCCATCCAGGATCTACCCTGAAAAATCTAACATATGATTCATTAAAGGGGGTCATGGTTGTATTAACAATCGATAGAGATCATTCCGAATATAATTATCTCTCAGAAACGACTCCGAGGACGTTTACAAAACCGGTTACAGATTACTTGTTAAAAATAGCAGTAGTAACTGAAACTGAAAAAAATTTGGGGAGAATTCTTACTGTTTCCAAAAAACCATCTATTTTGTCTATTTTTCCTTCTTCAGATAAAGAAGAAGATGGAATACTTAAATATTCAGAAACCAAAGAGTCGTTTATAGAAGAAGCAAGGATACAGCAAAAAATATGGTATACGTCATTATCAAACGGGAAAGATCAGTTATGTCCTTCTATCGCAAATTTTTCACTTTTTACAAATAAAAATTCAAAAGGTTTAATAAACATTTTGAAAAATAAAACAACTGATGACGTTCTTAAAAATATTATATTCAACTGGATTTATGATACTGTAAACGATGACGAGAATAACGAGTTAGGAATAATTACAATGCCTCTTATTCAACAATCAACCACATTCGGTAGCTACATAGATTCGTATGAAAACGGTAAAGTATCCAGAAAAGATTTGTTAATGTCGGTCGAGTCTTTTTTAATACAAATAATACGCCTTTGGATAGATCATAGAATATATCACGCTGATTTACATACGAATAATTGTCTTATATATAAGGACGACAGTGGAGAGATCAAATGTGTAGTAATTGATTTCGGGAGGGTTATAGATTTCACGGCATTCGTTAAAAAATACCAATACGAAGATGGATTGACAAAGGACTTTTTCATTTCGTTAAACGAAAGAATGGATAGGAAAATCCGTGAACTGAATTTTACACTTTTATCAAAATACGATTATAAATATCAACAACCTCTAACTAGATCGCAAAAAATAGACGGGATAGAGAGATTATATAAGGATACTTATGATTTTGACAGTATGTATTATAAAAAAGTTTATGATTTGGAATACGGAAATAGTTATGATTATTACAAACTAATCACATCGTTAGCTTATAGCGAAAAATCTATAATATTCGAACGAGTTTATAACAAATTACATAAAATGTTTAATAACTCTGGAAGAGATGACCAAAATAGAGAGTTTTTTATTAAAAAAAAAAACAGATTCATGTTAATTGATAGTTATAATGTTGATTATTATTATAATTTGAATTTGAATTTGAATAAAGTAAGAAACAAATTGGAACGGAAAAGAAAAATAATAAGACAAAAAACCATTAAGAAAAAAAAGGTATGGCGTAAAAATATTGACCGCAATAAACCCAATAACATTTTAAAGAGATTTTTTTTCAACAACACTAGAAAAATATAAATAAATTTAAAAAAAACGATATAATAAATCAATATTATATTTACATATTACATATAAAATGAATCTATTTACAAACATGTTTACAGATTACAAGTCTCTCTTAAGCGACAGTAAAGATGAAAATACACGAATAGTAACCGATTTACATGATTATAAATTACGCTTGGAAATATGCCAGGGCGAAAACAAGCGTTTAACAAACGAATTGAATGAATGTATATTACGTTTACAAGTAAGCGAAATTAAAAAAAAACAATTGGTAGATGAATGGGAATCATATCAAACTGAAAAAGATGAAATGAGAGAAATGAAAAAGATTATTAAATTAAATAATATTGAAAATGAAGATCGCGAAAAAATTATGAAAGACAATGAATTGTTGCGCGACGAAAATAAAAAATTAAATGAACAATTAATAGAAGCGAGACGAGTTATTATCAACAGAAAAAAAGCCAAATAAATACCTTGAGGATTGATTTTTTTTTCAAAGTAACCCCAAAAAAAATCACTTGTTAATATATAAATAATAAAAAATAATAATGAAAAACTTTTACCAAATGATGAAAAATCTTATAAAAGACCCAATTTTGGTAGGATTTATAGTTTTGATTATCATTCATATAGTATACGTTTATTCTACAAGATTTGAACGCACTATAACCATAAAAGAGAGGCGTGAATTCTCAACTGGGGGGAAATATATTAAAAATACAATATTAGACGAAAATGGTAATGTATACCAAGTAGCGTTTTCAATTCCATTGTTACATTTCAAAGACGCAGAAACGTGGCTAAGACTAGAAACGAATATGAAATTTACCGTCTCTGGATATGGAATGCGCATTCCTATTTTAGGCTTGTATCCGAATATCGTTTCCATCGTTTAGGCGTTATTATCTTTATAAACAAAATTGAAATGATGTACTTTAAAATATATGATTTCAAAAGATCCTCACTCCGAAATGCCTTCTTACTCGGGAGACTATGAAACCGAATACGACTACGAAGCGGAAACAGACTACGAATACTGCCGAAATAACAAAGACAAGCAAGAATATGGATATGGAATTGACACGGAATCATTCCACTTGACTTACAACGACGCTTATTATGGAAATGGAAAATGGTTCGGAGACGACAAAAAGGTAAGTGTTTCGAAGCAAATGTCCATTTATATTCCAGACCTTGGACTCGCCCCAACCTATTTCAAACAATACACGCAAGAAGAAATTAACGATTATTTTGTTGATTATTTATCACGTGTTCTATGTTCTCATTATGACCCAATTGTGAAAAAAATTCACAAGGTCCATGCGAAACTTGATGGAAAGACTGACACTATTAGTTGCGCCGTATACGTCGAGTGGTATAATGATATGAAAACGGAAGTTTTCCAAAAAAATATTGGAGATAAAAGTCAAAAGGTTTCTATTAAATTCGAACTAGACGGTTTTGAGTGGAAATTACAAAAGAATTACAAGCCTGTGGGCGACTTTAATTATGAAGAAAAACTCAGGGCAAAAATAGCTAGGTTTGAATTATAAAAAAAAAGAAACGCTTGTTTATTTATTATTTATTGATAGTATATTTTTTTTATAATTGCGCGAAACTAAATTAAAATAAATATACGCATTCATATAAAATATAAAATGAACAAAGGATGGGATTTTTATATCATATATAATCAACATTTTACATACGCAGGGGTATCTCCCGATCCGGTTCAACGACTTAGAAAACATAATGGAGAGATATGTGGCGGAGCAAAATATACTACTGGAAAAGGTCCTGGATGGAAACATTTATGTATAATTCGCGGGTTTCAAGACAAGATACAATCCATGCAGTTTGAATGGGCAGTTAAACATGAAGCGCCGAGAAATGTAGGAGGGGTTCAGTCCAGAATCGAAAAACTTTACAAGGTATTGAATAAGAAAAATTGGACGTCCAAATCGCCCGAATCAACATCAGTTCCTCTTTCAATAGAATGGATAAACAAGGACTTGTTTTTATCCAATCCCAAAAACGAATTACTTTTCAGTACGCTTCCTCCACATATTAATATAATTAACTAACAAGACCCGCATTTTTGTTCTGGAAAATGAGACTTGTATTTATGCTTATCTTCCTCTTTGTGCTTCATCATGTCTAATTTTAAAGTACCTTGTATACTTATACTCTGACTCGCGCTATGATATTGTTTTATTGTTTTTATTTCTTCTCCTCTCATTCGAGCCAAATCAATAATAATATTTACGCTTGTATTTCGTGGTCCAATGCTACTATTCATAATATATAATATATTATATGAATAATTAATTTATTTAAAAAAAAGAAAAGTCGAAATACGCGATTAGGCTATAATCACCCTGGAGTTGGCGAATCCAACACTATCATCCACCACAGTGTTTGGATCAGGCGTATCTTTAATCTCAATCTTGATACGATAGACTCTATCAGGAACTGCTATATCACTAGTGGCCCTAGACTCAAGTATTGTGTGCTGTGTGGGTTCCGGTTTATAAACAACTTTGAACGAGATCGAATCGCCGTCCTTGAAAGGGATAAAAAAAGTATTGTCAGCTTCGACCTTATATAAAAGAGATAAATCATCAAATCGCTCAGGTCGCACTTGTATCGCTTGTCTGAATAAAACTCTGCACAAGTTGGCGCTGCTGTCTTCAGCGTTTGTCATGTACGCCGCTCCATTAATCGTTAACGATCCTCCAGCGGAAACATTGGCAATCGAAGTCTCGATAGCTGTCCAGGCATCATTTCCTTTAGACGCAAGATCTTCAACTATTTCGGTTTCATTCGAAAATAAATCTACAGCAAGATGGGTATTAAACAAATCTTTGGCTATGTGTCTGATAAAATCATGCTTCACCAACTGACGATTATCCGGGATAGCTCCTTCCGCGTCAGTCAAAGCTATTGGTTCACTAGAACCTTCAGTTATAACTAAAGCATGACTGGGATTTAATTTGTACGCCGGATTCCAAACCACGTAGTATTTAAGATCTTCTGCGTCGAGGTTATTCAAGTCTCTTGAATCAGACTCAAAGTAAAATGCGTTTTTCATCGACTCGACGCTAACCTGGTAGATTGCTGTGGCGCTAACATCAAATGTCGTTGGCTCCTGTCCAACAGGCAATAAGGCCTTAATCGCCATAGTTAACTCGGAATCAAACTGGTCTAGCGCAAAATCAATAGTTGTCACGGGTCCTGCCATATTGGGTATATAATTATAATTTAAAAAAAAAATAACAAAATAATTTATTATTTATTTCAACAACGTATATCGTTTTATTTTTTCTAAATAACCCAAGTTATATTTTATATTATATCGCGAATTGACGTAACTGGCAAATTTCTCTCTAATTTATAAATAATATCACCCAATTCTTCTGTTTTAAATACACCGCCCTCAGGAAACCCATATAATCTTATATATTCTGCATATTTGGGTTTTAAAATCGTTTTGATCGTAGTAATAGGTTCGACATTGAATAAATATTTTCGATCGTTTAATTGTCTAATATAGTCTGCCAATTTTACGGGGTCGTCTAAAATACGTTTAACGTTATTACATGCTTCTAATTTTGAAATTGTTTCTACATACTCTAAATATTGCTTAATGGATTGGTTCATTCCGTCCAACGTCTTACTTAATAAAAGTCTCATGATCTCGTAATACAAATATTCAGGCTTTGAATTATTTCTTATTGTAACTGCTAACGTTTCGTACTTCTCGACCAATTCTGTCCTGACTGCTAAAATATTTCCTACTGAATAATTTACCAACAATTTATTAAGGGACGCTCCTATAGTAGTGTACAACTCTTTTAGCAGGTCTTCTGTATTCAAACATTTTAGTTCGGTAACATCTAGTAATTTACCAAACATACTAGATTGAGAAACTGATGATTTTCCACTTATAGGTGTTACTGGAACAAATCTTACTTGCATGATAATATATTACATCCATATTTTTATCCTTTTTTTAACTTTAATATATTTGGGATACCTCAAAACTTAGCGTGTAATTATTCTTGTTGATGTTTAATATATTCCCAAACCGGTCTAATAACTTGATTCTAAACTTTTTAAGATTAATAGGACCAAAATACTCTCTTGAAGGATTCAAATCAGTGCCTTGAACCATCAAAGTACCTGACCCGGATCCTACTGGTATTTTCGCTAAAACATTGTTACTTGCGGCGAAATTCTCGCTATTGGTTATAATCGTTTTTTTATAATTATTGTTGAAATCGTCAACGCTTAGAAGAATATATGTATTAACTAGACCTCCGTAGATTCCCTCGCTATTTATAAAACCCTTATACGTCACGGCTTTCTTACCGCTATAAGGATCGAAAAAAGTAGAATGGATTGTCATAATATACTGCCGTCTTCTGAATCCAAACATCCATCCGGCTGTATCAAACATGATTTTCTCAGGGACGATGGAGTCTGAATCGTATGACGATGGTCTTTTGGTAGAACCTTCTGTCCCTTGCTGAATACCGTATTTTCTATTTGTTAATTCAGCGTACAATAATGATTGGCTTTCATTTAAAAAATTAAATTCGACAGTCATCTCCGGAGAATACCCAGGGTTATCGGCTTCGACAATGTCCTTTGGTTCGTACGGAGATGACCCAAAAATAGCTTCTTCTGCTGTATTTGTATAATCATAGTCCTTTGATATGACTCTAAATGTAGTTTTTCCGGTAATACCGTCGACGCTCATTCTCAAATAATGTATAGGATTTGCCAGTGGGTCCGTTATAGTTTTAATCCCATTTACAATTCGAATGACTTCGTTATTTTTATTATATGTAGTATAGGAATTAATAATTTTATCATTTTTAGCATAGTATGCGAATAGGTTATTCATAGTAGTTGTAATTTCAGTCGCTGTATAATTTCCATCTGGAATTATAATATCATAAGATGCGTCATATTCGTCCACGCGATCCTCAGTCACTGTGCCAATACCAGTTACAGCTTGGTAAGCATGTCTGAATTTTCTAAATGTGATATTAATAAAATTTGAGTTTCTCTCGGATGAAATCGAATACCAAATATTTGGAATTTCAATTGACTTTAATGACAATCTTACGACATTATTAATCGTTTCTGGAAGATCTTGTATATAGTTGCTAGCGTCTGTATTTAAATAATCGCTTCTGAAAAATGTGTCTATATTTATTATACTGGTAATAGTCCTTCTCGTAGGTAGAATGATATTACTATTTTTAGAAGTCAGATCCTCACCGTCTAGTAAAAAACCAGTTTTGGGCACGACACTGCTACTATTAACAGACGTAGAAGACGGATCGTCTCTGTCAAGGTTAACAGGTAGTTCGGTGTTATCTTTGACAATTTTATCTGGTAACACGGTCGAATAGTCTCTCGTGTCTGTATTTTTTGTAATAAATGTCGACGGTAACCCAGACTCTTGTTGTTTCGTATTCTTTTTATCTCTTTCTTCTTTTTTCCATTCCAGCAATTTATCTCTTATTTCTTCAAAAAAAACGGATAGATTATTTCTTTTTTTGTTTTTCATTATTGCAGATAGATTGTTGGCCGAATCCTTGATTTGGAATTCATTAGAATCTTTATCAATGTTTAAAAACTTGAATAATGTCTCTATATCATAATTTTCAACATCATAATCGTCGATTGGCGTGTCGTCCACCGATGGGGATTCGGAAACATTGTTATTATTATCGTTTATAAAATCCTCCAAATCTTCCGAACCATCATAGTCATCGTCATCATTATTATCCAAATTGCTTAAAAACCGGTATGCCATTCCCTTTACTTACCTAATTAATATATTATACAATTGTTTTTTTTAAACCTTGGCATTCTAAACTCTTATTTAAAGGGCGGGTCTTTAGGTTTTGAGAGAGAAATGTGTATTTCCTTGTTACTCGCTTGCTATGCGATTTATTTACGTGTTCCTTTTCTTTTTGATTGTTTCTTTTTCTTTTTTGATTGTTTCTTTTTCTTTTTTGATTGTTTATTTTTCTTTTTGTTCTTCGCTTTTCCACCAGTTTTGGGTACAAGTATTCCGACCTTTTCCGCATATCCCATTAAGCTCTCCGGGTCTTTCTGATTGTCTTTCAATATAAAAAACCTTTTTTGTTCATCTTGTTCATCTTTTTCAATGTAAGAATCCCCGCTAGAACCGTAGCCATCCTCCTCATCGAAGTCGTAGTCGTATCCAGTAGTATTAAATCCTCTTTTTATATAAAAATCAATAGCCGTCTTAGCTGAAGAAACAGTTATGACTTCATAACCCATCGACTTTAACCATGATTTAACACGGTTCATTAATAGAGTTCCTGAACCTGGGTGTTTTTTGCTTACACAAAACGCCGAAATTTCAGCGCACTTGCTACTCATAATACCATTACATAAACCCTTGCCATCTGCCTCAATAGTACAAAGACCGATCATCTCTGGATTTTTTCCGTCTTCCGATGAAGCAGTCAAAGAAACCGCCGCAAAACAGTTGTGAATACTTTTTGTAACCCATTCAGGTCTTAAGCCGCAAAAATCAGAATCAGGAGAACTGTAAGTGGTGTGCATCTGATCAATTAATTCCTTCTTTTCTTTTTCATCTACATTTTTTATTGCTTTGTATGTTAACTTGTATTCTATCTTCGTTTTTCTATCTTCATATGTTTCTTCATATATTTCTGTTTTACTCTTTTCTTCCATGTTTATATAAATATAGTTGGAAAAAAAAAGACAAATACCAGATGTTATTTACTACAAATAAACCCAATTATATCCCAAACATCTCTTTTAAATATCTTGTAAAATTAACATGTTTATTATTACAAATCCATTCTGGAATAACGGTTATACCTTGTCCGCGTTTCATATGTCTAGACCCTCTGAATATAAGTTCTTCCAATATACATAGTACTTTTTCGTAATCTCCTTCTACGTCAGAACGGGTTATTCTTCGCTTTCCCTTATACGTATACCTGTTGTAATTTCCGGCGGAATATATGCGTTTACTAGGCATAGACAATGTGTTTCTAATCAACCCAATCCCCATTATTTTATTCTTGTCATTGTTCATTTCAATGACGAAAATATACGAATTAGGCGCCACTCCTTCTTTTATTTTTATGGGCGTTCCATAAACACATCCTTTCCACTCGTTGCGTTCTCTCCATCTTTCATTTTCAATAAATGAATCATTATTGAATCTTGTAGTCGCGATAGAAAACATCTGTAATATAATGACAAAAACGTCTTTTTAATAAAATCAATTTTTTAAAATAAAAAAATTTAATACTACAAATATTAGTAGCTTCTATCGTTAATCTTCATACCGGCAGTTTAGATGATCGGATGATACTACTTATCAAATTTAAAAAATACCTTAAACAGATTAAAGATATAGTCACGTTTGCGTTTATTGTTTTTATTTTCAATCCGTTTGATAAAAGACCAGTCGAGGTTCTCCACCATGAAAAGATATCCTTGTTCATTTTCGCATTGATTGGGATCGCAAATGTTAAATGGAATGTCTTTTTAAATCTAATAGGCATTCATATACCGTTTTTTGAATCATACCGAGGTTTATTATAGACATTCATACTTTATAAAGGATTTATACATTTTTTTATGAAGAATGCGAACAGATTCTTTCTCTTCGTATGTCAAATTAAAATAAGTCATTACTATTTCATTTATGTCAGTTATAGCATCCATTTCATTTATAGCATCCATTTCATTTATGACTGTGTCTGTTTTCACTGAATCTGCAGTTTGATTATATTTCAAAAGTATTTTCGAAACGAGTTCCTTGTTTTTCAAAATGTTTGGAATAAATTCAAACGCATATTTCTCCAAATATTTCATTCTATACCTCGTGCTTTCAAACAAATATAACGCCAATTTGGTCGAGAGATAAATTTGAAGAACGAGTAAACTGGTATAATCATCCAAACAAATAACGTAATTGTCTCGGCTAGATATTCCGTATTCTCCTTTGGCGTCTAGAAAAGGAAACCCATACATTTTATGCGCCAAAACAAGTTTAGATTTTCCATAGAATGACTGTGGTTTATTACTATATTCGATAACAAGCATCGGACTTGATTTGTCTTTATCCAAAACACATGTTTTTATATTTTTAAAAGGGTATTCGTCGCTTTGAATGGGAGAGAATACACTCCTTGTGCTCGGACAATTTGTTTTTTTAACAAGTTCGGCTATAGTTCCATAAGAATTAAAAGAAAAAGACAAATTGGTTACAACCGATGCGCCAAATACTGGTATCGGTCTATTATTTGTTATATATTTCACATAGTCTTTTACGTTGCGGTCGTATAAATCTACGCAGTAATCCGTAGTGGGTTTATTTGTTAGTAAAAAAAAGCATGTCGGTGTCTGGGCCTCTCCTTTAAAATACTTGTTAGTTTCCGTATTCGAAAGACAGTGGAGTTTTTCCAATTGGTGTCCAGTAAGCAAGTTATACATTATATTTTTATTTACCGGCTTCATCCAAATAGAAGGAATGATGTACAATAATTTTCCAGTATTCTTTTTTAAAAGTGAGAGAGATTTAAATACAAATGATTTCCATATTGTTTTTCCATCATCCGTTTTCTTCATCGTTATATTTGACGGGACCTTTTTCATTCCGCCTGAATTGTACGGCGGATTTCCTATGATATATTCAAAATCAAAATCGAATAAATGGGAAACGTAATCAGCGCAAATAATGTTTGCCTCTTTTCCAAATACATTTATCAAGTGTTGGACGTTTGATTCTTTTAATTCAATCATGTAAATCATGTTTTTAATTATATGATCGTGTCTCTCGTTTTCGTTTTCAAATGAGTGTTTCAATCCTTCCATCAATTTCCAATATAAATAAATAGAAAAAAATCCACTCCCGGCTCCGGTGTCAAGCCATTTCGCATCCTTGTCTTTATATACGTCATTGTTGAAAAGGGAAAACATCTGGTCTAGGAGAGAAAAAGGTGTGTAAATTTCTCCATAAGTTAGTTTGTCTTGTTTCGGCACGTCGAATACTTGGATGTAATTCTCTCTTTTTATCGTTTTTATAATCGGATTATTCATAATATAAAACTTGTTCGATTAAATTTTTAAAAAATGAACCAACCAATCATATATATATTTTATTAACATCATTATATCACAGAAAGAACATGAAGAAATCGACATTATTGATTCGTTTTACCATGAATTTATAAACAAGTTGTAATATTTTTTTTTAAAAAAAATTGATCCATTTCAAGTAATCGTTTGCCTTTTTTATTATCATGCTGCATAGAGAGGAAGAAGAAGAAAAGATCACGACTTATGAAAGAATGGAATTGTCAGAGGAACAAAACGATGCCTTGTCTGTTTTTAGAAAGGGACATAATCTATTTCTAACCGGCCCAGGCGGTTCTGGAAAAACGGAACTGATTAAAAAGATGATGCTAATCGCCCAAGTAAAGAAAAAAAGGGTTCAGGTATGTGCGTTGACTGGATGTGCCGCGATCTTATTGAAAACAAACGGAGGAATTGGAGCAAAAACAATCCACTCGTGGGCCGGGGTAGGTCTATGTAAGGACACAGTTTATAACGTGGTCGACCGTGTTGTAAAAAACAAATACAAGAGTGCTATTTGGAAAAAGACCGATGTATTGATTATAGACGAGGTGAGTATGATGTCTAAGAAACTATTTACGATTCTGGATAAAATCGGCCGGTTAACTAGGAAGAGGGACGACTTACCATTCGGAGGAATCCAAGTGATATTTTCAGGAGACTTTTACCAACTTCCTCCAGTCGGAGACTCGGACGATAAAGACACATGTGCGTTTTGTTTCGAAAGCGAAACGTGGAACAATACATTTGGACCGGAATGTATTGTTCAATTAAAAACTATTTTCAGGCAGACTGATAAGGAATATTCGGACATACTCAATCAAATCAGAATAGGAAAGTTAAAAAAATCGTCGTATGATAAATTAATGACCAGGGTTATCCCTTCGTCCGAGTCTTCATTGGTTAAATCCGGAATTAAGCCAACTATTATGCTGCCTAAAAGGAGAGACGTAGACTTGATCAATTCGACTGAAATGGCCAAGTTGGAGTTGAACGGGAAACAAAAGGAGGAATTTACAATGTCTGTTGTTCAAGATTCTTCATCATCTTCATCTTCTTCTTCTTATTCAAACAAGGCTTTTTATCAAAAAGCAAAAAAATATTCAGGAGCCGAGCTTGTTGAATATGTTTCAGAACAAACGAAGGAATTCGAAATCAAATTCTTGAAAGAAAACGTAATGGTAGGAGAGAAAATCATGCTAACTATCGGAACTCAGGTCATGTGCGTTGCGAATATCGACATGGATTCGTCGCATCCAATCGCAAATGGGAGTCAGGGCGTTGTAACAGGATTTTCTAGGGAAGACGGGATGCTTCCGATTGTTCGGTTTTCAAATGGAAAAGAACGTATAATTGGGTATCATACATGGTATAGTGAAAATGTTAAATCGATAGGCGTTAAACAACTTCCCCTTATTTATTCATGGGCTATCACTATTCATAAATCCCAAGGAGTTTCTCTCGATTTTGCCGAAATAGACGCCGGAAGTAATATTTTCGAATGCGGTCAAACATACGTGGCTTTATCCCGCGTAAAAACTTTGGACGGACTTTTCCTAACCTCGTTTAATCCGCAAAAAATAATGGTTAATAAAAAGGTCAAGGGGTTCTATGACGGGGACACCCCGTAAACCCCGCATTGTGTGTGTGTGTGTGTGTGTGTGTGTGT
>Ga0214919_10008045_pt1 | contig 14053 bp, 14 predicted proteins | sample LL1503_MetaG_FD_177994 | JGI IMG/M metagenome (GOLD analysis project Ga0214919, IMG submission 177994) | Freshwater microbial communities from Lake Lanier, Atlanta, Georgia, United States - LL-1503 | ecosystem: Environmental > Aquatic > Freshwater > Lake | place: USA: Georgia | collected...
ACGTAGGCGGCCTTGTCCGGCGTAGTGACCGCATGGTGATACGGGTGGTACATCGACCGCCTCCTGCCAGGACCTGCGATGCCTGCCGGCGACAGTGTAGCGTGGCGAGCGGTCAGGCCTCCTGCAGCGCCCGCCAGATCTTCTCGGAGGTAAGAGGCATGTGCAGCGTCTTCAGCCCCTTGCCGCCCAATGCGTCGAGCACGGCGTTCACCGCCGCCGGCATCGCCCCGTGGCAGCCGGCCTCGCCGACGCCTTTGGCGCCCAGCAGGTTGAGCGCGCTCGGCACCGTCTGGTCGAACCCGGTCTCGAGGTCCGGGATCGATTCGGCGCGCGGCATCGCATAGTCCATGAACGAGCCCGTCAGCAGCTGGCCAGTCTCGTCGTAGATCGACTGCTCCATCAAGGCCTGCCCGAGTCCCTGCGCGATCCCGCCGTGCACCTGGCCTTCGGCCATCAGCGGGTTCATCACGCGGCCGATATCGTCGACCGCGGTGAGCCGCGTGATTTCGACCACGCCGGTGTCGGGATCCACTTCGGCTTCCACCACCTGGCAGCCGTTGGGCCAGGTCTGGCCCTGCACGCTCTCGGTATGCGCTACGCTGATCTTGCGTTCGGGCTGGCGCCCCGCGAGCTCGGCGAGGCCGATGGACCGGTCGGTCCCGGCGATGCGATAGTGCCCGCCGGTGAATTCGATGTCGGTCGCCGCGGCTTCGAGTTCCTTCGCCGCCAGCTGCCGGCCCGCCTCCACCAGCACTTGCGCGCCGGCAAGCGTGGCGCTGCCGCCGACCTGCAGCGTCCGCGAACCGCCCGCGCCGCCGCCGGTTTTCGCGATGTCCGTATCCCCCTGGAGGATGCGCACCGCATCGGGTGAGACGCCGAGCAGGTCCGCAATGATCTGGGCGTAGGCGGTCTGGATGCCCTGGCCGATCTGCTGCGTGCCCGACACCAGCGTCACATGCCCGTCGCCGCCCACGGTGACGATCACTGCTTCGCTCATGCGCGCGCTGCCGGTGATCTCGACATAACTTGCAACGCCGCGGCCGTACAGCATGCCGCGCTTCCCGGCGGCCGCCTTGCGCGCGGCAAACCCTTCCCAGTCGGCGGCCTGCATCGCGCCGCGCAGGACTTTTTCGAAGTCGCCGCAGTCGTACACCGCACCCGCCGGGTTCTTGTAGGGCATCTGGTCGGCGCGCACGAAGTTCTTCAGGCGCAACTCGATCGGGTCGACGCCGAGTTCGCGCGCGGCGGTACTCACCAGCCTCTCGAGCAGGTAGCCCATCTCCGGGCGCCCCGCGCCGCGATACGCGTCCACCGGCGTGGTGTTGGTGAACAGGATCCGCACTTCGTGGTCGAGCACCGGGATCGCGTACACGCCGGTGGGCGCGCGTGCGCCCGACATGGCCGGCACGCAGGCGCCAAAATTCGACACGTACGCGCCCACGTTGGCGATCGACTGCATGCGCAGGCCCGTGAACCGGTGCTGCGCATCGAGCGCAAGCTCGGCATCCACGATGCTGTCGCGACCGTGGACCTCGGAGAGGAAATTCTCGGACCGATCGGCGCGCCACTTGACCGGCCGGCCGAGGGCGCGCGACGCAAACAGCAGCGCCGCGTGCTCCGGGTACGCATAGCCGCGCGCGCCGAATCCGCCGCCCACGTCCGTGCACACGATGCGGAACGCGTCCTCGCCGAGGTTGAAGACTTTCGCGAGCTGGCCGCGGACCGTGTGCGTGTTCTGCGCCGGGCAATACAGCGTGAACCGGCCTTCCGCGAATTGCGCGACCAGCGCACGCGGCTCGAGCGGGTTGGCGATCACGCGGTTGTTCACCACTTTGAGCTTCACCACGTGCGCCGCTGCAGCGAAAACGGCATCACAGGCCGCGCGGTCGCCCATGCGGTACAGCGCGGCGACGTTGCCGTACTCCGGCACGAACGCGGGGGCCCAGTGCACGGGCGCATCCGGCCGTGCGGCGGAGGGCAGGTCGGCGTTGGCCGGCAGGTCGTCCCATTCCACCTCGACGAGTTCGGCCGCATCGCGCGCCTGGTCGCGGGTTTCGGCCACCACCATGGCGACGGCATCGCCAACGAATCGCGCCACCTCGGCGGTGAGCGCATGGCGCGGCGGGACCGTCATGTCGGTGCCGTCGGGGCGCTTGTGCATCTGCGTGAACGGCACGGGCGCGAGGCCGGCGGCGACGATGTCGACACCGGTATAGACCGCGAGCACCCCGGGTGCGGCGCGCGCGGCCGAAACATCGAGCTTCGCGATGCGCGCATGCGCGTGCGGCGAGCGGGTGAACGCCGCCCAAGCCTGGCCTTCGAGGTTGACGTCGTCGGTGAACCGGCCCTGCCCGGCGAGCAGCCGTGCGTCCTCGATGCGCCGCATGGGCTTGCCGATCCACTGGCTCGCGCCGGGCTGAATATCAGTGATTCCAGTCATTGCCTGAAGGTGCTCCGCTTGGGGGATGGATAGCCCCATTATGGCAAAGTAATCCCCCGTCCCGCACTGCGGATTTCGGAACGCCGGCGCGCTATTCGGAGGATGCCCTCGACTTGGGCCGCACCTTCTTGTAGATCTCGTACCAGGCCACGCCGGCAAAGCCCGCACCGACGGCCACCAGCACGTCGGGCGCGGCCAGCGGCGCAAAGCGAAACAGCGCCGCGACCACCGGGATATAGAGCGAGGCCGCAAGCGCGACGAGCGTGCCGCCCGTGACCCACCACAGCGCGGTGTTGGGCTTGGCCAGCGAGGAAAACACGCTGAGGTCCCGCGAGCGCGTCGCGTGGATCATCACGAGGTTGCAGCAGACGATGGCGGCGAACGCCAGCGCGCGCACTTCGCCTTCGCTGCGCCCCGAGCGCAGCGCCCACCCATAGACGAGCACGACCGCCGCCAGTGCCGACAGCCCCAGCGCAAAGCTCACCAGCAGCATGTTGAGGTTGAAGAGCGGCTCGGCCGGGTCGCGCGGCGGCTGGCCCATCAGGCCCGCATCGCCTTCCTCCGCCTCGTAGACGATCGAGCACGCCGGGTCGATGACGAACTCGAGGAACACGATGTGCACCGGGAAGAGCAGCACCGGGCCGCCCATCAGCAGCGGGATGAACGCCATGCCTGCGGTGGGTACGTGCACCGCAAGGATGTAGCGCATCGCGTTGCGGATGTTCTGGTAGATGCGCCGGCCAAGCTGCACCGTCGTGACGATGGACCCGAAGTCGTCCTCCACCAGCACCAGCGCGGCCGCCTCGCGCGCCACGTCGGTGCCGCGCTTGCCCATCGCCACGCCGATGTGCGCGGCCTTCAGGGCCGGCGCGTCGTTCACGCCGTCGCCGGTCATCGCGACGATCTCGCCCGCGGCCTTGAACGCCTGCACGAGTCGCAGCTTCTGCGCCGGGCGGATGCGCGCGAACACGTTGATGCGCTTCACCTCGACGGCCAGCGCCGCCTCGTCGAGGGCCTCGATGTCGACCCCCGTCAGCACCCCGGCCTCGTGCGCAATCCCGGCCTGCGCCGCAATCGCGAGCGCGGTGCCGGGATGGTCCCCGGTCACCATCACCACGCGGATGCCGGCGCGCCGGCACAACGCCACGGCCGCCGGCACCTCGGCGCGCAGCGGGTCGGCGAGGCCGACGAAGCCAAGCCAGCGGAAGCGGAACGCATGCGGGTCGGCCGGCCAATCGCCCTCGACCCACTCGGCCTCCGCCACGCCCAGCATGCGCAGGCCGCGCCCGGCCGCCTCGTGGGCGTGCGCGCGCTCGGCCGCGTCTGCCTCCAGGCCGCACAGCGCCAGCACGGTTTCCGCCGCCCCTTTGACCACGACGCGATGCGTCCCCTCCGACGCGCGCCACGCATGGCACACCGCGAGGAACTCCTGCGTGAGCGGGTAGTCGTGGTCCAGCGTCCAGCGCGTGCGCAGCTCCGCCGCGGCGGGACCGGCGGCGGCGAGAATCGCCCGTTCCATCGGGTCGAAGGCTTCCGGCTCGCAGGCGAGCGCCGCCGCTTCCAGCACTTGTGCCGCCGACACCCCGTCCGCGGGCAGCGTTTCCGCCACAGCCATGCGGTTCTCGGTAAGCGTGCCGGTCTTGTCGACGCAGAGCACCGTGGCCGAGCCCAGCGTCTCGATCGCCGGCATGCGTCGCGTGAGCACGCCGTGCTGCGAGATGCGCCAGGCGCCGAGCGCGAGGAACACGGTGAGCACCACCGGAAACTCCTCCGGCAGGATCGCCATCGCCAGCGTCAGCCCCGCGAGGATGCCGGACAGCCACCCGCCGCGCGCCATCACATAGAGGAGCATCAGCACGACGCACAGCACCAGGCCGACCGTGGCAAAGATCTTCACCACGCGCGCGGTCTCGGTCTGCAGCCGGGTCTTTTCGCTGTCGAGGGCCGAGAGGGAGACGCCGATGCGCCCGAACTCGGTGTGCACGCCGGTCGCGGTCACCAGCGCCCGGCCCTGTCCCTTGAGCACCAGCGTTCCGGAGTACACCGCGGTCCCGGCGCCTTTTTCGGCCGGCAGCGATTCGCCGGTCAGCAGCGATTCGTCCACGGTCAGGTCGTTCGTGGCGAGCAGGGTCGCGTCGGCGGGCACCCGGTCGCCCTCGGCAAGCAGCATCAGGTCGCCCCGCACCACCTCCGCGCCGGCGATGCGCGTTTCAGTGCCATCGCGGATGACGAGGGCGCGCGGGCTGGAAAGGTCGCGCAGCGCTTCGAGCGCGCGCTCGGACTTGCGCTCCTGGACCACCGTGATCACCATCACCACGACGATCGAGGCCGCCAGGACAAGGGCTTCGGACAGGTCGCCGAGGATGAGGTAAATGCCGGAGCTTGCGACGAGCAGGAGGAACATCGGCTCGCGCAGGACCTCGAGCGCGATCGCAAAGGTGTTGCGCGATTGCGCGCCGGGCAGGAGGTTGGGGCCGTCGGCCGCCAGCCGCGCTGCGGCCTCTGCGGCGGACAGTCCCCGGCCGGCGGGATCGCCGGCGGTCATGGTGCCGTGCCCGCTAGGACTCTTCCGGCTCCGGTGCCGGCGCCGGGGCGGCGTGCGTCTTCACGAACCCGCGCTTCACCCGCAGGTTCTCTTCCACCTGCCGCTTCATCGCGTCGAAGGCGTCGCGCAGCGCGACGTACACATCCTCGTCGGACTGGCTCACGACGAGTTCCTTGCCGGGCACCCGCACATCCACCCCCACCGAAAACTGGCGTCCCTGGCGGTGATGCTTGCCCGATTCCTCCACGGTGACCCGGCAACTGGTGATGTTGGGGTCGAACTCGGACAGCTTGGCGGCCTTGCCCCGGATGCGCTCATCGAGGGCTTCGGAATGCGCCATGTCGCGCACAGTGATCTGAAGGGGTACTTGCATGGGATTGCCTCCTTGTTGTTTCGAATTCAAGCTAACAGGCATGCAGGGGCCAACCTTGATCCTCGTCAACCTCCGGCACGGCGCACCGGACGAGAATCGCAGTGACCCTCCACCGGAAGCATAGCCCCATGATCGACATTGATGAAGCGAGAAAACTCGTGCATGCGCTGGAAGCCGACCTCGACCGGTTCCAGGACGGGTCGGCAGACCTCCAGACCCTCAGGAACGAGGTGGAAACCCTCCGGGACGTCCTGCAGGCGCCCGACCCCGGCCACGGCTGGGTGCGGGACGCGCTGGAAAGCATCCACTCCGCCATCCAGGAAGGCGTAGACACGGCCAAGCTCGACGCCATCATCGCCGGGCGCTACATCGCCTCGATCGGCAGGATGCTCGGCCTGTAGGCCGGGCCTTACTTCAGCACCGCCAGCGGCGGCTTCGCGCCGCCCGGCAGCGGCGTGCGGTCGACGTTGAGGATCATCGACACCAGCACGTAGTAGCCGTTGACCGCGATCAGGTCGACCACGCCCTGCTCGCCAAAGCGGTCCACCACCGCCTTGTAGGTCGCGTCGCTGACCTGGTGCGTGGTGTGCATTTCCTGCGAGAAGTTGTAGATCGCCGTCTCGTCGGCGTCCATGCCGGTGGGGCGCTTGCCCTGTGCGAGCTCTTCCGCGATCGCCGGGTTGAGGCCGGCCTTGAGGGCCAGGCGGTGGTGGGCGAACCACTCGTACTGCGCGCCCCACTGGCGGGCGGTGACGAGGATCGCGAACTCGTTCAGCTTCTGCGGCAGCGTGGTCTTGAAGCGGATGTACTCCGAGGTCTGGCGAAACGCCTGCGCGAGGATGGGGCTGCGCAGGTAGACGTTGAATGGCGCGCCAAGGAAGGTCGCGCCCTTGACCACCGCCGCGCTGCCGGTGGCCGCGGTGGGACCAGCCATCACGGCGTCGGCGTAGGCCTTCTGGTCGGCGTTCATCTCGGTGAAGGGCAGGAGCTTGAAGCGGCGCCCGTCGTCCTGCGCGCGAGCGGCGCCGGCCGAGGTGATGAGGGTGGCCGCAGCGAGGCTCGCGACAAGGCCGGTCTTGAGATTAAGCATTTTAGTCTCCGTTGTTTTTGCCTGAATTTGAAACACAACTACCTTTAGCGCAGCCACTGGCGGCGCTTTCCTTAAATAAATGTTTAACTTTTATGCGATTAAAATCCTGCCCTATCCGGCCAGCAGCCGTCGCTCGAGCAGGCTTTGCATGTCCCGGCGGCCGTCGACAATCAGGAACACGTGCACGATTTTTCCGCTGACACGATAGATCAACCGATACGGCTTGAAGAAGACCTGTCGATATTCGCGAATACCCAGTTCGAGCAATTCCCGGGGATACGAACCGCGTTCGGGCAGTCCTGAAAGACTCGCAACCACCTCGGCCAATCGGGCCAGCACGCGATCGGCGCTCTCCGTCGAATCGTTCCCCGCAATGTAATCGACGATTTCCTGCAGGTCTCGCCGCGCGCCCGCCGTCAGGAGGACTTCGAACGGCATCAGCGCGCGAGTTTGTCCCGCATTGCGCGGATGGCCTTGGATGCCGGCACGACCTTGCCTTCCTCGACCTCACGGTTGCCGAGGGCGAGGATCTTAAGCAGGGCCATGGTCTCCTGCGTCTGCTCGTAGGTGGCCACATCCTGCATGACGGCCTTGGCCTCACCGTTCTGGGTGATGACCATGGCGCTCCGCTCTTCGGCCATGGTCCGCACGATTTCAGCGGCATTGGCCTTGAGGTAGCTGATGGGCTTGATGCGGGTCGAGTACTTCATGCATGGAGTCCTGTACTGAAGACAGGACTGAATTTAGTCCGAATTCGGTCCGCCGGCAAGCCACGAGCCCGACGGCGCATTCCAAGCGCTCAGCGCAGCAACTTGCCCACCTCCGCGCCTGGCGTTGCGCCCGCCGCCCACCCGAAACTGCCCTGCTCCTGCATCTCGCGGCCCGCGTGCACCAGTGCGCCGATCGCCGCGCGGGCCAATGCCCCGCCGGTGCTGATCCGCTTGCCGCCGGCCGCGGCGATCTGCGCCACCGTCGCGTGCGGAACGCCGGACATGTTGATGTTCACGGGCTTGCCCACCGCCTTGGTGACCATGCGCACTTCGTCGAGCGTCTTCAGGCCCGGCGCGTACAGCACGTCGGCGCCGGCTTTTTCAAACGCCTGCAGGCGGCGGATCGTGTCGTCGAGGTCGTTGACGCCGCGGATGAGGTTCTCCGCTCGCGCGCAGAAGGTGAACTTGAACGGCAGCTTCTTCACCGCCTCCACCGAGGCCTGCACGCGCTCGACGGCGAGGTTGAAGTCGTAGATCGGCTTCGCGTCGTCGTTGCTGTAGTCCTCGATCGAGCCGCCCACCAGCCCCGCCTCCGCGCCGCGGACCAGCGTATGCGCCGCGGTCTTCGGGTCGTCGGCGTAGCCGTTCTCCAGGTCCGCGCTCACCGGCAGGTTGGTTGCCGCGCAAAGGACCCGGCAGTGCTCGATCATCATGTCGAGCCCGACCGCGCCGTCGAGCAGCCCCAGCGAGAACGCATAGCCGGCGCTGGTTGTGGCGAGGGCCTTGAAGCCGAGGTTCTCGAGGATCTTCGCCGAGCCCGGGTCCCAAGGGTTGGGGATCACGAAGCAGCCGGGGGCCGCGTGGAGCGCGGCGAAGCGGTCGGCTTTCTCGGACTGGTTGGGATTCAATGTGCTGCTCACAGTGCTCTCTCCCGTAGGGTGAGCAGGAAGCTTACATCGGCCCCGCATAAATGTGGCCCGAAGGCGTCCCCAGCACCGTCGTACGGAACAACTCCCGACGCTGCGTCTCGTCGAAATCGGCCAGGGCGATGTGCATCGTGCAGCGGTTGTCCCAGATCAGGAGGTCATGCTTTTGCCACTGGTGCCGGTACGAGAACTCGGGCTGGGCCGCATGCTCGCAGAGAAACGCGATCAGCGGCCTGCTTTCCTCGCGCGTGAATCCCTCCAGCAACTCGACCTTCTCGCTGATGTACAGCGCCTTGCGCCCGGTCTGCGGATGCACCCGGACCACCGGCTGGGCGATCGGGGGATTGAGCTCACGGTCGAGCCTGAGGCGCTCCGGGGTGGCGTCGGGCATCTTGCGGCCCGTGGTGTGAACGCCGTGCAGGTCCGCGATCATCGCCCTCATGGCCGGGGACAGGGTTTCGTACGCAAGGTACATGTTGGCGAACATGGTGTCGCCGCCGACCAGAGGGATATCGCGGCTGTGCAGCAGCGACCCCAGCGCCGGGCAGAGCGTGAACGACATGTCCGAGTGCCATTTGCGCCCGGTATAGCGCGAGTCAGAAGGCGAACCGTCGCCCTTGGGCCGGTTGGTCACCATCAGGATCTCGGGGAACTCGGTGTGCCGGTCGCGCGGCAGGGTTTCATGGCGATCGAGTTCGCCGAAATGCCGGCTGAACGCGATGTGCTGCCCGGGCGTGATGTCCTGCCCGCGAAAGAGCAGGATTCCATGGGTGAGGAAAGCCTGGCCGATTTCAGCGAACAGGACGTCGCTGACGGGCTTGGCCAGGTCGATGCCGCGCACTTCGGCGCCGAGCGCATAGGACAGGGGCCTGAGGTCGAGGGTCATCGTGTCTCCTTTCTCGTACGGGTTATTCGGACTTGATACCGGCCGAGCGCACCACCTTGCTCCAACGCACCATCTCGGCCTTGAGGAAGTCGCTGTATCCGGCCGGAGTACTGCCCACCGGCTCCGCCCCGAGGTTGAACACCCTTTCCGACACTTCCGGCGTGCGCAGGATGCGCACCGATTCGGCGCTGATCCTGGTCACGATCGCGGCGGGTGTGCCCGATGGCGCGAACAGGCCGTACCACGCGGTCGCCTCGTAGCCCGGCACGCCGGCCTCGGCAATCGTCGGCAGGTCCGGCACGGCCGGCGAGCGTTGCGCGGTAGTCACCGCAATCGCCCGTACGCGCCCTGCCTTGGCATGCGGCAGGAAGGCGACCATGTCGCCGAAGGTGAGTTGCGCCTGGCCGGCAAGCACGTCGTTGACGGATGCCGCCGCACCCTTGTAGGCCACGTGCACCATCTGCACGCCCGTCATGAACTTGAACAACTCGCCCGCGAGGTGCTGCGAGGCGCCGATGCCTCCCGAGGCGAAGTTGAGCCCGTTGGGCTTCGACTGCGCCAGGGCGACCAACTCCTTCACATTCTTCGCGGGCAGGGAGGGATGTACCACCAGCAGCATCGGCACACGGGCCACCTGGGTGATCGGCGCGAAGTCCTTCTCGGTGTCGTAAGGCATCTTCGCGAAGATGAACCCGTTCACGGCATTCGGGCCGATCGCGCCCATGAGCAGCGTGTAGCCGTCGGGCGCCGCCTTGGCGACCGCGTCCGCTCCGATGTTGCCGCCGGCACCGGTCCGGTTCTCCACCACCACCTGCTGCCCCCAGGCCTCGCCGAGTTTCTGCCCGATCGTTCGCGCGAGCACGTCTGTCGCGCCGCCCGGGGCGAACGGGACGATGATCTTGACGGGCCGGTCTGGATAGCCCTGCGCGAACGCCGCGCCGGCGCCGAACAGGAGCCCGAGCAGGAGGCTCCGCATGCGTTTGGAATTCATCGTGTCTCCTTGTGTGCATATAGTGCACATTCTGTGGATTGAATTGCGTGGGCGAACTTAACGGCACGCGGCCCGCGCGGTCAATGCCCATGCGCCATGTTGTGTGCATAATGTGCACATGGTTCGCTCCCCTCCCGGTGGCACCCAGAGCGTTCGCCGCGCGGTCACGCTCCTGCGCGAGATCGCCGTCAAGGCACCCGGCGGAGGCTGGCAGCTGGCGGACCTGGCGCGCCGCTGCGGCATCGACCGCACCACGGCCTACCGCATCCTCGGCTGCCTCGTCGCCGAGGGCCTGATCACGCGAAACGAGGACGGCCGCCGTGGCAGCAGCTACCGGCTCGGGCCGCTCGCCTTCGAACTGGGCCTGGCCGCGCAACCCGAACTCGACCTGCGCCCCAAGTGCGCGGACGCCATGACGCGCCTCGCTGCGCGTACGGGCGACACGGTGTTCCTCAATGCGCGCAGCGGCTACGACTCGGTGTGCCTTGACCGGCGCGAAGGTCCCTACCCGGTGCGGGCGCTGACCGTCGAGATCGGAGCACGCCGGCCGCTCTGCGCTTCGGCAGGCGGACTGGCCGTGCTCATGCTGCTGCCCGAGACGGAACGGCGCAGCATCGTGAAGGAGAACGCTCAGCGGCTCGCAGCGACCACGGGGGTGAGCCTGCGGACCCTGAACCTGATGCTCGAAGAGTCGATTGCGGCAGGATACGGCCTGAACAACCGCCGCGTGATCCCGGGCGTGATCGCGTTGGGCGTAGCGGTGCGCAACGCGCGCGGTGAGCCGATCGCCGCCCTGAGCATTGCAGCGATCGGGGAGCGGCTCGGTACGGTCCGGCGCAAGGAAATCGCCACCTTGTTGCGCGAGGCCGTCGCCCAGGTTGGAAAGAAGCTGGGTTGACTCCCCCGTCCTGCACACCGGGTCCGGCCGTTAGCGGAGAATAGCGGCAATGATTCATCGCAACTCTGCCGCCGCCCGCGGCGCCTATCCCGCAACGCTCCGCGCCCTCCTCGACATCCGCCGCGCGCAGGAATGCCGCCGTTGGTTGTCGGCGTGGTCGATGCTGAATCCCGGCCCGACGCCGGTGTGGGACCTGCCCGGCGCCGCGCGGCGGCTGGGCGTGGGCGCAATCCACGTCAAGGACGAGTCGGCACGCTCGCCGCTCGCGAGCTTCAAGGCGCTTGGTGCGCCGGCGGCCTTGCTGCGATTGGTGCTCGCGCGCATTCCAGGCGCGGTCCCCGAAGAAGTGCTGCGCGGCACCTATGCGGCCGCGCTCAAGGACTATGTCGTCATCAGCGCGACCGACGGCAACCACGGCCGCGCGTTGGCCGCCGCCGCGCGCAGCGCCGAGATCCGCTGCGTGATCGTGCTGCATGGGCAGGTCAGCAAGGAACGCGAGACAGCCATCGCCGCGTACGGCGCGGAGATCGTGCGCATCACCGGCAATTACGACGAGTCGGTGCGCGAAGCGGCGCGCCTCGCAGCGGAGCATGGATGGCAGGTGGTCTCCGACACTTCGTACGAAGGCTACGAAGACATTCCCCGTGACGTCATGCAGGGCTACGGGGTCATGATCGACGAACTGCTCGACGACACCGGCAATGCGCCCTGCCCGTATACGCACGTGATCGTGCAGGGCGGCGTGGGCGGGCTCGCGGCGGGCGTGTTCAGTTACCTGTGGGAACGCTACGGCGAGCGGCGGCCGGTGTTCGTGGTCGTCGAGCCGGAGCAGGCCGACTGCCTCTTGCAGAGCGCGATGGCTGGCGCGCCCCGCGCGGCAAGCGGCACGGTCGATTCGGTGATGGCCGGACTCGCGTGCGGCGAGGTGTCGCCGCTGGCGTGGCGGTTCCTGGAAACCTCGGTCGACGTCTTCATGACCGTCACCGACACCGAGGCGGTCACCGCGATGCGCGCTCTTTCTAAGCCGCCCGACGGGGACATCCCGATCCTCAGCGGCGAGTCCGGCGCAGCCGGCTTCGCTGCACTCCCGGCGTTAAGCCTCGACCCCACGGCGCGGGTCTTGCTCCTGAATACCGAGGGCGCCACGGCGCCCGCGCTTTACGAATCCCTGGCAGGCCTCGCGCCCGCCGACGTGCTGTCCGCCCAGGCCGGGTGGCTGGCGGCACGCAAGTAAACCCCGGCCGAACGTGTGAAAAAAAGCGAGGGGAACGGCGTGATCAAGCAAATCAACCTGAATGCCGACCTGGGCGAGAGCTTCGGTCACTACAAGGTCGGCGACGACGCGGGCGTGATGCAGTACATCAAGTCGGCGAGCGTGGCGTGCGGCTTCCATGGCGGCGACGCCGTGGTGATGGACAACGCGGTGAAGCTCGCGGCGGCGGCCGGCGTGTCGATCGGCGCGCATCCGGGGTTCAACGACCTGTGGGGGTTCGGGCGGCGGCAGATCCAGATGCGCACCGAGGACCTCGAACTCCTGGTGCTGTACCAGATCGGTGCGCTGCAGGCGATCGCCCGCAGCCACGGCCAGCGCGTGACGCACGTGAAGCCGCACGGCGCGCTGAACAACATGGCGCACGTGGATGCGGGCTATGCGATGGCGATCGCGCGCGGCGTGCAGAAGGCCGACCCGGAGCTGATCTTCGTCGCGAACTGCCACTCGGAGATGGTGAAGGCAGGGCAGAGTCTGGGCCTCAAGGTGGCGCACGAGGCCTACGTGGACCGCACCTACGACGACAACGGGATCATGACTTCGCGCCGCGAGCCGGACGCCGTCATCCACGACCCGAAGAAGGCTGTGGCGCAGGTGATGTCTTTCGTGCGCGAGGGCGCGCTCGTCACTCGGAGCGGCAAGCGCATCCCCACGCCGATCCACACCTTCTGCACGCACGGCGACGAGGCCACCGCGGCGCCGCTGCTGCGCGAAGTGCGCGCGGCGTTGGCGGCCGAAGGCGTCGAGGTCGTCCCCCTCACCCAGCTCAACCTCTGAGGCCCGCCATGAAGATCCTTGCTGTCCTGCTATTTTGCGTTGCGTCCTTGGCGCACGCGCAGAACTACCCGACGCATGCCGTCCGGATCTTCGTGCCCTTCCCGCCCGGCGGGTTCTCGGACCTGTATGCGCGCGCCATCGCCGCGAAGATGTCCGACACCTTCGGCCAGGCGGTGGTGGTGGAGAACCGCCCCGGCGCGGGCGGCAACATCGCCTCTGACCTCGTCGCCAAGAGCGCGCCGGACGGCTACACGCTGGTGATGGGGACCATCGGCACCCACGCGATCAACGCGACGCTCTTCCCCAAGCTGCCCTACGACCCGGTCAAGGATTTTGCGGCGGTCGCTTTCGTCGTCGATGCCGACGGGCTGCTCGTCGCGCACACCAGCGTCGAGGCGAATACCGTGACCGAACTCGTTGCGCTGGCGAAAGCCAAGCCCGGCGTCCTCAACTACGCCTCCGCCGGCCCCGGCACCACCAGCCACCTTGCCGCCGAGATCTTCAAGCAGCGTACCAGCACGCAGATCACGCACATCCCCTACAAGGGCAACGTCCCCGCGTTGCTCGACGTCGTCGCCGGCAATGCGCAGATCAGCTTCGCCACGCTCGCCACCGTCATGCCCCACGTCAAGAGCGGGCGCCTGAAGCCTTTGGGCGTCCTCGGTGCCCACCGCTCCGCAGCCCTGCCCGGCGTACCCACCATTGCCGAAGCCGGCGTCCCCGGCTTCGACGTCGGCAACTGGACCGCCCTATTCGCCCCGGCCGGCACGCCTGCGCCCGTTGTCGCAAAGCTCAACGCCGAAGTGTTACGCGTCATGAAGCTGCCCGAGATCCAGGCGCGGATGGTCGACGAAGGCATGCGCACCACCGCGATGACGCCGAAGCAGTTCGGCGATTTCGTGCAAGGGGAGGTGAAGCGGTGGGGGGAGGTGGTGAAGCGGGTGGGGGTGACGGCGGAGTAGCGTGAATTGGACTAAGGCTTGCCTGACTGGCGCCGATATACCTAGTTCCACGCGGGTACTCCAGCAGGACTCCAGGAGAATGGAATGTCACGGTCTGTCAGCGCGCCTGAAATCACCGCTTTCGCGGGTCTCGCCGCGTCTGTGCCTGCCCGAGTTTCCCCTCGCGTCGCATTCGAAACCCCGAC
>Ga0214919_10008047_pt1 | contig 14050 bp, 17 predicted proteins | sample LL1503_MetaG_FD_177994 | JGI IMG/M metagenome (GOLD analysis project Ga0214919, IMG submission 177994) | Freshwater microbial communities from Lake Lanier, Atlanta, Georgia, United States - LL-1503 | ecosystem: Environmental > Aquatic > Freshwater > Lake | place: USA: Georgia | collected...
GGTTGAGACCGATAAGTCAGCCGATAAGAGATTGCTCGCTCCGACTGAAATGATTGTGGGACGTGAGACGTCTCCGACTATGTAACCGACTGGCATGAGACCAATCAGAGTAATGATGAGAACTTCAAGCTGATCAAGTGCTCCGGCGTTGTTGTTATAGGCAACGGCGGCACTAACTGTCATGTTGATCTTGACTCGAACTTGATCCTTGCCGATAATGTTGGATTCAAGGTACGGCGAATCCGGAACGATAACGACGGCTGGCGGAATTACTGTCTCTGGGACTGATGTATAAACAGATGCCAATGGAGTCGCTAGAGCTGTTGCCAGTACTCCGCGGACGTCGGCTGAAATCGATGTGGCAGTCATCTACATCGCCATAGTTTCAACATCGACGTAATTTCCAAGAAGTCCTATGACTCGATTATTAAGCGATCTACCCATGCGGAATGGCGATGGCTGGAAATCCACGCCTTCAATCTGGCCACCAGCGGCCACAACGCTCTGGAAAATCTCAACACTGACAATTAAAATCGCCTGTTCAACGGCTTCAGTTGATGCGTAAAGAGTGGCGGCGTCTGCTCCGGATAGGTACGCGACGCCAGCCGGAATCACGCCGCGAATCAAAATGTCTGCATTGACTTTGGCGGCTGAAAAGATATATGGATCAGTGATGGAATCTGTGATGGTAATTGTGCCATTGAAAGTCGCTGGAACGATCCCACTTGCTACAACGCTCTGACCTGCCACGAAGTAATGTGGCCGTTGCGTTACATAATAAGCGACATTGGCCGTCAAATAAACTTCTGCGATTGCAGCTTGATTAGCTGTGAGAAGCGGCAAGATAACTTGCTCTGCGCTGACGATAATGCCGTTTAAGTAAGCATCAGAATAGAGAGAAGAAGAGACGCCAAGTATCGTCCTAAGTTGCGTGGCCGTTACGATAACCGGACTTGCCATCTCTTCTTCCCTTTCTACTCTGCTGGGCTAGATACGGGAGCGCACCTAGCCCATGATTATTTTCTGACTATGCCTTGTTGATCTTAAATGCGCCAGCTCCGACCTTGCTTACGAAGCTTCCATATCCGTAATACATAACTTCAACCTGACCAGTTTGGATCTGGTTGGAAGTCAGTCTGAGCGTAGGGCTTTCATACCACCCGAACGCATCTGGATTGACGATAAGCATCGATCCATCTGTGTCAGTAAGGGACGCAGTGTTGGCTGTGACGTAAAGATCAAGACCAGCAACGATTCCGCGCACTGATGATGGTGTAACGACGCCGCCAGTTGTATTTGTCTGTCCGGCTGCAACATTGTAAAGCGGTGCGCCAGAGACGTTCAATGTCATCAAGTTAGCCCACTGTGAAGTGTTAGCGATGATGTTTTTTGCGAATCCTTGAGTTCCGGCATATACGGCCGCGGCTCCGCGTGAGACGAATCCAAGAAGCTCGGAAGCTGTTGGATAAGTTGCCACTGTTGTTCCATCAAGTGCGGCTGCTGTAATCAGACCAGCATTGACTGCTGTATCTGTTGCCTTTGCATAAGCTCCGGCCATCAAACGGAGAAGCTCCTCAAAGAACGCCGGACTGGATCTATCAATGAGCTCAACGCTGAGCGTATTTTGGCCAGCGTACTTGCTTACTGTTCCGGTGATGTATGAAGCTGTCGTAGCTGTCTCAGATGGTGCGGCTTCTTCGGCTGTTGCTGCCACTGTTGGAACGGCTGTGATCTTAGGAATCTCAAAGCTCATGCCAGCATCAGGAAGTGCGAAAGTACGAATCGCATCAATGTTGCTTCGTGTGTAATTCGTTAATCCGTTGATGACGTCTGTGAGTTGGCGTGTGACGTTAAAGCCACTTTCAGTTGTCATTGAATCATCGGCAGCTCTGACCCAAAGTGCTGAATCAGAGTTTGGACGAATGCTTGCGCGGATTGTGTGCTCTAAATATGTTGCGTGTGAGTTAATTGGTGAACGTGGCTTCGCAAAATAAAGCGGACGCGATGCAGTTGCATTCACTGATTGGGAAGCTTCAACCTGTTCGGCTGATGCTTCTGGAACGGGTTGATTCTCTTCCACTTGCGTTTCTCCTTCAGTAGTTGGATTTTCTTTCTCTACTTCTGCGACCTTTACAGGCTCCGATGTAGAATTATCTTCCAGATTGGCCGCGATGCTTACTTTCGCACTGGCGATTGCTGGATCTGTGACGAGTGAGACTTCCTTGCATGATGACGCACTAACTTCCAAGACGCCATCGACATTCTTATACTTCTCAGCAATTACGCCGACACTAAAGCCATCGCGCAGTCCGGTTGATGCTTCAACCAAGCTGTCAGATCCTGCGGTGGTGTTGCCGATAGAGAACACGGCATCTATTCCTTCTTTTCCGACTTTGTAGCTCTTGAGGAATCCAATCGGAGATTCGCGGCGATGTTCAAGCAATAATTTGGTGGTGTTGCCGAATGTGATTGAGCCTTCCTTAAATAGTGTCTCTCCGGCACTTGTCACACCAGTTTCATTCCATGTCACAATGCGTCCAGAGATTTCGCGCTTCGGAAAGTCTGTGGCCGTTACTTTGATTGAGAAGTTGATGTTCATTGGATCATCTTGGTTTGATTTCATAGTGCCATATCTTCTTTCATTCGTATTTCATCGGTTGTTAGAACTCCCATGTCATAAAAGATTTTGTAGACTTCGGCGCGCTCTTTTGCAGATGCGCGCAAGTAATCATCAAGATCGAACTTGACTTCTTGGGACGCTGGAACGAAATCGTTGGCCATTCCAGTCATTGATAGACGCTCTTCGATGCTGGTCATTACCGATCGCAGTGAGAAGTCCACGAGAGATTGACGCGCCAATGATGCGTTGGAATATGTCATCGATGATCCTGATTCGGCATCGACGTAGTAGGCCGGAATGCCACACGCTCTGGCCAATTCGGTTGCAACATAGCTTCTCGCTTGATTTAACTGGAGACGTTCTGGATCAAATCCTAAAGTTTCCAGAGTGACATCAGCATTTAAGAATGCCGTGGCACGATTTCTACGCGCACTTCCCCACGATTCAAGAAGCTTGGCAATGCGATCTGCTGGCAACGCTGTTCCGTTTGATTTAAGAACCATCGTTGGAACAGGCTCTTTTGCATACATTGTTGCCGCGCGCTCTAATTCTGCGCCAGCTTTAATCGTTCTACCTGCTCGATGCAAGATTCCTTCATCGTTACCATAAAACACTGCAAGAGCACCAACACCTGTATCTGGGACGCGATATGCGTCCACTGTGTAATAGTCAATTTCTGTTCCAAGATTATTCGTCTGGATTCCAACGCGAGTTGGATCAATGCGTTCTGCACTTCTAATTCGATATGTGTCGGCATAGATTTCCGTTATACGTAAATATCCGTAGCCGTATAACAATAAATCCTCACACAAGAATGCGTAAGTCGCAGATCCTGGAATCCGTGGATCTGGTTGATTGATAACGCGCGGCGGTGTCTCTACTTGCGCACCATCTGCGCGAGTGCGCACTTGAAGCGGAATCGATGCAACCGATGAGCTAATAATGTTGCGTGCTCTGGCGCAGGTTGGAACGGACATAAATTCGGCGCGTGTTGCTGATATTCCGGCAGTGCCGAAGAAGTTGAACACTGAATCTAATGTATTGACCGGAGCCAGTGACGCTTGGACGTCATAGGTCATCGCTGGAGCATCGGTTGTTACGTTGCGCGAGAATAGTCCCATGTGGCTAAGTGTAAAGGTGACGTATACATCTAACCGACCAGAATGTCTATCTCCATCTCTGGGCGTGTCGCAAAGTGAGTTGCCAGAGCTGCGGCCACTCCAGCGCAGACGGCGACGCTCGAGGCGCGCCTTCCAATAATCCAGCCACCATCACCCATCGGCAATCTCACGGCCGATAGTATCTGCTTGGATAATTCTGCCTGTTTTCCGTGAATAAGCCGCTTTGATGTAATCGCTCCCAGTAATTCATCGCAAGCTTGCCCGTACAGAGATCCATCGATGTCGATGATTGGGATTCCTGCAGGTTGAAGCCTTGCTGCCACCGCCGAGCTAGTGCGCTTGCTGAAAGCCACATATTCCACCGGATACTTGCGAGCATAAGGCGCGACATCGTTGGCGATAGCTTTGTCATCGAGTGAGATCGGATTATGCCAAGTGTGAAGAAGCTTGATGTTAAATGTGTCGTCAGAATTCTTTTGGGCGGCCACTAACGCTCCATCGCGTCTATCCGGACTTAAATCTAATCCGAACCACGTCACCTTCTCAACATCAAGTTCAATCTCATCAACGCCACATTCGTTCCATTCCTTAGCAGGGATTGCTCCCGAAATTGTATTGACCCATCGGCATAACACTTCTGTCTGGACGACATCTGGCGGATCATTGAGCACGGCGCGGATATTATCTTCGTGAATTGTGTGACCGAGTGCCGGATTGCTGGCGACCCAGTTGCGCTCATCGGTGATCTTGTCAGAATAGGCCGACCATTCAAAGTAAGCGATGTCATCGTCGGATCCTGCCGCCGATCCCATTCCACGATCGCGCAGTTGATTCAAAATCAAGCTGTGCTGATCGCCCGCATTCGAAAACGTCCAGAGTTGTGGATTCTTAGCCGCCATCATCGTATATCTCATCGCTGACCACGCTTCGGTATCTTTGAGCTGGCGCGTCTCGTCCATGTAAACAGTTTCGGGCTTGGCAAATCCACGCGCGGCAGCATTGGCCGCCTTGACCACATAACGCGCACCGGACATCAGCTCAATCTCTTCGGATCCATGCGCCCATCGGATCTTCTTTACTTCTCTGGATAAATCATTGTGGCTCTCGATGATGTTTACGATGTGACGGAATGTCTCCAGCGACGTCGTAAGAACGTGAGCTGATCCCAGTTGGAGCGGTTCCTTCCATAAATACATTCTTCCAAGAATGCTCATCTCCATAATTGTGGACTTACCATTCTGCCGCGCCGCCACGATGACGCACACTGGCGACTTCCAGCGTCCATCGGGCTTGACCTTCATCGCGTGTTCAAAGACGAACTTCTGCCACGGCATCAGCTCCACGCCCAGTTGTGCCGAGAAATCTATGATCTCAAGGCCGCGAGATGGCAAGTCATTCAAGCGTGAGTGGATTCTAGGCGTCCCAGAGCCAATTAGACGCTCCAATGGGGTACTAATTCCCTGTTCGTCCCTGTTCGTCCCTGTAACGACCGCCAGTGACCTTTTTTGACCCTGTCCTGCCCTAGTCATGACTTGTGCTCTCTTGTTCGGGTGAAAACAGAAAAGGAAGAGTCAGAGGTGTCCTTGGCTGTCCAAAAAACTGACCCATTCGGTTCCCTTTCGAATAATTGCACCTAGTACAAGCTGCTACAAGGTTATCCGGATCATCTGTACCACCTTTGCTTATTGGTAGCACATGATCGACTGTCGTTGCATCTTCTGACCCACAATACTGGCAACAATAGCCATCACGAATCAAGATGCGTAGCCTTATCTTCGACCAGAGTCGAGTGCCACCATTAGCCCTTGCCGATTGTGTCATCAGTGATAACCCTTAGCCCTGAAAAATCTCCATGCGTTACACATCGAACCATAACGCTTCGTGATATAACGAACGCTCCAGTCCACCATCGAAAAGCCATCGAGCTTGCCATACTTAGCATTCTTCATCTGGCCTATGCCGTAATGAGATCCATTCTTAGCATCTATCCTCCAGTTGCTTTCCTTAGTAATGAGCTGGTAGAAGCATTGATATTGCTTATCATTGACAATCCTAGAATGAGCATAGAGCTTGAGTAGATCGCTTTGCTCCACGCCGTAGGCATAACTCTGGCCATTCACTGCTCCGATTAAGGAAGCTACGATGAGAACCAAGAGACGTCTTTTCTTTCGCTCTTTATTCTCTACAACCTTGAAAGAGTAAGAATCATTCTTTCTGGGATCCATTAAATCTCCCTCGGTTTGTATGCTTCAGCGTACACGCCCTTGTCAAGAGCATCGGTATAAGTGCTGGTCAGAGCGGTGTGGCGATACTTGCACACCTGTGTGGATAACTTCTGTTGATAACTATTCAAGGCCAGCCACCATCTCATCATCGATAATCTTGATGCCGAACGCGCCGCACCCAGAGCATTGAGTGAACCATTCATTGAGCGTCAATTCAGCCGTCTTTGTTAGCCCGTGCATCTTGCGCCCGTCTCCATAGAGCTTGGCGCAAATTGAGCAATCAAATTGCAGCTGCCGCATATTCACTCCTAGATAGGTTTTCAATGGGATTGAGATTGCCTTGATCAACCCACCAAGTATCTTGACGTGGATTCTTAAATCGTTTGCGTTTAGCGAAGCTGACCGGTAACCAGCCGACGATGAAATATTCCGGCGACTTTCCAACGACTAGGACGGCCACGTCATTATCTCGATCCGATGGATAAACAATGAGATTGCCGCCAACGTAGGCAGTCCACTTGACTTCAATGGCTTTGCCAACGTCAGCTCGCATCTTGCCTTTGTTATCGCTTAAATCGTAATCGAGTCCGAAATATCTGGCCACGCATAGTTCGGCGGCCATCGATTCAGCGTGTTGGATAACTTGCTCATAATTGTTCAAGCCCATGTTATATCGCGGCGTCTGTGGCCTTGATTCGTCCCATTCAAAGATGACTTTCGCAGCTTCATTAAAGATAGCCCACTCATCGGCTGCGCTCATGTGCATCTTAATCATGCTTTTTCCTACACGCTCGGCATAGATAGATCATTAGCTCCGGCGGATCGCATTTAACATAACCAGCACCTTCTGCGCCTTCTACGGCTAGGCAGATTGTGCAGGTCTCTTGGCCTTGAATGATGTCATCAAGTTTGACCCAACCTTCGGCCGTGTGGATCTCAATCTCGCCCATCAGATGTTCAACTTGTTTTCGCACTTTTGGCACATAAATACCACTAGGCCATCTTGCCGGTCATATTCATTGACCTGATCAAAGGCATCGCACCTAAAGCAATTAGATACACCACCATAACCGCTAAAGCTGTAAGTGTTGCCATCGGTAGCTACGAATATGTCTTTCATACTTGCGGCTTCCACTTGCCGTCGGCTCCAACCACATACCAGATTGGCGGACATTGATTGGCTCGATTGGCTTCTTGGCACTTGTAATGCGCCCATGCCTTGCCATTCTTTTCGCCTGTTTTCCAGACGCGTGCTCCATGTGTGCATCGCGGCGTTGGATCTAAAGGATTAACCACTACGGCATTAGGTAGTAGAGCCTCTGCGACTCCAAGAATCACATCGCTAATTGGCTTAACTGCATTCATACCAGTCCACGGATCATAATCATCAGCCGATGATCTACAATGGTTGTATCGACTTGCTCAACTTGCGCCATATTCTGAGCTGTTGGACGCTTGTCTGCTCCCAGCACTAATCCCACTGCCCGACCGATTGCCGATGTGACTGTATCTTCGACGAACCATTTCTTCATCTGGACGTTATACGTTGCCACGTTACCGAATGCGAAGTCGATGCCAGATGGCTCGGCATCTTCGAACTCTCGATAGACACGACATTCGACCAACACATATCCGGCCTTAATATCGATGTCTGTGATCGATGTGTGAATCTTGCCCGTTGGGTGAGTAAGCCAGAATCGTTGAATGCGTGTAGCTACATCTTCATAGTTATCGAGAAAGCTCATGAGTTCACTTCCCTCGATGATGCGTGACGGCCAACTGATCGTCCTCTGGCATAGCCCTTTCGCTCGCCTTCCTTGACTCCAACACTGTACGCGGCCACCGCCCATAAAAATCCCGCAATTGCCATCATGATGATAATTGATGCTTCGTTCATTTTTTGCTCCCGTGAGAGCCTTGTCTGTGCTCCCAGAAGAAGAGTGACATCAACGGCTGACAAGTGCAAGGATCTAGCGTGGATTACGGCGTGTCTGTTACTTCTTCAACGCCAATTCTAAAATCAACTGATCCAATCGTGCTTCAATTCGGCTCACTTGATCCTTCATACTTGAACCACCATTCGGGCTTAACTCCGACATGATGGATCGCACTATGACTCTCATTGACGAATAGATGGCGGTGAGAACCGCTAAGACAAGCGCACCCACCGCCGTCCATTCGCCCACGCTCACTTCTGGCGACCGAATGAAAGATCGTTCGGATTAGCCCATCGAGTTAGGACTGGCACTATGCCAGCGACCAAGCCCATCGCTAAAGCTTTTGGATCCTGATTGCCGCTCATGTACACGGCCAACGCACCTGCAACAGAGCTTCTCAGCCATGATGCCGCGATTGCTTTAAGTTGAGTCATTTCTTCTTCTCCTTTGTCGGCTTTGCCATAGGGATTGGCTCGACCACTGGATATTCTCCATCATAGGCAACCAATCTTACGCGACCGAAACCGACTATCTCCTTGCCAATATACCGACGCTTGAGCATGACCATGCCGCCGTTGCGCTGATCTCCATCTCCGGACGTGTTGCCTTCGATGGTTAGCACCGAACTCTGGCCAACCTTGACCACGATGCCGATATGTGAGATGCGATCGATGTCATCGTGTGGAAAGTCCATAAAGCATAAGTCGCCAAGTTGCGGAGAAGCTTCAAAGAATCGGCCGAGCTCTTTCATCTTATGAGCACCAGCGGCCGTTGAGACCATTGATGGGATTTTCACTTTCGCTTGATCGAAACACCAGTTTACGAAAGATCCACACCACGGCAATCCATCGGCCTTTGTGAAATTGCCGTACTTTGTCAGATTATCGCCAGTCTCCACTGTGCCAACTTCGGCCAGTGCAACTTCGATAATCCGCGCGGCAGTGCCGTCAGGATAAGAGAAGCTTGGCTTCATCGGCACTGATGCCTAACTTAGCGAGCAATTCCGATTTAGCCGTTTGTTTTACTGCAACTTCATCGGCCACGCGTTTAGCATCTGCAAGATCTGCATCACGCTGTGCGTACTCTGCATCGGTGTATTCGCGTACATCATCGCCATCTTGATGCAGCAACTTTTCGTGTGCCATTGTCATTTCTCCTTAGCTGTTAGCGTAACCATAAACGCGATAATTGCCTGTTATTGTGCCGCTTGAACACGCAAAAGTGAGTGAATCATAAGATGTTGTGTCCACTTTAGCCAATAATCCAACGCTTGAAACGATATTACCTAAACTGCCGGCAGAATTGACCATTGTGTGTTTTGTGTTGAATGGTTGTTTTATATTCAAATCATATTGAAATATCTGTTGATTGGTTCCGCCTGTATTTATAGAGCCTAGTCCCCACGATGTTGTTGCATTTTCGCCTAGACTTGTAACTGTTAATTGATAATCCACGCGGTACTGTGCTGAATAATAACCGCTTGATGTATCGGTACCACCTGCGCGAAGTTTAAGAGTGACCGCACTTGACGCACTTGCATCGGTTAATTGAAAGCGTACAAGATAATTATCATAAGTCGCTGTGAAAGTGTTGGCAGGTAGGCTAAAACTTGCAACTGCGCTGAAAGTAGTGCCGGTAATAAAAGTTAAAGCACCTGCACTTGCAGTTGTCCACGCAGGTATTCCGCTTGACACATTTAGAACTTGGCCTGTAGTACCAATACCTAGACGGGCTAGAGCACCAGAGCCTGTTCCGTATAGAATGTCGCCATTAGTTGTGGCAGTGCTAATTGTTGGTGTTGTCAATGCTGGTGATGTTAATGTCTTATTGGTAAGCGTTTGCGCTGTTGTCTTATCGACTGTAATCGCTGTGTCGATTGCCACCGATACAGTTCCAGATGTTCCACCGCCAGAAATTCCGTTGCCAGCAGTGACTCCAGTGATGTCACCTTGATCATTGGCGATCCATGTAAAAGCCATGTTCGTTCCAGATGTCTTTGAGAGAATCTGGCCAGTTGTTCCACCGAGCAGATATTGCATCGATGTATCAACGGCCTGTCCGAAAACATTAAAGTCCGCCGGTAAGTTAGTTACAAGACTTGCAGAAGTGGGCATTACCCACCCGAAGTTTGTTGTTGGATTGGCCATTATTTTCCTTTCTTATGCAACGACTAAGGCGTGTTCCCAGTCAAGTGTAGGCAAGATAGTCGCCCAAGTTTCCGACACGCTGACATCTGCCCAGCTCATCGCTTGAAGCGAGAATGCCACTGGTGAGAGCAGAAGCGTGACCGATAGTTCATTGTATGACGCTTGGAATCGCCAGCCTTCGATAAAGCCTAAGAACTGTCCGGCATTCATATTAGATGGAAGATTTGAGATGGAGACGGGCTGACCCATGAACACATTGATGAGCGAATCACGATCACCATCGTCAAGATCCGGATTGGTCAATGCGTAGGTGATGGATTCAAAGTTAGCTTGTGGATTAGCTCTCAAGGTCAGATAGAAGCTGGCCTGAGATGTGGCATCGGCTAGGTGTTTAACTGTCGTGGTGATAATCTGTGCCAAGTCGCCATAGGTGTCAATCGATGCCGTATCTGTCGCGCTGACTTCATTAGCCGATGCTGTTCCGTACTTTAGAGTAATGTCGTTTCGGACATCTCCTGCCCTTGTCTTGATGGCAATCCCACGCGCTAGAGCTTGATTTGCTGAAAGATTTGTATATCCATTCGTGGCCAGATAGACCGATCGATGCGTTGAATCGGCGTATGAAATTTGGCCTTGAGCATTCTCATAAAGATATCCGAGACCGCTTGTAGCCAGTGCGGCTACCAGTGAATACATATCCGTCCGACTTGATGCCCTTTGTGCCAGTTCGTAATTTCCAGGCTGATCAATCTCACCAAGTCCAGTATTTTGAGCATCAGCCCACGTCTCTGTCGCTGGCGTATATGTTGCCCATGTTAAAGCTGCCGGAACTTCGCCCCAGTTGTTAAGGAGTAAATCCGAAAGAATCGTATAAATCTGATTGCCATCAAAGTCCTGAGTTAGAACACCATTTGTCAGAGCCTTTTGAACACGGGCAAGAGCACCGAGTGCCGTGATGGTGACTGATTGCGTGTAGGCACTGGATCCAACTTGAGCCACTGCAATCCCGACATCGACGACCGAGCCACCGAAGATAGGAACGTATGTGCCAGTCGAATCCTTGACTTCAATCGATAGTGAGTCATTGATGTCGATGATGACGGAAGTCTGGTTAAAGATAAACAATTCAATCGTGGCGAATCCTGCATTCGTCTGATTGTAGATGTTAGATCGACCGGAAGTAATTGAAAGATTGGCCAAGATTGTCGATGTGTATTCAATCGATGCAACCTTAACACGCCAGACTGGAGACCATTGGCTCATACCATGACCAGCGAGTTCCCACCGCCGCCACCGCCGCGATAAAGAGAATCATTCATTAAGTTCACAACTTGTCGGGCTGTGCTTTCTGGATCGATTGCGCCATTCACTGTGACGTTGATTGATGATCCTGATCCTAATCGTCCGCCGAACATGGCATCGGACGTGCTTAATCCTGATGATCCTGATCCTAATCGTCCGCCGAACATGGCATCGGACGTGCTTAATCCTGATGATAATCCTGTGCCTACGATGCTGGAAATTAAACCACCGCCGGACGTACCGCCGCCAGATGTTCCACCGCCGGATACTGATGGAACTACAATCTTAGGAACAACAGCAGTCGAAGTAACGCTTGGAATTGTGACACTTGGAACGTTAATTGATGGAGCTGAAATAGTTGAGACATTTGGTAGGAAAGGAATTGAGTTATAGACGCGAATCAGTGCATTGATACCTGCGACGGCTCCGGCAATTAGCGAATTGAGACCGCCCACTACTGCTCCGATGACGTTAATTACGCCGCCAGCAATCTGGCCAACAACCTTGAATGCACCGCCTAAGACATCGACTAGAACTGGCACAACGTACTTTTGAATGAATGCAATAAATGTTGCGAACTCTTCTTTGTTGTTAGCAATTGCATCTGTGATTGGCTTGAAGAATTCAGCGAACTTGAACAGTGCTGGCACGACTTCATTAACCACGAACTCGACAAGTTTCTGAATAATTGGCAGAAGTTTCGCACCGACCGATTCTTTCGCTTCATCGAATGTGACTTTGAGAATCTCTAGGCGTCCGGCGAATGTCTCCGCGTTTGCCGCGGCGGCTCCACCGAATAGATCCGAGAGCTTTGTCTGGACTTCTGTGAATGTCATTGCTTTTAATTCGGCGGACGATAATCCGACGCCTAACTTGCCAAGCGCGGCTGTGTTGCCGTCGTATGCCTTGCCGAGAGCGTTGGCAACGGCGTCCAATCCTTTTCCAGTGGCCTGTGATATGTCGAGAGCTAAAGTCAGAAGATCCTGCGCCTTTGTGACATCATTGGTTGAAAGAGCCAAGCGCGATAGAGCTGGACGAAGTTGCTCATCTGCAACACCTGTTGCCAGAGATTGCTTTAAGATTTGTGATTCGACCGACTTAATCATCGCATCAGTTGCGCCAGTTGCATTCTTGAGAGCTGTGGCAAGTCTTACTTGCGCGGCTTCATCTTCGATTGCCGCCTTGACTCCATCGACTGCAAGCTTTGTCGCATAGGCGGCTGCGGCGGCTCCAGCGACTAGGAATGCCGCCCCTGCCTTCTTGCTGAATTCGCCCATTCGCGTTGAAGAATCATCAACGTCATTGTTAGCCGATGCCAGCGACTTCTTAAGTTGATCGACATCGGCCAGAATTGAGAGCTTGAGCGTTCTACTATCAGCCATCACCACTCCTTCAATATCTTAGCGAATGCAGTCTCCCACTTGGCAAGGATCTCTGGCTGTATTCGGCGAAGTGTCGGATATATGAACCAGCCCTTAGATCCACGACCTTCGCGCCCTGACCAGATTGGGAACTGTTTGAACTTGTTAGATCCAAACTCGTTGCCGCCCCATAGTTGCTTTGTCGTGCCGCCACCAGAAAACTTTTGAGATGCAAAACCGAATGAAATCTCGCCTATCTTGCTCGACTTGCTTACCTTAGATCCTTGAGCAATTCGCTCGGCGGCTACTCCGCGACCACTTGCAGTCTCTTTGATCTTGCCTTGCGCGAACTCCGCCAGAGCCGATGATTCTTGCTTAGCCTGAGTCGTAGCTTCTTCGCTCATCGCTTTGAATGCACCTAAAACGCGACGCAGATCAGCCTTGTCGTAGGCTATCTCAACGCCGTCGCTCATTCTGTTGCTCCAATACTTCTTGCGCTGTATAGATCTGCTCCGCCGTGATCCATTCGCTCATCGGTATCCCTGTCGCTATTGCTAACTCGACAAGGATCCGATTCACGCTTCCGGCGGCGTAGCTTTTGGGATTACTTCACCGACGCTCACATCGGCCACTGTTTCGCACCAGACGTCATATCCCTTAATAGGTTTTCCGCCTGATTCACGCTTCATGGCATTCCACGCAAGGAAGAGAAGATCGGAGATCCCGATTTTCTCCTGCGCTTGCGAGATGGTCAGCCCTGTCTTGTTCTCCCACTTCGCCCACTCTGGCGGTTGTGCGGTATATGTACCGAACTCGCCTGATGTGTATTCGATGGTGATTGGTAGTTTCATCGTGTGCTCCCGTTTCTGTTTCGATTATGTGATGGTGAGAACTGGTGTTGATGCGCATAACATCGCCCAAGTGTCCGTCTGCGCATCTGGCGCAGTTCCACCGGCGGTTGGAGCTACTGGGAAAGCTGTGCCAGCAAATGACGCACCTGTTGCAGTAACCATTGTGAATGCTAGAGCAGTATTAGGAGAAGATGTGAACGCTGTCCACATAGCTTCAAAGAGTGATGATGTTGCACCCCAGTCGGCCAGAAGATTCAAGTTCAAAGTCCACTGATCATCGATGTGCTTATACTGTTTTCCTGTGAGTGCCTGATATGTTGTGATGACTGGCGCATTGACTAGCGTGATTGATAGCGTCTGCGCAGCGTAATTTGTGGACGCAAGTGTGATCGTGATGTCGCGTCCGGTGATGATTGTTGTTGCCATTTGTTTTGCTCCTTAAGCGACTTGCGTGTAGTAGGTTGAGACCGATAAGTCAGCCGATAA
>Ga0214919_10008048_pt1 | contig 14050 bp, 13 predicted proteins | sample LL1503_MetaG_FD_177994 | JGI IMG/M metagenome (GOLD analysis project Ga0214919, IMG submission 177994) | Freshwater microbial communities from Lake Lanier, Atlanta, Georgia, United States - LL-1503 | ecosystem: Environmental > Aquatic > Freshwater > Lake | place: USA: Georgia | collected...
CGCCCGCCGACTGCTTCGATTTTCGACGCGTACTCCATCACCGCGGCCAAATCAAGGTCTCCGCGCCATGCCTTTAATACGCATTGCTCAAACGATTCGTCAAGTGTTGTCATGGATACCTTAGCAAACATGTGACGGGAAGCCGCTACACGGTACGCCTAGGCTCCCAAATGCAGATGAATTGGAAATTTTTCGCCCCAGTGGCACAAATTGTGCTTAACATCAACCGATTGTCGATACATCGCTGAGCCGTCAAGATTCTGACAGGATCCCGACGGTCTGCCATGGCGAAAAGATGTGCAGGTGGTTCTGATCGCGAAATGCATATACAGGTGACTAATTGGCTCCCAAGCTGGAGCTGACTGAATGATAAATGAAGAAATTGACTACTGAACCGTCGTCAGAAATTTTCCGACTTATGGTTGCCATGGAGAGCTGTGCCCGCTTTTCCTGGGGTAGCGTACGCCGCTCAAGCGACCAATTCGGAGCGCCACGGGAGACGGATTTTGCATCAATGCTGGACAAGTTTTGTGCCAGCGAAAAAGCCTTGGAGGATGCGATTGGCGGGCCGCTGAACTACACCCATCTAGGTACACCCCGGAGCCTCGTCAAGCGTTACAGGCAAGGCGCTATTGGAATCATCTGTTTTTAAGACATGCGCGCAGCCGATACCTTCAACGAGAGCTTGTTCAGCATGCGTGGCTCGGTTTATTTCGTGCCTGAAAACCATCCCCTGCACCCGGTGCGCAAGATAGTCAACGCCGCATTGAAGAAGATTGAACCTCTGCTGTCGCGCATGTGCGCCGCTGAGATCAAAGGGAGGCGCCCTAGCATTGCGCCCCCCAAAACTGCTGCGCGCCGCGCTGACAAAAATCTTCTACAGAATCCGCTCAGAGGGCCTGCTGATGGAGCAAACCCAGCACAACTTACACGAGGATGCGGCGCGAGGTGGGTTGTGCCCATGATGCGGCTCTCGATCGAGGTCGGACGCCGGTTGCGTTGCTTGTGTTCGGCCATCTCAGGCGATTGCAAGGAGTTGTTTTGTGTCAATTGACCGCTGCCAGGTGCTTGATTTGCCAAAGATTCAAGATCCGCGTGGAAACCTCACGTTCATCGAGGCGGGCGTTCACATTCCGTTCGAGATCCAGCGTGTCTATTACCTTTATGACGTTCCAGGCGGCTCTGAGCGTGGTGGCCATGCCCATAAAGGACTGCACCAGTTCATCGTTGCCATGTCGGGCAGTTTCGACGTCATGCTCGATGACGGCAAGGAAAAGAAGCGTGTCCATATGAACCGCTCCTACAACGGTTTGTATGTTTGTCCGATGATCTGGCGTGAACTTGACAATTTCTCCTCGGGCGCCGTTTGCATGGTGCTGGCATCGAACAAATACGACGAGGCCGACTATTTCCGTGACTATGCCGAGTTTATGTCCATGCGGTGGAGCAAGTGATTCCCTTCTTAGATCTCAAGCGGATCAATGCCGCCCATGACGGAGCCATACGGGCTGCTGTAGCCCGGGTGATCGATTCGGGTTGGTATATTTTGGGCGAGGAGTGCGAGTCCTTTGAGCGCGAGTTTGCCGAATATTGCGGGGTGAGGCATTGCGTTGGCGTGGCCAACGGACTGGATGCGTTGTCGCTGATTTTGAGTGCGTATGGTATTGGCGAGGGCGCCGAGGTGATCGTCCCGTCCAACACGTTCATCGCCACCTGGCTTGCCGTGAGCCAATCGGGCGCAAGGCCGGTGCCGGTTGAGCCCGATCCGTTCACTCACAACATCGACCCGGCGAGGATCGATGAAGCGATAACACCCCGCACCCGCGCGATCATGCCGGTGCATCTATACGGTCAGCCGGCCGATATGACGCCGATTATCGAGATCGCACGGCGGCATGGACTGCGCGTCATCGAGGACGCTGCGCAAGCACATGGTGCTCGCTATCAGAGCCGGCGCGTTGGGGCCTTGGGCGATGCAGCCGGGTTCAGCTTCTATCCAGGCAAAAATCTCGGCGCGATGGGCGATGGCGGCGCCATCACCACGAATGATGATGAACTGGCTGCCAAACTGCGCAAACTGCGCAACTATGGTTCCAGCGTTAAGTACCAGCACGACATGGCCGGCGTCAATTCCCGGCTCGACGAAATTCAGGCGGCGGTACTGCGCGCCAAACTTCCAGCGTTGGATGCTGAGAATGCTGCACGTCAACGGCTTGCCTCGGCCTATCTTGAGGCGCTGAGCAGTTTGCCAGTGCAGTTGCCGCGAGTCATTCCGGGTGCCGAGTCGGCCTGGCATCTAATGGTGGTGCGAACCGACAGGCGGGCCGCCGTGCAACAAGCGCTGACGCAGGCTCAAATCGGCCATTTGGTGCATTACCCGACGGCATGCCATCAGCAAGGTGCATACGCTGGGCAGAAGTGGCCGGCACTGCCAATCGCCGAGGGACTGCAGCAAGAGGTGCTGAGTTTACCGATGGCGCCGTATCTGACCACTCAAGATGTCGACAGGGTAGTCGAGGTGATGGGGATGGCACTGCTTAATTCTCCTGTTGATGTTTCTGGATGAACTATTTTTCACGTCGTAAATAGTCACGCCGCCTAGCCACGATTACCGCAGAGTTTCCGCGAGATGATTCATCCAAGTGCAATAATTTCACCCGCCGCTGAACTTGGCAACAACCCTGAAGTTGGAGCGTTCACCATCATTCATGGCAATGTCAAACTTGGCAATAACGTGGTGATCGGATCGCATTGCGAAATTGGTCTTCCGTCGGTGCATGATGACGATAAACCGCTGGTAGTGGGCGATGATGCACTGATCCGGTCGCACAGCATTTTTTACCAAGGGTCAACTTTTGGTCGACGCTTGGTCACTGGGCATCGGGTTACTGTGCGCGAACAGACAGTGGCCGGTGAGAACTTCCAGATCGGAACTTTGAGTGATGTGCAGGGGCACTGTCGCATTGGCGATTATGTGCGCTTTCATAGCAATGTGCACATCGGGCAAAGTTCGGATATTGGTGATTTTGTTTGGATATTTCCCTACGTTGTTTTGACCAATGACCCACATCCTCCCAGTAATGTGTTGCTTGGGGTGCGTGTCGATGACTACGCGGCGATTGCCACGATGTCGGTAATTTTGCCAGGCGTTACGGTTGGTTCCGGTGCTCTGGTTGGGGCGCACAGTTCTGTGGGGCGCGATGTTGCGCCTGACACTGTAGTGGCAGGGGTTCCTGCGAAGTTAATCTGCAATGCTGCTGATATTAAACTGAAGGATGGCACAGGAAAAACAGCCTATCCCTGGCGAAATCATTTCCATCGTGGCTATCCGAAACACATTGTCGAACTTTGGCTACGCCAAGCAGGTGAGCGTGCCAAGCTGTAGCAGATAGTATTTATATGAGGGCAAATATTAATCTCAGAAGCTTTTATAAAGATCAGGGGGCTGGCAATGGATTATTTTACATGGGACACGCATCGGTAATCGGTGTTTTCGGAGGCAAACGTATTATTTTTGACCCCGTTATCCTGTCTAAGCCTTATAGCGACTCTTGGGTGTTTTTTCCACCGCAGGTGCAGGATCCCGTTGTCTTTGATGTAGATGCTGTGGTGGTATCCCACATTCATCAGGATCATTACGATCTCGAGTTTTTGAAGACGCTAGACGGCAGGGCAAAAATTTTCGTCATTGGTGGACGTCCTGCGTTTGAGCAAGACCTAAAGAAAAATAGCATAAAGAACCTTCATGTTATACAACCCGAGACTGCGGTTGAGATCTTTGATGGGATTTGGCTATTTGGTGTTACGCACGAGTCAAATGGCATAGACGCTTCGGCAATTGTTTTTAATGAGGATTTTTGCGTTTATCACGGCAATGACAACTACCTACAACCGGATTCCTTGCGGAAGTTTCAGGGCGTAGGTCGGGCGATTGATGTTGCATGTATTCCCTACGCCTACATTCATTGGTATCCATTCCTGCTTGAGTGTGAAGATGACCAATTGACTTCAAAGCAGGCTGAGGGCACCCGATTGGTAAATTTATATATGGATGACTGTCTGAATGCTATCCGTATCTTGCAGCCGAAGGCAATGATTCCCTTCGGTGCAAATCTGCTTCTCGATGATGGAAATGCATTTTCCGAAATAAATTTAGCAGTTAAGACGCCGATTGAGTTTTGTGAGTACTCTAAAGGAGTGGATGAATATTTCGAAGGCATTGTGAGACCAATGCTTGCCGGAGATTGCTGCTGGATGCTGGATGACGATCTACATTTTCTAATTAATAATAATTTATGTAGTGAAAGCTATCGTAGTCAAGCTGATCAGTACCTAAAGGGCCGCCCTCGGAAATTAACCAAGCCCGACTGGAAGCCAATTGACATAGACATCTTTATTGATGCGATCAACACAAGAATCGCACACATTTGCGAAACATTAAACCAATTTATTTTCATAGAATTTAGTTATCTTAACGTCAGCATTAAAATTGAGATCGATTGCACCCGAAATGCCGTCCGTCGGGTATCTGAATTCAAGCTCTGCAAGCCCTACCATCTTTTCAAACTTGACGCCATTTCTGGTGGTATTTGGCTAAACGGTGGACGGTTTGAAGAGGTCATTGGCACACGGAGATTTACCTTGAGACGAGTACCGAATATTTATTCAAAAGAAGTTCTTCGTTTTTTGAGTACAGCGATATGAGGTCAGCTTCGATAATGCTCAATTTTGTCGTTAAGGATGGTCTGCACAAGTAATTTATAGACTTCTCTCCCAATGAAATTAAAGGCTTACGAGTGGTTTTCATCAAAAACTAAGTTTCACAGAGGTTTCCTAAGTAAATTTAATTTAAAATAACCACCCTAAGCCAAGACAAAGTACAAATTAATCATTGCATTTCGAATAGAAAAAAATTTAGTTGAAGCAAAATAATTGTGTAGCGTGGAAATTATAGTTCGATGCGATGCGGTTAGAAATTATGATGCCGGCTGGATAATCCGAATGAAGAACGCATTTTTCGGCGACTTTGAAATGAAACTTATGTCTAACGTACCACCTCTCGAATGCAGATCGATGAAAATTTAGTGTCGCTATAGTGGGGCAACTTGGAATTCCAATGGAAAAATCAAAAATTCAACTGAAAAAGAGTGTAAAACTCGTGACAAAAAACATAGAAATATACGCTGAAGATGTTTATTTAAAGGATTCAACGGGTGAAAACTTTATCGAAAATATTGTTAATGTAACCAATTTTCCGAAAATATTTGGAAGAATATTTCCGGAGTCACTAAAGGTGCCAATATTGGAGATGGGTTTTGGCGAGGGCGCAATTACTTTGCCCTTGCTAAATGCAGGGTGCATAGTGGAAATAATTGAAGGTTCGTCAAAGTTGTGTGAGAGTGCTAGGTTAAAGTTCGGTGACTCCGTAACGGTGCATTGCGAACTATTTGAAAATTTTAAACCGACTGAAAGATTTCAGACGGTTTTATCGCTGCATGTGCTTGAACACGTCGACAGTCCAAGTGCAGTAGTTGATAAGATTTACGACTGGTTAAAACCAGGTGGTCAAGTTATTGTCGTAGTTCCCAACGCGGAAGCACTCCACAGACAGTTGGCCGTGATGATGGGACTACAATCTGAATTAAATAGCCTTTCGGTACGCGATGAAGTCGTCGGACACCAAAGAGTTATGACATTAAAAGAGATTTCGAATCTTTTTGAAAGATCAGGATTTAAAATAGTTGAAAAGTTCGGCTTTTTTCTTAAAACGATACCAAATAGCATGATGGTTAATTATCCGCCGGATCTAATCAGGGCATTAACGAATATTTCGTGCGACCTGAAGCCGGATTTGATGGCGAATGTCGGCATTGTGGCAGTAAAACGATAACTCATGAAAATAACTGTAGAAAATTTTCGGTTTTGAAATAATTTCAGTAATCCACTTTTCGGTATTCGGCATGCCGAAAGAGCCTGCGAATGATGGCCGCACAGCCATGCTCTCGCATCAAGGCTTCATTCAGGCGCATGCGCGTTCTGGATCTGTCAGCAGTATTTTATTTGGCGGCGCGTTCCTCGGCGTTCTTCCATACATGGTTGTCAAGATGGAGTTGTGGAGTGTACGGTATCAGGAAGTCGAGTTCGAACTCACAGCTGGCAGATACAGCGTAAACCGCAACAATTTTGAAGCAAATTTCAGTGATCTTTGGATGAATGGACGGTGGCTTGAAGAGGTCATTGGTCTGCGGTGACTCGCGTTGAGGCGAGTATTAATATTTGCCTGATGCAATTTTTCATTTTTAAGTACCGAAATATGTTTTAAAACTTATGTGATGGCGACGCTTTCTATTGTGGTGCATTAGTTTCTAGTTGCTATTTGTAATTTCTATGGCCTTATTTATTAGCGGATGCGCAGTCTAAAATGCTGTATATTTTCGCCCCGGATGGAAAATGAATATAACAACATTGATCCCCGCGTATAAATCAAAGTACCTCGTTGAGTTACTTACCTCGTTGAGGCATCAAACTGTGAAGCCGGCGCGCATCATATTTTCCGATGACAGTCCGAGACAGGACTTCATGGCGATGCTCAATAGTGAGCCGCTCAAAAGTGCCGTCGCGGATCTGATGATTGAAGTGGTGCCAGGCCCCCGCACCGGCGCGTACAATAATTTTCGACATTTGTTGAAGATATTTAATGGCGCGAGCGATCTATTTCATTTTTTACTTGACGATGATATTATTTTCCCTAGTTTTTACGAGCGCCACCTGGTTGCCCACTCCATGGGTCAACTGCCTTGCGTGATCAGCCGTCGCTGGACTGCTCTAGAGTCCGGTGTTCCCATTGACGACCTGCCGGTCCCTCAAGCTGTGGCCGACCATCCCCAGCGCATGTTGTCACTGGATGCCGATTTATTGTTTCAGCGTACGGTCGGCCTCGGGATGAATTGGTTGGGTGAATTTTCCAATGCCACCTTTCGCTCAGAAATGGCCGAAGAGATTTCCGATCCCAGACTGGAAGGGATATCTTTTGCCGGTCTCGAGGACCTTGGCACTTTTTTGCGTGCCAGTTTGAGGGGCCCGGTGGGCTACATTAATGAGCACTTGGGCTGTTTTAGGACTAACCCGGAGCAGAACTCTGCCAATCCAATGGGCAGGCCGATGAAACTGGCATTCTTGGCTTATATTGCGTTGGCTATTGCGGCGCACCGCTTAGGTCTGTTCACTACTACACAGTGCTATGCGGTACTCGAGAGGGTGAGCCCGGTGATCGGGTATCACTATCGGTCGGAGCTTGATATGGTAGAAATATGCGCCCTAATGCCTCGCTTGGCTAGTGGCGATTCAGAGGCCATATCTGAGTTTCTCGCGCTTTGGGATGTCTTTAGGGATGGGGTCCAAGACTCATTCTAAGGGTGAGTTTTGGGCCCCATCTGTAAGTCATTGAATTATAAAAATAAATTTATATTTATCCGATATGAAATCACAGATCAAGGATGGTGAGTGAGCTTTCTCGACTTTTCGGTTGTTGATATCAGAACCCGGATTCTGCAGCGTCCGATGGATGCAACTACCAACATCAACCTTCAGCTAGCAGCGGGACATTGCCAACCTCACCAATCGCGAGGTATAACCCAAAATAAATTCCGCGAAATCGACACGATGCGTGTTGTCTATAAAATATTATATGTCTCGGGTGGAGCGGCAGTTAGAGAACGATACATTGTTTCGAATGGTTCGACAATGATAAAAAATGTCACCATCGCGCGCTAATCTATTAGCGGCTGACGATCGAAGGAGAATTGAGCATGGACATACACACCATTCCCGTGGTCACCGTTTCTTACAACACTCCCAGCCTGCTCAAGGGCTTGTTGGAATCTTTGCGAAGCTTCTATCGTAACCCCGTGCATATCGTAGACGGTTCCGACCCCGGCCCGGCGGATGAGGTGCGCGCAATCTGTGCCGGCATGGATGGCGTCACCTTGCACGCGCTGGGCTACAACATTCACCACGGACCTGGAATGACATGGGCGGTGCAGAACCTCGGCCTTGGCGGCGCCGCCCTGTTTTTGGACAGCGATATAGTGGTGCTGCACGGTGGCTTTATTGAGGCGATGCTGGCGGCGTTGCAGCCGGGCGACTATGGTGTCGGTGCCGTCGCGTATGTTAACCAGGATGGTTTTGACATCCCCTACGGCTACGGCGCAGTGCCTTATCTGCACCCGCCGTGCATGCTTTGCAACATTGATGTCATGCAGCAATGGCCGCTGCCCGTCAAACATGGCGCGCCGATGGTGGAAGCGATGAAGGCGTTGCATCGAGCTGGGCAGTCTTCACTGTTGCGCCATCTGGACTGGACCCTCAACGACTTGACTCGAGGCACGAGAAAGGTCTACATTGACCACATTGGCCAGGGAACCGTAACCGCCACGGGCAGCTATCACCTTGACGAGTGGATGGCCGAGGTGCAAGCCAAGCGGGAGCCGCAGACCGCGGAGCCTCCGAATAGCGGGCTGAACCCGGACCTGCTGGCGCTGATGCCGTCGCAGGCGCTTCGGGTGCTCGAAGTGGGCTGCAGCACGGGCGCGCTGGCCTACGCTTTCAAGATGGCACATCCGGACTGCCACTACCATGGTATCGAGATCGACGAGCGCGCAGGCGAGCTTGCTCGACCTTGGTGCGACGAGGTCTCGGTGCGCGATATTGACGCTATGCAAGACGGGGACTTTGCACAGTTTGCCGACCGTGATTGCTGGGTATTCGGAGATGTGCTGGAGCATTTGCGCGATCCTTGGCACACGCTGAAGCGCATCCGGCGTGTAATTCCCGCCCACGGGTGCGTGGTGGTAAGCGTGCCCAATGCGCAGCACTGGAGCCTGCAGGCGAGGCTCTCGGTGGGCGACTTTCGCTACAGCGACGGTGGGTTGATGGACCGCACCCACATCCGCTGGTTCACTCGCATCACCTTGCTTGAGATGCTTGCCCAAACGGGTTGGAAACTCGACGCTGGCATGCCGCGCATTTTTAACGAACCGCAACGCGAGCAGTTTTTGCCGGCGCTACGCATGATGGCGAGTGCTATGGGCGCCGACCCGGAGGCGGCCGTGAATGACGCATTGCCCTTGCAGTATGTCGTGCGAGCAGTTCCGGCCTGAGTGAAAGCGGCGAGCTCTAGCAGGGCAGACTGATCGACAAAACGAGGAAGATAAAGGCCGGCTGTGCTATCGGTGTTGGCCATGCCGACCTGAAAATCCTGATAAACGGTCTTCGCCCCGCAATCCAACAACTCAGGAAGGCAGCATAATCCTTATGATCACCGACTCAAAGCTGCAACTGAGTTCGGGACATCGCCCAAGTGGAAGTCACTGACGAAACCGGAGATCAAGTTGCTCAAGCGCCGACAAGCCATCAAACCAATCATCGGACACCTCAAAGCGGATCATCGGATGGACCGCTGCCATCTGAAGGGTAAATTGGGCGACCACTTGCACGCTGTACTGTGCGCGGCGGGCTACAACATTCGCTGGCTGCTCAGGATAATCGTCTTCAAAGGCCCGCGGGCTTTTTTGCGCCTGCTGCAGGCGGCAAGATTGCCGGACCTTGGGCGCGTATTCGGCACTTTGATTTCGAAATTCGCCCGATTCGCAAGACTGCCGGCGCCAACGCCGGCGATGGTGAATTGAAATTGGATTTTTCAGGGACGACTAGACAGAGTCGAAATCAAGCCTGATTCGACGCCATAGCCACAATCCATATGGGGGCCAACAGGTTACGAGACCAAAAACGAAAAGAATTTCGCCCAATCATTGACCACAAGCAGATGACCCCAACACCTCTACCGCAATCGCAGGCCTTGTCCGAAAAGCAGTACGAGGTGTTTCTGAACGACCTGTGCGTCAACGCATTGCAACGAGCCTATGACCCGAACGGCCAGGGCATTCTCAGCGGGTCTCGCGAACTGGACAACTTATGCTCTCAAGCGGCAGAGGCCATTGATGCGGACTTTCCACTTGCCGAGCCCCAGGCGCGCAGCCATGAAGATCTGACGATTTATATCGCCACCGATCTGTTCTTCGGTCGCGGCGGCCACACGCCCCTGCTGCTGGACCTGATCAAGGTCGACCATTCGAGCCAACGGGAACTGATCCTCACGAGAACCGGGAGCCCGCCCAACAGCCAGGGTTTTGCGGCGCAACTGCGCGAGGCCTTGCCCGCCAACGTCAAGGCAAGCGAGTTGCAGGCCGACACCTTGCTGCAGAAGGTCCTGATCCTCAGGTCGTACATCCACGCACGCAGACCGAAGCGGCTGGTACTGGTCAGCCACCAGCACGACGTCGTCGCCTACTGCGCGATCACCCGAAGCTCGGCGGATCAAATCCTCTACATCCACCACGCCGACACGTTCACCCTGGGTCTGTACATACCCTGGTACACGGTGGTCGGCACCAATGTGTTCGGGGTGCAGGCCGTCGCGGACATGACCGGGCGCCCCATGTTCTGCTGGCCCGTGGCGTCCGAAGACCATGGCGCGCGGCCCTGGCTGGACTGGGAGCCCGGCCAAGACCTCACCACTTGTTCGCACGGCACTGCGCGCAAGTTCGACAGCGACGCCGGGCTCGACTACGCGGACATCTTGCTCAAACGCCTGAAGATGCTTCCAGGCACACACATCCACATGGGAGAGCTGAGCGTCGAAAGGCGCCAGAACATTGCGGCCACGATCTCGGCTGCCGGCCTTGATCCAGCCCGATTCATCTACGTCGGCACCGTCCCGGTACTCTGGAAGTACCTGCAGCACAGCAAGATCCAACTGTGCATCTCGTCGTTTCCGGTCTGCAGCCCAAGAGGCCTGGTGGAAACCAAAGGCTGCGCCATTCCCATCCTGATATTTGAAGACACGAACAACCCGACCCGGAGCTCGGCGCACTACGGGTACCCGGGCTGCCTGACCTGGCGAAATATCGGCGAACTGGAGCAGGCATTCAGGACTATCACGCCGGACATGCTCGCGGCGCAGTCGAAACTGGCGCGAGTCAGCTTCGACAAAAGCCATTCACTGAAGAGCCTGGAAATGCATGCCAACCTGTCGTTCAACTACATCACGCCCAGCCGAGTACAGGTTCAGCGATGAAGAAGGTCGCGATCTCGCAGTCGAACTACATCCCCTGGAAGGGTTATTTCGACCTTATTGCGTCGGTTGATGAATTCATCATCTATGACGACATGCAGTACACCCGGCGCGACTGGCGCAATCGCAACCAGATCAAGACTGCGCAAGGGATTCAATGGCTGAGCATCCCGGTGCAAGTCAAAGGGAAGTATGAGCAGAAGATCAGGGACGTCGTCTTCGAAGGCAACGACTGGTACAAGCTCCACTGGAAGACGCTGCAGCAGAACTACGGCCGCGCCCCGTACTTCAAGGCAACGGCATCCTGGCTGGAGCCGGTCTATTCTGGAGGCCGCTTCGAGCGCCTCACCGATCTCAACCGGCATCTGATCGAACTGATCTGCGCCCAGCTGTCGATCAAGACGAAGATCACAAATTCGTGGGACTACCAACTGGTCGACGGACAGACCGAGCGTCTCGTCGACCTGTGTCGCCAGGCAGGCGCCACCGAGTACGTTTCAGGCCCTGCGGCAAAGACCTACATTGACGAATCGATGTTTGAGAAAAGCGGCATCGCCTTGCGCTGGTTCGACTACAGCGATTACCCGGAGTACCCGCAACAATATTCCGGGTTCTCGCACAATGTCTCGGTGGTTGACCTGCTATTCAACACCGGGCCGGATGCCTCAAGTTACATGAAATTCGACCGCCAACTGGCTGCCTCATAACCGGAAGCAATAGAGCACACGGAATCATGAGCCATCATCAAGTGCCAACCAAGAGCTACGGCGTGCTCCAACGGGATTCATTCGCCAATGAAACGCAGGAGATCTGCGAGGAGGTGCGGCGCCTTGGCTATTCCATCCTGGATTCCGGCATGGACTCAAGCGCCATCGCAGCCGCCTCGGATGACTTCGATCGCACGCATGAAATTTACGTGCAGCACTGGGGGCACGACCAACTCGCAGCCGTAGACGAGCACAACACCATCCGCGCACCACTGCTCCATGCATCGAGCTTTTTCCAGCGACTGCCGTTCAACCCGCGACTCTTGAGTGTCCTGCGGGAACTCATCGCCGGCAAATTCATCCTGAATCAGCAGAATGCCATCATCAATCCTGCGGGGCAAACCTATAACCAGGCGGCGTGGCACAGGGATCTTCCATATCAGCATTTCCTGAGCGATACCCCGTTGGCGATCAACGCACTTTTCTGCGTAGATGACTTCACCTTCGAGAATGGGGCTACTTACGTGCTGCCCGGCTCGCACAAGGCCGCCAATTTCCCGACGGAATCCTATGTCAGCAAGCAGGCCGTACAGATCACCGCCAAGGCGGGGCAATACCTCCTGCTTGACTGCATGCTGTTTCACAGCGGCGGATTCAACCACACGAGCAAGGCTCGCCGCGCCGTTAATCATGTCTACACCATTCCTTATTTCAAGCAGCAGATCCATCTGCCGCGCAACATCGATGCAGCCCAGTTCACTTCTGAAGAGTTGGAGATGATGGGCTGCAGCGTACAGGAACCCGGCACCGTCGAGGAATATCTACTCGGCAGGAAGCGCAAGATCCAAGGTTCTTCATATTGAACGACAAACCCGGTCCCGGGGCTCAACATCGCTGAGATGCCCTACTCCAGAACAATTTCCACGCAGCCCTACCCTAAGGAGACGCCATGAAAAAGAAGCTGGTTATCTTCGGATCCGACGACATGGGCGAACTGGCCCACTTCTACTTCAGCAACGATTCCGCATATGAGGTGGTCGCATTCACCCTCGACGCAGATTTCATCAAGGAACCGACCTTTTGCGGCCTGCCGGTGATCCCGTTTGCACAAATCGTCGAAAAGTTCCCGCCTGAATCCCACGACATGTTCGTGGCGCTTGGCTATTCAAAAGTGAACGCCGTCCGCAAGGAAAAGTACCTGGCGGCCAAGGCTTACGGCTACCAGCTTGCCAGCTATGTGAGCCCGAAGGCCACCGTGTATGCAGGCACCGCCATCGGCGACAACTGCTTCATTTTCGAAGACAACACCGTGCAGCCCTTTGTGAATATCGGCAGCAACGTCACCCTCTGGAGCGGCAACCACATCGGCCACCATTCCACGATCAAGGATCACACCTTCATTGCCTCGCATGTCGTGGTTTCGGGGCGCGTGACGGTGGGCGAACAATGTTTCATCGGCGTCAACGCCACGCTGCGCGATCACATCACGGTCGGCGAGCGTTGCGTCATCGGGGCCGGTGTCCTGCTCTTGGGCGACGCCGAAGCCGACGGCCTCTACATCGGCCAGGCGTCGGCGCGATCCGCCGTGCCGAGCAGCCGCCTGAAGAAGATATGAGCCAGGTCAACAAGTGGCACAAGTCCGGCCTGCTGTACGCGCCGGGCGCCGGCGCACGGCATCCCAAACTCGTGACGCATGCGGCCAACCCGCTGCCAGTGCATCTCGAGGCCGATATCTATCGGGTCTTCTACAGCGGCCGCGACAGCGAGAACCGCTCCTCGGTGGGGTCCGTCGACATTGACATCGTCGCTAAGCGGGTCATTGCCGAAGAGTTTTCGCCCGGGTTCATCCACGGCGAACCTGACACGTTCTATTCGCACGGCGTGAGCATCGGCAACTGCTATTTCGCGGGCGGCGTCCAGTACATGTTATTCATGGGCTGGCAGCGCCCCGCCAATGCACATTGGCGCGGTGATATCGGACGGCTCATCGTCGACGCCGATCATCGCCTGAGCCTGGACGGGCAAGGGATTTTCATGGGCGTGGATTCGACCGACCCGCTGAGCCTGTCCTACCCCTGGGTCATGACCGACTGCGATGGCGAGTATCCCTACCGGATGTGGTACGGCTCGACCATGACATGGGATGCCGGCAACGATGAGATGGTTCATGTCATCAATTCGGCCGTCTCTCTGGACGGGCATGCATGGGAGC
>Ga0214919_10008049_pt1 | contig 14050 bp, 12 predicted proteins | sample LL1503_MetaG_FD_177994 | JGI IMG/M metagenome (GOLD analysis project Ga0214919, IMG submission 177994) | Freshwater microbial communities from Lake Lanier, Atlanta, Georgia, United States - LL-1503 | ecosystem: Environmental > Aquatic > Freshwater > Lake | place: USA: Georgia | collected...
TTGGCCGTGTCGGCCGCAGCCAACTGCACCGTCACGGCCAAAAGAAGAATGATTTTTCTCATTGGTTAAATTACTCCGCGGGGTGGGTGCCGACCTCGAGCTCGGGCCATTGCAATAACTTACGGTGAAGGGTGCGACGAGAAATGCCCAGTGATTCTGCGGCTTTGGTGCGGTTGCCTGCCGCCGAAGCCAATGCCTGTTTCAATAAATTCTTTTCATTCTGTTCTTTATCAAACACTCCAGGCGCCAACGCCGCTAGGCCAACAGTCGCCGTGGTACGCGGTGCCGCGATTTCACTAAAGCGAGGGTCAAGGTCCTTCGGCTCTACTGTTTTACCCGCCTGCAAAACCGCAAGGTTCTCGCATGCATTGCGTAGCTCGCGAATGTTTCCTGGCCACGCATAGGCGGTCAGCGGAACCAGCGTCGCAGGCGTGAGCTTTGCTTCGGCCACTTTATTCTCCTTCGCAAATTTCTTGAGGTAGTGTGAAAGCAACAATGGGACATCGTCCTTGCGCTCGCGCAACGGCGGTAAGCGAAGGGGCACCACGGATAATCGGTAAAATAAGTCCTCGCGGAATTTCCCCTCGGCGACCATCTGACGAAGGTCGCGGTTCGTCGCACAGACCAGGCGCAGGTCGAGGGCGATGGGCTTATGCGAGCCGAGTCGCTCCACGCTGCGTGTTTCTAAAAAACGCAGCAGTTTAATTTGAGTGGTCGCATCAATTTCACCGATTTCATCCAAGAAGAGGGTGCCGCCGTTGGCGGACTCGAAGCGGCCCACGCGACGCTCATTGGCGCCGGTGAATGCGCCTTTTTCGTGACCGAACAATTCACTTTCTAATAGGTTCGCCGGAATCGCCGCGCAGTGCACCGCCATAAACGGCCCCTTGGATCGCGGGCTGGCCTGGTGAATCATCTGGGCGAAGAGTTCTTTACCGGTGCCGGTCTCTCCTAATAATAAAATGGTGGCATTGGATGCGGCCACCGTGCGCACCTGTTCGATGGCGCGCTGCAAGGGCTCGGAGGAGCCGATGACTTCGCCTAAAGAAAACTTGTGATCGAGACGCGTCTTTAAGGTGACGACTTCCTTCTCGTTGGTGCGGGCCTTTAATCCACGCTCTAGCAAAATCTCAATCTGTCGTAGGTCGACGGGCTTTTGTAAAAACCAATATGCCCCAGCGCTCATGGCCTTAACCGCCGTGTCCACGTCACCATATGCAGTCATCATAATGCACACGGGCTGCGGAGAGAGTTTAAGTGCGCGGTCGATGACGGCCATGCCGTCTTCGCCGGCCATGCGCAAATCCGTGAGCACCGCATCGGGCGGGACGTCTTGCATGAGGCGCGCCGCCTCGGCCGCATCCTTGGCGACAAACGTTTCATATTTATCTTCTAAGGCGGCCCGCAGCCCGTCGCGCGTAGGCTTTTCATCATCAACTATAAGAATGGTGGGTTTCATAAAGTTTCGCTGGATGGTTGGGCGTGAATGGCGAGCCAGACGCGCTCCGCGCGCTTAACCAGGGCCTCGCGTGCACGCGCTACTTCCGCAAGCCGTGCTTGCAGGTGCGCATTGGCAACGGCGGCTAAATCATCGAGGTCACTTAGGTAAACCCCATCGATGGTGCGACTCTCTGAAGAAAAATTTCGCGGCACCCCGAGGTCGACCAATAACAAGGGTCGATCTTGGCGATGAGCGGTGATTTCTAAAATGCTTTCTTTATCAAGCAACGGGCGATCAACCTGCGCACAGCCGATGATCACGTCGTGCGTATGCGCCTGTCGTAATGCATCCGCCAGGGCAAAGGATGCTCCCGAAAATTCTTCGGCTAAAATCCGCGCGTTCTCAAAAGTGCGAGAGGCAACCGAAACTTGGGCCGCACCGCGCGAGACCAAAGCCTGCACGACTTGACGACCCACTTCGCCGGTGCCCAAAACTAAAATCCGCGCATCCTTTAATGAGCCGAAAACACGCTTCGCTAAATCGACCGCCACATTACCGAGGCTCACTTGGCCTTGAGCGATGCCCGTGTTGGTTCGTGCCCAGGCGCTGGCCTGAAATGCTTTTTGGAAAATGCGGTTCAGCACTGGGCCCGTCATGCCGCGAGCCAAGGCCTCGGCGTAAGCAACTCTGGCCTGACCCGCGATTTCGGACTCCCCCACCATTTGAGAGTCTAACCCCGAAACCACGGCGAATAAATGTTCAACGGCCTGCTGACCTGGAATGGGCTTTAAGTGCGGATCCAGAACTGCGCCCTCCACGCCCGTGGCCTTAAGTAAAGCGGCCCGTGCGTGCAGCGCCGCGGCTTCATCTCCCACCGCGTAAGCTTCGAGTCGATTACACGTCGCGAGCAAAACCACCTCGCGTAACCCCGCCTCGCGTGCTGCTAAATAAAAAGCCGCCTTACCTTCCTCCGAGAGGGCAAACGCCGCACGCGCATCCAGCCCCGCCGTGTGGTGCGTGGCACTCAGCGCCACTAATGTTGGAGCAGGGGCGTGCATTTATTTGTGCGCGCTTGGCAACGAGAGCCAAAGGGCGATTAGCGCGGGGATAAGTACGACCAGCGATACGCGAGCGAAGCGCGCGCCGCTCAAGCGGTGCCGTCGTCGTTGTATAATTAAAATCAAACAACCCACCCAGGTCAGCATCGCGAAAAATAATTTAGGGAGTTTTACGAAACTCAGTGCGCTCTGAACCCAATCGGCCGATCCGATAATAAGTGAAACCCCCAAAACCCAAACGGCGGCGCCCATCAGCTGTGTACCAATTTTATCCATTGGTACCAGGGCCGGAAGCAGTGAGTACATACCGCCGAATTTGCGTTTCGCCAGCGCTCGGTCTTGCAATAGGTAAGCCACCGAGTTCAGCGACTGCGCGGCGAGAATCATGTAAGCCAAAATTGCTGTGCCCACATGCATCACGATTAAAGGCTTTTCGGAATGATTCGCCGTCGCGCCCTCAGTGCCCGTCCACTCCGCAATAAAAATACACCCGGCAGTTAAAATGCTCACGAGCCAAACCGGAAGTCGGTGCTCAAAAACTAAATCGAGAAAAATGGAAAGTCCCGCAAAGCCCCAGGCAATGGAGAGAAGAATTTCTCCCGCTCCATTGAGAGGGAGTGCGTTCTGTGCCAGGCCGCGGTAAGCTAATAACGCTGAAAGCACCAACCAGCTTCCGCGAAACAACCCAATCGCCACCCCGGGGAAGTTTCGATTCGTGCCCCGCAGCCCAAGGTCGAAGGAATAGGCCAACACGAAGGCCCAGGCACAATAGAACCAGGCAAAATCCGGCGATGCGGGGGTGGTGCTTGCTGAATCGAGCAACATTAGTGGTCACTGTGGTGGGGTGTGACATTTTGGCAACCCTCGGAATGTGCTATTTTCGAGATTTCTTGCACAAAATTGGGGTGTATCTAGGTAAGAGGCATGTCTTACGACCCTTACGACCTCACACAACACCCCCCGCGCAGCCCCCGCTGCCGCCTCGGCGGACTCGTTATTTTACCCCGCTTACTGGATAAGGCCCGGGCGACAGTGGCAAAGAAACAGGGTGAGTACACTTATAACTGCTCCCTTGATCGCTATGTTCTAGATTTTCTGGGCGTGGATTCCGATGCGCTCTTGGCCGAAGTCGCAAAAGGGCAGGGCGACGGGGAATTGTTTTCTTGGATTTTAAAACACGCCAAGCATGCGCGCGCGGGCTGGGAAATTGCGGCCTTCAGTGCTTACCATGAGCAACGTGGGGCTGGTTCACCCGAAAAACGTGGCCGTCTTTCCGCCTATCAGTCGTCGACTCCCGCTGGCGGAGCCCGCGAAGACATCTTCACTTGGTTCGACGTGTTAGACCTTGATGACCACCAAAGTTTTGGTGGCAAAGTTTAAGGTGCAAAAGCCGCGGCGCGTTTTAATTGTCTGCAAGGGTAACATCTGCCGCTCGCCGACGGTCGCAGTCGTGCTGAGTCAGAAATTAAAACAGGCCGCGCTAGACATCGATATTGATGCGGCTGGCACTGAAGATTATCACGTTGGCTCTCCGCCGGATAAGCGTTCGATTAAGCACGCGGCCAAGCGTGGTTACGATTTAAGCAGTCAGCGCGCCCGCCAGGTGAGTGTGTCGGATTTCGAAAAATTTGACCTCATTCTGGTGGCCGACGAAGCCAATCTTTCAGACATCCAACGCATCTGCCCGCCACACCAACACTCTAAACTTTCTCTTTTTCTCGGCACGCGCGAACTGCCCGATCCGTATTACGGAGGCGCCGAAGGATTTGAGCAGGTTTTAAATTTAGTCGAACAAAGGGCCGAATTCTTCGTTAAGACCTGGTTAAAAACCAACTGAAGGGTTGCCCCTCCTGATTTTGCAGAATTAACTTTTCCTTAGATGTACCAAGTGAATTTCAGCGACCAAGCCATGCTCGAGCTGGCCAAGCTCCCAACCCTTGAGCAGATGGAGGTCGTGGAGGCATTTACCTCTTTAACGCCTGATTTAATTATGCGCGGGCGCTCTGATCTGGGCCGGGTGCATCGCGGCGGGTTGACCTATCACCGCCTGCGCGTCGGCGAATTCAGAATTTATTTCGAGGCCTCCGAGTCCGCCTTAATGGCACACTACGTTCTACACCGCCACACCTATGCCGACTTCGCCTTCCGGAGTCGCTTGCCCTTTGCTGACGACGAAGCACGCATCGAACAAGAAGGTGGTTTTTGGAAATACCTCGACGAACCTAAATAATTATCATGGCCCAACCCCCCGAACCTAAAGTTTACAAAAATCCAGAAGAAGCGGCACGGATCTACCTGCTGCCGAATTTATTCACGGCGGGCAATATGCTGTGCGGTTTCTTGGCGATAAAAAATTGCGTCGAGGCACGCTTCACTGATTTGTCCGCGGCGGCCCGCGCCGATCATTACCTGTTCGCTGTTTGGTTTATTTTATTCGCCTGCGTGTGTGACCTTTTTGACGGTCGTGTTGCCCGCGCCACCCAACGCGAATCCCTGTTTGGTGCGGAGTTTGATTCCATTGCGGACACCGTCTCCTTCGGCGTCGCACCCGCATTAATGGCCTGTTTTCTGATTATTAATCCTAACCAGGATAAGGACATCCAGCTCGCAACCTGGCTATTGGCCTTCATCTATTTATTATGCGCCGGCGTTCGCTTGGCTCGTTTTAATGTGCTCACCAGTCCGCTTGTACCTGGAAATGAGAAGCGAGCCGCAGGCGGAGATTTCGTAGGTCTGCCCAGCCCAGCAGCAGCCGGCATGATGGCCTCTTTGGTTTTAGCGCTCACTAAATTCATTCGTTTGGCCGACCCCATCAGTCCGCCCGATCAAACCTTACAATCGTGGTCGCGTGTCTTATTGCCGCTCATGCTCGTGACGTCCTACCTCATGGTGAGCAACGTGCGCTTCCCTAGCTTAAAGAAAATCAACTGGGATGTGCGAGCGAGGACGCGTGTCTTCATTCTCATTATATTGGGTGGCGCGGGCCTGTTTTTTTTCAGTGAAATTGCCGCCCCTTGCATCTTTTTGGGCTACATCACGTACGGCGTGATAAGGCACGCTTTTCTCCTTAAAAAAGAGGAAACCGATCCCGCACCAGACGACGATGATGATGTCGTTTAATTGTGAATAGGCCGTGAGGGGTTTGGTTTTGTGTTAAGGTGTGAACAACGTGGGGTTTATTCACGCCTTCACCACAGCCTACAAAAAATCTTATCCCTAACTTAACCAACAACTTACAACACTATACACGCTCTTCCGGTCTTTACTACTACTACTGTAATTATATAACTCTCTTTCTATTAATACATAGCGCTGTGTGCAAACATTGCACGGTTGCCTCAACCCCCACATCACCCCAATTCTATTTTCATCATGAAGTTTAAAGTTAACCGAAACCATTTCTTCAACGGCCTATCCAGCGTGACTAACGTCGTTGGCAATCGTGCCACCATGCCGATTTTACAAAATGTTTTAATCGAAGCCGAAGGCGACACCATCACCCTCACCACCACCAATTTGGACTTAGGAATTTGTTGCCGGATTAAAGCGAGCATTTCATCGCCCGGAAGAATTACACTCCCAGTAAAAAAACTCGTCCCAATCATCCGGGCATTATCCGGTGCCGAAACCACCGTTGAACTCACCGGCAAGGACCGTGTTAAAATAACTTCCGGAAGTTCCGTTTTCCATGTCGCCGGATTACCAGCCGATCAATTCCCGCCGCTCGCTAGCTTCTCCGGACAGGCCGCCATCGCCATCGAACAAGAAGACCTTGGTGCCATGTTGCGCAAGGTGAGCTACGCACAATCAACCGACGAAAACCGCTACATTTTAAACGGCGTATTCTTTGAATTCGCTGGCGGTAAACTCACGGTGGTTGCGACCGATGGTCGTCGCCTGGCTAAGTGCGAACGTCAATTAGAAGGCCCAGAAAAGCCGTTAGCACTGATATTACCCGCCCGCACAATTACAGAACTTCAACGCTTACTGAAGGTCGGCGGCAAGGCCCACGTGATGCACAACGAGCGCCAAGTTGGCTTCACCATCGACATTCCAAAGAATGAAGAAGGACTCGTTGATCGCATTCAACTCGTTTCAAAAGTAGTGGAAGGAAACTACCCCAACTACCGACAAGTGATTCCCAAAGAGGCGGGTAGCAAGGTGCGCGTCGAACGCGAAAAACTATTAGACAGCGTGGCACGAGCAGGCCTGATGTGCGACGAGCGCAACAATACGATTCGCATGAGTGTTTCAAAGAAAACACAGAACTTAGAAATTTCTGCGAAGTCGGATAGCGGCGAAGCCCACGAACCCATCGCCGTTAAGTATGATGGGCCCGACGTGAACATCGCCTTCAACCCCGCTTACGTTTTAGAACCACTGCGTGCGGTCACCGAAGACGAACTCGATTTCGAATTTAAGGACGACATGTCCCCAGGTGTGATTCGCGGACTGAAAGAAGATTTCCTCTGCGTTGTGATGCCGCAGCGAATTTCTTAAAGCCCCGGCTCAAAGCAATCAGGTAGGGCCTTAATGGCTTCCAGGATGCGTCGTGACGCCTCCAAGGAGCGCCCAGGTGCGCCTGCGCCGGGATCATAGTCGGCGGGCAACAAGGGCTTTCCGAAACGAATACGGAGACGCGCGGCACCCGTTGGGAAGAACGACCCACGCGGCAAAATATCCCGCGCACCGCGAATGTGGATGGGCACGACCGGTACTCCGGATTTGCAGGCGAGCAATCCCGCCCCCGCCTTAGGCTCCTTGATTATTCCGTCGAAGCTCCGAGTGCCTTCAGGGAAAATAAGCAGGCCGCGATTATCAGCAAGGGCCCCGAGCGCAGCACGTATGGCGCCCACATCCGCTTCGCCGCGATCAACCGGTATCGAATTACACGAACGGATTACGGCGCCGAAAAGTGGATTATAAAATAAACTCCGTCGGGCGATGTAGGAAATTTCGCGAGGCAGGCAGGAGCCCAACAAGGGCGGGTCCACCATGCTTTGGTGATTGGCGGCGAAAAGACAGGCGCCGGTTGGAACATTTTCCCAGCCCTCTACTTCGAGGGTTGAAAATACTTCAACAAAGGAACGCGCGCCATGGTAGACGGCTTTATAGACAAGATTTTTAGAATCTAAAATCATGCGACGGACATCACGCTGCAGATTTTTTCTTCAATCTGCGCGACCACTTCCTCTAACGACAGACACGTATTATTAATGCAGAGTGAGCCTACCGGACAAACCAGGGGCGCGATTTTACGCGTGGAATCAAGCAGGTCGCGTTGTGCGATGGCATCATTCTGTCCCTCGCTGGCGCGCCGCGCGGAGCGAGCCTCGGCGTCAGCTTCCAGAAAAATACGAACAGAGGCTTGAGGCAAAACAACGGAGCCGATATCGCGGCCCTCCATAATTAATCCGCCGAAGCCTGCAGCCTTCGCCAATTCTACTTGTGAGCGTTGATAATTTAATAACGCACCCCGCACCGAGGCCAGAGCGGCAAACTTCGACACGGCTGCATTGACGCTTTCGGTACGCAGGGCAGCGGCGTCGATTAATTGTCCGTTGATGGTTAAGTGTGCGGAGTTGCCCAAGATTTTTGTGCCCAGAATAAATTTTGATAGGTTTGTTTCAACCAACGAAACATTATCGGCCGAAGTGCCCGACTTTAAGAGGGCAGCAGTTAAGCTCCGGTAGTGCGCTCCGGTATCGACGTGTAACAGGCCGAGGCGAGCCGCCACGGCTTTCGAGGTGCTAGACTTTCCTGAAGCCGCCCCGCCATCAACCGCCACCGAAACGAATTTAGCACGAAGGGCTTCCAGCGCTTCGAAAAAGTGCGGGAAAGTTTTTCCCGTGCAGGCCGGATCTTCGATTTTAATCCAGGAGCGGCCATCGCCAAATAAATCGTACGAACCCAAAACGCCGAAGCTCATCGCGACACGGTGATCTTCGTAGGTGTGAATGGAGACGGGGCCGTTTTTGGCCGCCTTCATTAGTGCCTCACGCCCCGGATAAATTGTGAAAGACGCGAGGGCGGGGCCTGATCTTAACTTGGCGGCCGATGGCTCCACGCGCACACCGAGCCGCTCCAGCTCGGTAGCAACCGCCAGCATGCGGTCAGTCTCTTGCTTACGCGTGTGTGCGATATTCTTAATTTCGGTGGGCGACGAAGCGAGTGGCGCTAAAGTAGCCAGCGTCAAAAAAGTGTCGGAGAATTTATTAAAATCAAAACTGCCGCCTTGGATTTTGGGCCAGCTTCTAACCACCATAGCTGAGCCCTCCGGAGTTAAATCTGCACCGCAAGCGGAGGCCACATCGGCAAACGCCGTGTCGCCCTGTAGCGCACCTTTAATGTAACCCTGAAGGCGCACCGAAGCATTTGGGCCCGTCACTGCCGGCAGGGCGATGAAGTAGCTGGCCGCAGTTGCGTCCGGCTCAATTTCATAAACGCCTGGTGCACGATAAGGCCCAGGTTGATTGCATTTCCATGCACCACTGGCGTCGCGTTGTAGCGGACGACCAAACTGTGCGCACATTTTCTCGGTCATCTCTACAAAAGGCTCAGACACAGTCGAGCCGCGCATTTTTACCGTGGCACCTGCGCACAGCGGCAGAACCATTAGCAAGGCCGACAGTAATTGTGAACTCGCCGACGCATCCACTTCGAGGTTTTTTAGCTGACCGGTGGTTTTTAAGGTAAAAGGAAACGAGCGTGCGATGTTCCCGTCGGCCGCGAGCGCTTTATGGCCGGAGGATTCGAGGGCCTCCAGGAGTCCGCCCATGGGGCGCGCACGCATGGCAGCATCGCCATCGAGCGAGTAGGAGCCATTGGGAGCAAGCGCTAGAAAGGCAGTGAGAAAGCGGGCGGCGGTACCAGCATTACCGACATGAATGTCTGCGGCAGTGGCAGGAATTTTTCCAGCCTCACCTTTAATCCGAATGGTGCGTGCGGCTGGATCATCCTTGATAACAAAGCCAAGCGAGCGCAGGGCTTTAATTAAAATTAAAGTATCACGACTGAAAAGCGCGCCGGTGAAAAGGGTTTCGCCATCGGCCAGCGCCGCTAAGATTAAAGCACGGTTGGTAATACTTTTTGAACCGGGCACCTGGGCGAGACCGGTCGCGGGCGTGCGGAACGGTTTAATTAAAAGGGATTCGCTCATCGAGAAGAGTCTAGGGACTGGCGAGCAACACGTGCAGCTTTTAGCAGCGCCTCCACCTTCGCCTTATCTCCAGATTTAATCGCATCGCGCAATTCCTGAAGATTTTTTTCGACCGAGCTTAATCCAGCTACCACTTGGTCGGCATTGGCGAGCAGGATGCTCACCCACAGGTTTTCCTCGCCGGCTGCAATGCGGGTTGCGTCGCGCAACCCTGAGCCAGCCGCAGCGATATTAAATTGAGGGGAATGAGCCACCGCCAACATTAGGGCGGCTGCGCTGGCATGCGGGACGTGGCTGGTGATAGCGACGAAAGCGTCGTGTTGTTTCGCTCCACATTCGGTGGTGATGGAGCCGAGTGATTTCCAAAAATCATGGAGTCGCTGAACGGCGGCTGCATCTTCATTGCCCGTGGGCGTGATAAAACAAACCCGACCCTCAAAAAGATCAGCCTTCGCTTGGGCCGCGCCCGCTTTTTCCGACCCCGCCATTGGGTGAGAGCCAATAAAGGTTACGGAGCCGGGTAGGACTTTCGCATCACGCTGGACGCTCTCTTTAACGCTGCCCACATCGGTCACTATAGCCCCGGCCTTTAGACCTGGGGCGATGGCCATGAGTGTTTCTTTAATTTTATCTACGGGCGTGCCAATCAGCACTAAATCAGCGCCCTTAACGGCCTCGGCGGCGGTTTCAAAAACCTCAACCCCTGCAAAAGTCTTAAGAAGATCACGCGACCCCCTCGAATGTGACCACCCCGCCAACGATCCGGCCGCCTTACGACGGGATGCGGCCAAGAGGACCGAGCCCCCAATGAGGCCGGCACCGATCACAGCGATGCGATTAAAGTGGGACATTTATTAAAATTATGGTCTATAGTTGATGGTTAGCCCTGGGAAACTATTAAAGTAATCAAACGCCAAGCGATAAAATAGAGTCAACCGCCAGTCATGTCCGAGCCCCCCACACCCCCAAAAACGCGCTTTGAGCAAGGTGTGCCTCCACCTCCAAAGGATCGCCGCCGCCAAAAGTCCACGAAACGTCTCCCCCAGCTGCTAAACGGACTAATTGCATTAGGCCTACTCTCGGTCGTTGCGGTTCTATCGTTCTTTTACGTGAAGGAGCGATTACTTGAGCCGAAAGAAGGTGCCGGCAAACCTAAGCGCAACCCGATTGGCTCGCTTGTGGAAATTTCTAAAAAGAAGGAAGCAGCATTCGAGGAGATAAAATTAAACAAAGCAGAAATTAACATTACCGATCTCGGGCTACTGGATGATGCCGTCAAAGCGTTGGAGCAGTATAATGAAATTGAGCCGTCCGATAATGAACAGGCGCAACGGCTGGAGGAAATGCACCGACGTCAACACGCGATCCACGCCGAGATGCTTCGAGCGATTGCAAAACAAGCCGAGGCATCTGCCCAAGAGGATAGCACGGCAGAGGGCGACGTAGCACAGTTCGAGTTAAGTAAGGCACTTGAAGCGGAAAGGGAGATAGACGAAAAGTGGTACTTCTCGGGCCTAGTGGACAAAGGGAAAATTACGCAGCTCGAAACGCGCATTCGGCGCATAAAGGCCTTGCCGATTTGGCAGAAAACTCGGGCGCTCGAACTGCAGGCTGAGGGATTTTTCAAAGAAAAAAAACTCAACGAGGCGGAAGATTGTCTCAAAGAAGCCATGCGGCTAGAGGTAGAATTTAACGAAAAATACCGCGACGTATTAAATACAGAATTTAACCGCCAGGAAAAACTCAATGGGAGATACGAGACCATTCGGTCTTACCCACTTCAGATCATCGTCGAAAACATCGAGAAGGACGCGAGTGCATCCGAAGGGCTTAATGATTGGAAAAAGGCGACGAGCCAATGGGAGGAGGCGGCCAGCCAAGTCGGCAGGATTATTAATGATTACCCCGCAAGTGCGTTCGCTGATCGCAAGCATGTTACCGACTTAATAAAACGACGCAACTGCGCCCGGGCGCACCCCGAGATAGAAACGATACAAAAAGAAATGATCGGCATGAGACAAATGCTTCAAGGCCTGCAGGTTGATGCCGCCGTGACGAAGGCGCGCGCCCTGCAGGCGCGAATGAATTCGGTTGAAATGAACAACCCAGGAGCCCTGCCCGCGGATTCTCCGATGGTACAGGAGGTGGACTATTTATCGAAACACGTCGGGACCCTACAAGTTCTGTTGCCTGCGTTGGATCGCTTAATGTTGCCGATCCCCGGCTCGTCCAGTTGCCGCATGCTGAAGCACGAGGTGGCACAGTCATTCTACTCTTTAGTCGTAGGCAAAAATCCGAGTGCAGTCGTGCGCGGGACGAGCCCAGTGGAATCTGTTACCTACGATGACGCAGCACAGTTTTGCAAACAGCTTTCTTGGATCACCGGGAAGACGGCGAGGTTGCCAAAGCTGGCCGAAGTAATGGCTGCAGCCGGAGACCTATCAACTGCCCCAACGCGAGGCAAGGCTTGGACATTTGACTCAACGGATGGGCTAACCGTGATGGAGGTGGCGACGAGCCAGCCCAACGCCACCGGTTTTTATGATATCATCGGCAACGTGGAGGAGTGGATAGGGTCGGAAGCGGAATCAAGTGTTGCCACTGTCGTTGGCGGTAATGTTAACTGGGTTCCAACTGCTGGCTTGCCCCAACGCCAGGTACAGAAAAAAGAAAGAAGCCGCACCTTGGGCTTCCGTTTTGTTATCGAATAAAACTCACCCATGAGTCCGCAAACCACTCCCGCTCCCGCCAATCAACTTAGGAGGTACGTGGTTGCCTTCCTAATCTACGGGCTGCTAACGGCCATGAGCCTGTCGCTTAGTTATGTTATCCGCTTTATCGGCAGCCCAGAGCTACATTTACCAAGCCTGCACACTATCACAGGATTTATTATCGTTAAGTTAGGCCTCCTTTGGTTTTGGGGCCAATTCCGCGGCGTTATTTACTACTTCCGGTTTTATGAAGCCCAGGGGCTGCTACTCGCGTTGGCCTCGGCGACATTAACCATTTTTGTCATCGATGTAGATTTACCACCCGAGCTTACCTTCGAAGCGTTCAATGTTCCACGTAGCGTCTTGCTCGTTGATTTTAATTTAAGCGTACTCCTCTTTGTTGGCTTTAGAGTCATTGTGCGCACGATTCGTGAACGATCGAAGTACGCCGACCGAAAAAACAACGATAGCAAAAAGAAAATAGCGATTTACGGCGCCGGTAAAGTCGGCGAGCAGCTTGTCACAGATTTAATATCCCGCCAAGGGCACGGATTGCGGCCCGTATGTATTCTAGATGACGACAAAGAAAAGCACGGGCTCGATGTGCACGGGCTGACAATTATCGGCGGAGAAAAATTAATTCCTAAACTCGCCAATCAATATGGAGTCACTGAAATTATTTTAGCACTGCCCGCTCGCTCGGTGCGGCGGGTGAAAGAAATCAGCACCCTGGCGATTGAAAACGGCATGACGGTTTTAGTTCTACCATCCACCACTGATTTAGCCTCTGGTCGAGTGCGGGCCAATGACTTACGGGCGGTTTCAGTCGAAGACTTATTGGGGCGCGAGCCTGCAAAATTAGAAGACAACTTGATTGGAGAACTCATTCACGGCCGCACGGTTCTCATCACCGGCGCCGGAGGAAGTATCGGCCAGGAAATCTGTCGCCAGGTTACCCATCGCCAGCCCCAGCGACTCATTATTTTGGATCAATGTGAAGTGCTGCTCTATCAAACAGAACAAGAGTTAATTGCTTCGGGCGCGGGTGCCTTAATCACTCCTATTATCGCCGATGTGACGGACCGCGCCCGCATGGAGGCCGTATTTTCGCGCTTTAAGCCCGACCTCGTTTTACACGCCGCTGCCCATAAACACGTGCCAATGATGGAGTCTCAGCCCGGCGAAGCGTTAAAGAATAATACTTTAGGCACCGCCACCGTAGCCGAACTGGCTTCGCTGTATAAGGCGAAAGGGTTCGTGCTCGTTTCCACCGACAAGGCAATCAACCCCACCAACGTGATGGGCGCCTCGAAGCGCCTTGCCGAAATCGTCGTACAGTCTCAGCAGTCGCGCCCAGGGAATTTAACACGGTTCATCGCGGTGCGCTTTGGCAACGTCTTGGGTTCGTCTGGTTCGGTCATCCCGGCGTTTAAAAAACAAATCGCTGCGGGCGGCCCCGTTACCGTCACACACCCAGACGTGCAACGGTACTTTATGACTATCCCCGAGGCGGTGGGCTTAGTCTTGCAAAGCGCCACCCAAGGACGCGGCGGAGACATTCTTGTTTTAGAAATGGGTAAACCGATGAAGATTGTAGACCTAGCACGACAGCTCATCGAGTTAAGCGGCCTACGTCCCGATCTGGATATCGAAATCAAAATTACAGGCCTAAGACCTGGCG
>Ga0214919_10008050_pt1 | contig 14049 bp, 12 predicted proteins | sample LL1503_MetaG_FD_177994 | JGI IMG/M metagenome (GOLD analysis project Ga0214919, IMG submission 177994) | Freshwater microbial communities from Lake Lanier, Atlanta, Georgia, United States - LL-1503 | ecosystem: Environmental > Aquatic > Freshwater > Lake | place: USA: Georgia | collected...
CTACTGGTAAATTGATTATTATTGGTACACGAGTCTCTGCAGTAGATTTATACAAGGAGCTACGCTCCGAAGACCGCTACCCTGGTGGACAAGTACCTTGGACTTACCTTGCAATGCCGGCTCTGCTTTCTACGGACAATGACCCCGACAAGTGGGAAACCCTTTGGCCGGCTAGTGATGCTCCCTTTGATGGTCAGATGGAATCTGATAAAGATAAAGACGGCCTCTATCCTAGATGGAATGGTCGCAACCTTTACAATGAACGCCAAGCTATGGATGCAAGTACCTGGGCCTTGGTGTATCAACAACAAGATATCTCAGATGATGCCATCTTTGACCCAGTATGTGTGCGAGGTTCTATAGATGGTATGCGTAAAGCAGGTCGTTTGGTTCCTGGTAACCCAGGCCATCCGCGTGATGTCAACGGCTTTTCTTTTATTTGTGGTCTTGATCCCGCTATGGTTGGTGATACAGCCGTCGTTTGTTACGCTGTTGATAGGGCTACACATAAACGCTATATCGTTGATGCTATTAAAATTACTAGGCCAACGCCTGCTGCAATCCGTCAGTTAATCTTTGACTGGACATCTCTCTACTCACCTAGTGAGTGGATAGTAGAGAAGAACGCATTTCAATCTTTCTTAACTCAGGATGAAGGTATACGTGCAAACTTGGCTAGCCGAGGAGTGCTACTGCGGGAACACCATACTGGAACCAACAAGTGGGACTCCGGCTTTGGAGTTGCATCAATGTCAACTTTGTTTGGCACCAAGCAATTTGATGGTAAGCACCACCGCGATAACCTTATTCACTTACCTTCAGATCAAACTGAAAACGTTAAGGCGCTCATTGAGCAATTGATTACGTGGTCACCTACCACTAAAGGCAAGACCGATATGGTAATGGCTCTGTGGTTCTGTGAGATTAGAGCACGTGAGATGCTCAACCAAGGTATGCACAAGACCCATCATATGAAAAACCCTTTCCTATCTCGCCACGAGGTAAGCAAACGAACAGTTATCAACATAGATGAACTGCTCGCAGAGAAAGACCGCACGTTCATCTAACAAGGAGATAATAATGGCTAACGGATCAACAGCAGACAAAGCAGCAAAGGCTCGTAGCAAAGCATACGATGCTAAAAGTTTCTTTGGCGATTCAATGCAAATGGCTAGTGATGTTGCTAAAAAAGCAACAGGCAAAAATTTAACAATGGCTGAAGAAAGAAAAGCAGGAAAAATAATTCAAGCACGTCGCGTTGCCGATACTGGTCGCACTGCTCGTCGTGCTGATTTCAAAGCACGTCAAGCATCAGCAGCAGCAAAAAAAGAACGTACAGTTGCTGCAGTTACAGGTGGAACAAAAGCAAAAGCCAAGCCAACAGTTAAGAAGACAGGCAAGAAGTAATGGCACGTTCATATGAACAAATAATGAAAGACATTGAAACTGTAAAAGCAACTCCTGCTTTTCAGAAAAAAATGGCAGCCTGGCAAAAAGAATTAGACAAGCAAAAGAAAATTGCAAAAACAGAAACGGCAAAACCAAAAACTAAACCAAAGTCTCCAACAACTCGTGCTACATCTCGTACACCAAAAATACGTGGTGGTGCTGGTATGCGTGGTGGCATAGGTTCACTCGGCACTGGCGGCGGTCTTCGCGGCTCAGTAAATAAGTAGGAGATACAATGGCACAAATGAAGAAGCCTGTAGTCAAGGCAACAACTAAGCCAAAGGCACCTGTTAAAAAGAAGGTGCTAGTAATGCCAGACAAGATTTCTCCATCCAAGATGACACCTGCACAAAAAGCTCGTTACCTAAAAAACCCAGAACGCTACAACGGTTAAGGACCCCCATTGTTATCAGTCAAAGAAGTTGACGCTAAGCTAGCACGCTTACGTACTCGCTCATCAGCGCGAGATCAACGTATGCGTGATGTGCTCTCGGTGCGTCAGGGAGATATCTCTAAGGTATATCCTGCAATGTTTTCAGAGGATTATCCAAAGCCTCTGGTTGCAAACTTCATTGACGTAGCTGCACGTGACTTAGCAGAAGCAATGGCACCGTTGCCATCCTTTAACTGCTCAGCAACTAATATGGTTTCAGATGCAGCACGCAAAGCTGCAGATACTAGAACTCGTATTGCAAACTTTTATGTATCAAACTCTGACTTACAACTGCAGATGTACACAGCCGCAGACTGGTATAACACCTACGGTCTTGGTATCGGTATGGTTGAGATGGACTTTGAGGACAACAATCCTCGTATCCGTATGCTTAACCCATTTGGTACTTATCCAGAGTTAGATCGTTATGGTCGCGTCCTATCTGTTACTCAGGTCATCGTTACCGATGCAGAGACGCTAGGGGCGCAGTACCCAGAGTTCTACGATTTAATCTTAGGTCGAAACCAGTATGGTCTTTCTTCTCCTTATATCTCAATGGTCAAGTATCACGACAAAGAACAAGATCTGCTCTACTTACCAGAGCGTAAGAACTTAGTTCTATCACGCACACCAAATATCTTAGGCAAGGCTATGGCCTCTGTTGTGATGCGCTCATCTTTAGATGGTGAAGCACGTGGACAGTTTGATGATGTTCTATCAGTTCAACTTGCCCGTGCTCGCTTTGCAGTGCTACAAATCCAAGCAGCAGAAAAATCTATCCAAGCACCTATTGCTATTCCACAAGATGTGCAAGAGTTAGCCCTTGGTCCTGATGCAATTATGCGTTCTGCTAACCCACAAGGTATTCGTCGTGTTCCGCTAGAACTACCACCTGGAGTCTTTACAGAGTCTGGCGTACTAGAACGTGAGCTACGCCTTGGTGCTCGTTACCCAGAGTCTCGTTCAGGTAACATTGACGCATCAGTTGTAACAGGTCGTGGTGTGCAAGCACTACAGGCTGGCTTTGATACACAGATCAAGGCAGCACAAGCACAGTTTGCTCGTATGTTCCAAGAACTTATTTCTATTTGCTTTGAAGCAGATGAAAAAGTATTTGGTGGTATTCCAAAGACAATCAAGGGTTCAGATGATGGAACACCTTACGTTCTTAAATACATCCCATCTCGTGATATCAAGGGTGAGTATGGTGTAGATGTACGTTACGGAATTATGTCTGGTATGGACCCTAACCGTGCCATCATTGCTTTACTACAAATGCGTTCAGACAAGCTCGTATCTCGTGACTATGTACGTCGTGAGATTCCAATGGACTTAAATGTTACGCAGGAGGAACAACGTGTTGATATTGAAGAGATGCGCGATTCTTTGCGCGTTGCTGTTGCTCAGTACGCTCAGGCGATACCGGCTCTTGCAGCGCAAGGTCAAGACCCTAGTGAAATCATTACCCGTATTGCATCTGTTATTCAAGGTCGCCAAAAGGGACAATCACTAGAAGCAGTAATTGAAAAAGCATTTACACCAGAACCACAACCACTTGCGCCAGATATGGCAATGGCAGGTGGACCTCAACTTCCAGCAGCAGGTGCGGCCCCCGCTCCTGCCTCGCAGCAACCTCCACAAGAACAAGCTGGTCAGGCCCCTGCTGCTGGTCAAAAACCCGATATAGCCCAACTACTAGCTGGTATAACCGGCGCAGCATAAATAAGAGGAGGTGTAATATGAATAAAGGATCACGTGCAAAGGCATCTATGGCAGCGCCAAAGCAGGGCAAGATGGATACATCAAAGCCAGCAGGAGGCAAAGTAATGTTTGGAATGATGTCTAAGGCCAGAAAAGGCAAGGCAGTAAAAAAGGGATAATAACTTTTTAACGGAAGGTGTGCTGGGCGATGAAAGATGACAACTATGTTCCTCGCCCAGTGCGCTTTCTTGACTTTGTTGTTATTGGCGTAGGCTTTATACATAACATTGCATCATCTATTGAAACTTTAACAGGTGAGTTAATGGAGTTAACAATTTATCAATCAAATCATCTTACCCAAACTAATAGGGCTTGGGAAGATATGACAGCAGATTTAGAAAAATTAGAGGAGGACAAACAGTGAGTATGATGAATCCACTGGCTGGACCAGCAGGCCCAGGTAAGTACTCCACACGTACCGATAATCTACAAATGGGATCTACCGCATACGGTGAAGGCGTTGATACACAGGCTATTAAGTCTGGCGCTCCGCTTTCAAAAACTAAAGATGTACGTCCTGCTCGCGCAGGCGATGTGCGTGAAGCAGCCGCACAAGCACCAGTAACAGAATTATATGCACCAACACAACGTCCTAGTGAACCAATTACCGCAGGTATAGATCGCGGTGCAGGTCCTGGCTCTAGTGCATTGATGATGCAAAAGTCTAATGTAAAGACTTCAGACACACTAGCAAAAATGTTGCCATATGACACAGACGGCTCTATTGCCATTTTGTATCAGCAGGCAATAGCGCGAGGTGACTAATTGGCTGATCTAAACGCTGCTGCTAATGCAGCAGGTTTAACTGCTGCAGAAAAGAAAGCAATGCAAGATTTATCTAAAACTCTTGCTACACATCGTGAACTTTCAAACTTGCCGACAAACGTTGCACAACAGGCTTATGCGTCTAAGACCCCTGCACAACAAGCAGCTCTTGTTAAAGTTGCAGGCAATGAAGATCCAGCAAAGAAAGCCAACCGTGGTTGGCTAGGTACTGCTTGGCACTACACACTTGGTGGTGCATTTGCAATTGCTCAAGAAGGCTCAGACCTTGCTACTCGTTTAGCACGTACAGCTCTTATTACAGCAGATCAAGGCGTATCACCTTTTGGTAGAGGTGGCGCTTGGGATATTGCAAACGATAAGGGCGATCAAGTATTTAGTCCTAACCGCATTGATACAGCAAAACGTCAATATGGTAATGATCGTATATCTGTTGCTATGCGTGTTTCTAAAGGAGACAAACTTAGCGACATTATTGCTACAGGTACTGATGCTGAAAAGCAAATTGCTTCTATGGTTCAGCAAAACAAAGATACTCTTTGGAATGATGCGTTAGATACAGTCAGTGCTGCTAAGTACTCACCAGGTCGCGCTGTTGCCAATGTTATTGATGCACTGACTCCTGGTGATTTAGTCAAAAATGGTTTTATGTACAAAACTATCTCTGGTGCAGTAGATGCAGCTTATAGAGTTTATGCAGATCCATTGCTTGGTCTTGGTAAGGCTAAGAAACTTGTAGACATCTCACGCTATTCATTAGATGTAGTAGTTGGTGGAAACAAGGTTGAAGAAGTTTTTGCACGTCCACAAGTTGCTGCATTTTGGGATACTTACGGAGCACAGCTTACTAAGTACCGTGATGCCACTACAACTGCTGAAAGAGTTGCAGCAAAGAAGCAACTAGCGATTACAGCACCTGAGTTTGGTGATGCAGTTATTAAGTCTTTTGTAAACATTGATACTCCTATCAAAGATGCCAATACCGCTAAGGCTTTCTTCCTTAACGCAGACCAGACTAAAGAGATGATGAAGGGCCAAATTGGTCGCAAACGTGTGATGATTCCACGTTTAGATCCACTACGTCAGGCTCGTATCACAACAGTTACTACTGCTAACAAAGTATTTAACATTGACTTTATGGGTTCTAAGTTTGTAGATAATCTATTCTTTGGTGGCGCAGCTACAAATGATGGGATTAGAGATACAGTTACTAATAACCGCCAAGCAATTGTTGACGCAGTTAAACCAAATTTTGAAGTTAAAGGTATGGCTCGTTTTTCAATGGAGCAGGTTCAATATCGTATTGATCGCTTTAAGGCTAAACTTGAGAATATCCCTATTTTTGAAAACAACACATTAGATGTAACTGCAGGAGATGCAGCTAAAAAAGTTTATCAGTACGCACGTTTGGTTCTTCCACGTAACGATGCAAAGTTAATGGCACAAGCATTTGATGATGCTGAAGTAGGACTCAAGAAGGAAATCTTCTACGGACTACAATCAACCATTGCAGATATTCGTGGTCTTAATGTAACTAAAGAAGGTCAACCAATTGCACGTGCTCTACAAGGCAAGGCAGAACCTCAGTTTGCATTGAACCAACTTAAAAATGGTCTTGATTACAACCCAGCAAAGTTGCCTAGTGGCGAGCAAGTTGGTCTTATCCTTTCAGATATGTCTGACTTTGTAACTACTCTTAGTATTCGTGATATTGACCGTGCATCTGCACGATCTGGTTTGATCCAACGTTTACTAGGTGTAGCGCACTCTGGTTGGGTAGATAAGATGACCAGTGCTTGGTCCTTTGCTACTCTTGCCGGTCCACGTTATGCGCTTCGTAACGCAGGTGAAGACTTAATGGTCCACCTTGCCATTGGTGAATCACCATTTGGTTTAGTTAAAGCTCGTATGCTTTCAACACGCTTGCGTACAGCACAACAAATGGAAAAAGGTTTAACTAAGTTTGAACAAACTGCAGCAAATCCATTAGGTGGTGCGTTGCGCTTTATTAACAAGAAAGAATCAAAAGCCTATGGCGCTGCTATTCAAGCAGCAGATGGCGATATAAACCAAATCCGCGAGATTATGGCTAATGCCCTTAATGAAGGCAAGATGGCTCGGTTCTATGGTAAAACTGGATTAGGAAAGTTTAATGAAGCAGACCGTGCAGCACTTGCAATGCAAATCAAGCACGGAGATTTAGATAACGCCTTGATGGATGTTGTTGAAGGTGGCAAGAACTCTTTTACTGGAGTAGATGCCTATACACGTACACTTAATTTTGCTCGTGCAAACAAAGTTCGTACAGAAGAACTTAAATATAATTTACCAAAGAATATGAGTCGTGCCAAGGGTTCACGTGGTATGGCTCGTATGGCACCTCTTGCTAGTACAGAGTCTGAAGTAGCTTGGGCTATGCGTATTGGATATTATTCCAATGACAAATTAGGTGGTATTGCAGTTGCTAACCTTGATAATGAAAAGGTAGCAGTTGGCAAACTATTTGCTTGGCTATCAGATCCAGAAAATTCTAAATTGGTTAAGTCTTTCCGTTTAGAAGAAAATGGAATTAGCAAAGAAGAACACGCACAGCGCGTCTATGATGCAGCAAAGCAACTCTTTGTTAAAAACGATGGATCAACCATTAACCTTAATTTGCTAGATAAAATTCGTAAGTACGATGATGTAACTGGTAACTATAAGATTTCAGGTCAGATTTCACTAGATGATTTACCAACATCTGTAGAAGATGCTCCTCAATATATTCTTGGACCACAGTTAGTAGCTGTATCTGATACAGGTAACTACACAACATCTTTGATGGAGTGGGGTTGGGACTGGTTAGGTAATTCTAATGCTCGTTTCTCACGTGAACCTATGGTTCTACAAGAGATGATTAAGATTCGTAAAGAGTTTGATAAGACTGGTTTCTCGGATGCTTTCATTGCAGCTCATAAACGCGGCATCACAGATGAGAAAGCACTTGTTAAAGCAGAGGCATTTGCTCAAAAGGAGCTAGCAACTATTATCGAAGAGCGTGCAGCAGCACAGACTCTTGCTTACGTTGATAATCCTTTAGTACAAAGCCAACTTGCTTTCTCTGGACGTAACTTTGCACGTTTTTATCGTGCTACTGAAGACTTCTATCGTCGTGTTTACCGTGTTGTACGCTACAACCCAGAGTCTATTGCTCGTTCATCTCTTCTTTATGAGGGAATTACGCATTCAGGTTGGATTCAACACGACGATCAAGGTGAGCCATACTTCATTTACCCAGGTACACAGTATGTTTACAAGGCAGTACAAGCTGCAATGACAGCATTAGGCGTACCAGCAGAGTTTAAGGTACCAATGCCAGTGCAGTTTGGTGCTAACTTAAAGATGCTTACACCATCTTTGAACCCAGACTCTGCAATTCCTACACTTGCTGGTCCACTATCAGGTATATCCGTCAAGGTACTATCTAATATCGTAGGAATTTATGATAAGGGTGCAGCAGATACCATTACAGGTGCTGTTCTTGGTAAGTATGCAATAGATCAACCAATGGTTTCAGCGTTCTTGCCAGCACACGTTAACCGTATCTATGCAGCAATGAACACAGATGAGCGTGATGGTCAATATGCCAGCGCATCTCGTAAAGCTATGACTTATCTTGAAGCATCTGGACACGGATTAAAGCAGAAGTTTGACGCAAACAATAATCCGATTCCATTTACTTCCAAAGAACTTGAAGATTATCGTATTAAGTTAAAGAACAGCACACTTGGTATCTTAGGTATGCGTGTTATCTACGGTTTTGTAGCACCTGCCTCCCCTGCTGTACAACTCAAGTCAGATATGAACGACTGGGTACGCGGTAATGGTGAGGCAAACTTTAAGCAAGTCTGGTATGGACTACTTGACAAAGTTGGTGACTATGACAAAGCAATGGCTGAGTGGGTTAAGTACTTTCCAGACCAAATGCCATTTACTGTTTCAGAATCAGAGCGTTCAACTGTTGCATATTTCCGTTATGCACAAGAATCTGGTGATTTTGTAGATAAGAACCAAGGTTTGTTTAAGGAGTTTAAGCAAGGTGCAACTTTCTTAATCCCTCACAAGGCTGGTTACTCTTGGGATGCTTACAAGACTATGACCGATATGGGTCTTCGCAAGAACAAGACAGTTACTGACTTCCTTCGTGAAGTGCAGACTGCTTCAGATATGCAGACTTACTACGAGAAGAAGAATCAGTACGAGAAGAACCTTGAATCTGTTGGTACAGACTTTGAGCGTTCAGCACTTCGCAAAGAGTTCACAGACTGGTCTACAATCTATAAAGCTGGTCGCCCACTAGTTCAAGAAGAACTATCACAGGGTAGCCAAAAGGCTATTGAGCGTATGAACGCTTACAATGATTTAACAGCAATGGTTAAGTCACCAGTTGCTATGAAAGCAAGTCCTGGGACTACTGAGGCTTTGCGTAAAATGGTTGATCTCTATGAAAAATACAAGACTTCAAGAAAAGAAATAGAGCAGTTTGGTGGTAGTCAATTCCTTTCTCAGATGAACAAGGACGAAACTATTATCAAAATGCGAGAACTTTCACAATACAACGAGAACACCGTGAGTGCTTACAATGTACTCTTTGGTAGATTGCTAGGGGACTAAAGTGGCTGGAAGCTCACCAGATCAGGCTCGCGCTACAGCGCAAGCAGCAGAATCAGCACGCACTGCTGCAGCCGGTACTAGCGGAACAACTGGCCAAACAACAACAGGAGACTTTACAGACTTCTTAAAGATTGTAGCCAAAAGCCCAACTCTTATTACTGCTTATTCAAAAATCCTTAAATCAGGAAATTACTACAATGGTAAGATTACCGATAAGTACACCCCTGCTCTAATTAAAGCATTTAACAAAGCAGAAGAAGATAGAGCACTTGTTTCTTTAACTAGCCCTATTAGTCGCGATGCTTTCTTCCAGCAGATTAGCGTTATGGGTTCAGGCACTGGAACTGGTGGTGCATCAACGGTTACTAGCGTAACTAAGTACACACCTGAATCAGCTAGAGTGCTTGTCAATTCAATTATCCAAGATACTCTAGGTCGCAAAGCAACCGATGCTGAAATTAAAAAGTACACACAAGCTCTTAAAGGCATTGAAGGTAAAGCATCTACTGTTACCAAGTACTCTGGATCTGGCGCAAACCAGACACAAACAGTTACACCTGGTATCAGTGAGAAGCAGTACCTAGTAGATCAAATATCCGGCACAGATGAAGGCAAGGCTAACAAAGTCCTTGGTTTTTATGAGACATTTATGAATGCGTTGGGTGGTCGCTAATGGCTGTTGATGTTAATAAACTTATTAAAGATGCTAAGGCAGCACAAGCAACAGCACGTACACAAGCACAAAACGCACAAGGACAAGCAGAAAAAGATAACGCACTTGCAGAAGTTGCAGCATTATCTAAAAAACAACTTGAATACGCAGATACATTAAGGCCAACTTTAGATGATTATGAAGCTAGGTTAAAAATTTGGGCTAACAAAATTGCTCGTGGAGATAAACTTTCTGCAGTAGAACAAAAAGAATTTAATAGTTTGGTTAACAATTATAAGTCGGTTAACAAAACAATTGATTCAGCAATTAAAAGATCTAATGATATTCTTATAGAAGCACGTCGCGGTAAAGTGTCAACAGATACTAAGGTTTCTGCAACAACAGTAACTAAGCCATCATCTGGTCCAGATGCAGCACGTTTGGGATTAACTAGCCCAACAGCTTCTGCTAATGATATTTTGACTAAAAAACCTTTGCCAAGTTCAGATGGTAAGAAAAAACCAATGCCTGATACTACTGTAGAAACTCCTATAGTGACCCCTGGAGGCGACTTTACAGACTCACAGAATGCAGCACGCTTGACAGCAGAAGGCAAAGCCCCAACAGGTATTAAGAGTTCATTAGATACTCTTCTTGCTAAAACAGAGTTCTGGTATGACCTACCTGATTATATCTTTAAGTTAGATCCTAAACTTGGTGAACTACTTGTTCAAGCAGTAGATACTAATATGAGTCCAGAGATATTTCTTTCTAAAGCTAAGTTAACTCCTTGGTGGCAGAAGAATGCAGAACCTATACGTAAGCGTATCGTTGACCAAGCCAAGGCAAAAGAATTACAAGCTGCTGGTGAAGACATTTCAAAGACTGATTATGGTCTTTATATGGCAAAGAAAGTTCGCTCAGTTAAGGCTCAAGCAAAAGAAGCTGGTGCTACCCTTACTGATACACAAGCAGCTTCTATTGCAGATAAAATTTACAATGGTTTCTTAGATGATGACCCATTAGCAATCAATGCACTTATAGTTCCATACATTGGAAAAGTATCAAGCATTGTAGGTAACGGTCTAGGCGGAACAGGCCTTACTGGATTTAGTGGTCAAGCACTTAAAGATTATCAAACACTACAAGGTATTGCTAAGGCTAACGGATTTACCCTTAAAGATATTTTGCCTAACGTATCTGCAATTACAGCAGGTGGCGATATGGAAACAGCAGTTCTTCGTGGGCTAGCAGATGGTTCCTTAGACATTAACCGCATCTCTCAAGATGCTCGTATGTTAGCTGCACAAGGACAGCCAGAGTATGTACGTGGACTCCTATCTCAAGGTTATGACCTTCAAGATATTTATGCTCCATATCGCAGCACTATGGCAGCTACTCTTGAAATAGATCCAAATGCAATTGACCTTAATGATCCTACATTGCGTATGGCTATTACTGATAAGGGTGATATGAACTTGTACGATTTTAAGAAAGCATTACGACAAGATTCACGTTGGCAGTACACAGGTACAGCTAAAGAAGAAGTTTCAAATGCTGCATTAGGAGTCCTTCGTGACTTCGGATTCCAGGGGTAATAATGGCTAAATATACATTAGAGGAAATTGCTCAATCAATTCGAGATACTGGAAGCGTACCAGAAGGATTAAGTCTAACTGAATCAGGTATCACTCAAGCTCAATTATCAACTTTAATTAACCAAAATCGTGGTCTTTCAAGAATAGAAAGATTACGTTTAGCCGCTGGCGAGAGCGCTGGTGGTGCTGGTGATTTTGGAAACATATATGATACTGGTAGGCAAGAAAGACAATCAGCATATGATTTATTGTATCAACAATTTGAACGTTATGGCCTTGCTTCTTTAGTTACTCCGTTAAAGGATTTGATTACATCAGGTTCTTCACCATCAGAGTTTACAATTAAACTACGTGAGACAGAGGCCTACAAGAAACGCTTTGCTGCTAATGCTGACCGTATTAAGAACGGTCTTAAAGCAATTGATGAAGCAACATACTTAGGTCTTGAAGACCAGTATCAGAATGTTATGCGTAACTATGGTTTGCCAGAATCTTATTATGCACGTGGTGATATGGGAACACAAGAAGGATTTAACAAGTTTATTGCTAACGATGTATCTGCAGCAGAACTTGAAGACCGAGTTATGACAGCGCAGTCTCGTGTTATGAATGCTAATCCAGAGGTGCTTGCATCACTCAAGCAGTTCTACCCAGACATCACTAATGGTGATATCTTAGCCTATACGCTAGATCCAACTAGAGGTCTTACTGATATCAAACGCAAAATAACTGCAGCCGAAATTGGCGGCGGTGCAATGCAAGCAGGATTAAACATTAGCGGTACTCGTGCAGAAGAACTTGGTGCTGCAGGTGTTACCAAAGCACAAGCACAACAAGGCTATGGTGTCATTGGTGGCGGTTTGCAACGTGGTTCACAACTTGCATCTATCTATGGACAAGACCCATATTCACAGACTACTGCTGAAAGCGAAGTCTTTGGACTTGCCGGAAAGACAGAAGCAGAAAAGCAACGTAAAAAACTTACCGGACTTGAGAAGGCCACCTTTAGTGGTCAAAGCGGAATCTCATCTGGAGCCTTAGCACGAGATCGTGCTGGCGCTTACTAAATAAAAGCCTGCCACTAGAACGACTGGCCTAGTGGAGCGACATCAATACCAGTAGCTAGAGCCATACCAGTTCCCCAACTGAATATGAGGCTAGCGCCAACAACTAATAGGGAGAAGGACCACTATGTCCAATTACGACTACGAGGAAGATGACGACTTCACAACAGAAGATACGTCTGGAAACGACCTAGTAAAGCAACTACGCAAGGCATCAAAACAAAAAGATAAAGAACTAGCAGAACTTCGTTCTCAGTTTGATTCTTTAAGTAAGGGCCAGCGTGAAAGAGCAATCAAGGATGCCCTCGCAGCTCGCGGGGTAAACGGCAAAATTGCTGCATTTATCCCACAGGATATAGACCCAACTGAAGAGTCTGTATCTAAATGGCTTGAAGATTATGCCGATGTATTCGGTATTGAAGTAAGCCAAACCCAGACACCTAATGTAAATCCAGCCGATGCTGCAGCATATAAGCGTATGACAAACTCCGCCGACTCTGGCGCTTCGCCAGAACATAACGGAGACATTATGCAAAAACTAATGAATGCTAATAGCAAAGAAGAACTGGATGACATTATTAGGTTATCTGGACTCTAATCCGATCCTAAAACAGAAAGGCTAGACCAAATGGCTATCCCAACAGGTACCCCCACCTCTAGCTCGACGATCAGCAACCTCGTACAAGCAGCATACGACCAGTATGTAAGAATGGCGCTTCGCTCCATTCCTGTTATGCGTTCACTTGCCGACGTCAAGCCAGTGCAACAGGCAATGCCAGGATCATCAGTTGTTTTCTCAATCTATTCAGATTTGGCTCAGGCTACATCTACATTGACAGAAACTTCAGATGTTTCAAGCATTGCACTAGGTAACCCTTCACAGGTTACAGTAACACTGAACGAATACGGTTCAGCAGTTACAACAACAAAGAAGCTAAATCTAACTTCTTTCAACGACGTTGATTCAGCACTTGCTGACATCATCGCGTACAACGCAGCAGATTCCATTGACAACGTAGTAGGTCAGGTCCTCTCAGCAGGTACCAACGTGATCTACTCAAACGGTCCATCAGGAACTACTCCAACTGCATCATCTGCAGTTCTTGCAGCAGACACAATGACAGTTGCGGATATCCGTAACGCTGTTGTATCACTACGCACAAACAAGGCATTGCCTCGTATGGGCGAACTATATGCTGCATACCTACACCCACGTCAGTCAGCCGATCTTCGTGCTGAAACAGGCACAGGTGGATTCCAGGAACTAACAAAGTACGTAGAACGTACACCGTTCGTTGCTGGCGCAGTAGGAGTTATCGAAGGCGCTTTCATCGTTGAGACACCACGTGTTCTTAACGGTCTAAAGTTAGCTGCTGGTATCTCAACCACAACAACTATCACCAACGTTGCTTTGACATCTAACGTAGTAACAATTACTACAGCAGTTGCTCACGGTCTTGGTACAGGTCAGATTGTAACAGTTGCTGCTACAACTAACACTGGAGTTAACGGTACATACACACTTGCGTCTGTACCATCAACAACAACATTTACATACGCATTGACAGCATCTAATATCACATCAGTTGCTGACACAGGTACTGTAACATTTACTAACAACTACCGCGCAATTGTAGCTGGTCGTGAAGCATTGGC
>Ga0214919_10008052_pt1 | contig 14046 bp, 13 predicted proteins | sample LL1503_MetaG_FD_177994 | JGI IMG/M metagenome (GOLD analysis project Ga0214919, IMG submission 177994) | Freshwater microbial communities from Lake Lanier, Atlanta, Georgia, United States - LL-1503 | ecosystem: Environmental > Aquatic > Freshwater > Lake | place: USA: Georgia | collected...
CGAAGGATTCGGTATCCCGCCCGCTAAACTTGCAGTGATACACAACTCCGTTGATATCGACAGAATCGAGCGACTGGCGATTGTGGATCCCAAACACCCATGGACTACTTCGTCGGCGAAGCCACTACTTCTCTCGGTGGGGAGTTTGACGCCTAGAAAAGACTTTTCGACTCTGCTACGCGCATTTGCAATCGTGCGACAATCACTCGACTGCAATCTTGTAGTGCTGGGTGAAGGCCCCGAACGACTTAGGCTCGAAGCGCTTGCACAAGAAATCGGTGTGGGGGATTCAGTACAATTCTTGGGCTACGATATTAATCCTTTTCGCTGGATGGCGCGGGCTAGGGTCTTGGCAAGTTCGACGCTAGCAGAAGGCTGCCCCAACGTGATCCAACAAGCATTAGCTTGCGGAATTCTCATTGTCGCAACAGATTGTCCGGGTGGTACTTCAGAGATTCTTGAAGGTGGTAAATGGGGTCACTTGGTGCCAGTTGGTAATCCACAGGCAATGGCTGATGCGATCATTGCTACCCTCAAAGATAAAAGTCATCCAGACGGCCGTATGCGGGCAGCCGACTTTGATCCAAAACGAAATGCGCAAGAATATCTAAAACTTGTTTTGCCAGAATCTTTTCCTTAAAATCTAAAAAACTTCACAGCAGATATTGATATTAAAAATCGATTAATTGAAACGCTCAATGAAAGTAATATAAATTTTTCATGAAACCCCGCATCGATACCGTTAAGACTTTTTTTGATTCTCCTGATACTTACTTGCTCGGCAATTCCACTATTCCGGCCCGAGTATCAATTATTAAGCGAATGTTGCGCGATCGGAGATTTGAAAACTATCTAGAAATTGGATGCGGCGACGGCTCAATTGGATTAAGCCTATTACGGGATGGTCGAAATTGCACACTACTCGACCTCAGCACTAATATGATCGAACGTGCAAGAAATAATACGCCTCCACAATTAATCAAAAACGTCACATACATATCAGGCGACGCATCTTTATACAATCCAATACATAAATTTGATTTAGTTCTATGCATCGGCGTACTAGCACACGTCGAATCTGTCGACAAATTCATCGATGATTTAACACAACTAATCAATCAAAATGGATTACTGCTCGTTCAATTTACCGATTGTAGATCTCTCTGGTATCGAATCAATCGTGTCTTTTACAAAAACCATAGCGCACAAAAATACACGACTAATGCTATGTCATTCAGATCACTCACACCGTTTTTTTTAGCGAACCACTTGGTGGTTGAAAGCGTGATGCGTTATTCAGATTCAGGATTTGGATTATCTAAGCTCAATACTAAAATCGCCACGAAATTCAAAATATTTACTAGTTTTATTGGGGCAAGCTGGTTTTGGTCTGAAAATTTAATCCTACTCAGAAGAAATTAGGTTGTAAAATCTTTGATTTATTGGACTTTGTCTATACAACCTAAACTCTATTGTAGAAAATATGAACTCATAACGCGGGACTAGTCATGACCCTACATCCGATACACTTACATTAGAAATGCGCGTGCTTTGGACAACAAATGAAGATCCGCTCAAAGCAAACAGCCTTGTATTTTTGCACTCATCCATGGAGGGCCTCAAACTACATGGCATTAATGTTCAATTAGAATGTATAGGGTCACTCAAGACTCCTCGTGGCTTTTGGCGAGCCGTCCGACATATTCAATCTCTGTCTAATTCGTTCGATATTGTACATTCCCAATACGGTTCAGCGTGTGGTTTAACAACAAGTTTGTCTACGAACCGACATAAAATTATAACACTCCGCGGAAGTGATTGGCCAGATTCTTATAGTTCCTGTTTTAAAACTAAATCACATGAATTTACCTCAAAGATTCTAACTTTAATCTCGCTCAGGCGTTACAGCAAAGTGATTACTGTTTCTAACAGGATGGCCGCCTCGATCCGTCGCTTGCGAATCGCGCCACCTGTCACGGTATTACCATCAGCAATTAATCTCAACCAGTTTAAGCTTATTGACCGCCAAGTTGCTCGAAATGCAATTGGAGAAGGCTCTGATCAAAAGCCATGGATTTTATTTACATCTTTATCAATTCATAATCCTATTAAAAGATATCAATTGGCTTGTGAGGCATTTAATATAGCAAACCAACGCTGCGGAGGGTATTTAAGACTCAAGGTGCTTTCGGATATACCACATGAAATGGTTCCACTTCATGTTGCTGCATGTGATGTTATTCTTTGCACTTCTCACTATGAGGGTTGGCCGAATTCTGTAAAGGAGGCAATTGCGTGCGGCTTGCCGTTTGTCGCAACAGATGTAAGTGACCTTCAAGAAATTTCGCTGAATGCACCTCCGTGCAAAGTATGCAGGGCCACGCCAATTGACCTTGCAAATGGCTTACTCGATATATTGAACAATACATTTAACAGGGCCTTAGATGGTCTGATTATTCGAAACGCCGTACAATCTATGGGCACTGAAACCAGTGCTAAAGCACTTGCCAACATTTATAAGTCACAACTATAAATCTTGGCTATTAAAATAAAGAAATATTAAATGTGCGGAATTTCTGGAATTATCTCAAGGAAAAATACTAGCCTGGTTCAGCCATTGAACTCGATGGTCGTAACTCAGCGGCATCGGGGACCAGATGGTCAGGGAACGCACTTCGACAAACTAGACTCATTTTACAACATCGGACTTGGACACAATCGACTTGCCATCCTGGATTTAAGTGAGCACTCTAAGCAACCGATGGTCAGCCAAGACGGAAATTGTGCACTTTCTTATAACGGTGAAATCTACAACTTTCAGGAGCTCGCAACCGAACTGGGGTTGGTCCATAATTGCAACTCCGTGCGCGGTGATACTGAGGTTGTATTTCAAGCGCTTAGAAAGTGGGGGCCAGAAGCATTTTCTCGATTTAATGGTATGTGGGCTATTCTCTTTTACGATCGAAAGTCGCACACACTTCTAGTCTCACGAGATCGCCTGGGAATCAAGCCCCTCTATGTTTGCAAGCATGATGACAATGTATATTTCGCCTCGGAAATCAAAGCGATTCTAAAGGCGACTAATCATAAATTTCGACTGAATCCAAACGTAGCCGTCCCTTATCTCACAAGAGGTCTGCTTGACATAGGATCCGAAACATTCTTTCAGGGAATCACAGCATTCCAACCTGGGACATACCAGTTAATTGACTTAAAAGAAGTTGATATGCCAGATCCAACTCCTTTCTGGCTGCATCCATTTAAGCGCGGGAAATTAGAGACTACTAAAAATTCTTCCTGTATAAAAGAAGTTTTATTTGACTCCGTAAAAATTCAATTACGAAGTGACGTGCCCATTGCAGTGCTTCTGTCTGGCGGCATTGATAGTTCAGCTATTACTGGTGCAGCCACCAAATATCTAGGTATGGGTAATGTTGCAACTCTTTCTGTAGTTAGTGATGAACCAGATTGCGACGAACGTCGATTTATTAGCATTATGGCTAAGCACGTAATGATCAACCCCATTTTAGTAAACGTTTCTACAAATCCACTTTTAATGCTGGAAATGATTCCAAAAGCAACTTGGTCAAATGACCAACCCCTTTGTGGCTTATCTGATGTTGCCCATCTTCTCTTAATGCAGCAAGCAAAAAAACTGGGATTTAAGGTGCTTCTGAGTGGTCAAGGAGCTGACGAAGAATTTGGCGGATACAACAAATTCTTTTATTTTTACATTCAGGATTTGCTGAAACAGGGTCATTATTTTCTAGCAATTAAAATTATTTTAGCGTCTGCTTGCCGCACTAACACACTATGGGAATTTCGCTGGTCAGAAGCCTTGCGTTACCTCAAGCCTGCAAAACTAGAAAAAATGACATTTATACGACCCGAAGTTGAAAGTGCTGGATCTGTCAATTCTGGCTTGGGCAATTCCTATCAAGAACGCGAATGCAAGGATCTTCTAGAACTATCTTTGCCTCAACTTCTACATTTTGAGGACCGATTATCTATGTCTCAATCAATTGAGGTACGAGTTCCATTCCTTGATCACCGACTCGTTGAACTTGCCGCAAGAATTAGTCCAAACGATAAGTTTCGAGGGGGTTGGAGTAAAAGTATTCTACGCGATGCAATTACCGAAATTGTTCCGACATCGATTCGTTTTCGTAAGGATAAAAAGGGATTTACCATTCCAGAAGCAAAGTGGATGCGTAATGAATTTGTTCGGCCTTATCAAAATATGCTTGCCAAACCCATGCTGGCGCATGCCTTTGGCATTATCGATCAAGAAAAAGTGACATCACAGTACGCGAGCTTCCTCAAGGGCAAAGGTTTTCTAAATGCTCGCCACTTCTTTCGGCTATACTTATTCGAGGCTTTTTTACGCAGGTTTGAAGACTTTATTTTGCCCGTAAATATTAAAACATGACCTACTGCGCACGGCGATTAGGGAACCCATATAAGCCATTTGTATGATCCAGATTACTTAACATGGCTCCAATAAACTCGCCCCTCAACTTGATCGACCTGAATATAGGCAACATAGGCTCGGTCATGAAGATGCTGACCAGAATCGGTGCAAGCCCCACAGTTTGTAAATCTCCTAACGATATTGATGAGGGTGTTCCAATTATTATACCTGGGGTTGGCCACTTTTCAAAAGCGGTGCAAAGCCTCGATGCGGGGAGGTGGCGTGAGAGATTGGACGAACTGCACATTTCAAACCGCCCAATATTGGGTGTTTGCCTTGGCGCTCAACTCTTCTGCCAATCAAGCGAAGAAGGTGCTGGCGCAGGACTTGGCTGGATTCCGACAACAGTGCTCCGCTTTCCTGCAACGGATACAAATGGCGGATTGCTACGGGTGCCTCACATGTGCTGGCAGAATTTTACACCCCCAGATGGATGTTTTCCATTTTCAGTTCCAACAGGGAGGATGTATTACGCTCAGTCTTATTACATTAAACCCACGATTGCGCCCGAATTTGCGCCATACCAAAGTACATATGGCGATATTCGATTCGCTGCCGCAGTGCGTTCACGCAATGCAATTGGCATGCAGTTTCACCCCGAAAAGAGCCACCGCTACGGCATGGCATTGCTACGCTCTTGGCTTGATTGGGCAAATGAGTGCTGTCGTCCATGAACAAATTTGCCCCACCCTACGTGCAACTGAAGCAATCACCCGCACCGCGAATCATTGTGGCATTGACAACCCTTGACGGCCGACTTGTGCGTACACAAAAATTTGCTGCGCCGCGTTATCTGGGCGATCCAATGAACGCCGTAAAATTATTCAGCGAGAAAGGCGTCGACGAATTAGTTTTTTTGGAGATTGGGAAGCAACCATTCGACGCACGACGTGAGGAGACAATCCGTAACATCGCAGCCGAAGCGTTCATGCCAATCAGCTATGGCGGAGGCATTCGAACCATTGAACAAATTCGCTCCGTTATTCGTTGTGGGTTTGAAAAAGTTGTTTTGAATACTGCGCTTCATATCACGCCAGACCTAGTCCAGAACGCGGCAAAGGAGTTTGGTTCCCAGGCGATTATGGCGTCAATGGAAGTCTCACAAAGTTGGCTACGCGGCGTTCATGTACGCACAAATTGCGGGCACAAAGCCACGGGTCTGAAGCCGGTTGAATGGGCGAAACGCTGCGAGCAAATGGGATGCGGCGAATTGATGATCACATTCATTGATCAAGATGGTTCAATGAAAGGCTATAACTGCAACCTAATTGCTGAAATCGCCTCAGCTATTTCAATCCCAGTGATTGCACTTGGCGGTGCAGGAACGATTGAACACTTAAAGGACGGGCTTGATGCTGGTGCAACTGCCGTGGCTGCTGGAAGCATGTTTGTGTTTCATGGCCCCCGCCGAGCAGTTCTTATTAATTATCCAGATTCGCAGCGAATTTTTAATAATTTATTGCATTGAGATTTGTTCCGTGTGCACAGTTCTTACTTCAGAGCATGCAGCCATTTTCGGTACTATCAAAAAATGGTTTCCACAATGACTTCTGAGGAATTCTTTCGGCCGTCTCATACTTCCTCATCTGCGGATTATCGCATGTGCCGCACAACAATCATGGACACCACAGATCCAGGAATTCGGTTTAATGATCATGGTGATTCGCAATTTGTTTCTTTGTATGAGGATCGAACCGCAAAGGAAATACTGCGCGGCGAATTGGGACGTCAGCAATGGAGTTCAATTGTCAGCAAAATAAACACAAATCGGCGGGGTATTAACTGTATCTGCGGCGTTAGCGGTGGCGTAGATAGTTCTCTCGTTCTCTTGCGCGCGGTGCAAGCAGGTTTGCGTCCACTTGCGGTGCATATGGACAATGGCTGGAACGACGAATTGGCTGTTGCCAATATTGAGGAACTCACTCGCAGACTGGGCGTTGAACTGCACACTGAGGTTCTAGATTGGGACACCTTTCGAGGACTCCAACGCTCATTCTTTCGCGCATCAGTTCCGAATGTGGAGACCGTTACTGACCACGCGATTAATGCAACTTTATTTCGCCTGGCAATCAAACTTGGTGTGCCACAAATGTTAAGTGGTTCCAACCTTGCCACTGAAGCATTTCTTCAAACGAACGCGGGACACGACAATAAGGACTGGGTGCACATTCGTGCGGTTCATCGCCAATTTGGCGACACGCCGATTAGCTCATATCCCAGCATGTCAAAGTTGCGCTACGCATATGCAATTGCGTTGCGTCGCGTGCGATTTATTCCCGTACTGAATTATTTAGACTATGACCGCAACGCCGCCAAGAAAGAACTTGAATCAGGGTACGGTTGGCGCGACTATGGTCGCAAGCACGGCGAGAGTACTTTTACGCGATTTTTTCAGGAGTATTACTTGCCGGTCAAGTTTGGCATCGACAAACGGCGCGCACATTTCTCTTGTCAAATTTTGGCTGGTCATAAATCCCGCGAGGATGCTTTGGAAGAAATGACAAAGCCGCTCTGGGCTCCCGGTGAACTTGAACCAGCAATTGACTTTGCATGCAGAAAGCTTGGCTTTAGCGCCAGTGAATGGAACACAATCATGAAGGCGCCTCCGCTTCCACACAGCCATTATCCAACTGATTGGGCATTTCAAAAAAACTCTCATCCGATGTATCAATATTTCCGCAGAATGGCCACGGGGCGAAATCGAAGTTAACAAACCTGGGCATCAATTATTACTCGGTCCCGCCCCACCGCATCTGCGATAATCTAAACCCACTTCCATGAGCACACCACTTCATTTAGGGCTTATAGGTTGCGGGCGCATATCCAAGCGCCATGCTGAACTGCTTGGAAATAGCCAAATCACGAACGCCAAACTTGCTGCGGTTTGTGATGTGAAAATTGCGCGCGCAGAAGCCATTGGTAAGCAATTCAGCGTGCCCGCCTATGGCGACATGCACAAAATGATGCAGTCAGAAAAAATAGATGTTGCTGTTGTGCTGACTGAAAGTGGCCTTCATGCGGAACATGTAATCGCACTGGCGGCATATGGGAAACACATTGTGGTTGAAAAACCCATGGCGCTCACGCTCAGCGACGCCGATCGCATGATCGCCGCGTGCGACGCGGCCGGGGTGAAACTGTTCGTGGTCAAGCAAAATCGCTTCAATGTTCCCGTAGTGAAACTTCGCGAATCACTCGACAGTGGCCGCTTTGGAAAGTTGGTCATGGGAACTGTGCGGGTTCGTTGGTGCCGTCCGCAGACCTACTACAGCCAAGATGCGTGGCGCGGAACTTGGGCGCTTGATGGCGGCGTACTTGCAAATCAGGCAAGCCACCATGTGGACATGCTCGAATGGATGATGGGCGATGTGGACAGCGTGTTTGCGATGAGTCGTACAGCGCTCGTGAATATTGAGACCGAGGACACAGCCGTGGTTGTGCTGCGCTTTGCCAGCGGCGCGTTGGGCGTGATCGAAGCCACCACCGCCACTCGGCCAAAGGATCTTGAGGGGTCAATCTCTATTCTGGGCGAGGGCGGTACTGTTGTGATTGGCGGCTTCGCAGTGAATGAAATGCTGACTTGGAATTTTACCAAGCCTTTGCCTGGCGATGACGATGTGCTAAAGAAATACTCGGTCAACCCGCCGAATGTCTATGGCTTTGGCCATCAAGCTTATTACGAACATGTTGTCTCCAGCATTTTGAACAACACGTCACATCTTGTCGACGGACTTGCGGGCCGAAAGAGCCTTGAACTGATCTCTGCAATTTACGAATCTATCGAAACTGGCAATGAAGTATCACTTCGCTTCAAGCCGGCGCGCTGCAAATTGGGGCAACGCGGTGGCTGATCCAATTCTTGGGGAGTGCGCAATTGTGAATGTCACCTTTGGTGAACGGGTGAAGGTGGTGAAACCCGCCAATCTTTATGGCTGCATAATTGGTGATGACTGCTTCATTGGCCCTTTCGTGGAGATCCAATCAGGCGTGCGCATTGGAGCTCGCTGCAAGATCCAATCGCACAGCTTTGTGTGCGAACTTGTGACTATCGGGAATGACTGCGTGGTGGCACATGGTGTGATGTTCATCAACGACCTATTTCAAACGGGCGGTCCAGCGCGTGGAGATAAGACCCAGTGGAAATCAACGCACGTCGGTCAGCGAGTGTCTATTGGATCCAATGCTACGATTCTGCCCGTGCGCATTTGTGACGATGTTGTCATTGGGGCTGGGTCGGTAGTCACGAAAGATATTCTGAAGCCTGGGATTTATGCTGGGAATCCAGCGAGGCTGATGAGGACGCTTTAAGAAAAATGAAAATGAACATTCCTTTCGTCGACCTGCACGCACAATATCTTTCTATCAAGCCTGAAATTGATCAGGCGATTGCGACTGTCATTGCTGAATCTGCATTTATTCGCAGCGGATTTGTGAGTGACTTTGAACGCGAATTCGCTGCTACCGTGGGCGTGAAATACTGCGTGAGTTGCGCCAACGGTACTGATGCCCTTTACATTTTAATGAAGGGTCTCAAAATCAAGCTTGGCGATGAGGTGATCACCACCGCGCATTCTTGGATTTCGACCTCGGAAACAATTACGCAGGCGGGTGGTCGCGTGGTGTTCTGCGACACAGATGCTGACATATTTACGATTGATCCGAAACAGATCGAAGCAAAGATTACCCCACGCACCGTTGGGATTATCCCAGTGCATTTGTATGGACAGCCTGCTGATATGAATCCGATCCTCGAGATCGCTCACAAACGCGGTCTATGGGTAATTGAAGATTGCGCGCAAGCGCATATGGCGCAGTACAAAGGGCGAACGGTCGGCACTATGGGAACGGCTGCTAGTTTTTCATTTTATCCAGGCAAGAATCTTGGTGCGATGGGCGATGCGGGCTGCATAGTGACTAATGACAGCAAACTTGCAACCTGGTGCGAGTTGTATGCGCGTCACGGTGGCAAGGGCGAGCACACTATGGAAGGCATTAATAGCCGGCTTGATGGTTTGCAAGCTGCGATCTTGTCAGCGAAGTTGCCGCACTTAGCGGGATGGACTGCCGCGCGGCAGAACATTGCCAAGAAGTATGACGAGTTACTGCGTGATGTAACTCAAGTTTCCACACCGACGATTGCCGATGAACGGACGCATGTTTTCCACTTGTATGTGATTCGGTGTGAAGAACGGGACGCGCTACAAGCGCACTTAAACGCTGCGGGCATCTCAACCATGCTCAATTATTCACGGGCACTACCTTTCTATCCTGCATATGCGCATCTAGGCCATAAGGCTGAAGATTTTCCAAACGCATTTGCGAATCAAAGTCGGATCTTGTCGATTCCGATTTATCCAGAGATGACAGACGCAGCAATCCAATATGTCGCCCAAACTATTGGGCGATTTGGGCAGTAATGCACATCATTTATATCCACCAATACTTCACCACACCTGACATGTCGGGTGGAACTCGATCATTTGAAATGGCCAGGCGGGTTGTGGCGGCAGGCCACCGCGTATCAATGATTACTTCAAACCGTGAAGCTGCCGCCAATTCTGGTTGGTACACCACGAAAGAAGCAGGAATTGAAGTGCATTGGTTGCCAGTCGCATACTCCAATCAGATGTCATATCCAAATCGAATATGGGCATTTGTGCGATTCGCTATTGCAAGTGCACGCAAGGCGGCTTCGATTCAGGGGGATCTTGTATTTGCAACAAGCACGCCTTTGACCGTCGCCATTCCCGCACTTTACGCTTCTTGGCGACAGAATATTCCGATGGTTTTTGAAGTTCGCGACATGTGGCCCGCGGTACCTATTGCAATGGGGGCTATTCGTAATCCATTACTCGTCTGGCTTGCAAGATTATTGGAAAGAACCGCTTACCGAAGATCTTCTCATATTGTGGCGCTTGCACCGGGCATGAAGGAAGATGTAGTCGCGACAGGTATTCCTGCAGAAAAAGTGACCGTGATCCCAAACGGATGTGACCTTGATGTATTTGGCAAGACCATGACCAAAGAAATCGGTCCGCGTGATAAGTATGACTGGCTGACTGATCGCAAGTTGGTTGTCTTTACTGGAACATTAGGAAAGGCAAACGGTGTTTCATATATGGCGCACGTTGCGGCTTGCGTGAAAGCGATAGATCCCGAGATTCGATTTGTAGTTGTTGGTGATGGTGCGGATGCACCAAACGTACGAAGCGCCGCTATGCAATGCGGGGTTTTGGATTCGACATTTTTTATGTTCCCTTCAGTACCCAAGCAAGAGGCAGCGCAATGGGTTCGCAGTGCTGATATGGTCATGTGTCTATTCACAGGACCTCGAGTTATCTGGAAAGATGCTGTGCAAAATAAATTCTTTGATGCTGTTGCTGCGGGCAAGCCAACGGCTAGTAATTTTGAGGGCTTTCAATCTCTCGTTGCCGTTGAACATGGCATTGGAGTGATCTTGAATTCTAAAGACCATGTAGTGGCTGCCAAGCAGCTTGTTGAGACTCTGAACAATGCCCAGTGGCTCGCAGGTGTTGAGTCAAGGTCTCGAGTATTGGCAGAAGGTAAGTTTAGTCGTGATCACTTGGCTCAATACCTTCTGATTGTCCTTAAAAATGCGGCATTAAACTGATTTGAATTCTGATATTCATAACAAATTGAATGACCCGCCTCCGCGACATCCTTGCATCACTCCTAGGTCTCACACTCCTGCTTCCGGTGCTCGCTGTCGTGTCGATCACTGTTCTCCTGCGCCTCGGCTCCCCCATTCTCTTCTGCCAGACGCGCCCAGGTCTGCACGGAAAACTTTTCATACTGCGAAAGTTTCGCACCATGTGCATGCCGCGCGCGGGCGAGGATTTGCTTTCCACCGACTCCGTGCGCCTGACGCGTCTTGGTCGTTTCCTACGCTCAACCAGCCTGGACGAACTCCCCACTCTGTGGAATGTGCTGCGCGGCGACATGTCGCTTGTCGGCCCGCGCCCACTGTTGCCGGAATACCTACCGCTTTACACTGCTCACCAGATGCGAAGGCACAAAGTGAAACCTGGGATCACTGGTTGGGCGCAAGTGAATGGGCGCAACGCTATCTCGTGGGAAGAAAAATTTGAACTTGATGTCTGGTACGTGGACCACCGTAGTTTTTTTCTTGACTTGAAGATTCTGTGGATGACTGTTTGGCAAGTGATGGCGCGCCGGCAAATTGCTGCGGATGGACACGCAACAATGCCGCCATTTCGTGGGGCAACAAAGTGACAACAAGAGCTCTTGTAATTGTGGGGGCAAGTGGTCACGGTCGTGAAGTTGCGCACACCTATTTACTTAACCATGGCGCCAAAGACTTTCTTGGATTTCTTGATGATGGTCGCAGTGGCTCCACCCCAGAGGGATGGCTAATCATTGGGAAGGTTTCGGATTGGACCCGATGGACGGACTGCGAATTTGTTGTCGGGATTAACGATCCACGAATTCGGCAAAAAGTTGTGAAAACCATGGAGGTTCTTGGCACGCCAAACTGGGGGCGTGTGATTCATCCGAATGTCTCTGTTCATACTTCAGTGAAAGTCGGCCGCGGAGTGATGATTTTGGGTGGAGTGGAGATGACAGTGAATATCACGGTTGGAAACTTTGTCAGCGTAACCCGCCTGGTGGCACTTGGTCATGATTGCGCTCTTGGTGACTACACATCAATCGCACCACTTGCTTCCATCTCTGGAAATGTCACAACTGGCCAAGGTGTCGACATTGGAACTTCGGCTGCAATTCGCCAAGGATTATCGCTAGCCAATGGCTGCGGCGTCGGCATGGGCTCCGTCGTCGTAAAAGACGTTCCAGCCAATACACTTGTAGTCGGCAATCCTGCCAAACAACTCCGGGAGATTGAACCTTGGTAAATCATGCACAACCAACCGCCTTGCCCCCCTGGCCCATCTTTGAAGCAGATGAACTCGCCGCCGTTGACGCAGTGTTGCGCTCTGGCTGCGTGAACTATTGGACGGGAGATCAATGCAAATTATTTGAGCGCGCATGGAGCGATTATCACGGCGGCATGCACTCGCTTGCAATGGCAAACGGATCTCTCACATTAGATACCGCGCTTCGAGTGCTGAACATTGGCGCGGGCGATGAAGTCATTGTGAGCCCGCGCAGTTATGTTGCAAGCGCCATGTGCGCGGTGCTTGCAGGCGCCAAGCCCGTCTTCGCGGATGTTGAAGCCAACAGCGGCAACATGACCGTTGCCAGCATGGAAGCCGTTCGCACATCGCGCACCAAGGCGTGCATACCGGTGCACATTGCGGGTTGGCCCTGCGACATGCCTGCCATAAGCGCGTGGGCCGCGCAACATGGCATTCACATTATTGAAGATTGCGCGCAGGCGCACGGCGCGCATATCGACGGAAGGTCCGTGGGAACGTGGGGCGTGTTCTCTAGTTGGAGTTTCTGCCAAGACAAGATCATGACAACTGGTGGCGAAGGCGGAATGTTGTGCACGCCCGATTTGCGCCTGTGGAAAAAGGCGTGGCAGTATTCACAGCACGGCAAGGACTATGACTTGTCGCACGCCAAAGTTGGCGACCCAGGATTCCGCTGGCTGATTGCACATGAAGGCACCAATCTTCGCATGACGGAAATGCAGGCCGCAATTGGCTTGTGTCAGTTGCGCAAACTGGATGATTGGGTTGATCGCCGCGCGCGTAATTCCGCGATTATGCAAGAGGCACTGCGCGGTCTTCGTGGTGTGCGTGTGCCCGCTACGCCTGCTGGCCATGCGCACTATCGCTGCATGGCATATGCGCACGCTGCCGCTGATAGACCAAAGTTGCTTGCGGCTTTGGTAGGTGCGGGGCTTCAAGCAAACATTGGTTCGTGCTCGGAGATTTATCGCGAGCCCATCTTTGCGCAACATGGACTTGCGCCCACCAACGCGCTGACGGTGGCGCATGCGCTAGGTGAAACAAGCATTGCGCTTATGGTGCATCACACCATTGATGAAGTCACCATGCACAGACACGCTGGTGAAGTTCGCGGCGCGCTTGAGTCTGCTGATGCAACTCGCGCTGAGTCTGGCCGCGGTGGCTGACCCATGCTTCGCGAAATACTTCCCTTGTTTTTAATGCCCGTATTTGTTGCGCTGGTGCTGCTTGTGGTTGCACTGCGCACACGCCAGCGTTGGCCGATTGTTGTTGCACTTGTATTGCTATGGGCGGCAAGTACGCCGGTGACCAGCAACGTGCTTATGCGCGCCGTTGAAGGTTGGCGAGTGCGGCAAGTGACGAGCGAGGCTCCAAACGCAGATGCAATTGTGGTGCTTAGCTTTGGCATTCGCGATGTGCCTGGCAATCTGACATCATTTGAATTTGACGACTTCGACCGCTTTCTTGGCGGCTTTGATTTATATAAAGCCGGCAAAGCGCCGCGACTGATATTTACTGGCGGCTGGTCCGCTTGGAAACCTGACATGCCCCTCATCGGTGATGTACTAATCGCCCGCGCCCGCGACTTTGGCGTGCCTGCATCTGCGCTTTCCACCACTGGTAAAGCCAGCAACACCGAACAAGAAGCCGAAGGCGTTGCGC
>Ga0214919_10008056_pt1 | contig 14042 bp, 11 predicted proteins | sample LL1503_MetaG_FD_177994 | JGI IMG/M metagenome (GOLD analysis project Ga0214919, IMG submission 177994) | Freshwater microbial communities from Lake Lanier, Atlanta, Georgia, United States - LL-1503 | ecosystem: Environmental > Aquatic > Freshwater > Lake | place: USA: Georgia | collected...
TTCTTTTAATTCTTTTAATTCTTTTAATTCTTTTAATTCTTTTAATTCTTTTAATTCTTTTAATTCTTTTAATTCTTTTAATTCTTTTAATTCTTTTAATTCTTTTAATTCTTTTAATTCTTTTAATACCTTTTAATATCTTTTAATACTTTTTACACCTTTGCACATTTAAAATGCCAATTAATTTTTATATCTTTTTAATGTGTTTATTCTATTAGAAACTTTTCTAATACCTTTTAATACCTTTTAATACCTTTTAATCTTTTTTAATACTTTTTAATACCTTTTAATCTCCAGGCACCCGACAAATTCAGTAGTTTTATACCTGTTGCTGTCCTTAATTAAGGATAGTCTGGAGATTAAAGGTTAAATAAAATAAAAACTAAATCATTAAATAAAACAAAAACTAAATGAATACTATAATCCTCCAAATATAGATAATACAGACAATAAAAATTTATATAAAATAAAAGAAATAGCATATAAAAAAAATACAGAAAATAGCACAAAATATATTATCAAATAGTATTTTTTATGTTAACTTGTTTTATTTTAACTTGTTTTTATTTTAATTTGTTTGTATTTTACATAATAAAAAATTTAAAAATTAATATATTTATATATTTATATATATTAGAATGAAATATATTAGATAATACTAATACTACTAATAATAATTATGTGTTACAACAAAGAGATATCTATTTATACCTATATTATAGGATCAATATCAAGTATTTTATTACTACAAAATAAAAAACCATCTTTAAAAATATTAGGATGTTTTTTTCTAATAGTTACACAAATGCAATTAGTTGAATTTTTCTTATGGTCTAATAATAAATGTAATGATGCAAATATACAAATAAGTACCATAGGTTCAATAATAAATTTTATACAACCAATTATATTGTATCTAGCAATTATATACTACAATAAAAATATAACAAATGAAGCAAACAAATATTTAACCATCATAATTTGTGTATATATTTTAGTAATATTAATTTATTGTATGAATTTGTTTCCATTAAATTGTTCTATTGTGTCAAAAAAATCTGCTCCATATTTTCAATGGAGTTGGTATACTAAATACCCTGCACCTAATTATAAACTAATCATGTTAATTATGTTTCCAATTGCACTAACTTTACTACTTTATTTTGGACTAGATAAACCATATAATAAATATTTAGCATTTCTAACACTAATATCATTTATATTATCTTATTTTATTTATAAACACAAAAGGGCATTTGGTAATATGTGGTGTTGGTTTGCTGTTTTTATTCCCATTGGTGTATTGTTAACAGATAAATTTATAATAAGTTCTTAATCTAGTATTTAGTATCTAAACATATTTTTTTATATTAAAAAATATTAGATTTATAAAGCTGTTTATTGGCACGGATTTGTTCTAAAAAGCTGTTTATTGGCACGGATTTGTTCTAAAAAGCTGTTTTAGTTAAGTTTTGGTAAAACTTAAAAACTTAGTTATTAAAGTAGGCTAACCTACTTTAATAACTAATGGTTGAAAAGAGCTTTTGTCCACCTTCGCACATTTAAACGCCGATTTTATAAATAAATAAAAAATTAAATTATAAAGCAATTATGTATCTAGATAAGTTTTTATAAAAAATTTAACTAAAAGTTTTAAAAATAATATAAAAAAAAATTGTAATTTAAAATCGGCATTTTAAATGTCTAAAGGTGTAATACTTTTTAATACTTTTTAATACTTTTTAATACCTTTTAATACCTTTTAATCCTTTTAATCCTTTTAATCCTTTTTAATGCTTTGTAATCTTTTTAAATGCTTTTTAAATGTTTTCCCCCCCTATAATCCTTTTAATATTTTTAATAGTAATTAATAATATTTATTTATTTTTTTAGATAATATATAAATTTAATTATGTATTAATATATTAAAATTATAAATATATTAATACTTATATATTATATATTGAATGTATATTTTATATATTTAATTATAAAATGTTAAAATATTAAATTAAATTAAAAAATAAAAAAATGTAAAAAACTATAATTATGTTTTAATTATGTTTTAATTTTGTAAAATTATTATATTTGTATAAAGTATAATATTAATTTATTCTAATTTAAAATGGGAGGAGGACTTATGCAACTTGTAGCTTATGGAGCCCAAGATATTTATCTTACTGGCAACCCTCAAATTACTTTTTTTAAAGTAGTTTACCGCCGTCATACTAACTTTGCGGTTGAGTCTATTGAGCAGACTTTTAACGGTAGTGCTGATTTTGGCAAGCGCATTACGGCTACTATTAGTCGTAATGGCGATTTGATTCAACAAATGTATCTTGAAGTTGTATTGCCATTATCAACAGGAGCTGCATCAACGTGGACTTATGGTGTTGGTAATGCTTTGATTAAACAAGCAGAAATCGAAATTGGAGGCCAACTTATTGACCGTCAATATGGTGATTGGATGAATATCTGGACTGAACTTACTATCCCTGAAGGTAAGCGTGCTGGATATGATAATATGGTTGGTAATAAAACTAGTAATGCTACTCAACTCGGGGGTGTAAGTACAGCCGGAAAGGTTCGATTGTATGTGCCATTTCAATTTTGGTTTAACCGAAATCCCGGGTTGGCATTGCCTTTGATTGCTCTACAATATCACGAAGTAAAGCTTAATCTTGAATTGCGCGCTATTACTGAACTTGCTAATTCTAATGCAATGGTTAATGCAAATGGTTTGTCTCTTATATCTTGTAAGCTATATGTTGATTATGTTTATCTTGATACTGATGAGCGCCGCCGATTCGCCCAAGTTAGTCATGAGTATTTAATCGAACAAGTCCAATTTACTGGTTCCGAAACTGTTGCTGCTACATCTACAAATAAGAATGTAACCCTTAACTTTAATCATCCTGTTAAGGAATTAGTTTGGGCACATACTTTAACATTACATACTACAACAGGTGCTGCGGCAACTACTAGTAGTAAATGGTTTAATTATTCTGGTAGTGCTGCCGGTGCTGTAGATTCATTTACTAAGGGATTTTTACAATTAAACGGTCACGATCGCTTTTCAGTCCGCTTTGCTGATTATTTTCGTAAGGTTCAAAATTACGAACATCATACTCGTGTTCCGCGTGTAGGTGTTGATATGAATGTATCTGATAATCGTAATCAGTGCATTTATTCCTATAGTTTTGCCCTATCTCCTGAAGAGCATCAACCAAGTGGAACTTGCAATTTTTCACGTATTGATAATGCTGTATTACAATTAACATATGGTACTGATTCTCAAACTGGTACTGGAGGCACCGGTGCGCCCGCCGACAATGTTGCAATGAATTTGAATATTTATGCAGTTAATTATAACGTATTGCGTATTATGAGTGGTATGGGCGGTCTTGCTTATTCTAATTAAAAGAAAAAGAATATTGCAATTTATATTTTATATAAAAGTTTTATAATGCATTTAGTTTAATCCTTTTAATCTTTTAATCTTTTAATCTTTTAATCCCTTTTAATCCCTTTTAATCTTTTAATCTTTTAACCTTTTAATCTTTTAATCTTTTAATCTTTTAACCTTTTAATCTTTTAATCTTTTAATCTTTTAACCTTTTAATCTTTTAACCTTTTAATCTTTTAATCTTTATAACATTTATTTATTTTTTTAGATAATATTTATTTATTTTTTTTAGATAATATTTAATTATGCTATATTATTAATACTTATATATTATATATTGATTGTATAATTATGTAGTTTTATAATTAATTTACTATTTTTTAATTATGTATTGTTAATAATTAAATATATAAAAATGTTAAAAATATATAATTATGTTTTAATTTTGTAAAATTATTATATTTGTATAAAGTATAATATTAATTTATTCTAATTTAAAATGGGAGGAGGACTTATGCAACTTGTAGCTTATGGAGCCCAAGATATTTATCTTACTGGCAACCCGCAAATTACTTTTTTTAAAGTAGTTTACCGCCGTCATACTAACTTTGCGGTTGAGTCTATCGAACAGACTTTTAACGGTAATGCTGATTTTGGCAAACGCGTAACCGCGACTATTAGTCGTAATGGTGATTTGATTCAACAAATGTATCTTGAAGTCGTATTACCCGAATCACCGGGTGCGTTAAATGCTCGATGGACTTATGGTGTTGGTAATGCTTTGATTAAACAAGCAGAAATCGAAATTGGAGGTCAACTTATTGATCGCCAATATGGTGATTGGATGAATATTTGGACTGAGCTTACTATCCCTGAAGGTAAGCGTGCTGGATATGATAATATGGTTGGTAATAAATTTACAGGTAATCAAATTGGCGCTGTAGATACTCAGGCAACTGCTGTCCGTTTGTATGTTCCATTTCAATTTTGGTTTAACCGTAATCCTGGTTTGGCATTGCCATTGATTGCACTACAATATCACGAAGTCAAACTTAATATTGAGTTGCGTGAAATTACTGAACTGTCTAATGTTGCAGCATTTGTTAATGCTGTAACTGGATTGTCTCTTATATCTTGTAAGCTATATGTTGATTATGTTTATCTTGATACTGATGAACGTCGCCGATTCGCCCAAGTTAGTCACGAATATTTAATTGAACAAGTCCAATTTACTGGTTCGGAAACTGTGCCTGCATCAACATCTGGTTCAAAGAATGTAACCCTTAACTTTAATCACCCTGTTAAGGAATTAATTTGGGTACACAATGTTATTGGAAATGTCGCATCGGGAGTTGCTGCTACTGGAAACCGTTGGTTTAATTATTCGGGTGCTCTAGCCGCTAACGCGGGTGTAGATTCATTTACCAAGGCATTTTTACAATTAAACGGGCACGACCGATTTTCTGTCCGTTTTGCTGATTATTTCCGTAAGGTTCAGAATTACGAACATCATTCACGTGTGCCCCGTGTAGGTGTTGATAAAAATACTGCTGATGGTCACGCACAATTTATTTATTCGTATAGTTTTGCGCTATCTCCTGAAGAACATCAACCAAGTGGAACTTGCAATTTTTCACGTATTGATAATGCTGTATTACAATTGACATATGAAATTGATAGTCAAACTGCAGCTGATGCTGTAGCTACTGATATGAGATTGAATATTTATGCTGTTAATTACAACGTTCTCCGTATTATGAGTGGTATGGGTGGTCTTGCATATTCCAATTAAAAGAAAAAGAATATGGCAATTTATATATTAGTATATCTTTATAGTTTATTTTAATATTTTTATAGTTTTTCAAATTAATAAATATATAGTTAATTTTATAATATAATAACTCCATAATTAAATTCTATAATAAATCTATAATGTTATATCGCCATAATAAAATATATAATAAAAGTAAAGCAACGTATATAAATAAAATATATAATAAAAATAGATAATAAAAATAAAACAAAGTATATTATACAATACAATACAATATAATTAATTATTTAGCAATGCCAGACACAAAAACTGTTGAAGATGCTGAAACAATACGTAGTAAAGAAAAAATGACAAATTTGCTTAATAGTAATAAATCAACAATGTTATATGATTTATATACAAGTTTTTTAAAAGATAATTGGCAGTCGTATAGTTTATACTTAATTACATTAATTTCTTTACCTTTGCAGAGTGTTGCAATGCCACATTATTATGGTGAAATTATCAATTCTTTAAAAGATGAAAATTTAATAAAATCAAGAAAATTTTTTATAATATTATTGGGTATATGGATTGTTATACAATGTTTTAGTATAGGTATATCATTAGTAGATAATTATATATGGCCAAAGTTTCACGCGTATATTAGGCAGTTTTTCTTTTCATTAATTGTGAATAGATATAATCAAAATTACCAGGAACTTAAGATTGGTTCAATATTAACTAAATTAATTAAATTACCGTGGATATTAGATGATATAACAAATCAAATACAGCGCTTTTTACTAACAAATAGTATATTAATTATATCAAATTTTATATATTTATATAGGCATCATTATTCATTAGGATTTATGTATTTGGGATGTATATTAATTGTATTTATAATGGCGCGATTATATTTTAATACGTGTAATGAAAATATAAAAAAAGTAGAAAATTTATATGATGAATGCCACGAAGAAATTGAGGATACATTACAAAACTTATTATCAATTTATACAGCTAGAAAAATCCCCGAAGAACAACAACGTATATCAGATATTAATGAAAAGACACGTGCAGAGCAATATAAATCCGGTGTATGTAATCGTAAATTCCGTATTTACTTTTCTATTATAAATGTGGTATTATTTTTAGCATTAAATTATGTATCTTATAAATTATATCTTACAAAAAAAATCACAGTATCTAGTTTAGTTAGTATTTTTATACTTAATTATACTATATTAGGTTCATTAATGGGATTATATGAATCTAGTAAAGATTTTATGAGTTTACGTTCGCATATTGAATTAATTGAAAAGTTTATTAATGAATTGCCGAAATGTGATAACTCTTCTAAGAATGAAAAAATACCTAACCCAGGTGCATTAGATATTGTATTTAAGGATATTGAATATACGCCGATTGGTTCTAAAGTCAAGATATATGATAAATTTAATTTACGTATTCAACCTAAAACAAATATTGCTATTATTGGAGCAATTTCATCAGGTAAAACAACATCTATGAAATTGTTATCTCGTTTGCAATTATTTCAAAAAGGTAATATTTATATTAATGGGGTATCGATTAATGATATTGATATAAATGATTTACGTGAGAAAATAGTATTTATTCCCCAGCATCCGAAATTGTTTAATCGCACATTAGAAGAAAATTTAACATACGGTTTGCCTAAGAATATTACCGCAGAAACTATATTAACATTTATGAAAGCTAATGGATTTAATGAATTGGAAACATTGTTTCGGTCGCGATTACACGATAAAGTTGGCAAAACGGGAGAGAATTTTTCAGGTGGTGCTAAGAGTATGATTTGGTTTTGTAGAGCAGCAATGAAACCGTCTAGTATATTAATTATTGATGAACCCCTAGCAGCACTTGATGTTACATCAAAACAAAATGTCACTAAAATGATAAATATATTAAAAAAAGATAAAGCTATTATTGTTATAACTCACGATATGGAATTAACCCGTGATATGGATAGAATTATTGAATTTGAAAAAGGCAAAATAATAAAAGATATTATACAAAATAAATCTAATCGTCGGCAACAACACTAGGGTTATCTAGGTTATCTAGGTTATCTAGGTTATCTAGGTTATCTAAGTTATCTAGGTTATCTAGGTTATCTAAGTTATACAGTTATCAAGGTTATACAATATGGTTATTTTGTTCTAACCATTTACGCATTATATCTTTAATATCTCTAATATTTTTAATATCTCTAATATCTCTAATATCTTTAATATCTTTATTATATTTTTTTAATTCTATAGGTTTATAATAATCATCCAGTTCCATATTTATATTTATATTTATACAATAAGTATTATATTCATTACTTAAATTATAAACAATATCAAATAGTATTTCAATTACTAAAGTATCAGGGTTAATATATTCAGACTTAAATATTAACTGTTTCATAAAATGTGCGAATTCAATATGATAATAAGAATTAATCCAACATAAAACATATTCAACCCACGTTTTTGCACTATCGCGATTAGCACTATCACTAGAACTAGTTATATATTGTTTACATAAATCCGATTCAGGTTTACATACTAGAAATAGTTTTTTTAATGTATCAAATGTCATATCCTGGAATGCCGGTTTTATTAAGAAATATGAGAAGAATGATGTTATAACTACAAAATGCCATTTCATAGTATGTATAAATAATTTATTCAATGCAATTATTGTATTTCTTGAAATCGGGCAAAACTCGCTAACATCTTTTAACTCTTTTTTATATGCTGGTATATCATCTCTACTATTTAAAAAACGTATTACAGGTTTATCAATAGAAACAGTATTATCACAAATTAAAAATAACGCATCATCTTTATCACTATAAAAGCATTCGGGTTTTGATAGCTTTAAAAATGGTTGTAGTTGTGGATTATCTAAATACGAATCATATAATTGCTTACATATATAAGGCGTACAAGTTGCCATAACATTAATTAATACTCCTGGGTGTTGCTTATTTACATTATTTATAATATACTCTATATCATCATCAGTAGCATTTTTATTAATTTTAATAAAATTAAGTGTTGATATTATTTTAATTGATGTATCATTTAGGGTGTCGTGAGTAATGAGCGTAAGTTGTGTATTATTATCATTATCAAAACTATCAATTAAACCAGCGCTCTTTAATTCTTTTAATTCTTTTAATTCTTTTAATGCATATTGTATGCCTTCACATTTACTAACATCACAATCTTCATATTGTGAATCAACTAATATTACAACTTGTTTTATATATAATGTTGTTATGTGTTTATTGTTGTGTTTTGTATCTGATATATATTCTATCAGCGATTGTGAAAAATTATCAAAAGGTCTTAAAAACTGTTTAATAACAAATTTTGGAAATTCGTGATTACGTTGATATTTACTCTCTGGGAGTAAAGCTTCAGGTTCTGCTTTTGAACCAATATTTAAATATAATAAATTAATATTAAAAGTTATATCATTAACTATATCATCAGGTGGTTGTAATATAGATAATATAACATATATATTAGTTAGTAATTCTTCTCTAGCATCACTTGTAAATTTATGTTTCTCAAAATAATCCATTTTATAATACTGATAGCGATAGTAATACTGATAGTAATACTGATAGCAATACTGATAGCAATACTGATAATAATACTATACAAAATAATTAATAATTAATAATAATTAATTAATAATTAATAAATATCAATATCAATTAATAAATATCAATTTTTAAGTTGTTTTTTATCTCTTTATCTTGTTTTAAGTAAATCAAAACTTATAATATATAATTTATTCTTACACTTTAATCCAAATATTAGGTCTTTTAATGTGGTATTAATATTAATATCTATACGATCATAGCGGTTTTTACTAGCATATTCTAAATTTTCATTAGTTATATTCATTATATTAAAATTACTACTAAACCCTAGCGTTAGCATATATATATTAATTTTTAAAAAATCATTTTTAGATAATCGTGTTAAATCAACAACACCACGTTCATCACCATAAAAATATTTACATAACATTGTTATGAATTGTAATAAGAATTCAAAAATTTCAGTTATTGAATTAATATCAAATTCTAAAGGATAAGAGTTTGGCAATGGGTTTGGCATATTAACAACATCATTAAAAATATCATTAATATTTAGATGTTTAATATTTTGTATATCATTCATTTTGGTTTTATAGTTATTTATTATTTATTTATTATTTATTTATTATCTTATAGAATAATAAAGTAATTAAACCGTATTAAAAACTTAGCAAAATGCAAATAAATAATATAGGTGTATTTATTGCAATATTAATATTAATAGTAATGTTATTAATATGTCATATAATGAATACATTATATCCATATCCATATAAACGTACTACTATAAATACCCACAAAATAAATACCCACAAAATAAATACCCACAAAATAAATACCCACAAAATAAATACATATATTAATAATGATAATGATAACAAAAATACTAAAAATAATTCAATAAATATGTTTAATAATATAGCACAACAAAAAAAAACATTACCAACACAATATAATATTATTACATATGATAGGCAAAATTTACGCATACCTTGTGATAACCAAGCACAAATACCTTGTAAAATTAAGCAAGCACAATGTAAAATAAAACCAAATGAATTATCAGATAGCGAAATGGCATTAATATATAAAGCTGCATATGAAATGACAGGTAATGAAATATTATTAAGAGCATTAAACAAAAAGCCATAAAGCCAATAAAGCCATAAAGCCATAAAGCCATAAAGCATATAGAAATATATAATTATTTAATAACATCCAATTATTGAATTGGAAATATATCTATTTGCTGTATAAATATTTTTATGTGTTATTATAGTAATTTTAAAATTCCATTTATTTATATTTACATCTGTATTAAAAATAAATCCAATAGGTTTATATGGTTGTATTTTAATATTATCAATAAAATGTTTTGCAACATCAGCATCAAATTCATACATAGTATCTAAATCTAATCCTAATCCTAATTCATTTTTATAATATAGTTTTTTAATATTTTTAAAATCATCATTATTATTTGCAAATTGTATAGCTATTAAATCCCATAAATATACTGTACAATTTACATTAGTATTAGCATTTAATAATAATAATTTAGAATAATACCAACTACCAGATGTTTTATGTATATTATCAATTGATAATGTATTAATAATAGTATCATTTGTATCATTTGTATCATTTGTATCATTTGTATCATTTGTATCATTTGTATCATTTGTATTATCAATATATGACTCATCATTATTTAAAGCATCATTGTGTGTATCGTCATTACATTTAATTATTAGTTTATCAGTATCTAGACTTTGTTTTAATTCTTGCTCTGAATCACTAGTACTAGCACTATCACTAGTACTAGTATTAGCACTAGTATTAGCGCTAGTATTAGCACTAGTATTAGCACTATCACTAATACTTGCTAAACTTAAACTATTATGTGTTGATATTTTATCGATATCTGTATTATATATAGTAGTATTAATAGTATTAATACTATTAGATATTGAAATATTTTGCATTTCTAAAACATCGTTTTCTAGATGATTACTAGAACCTGAACTAGCACCAGATTCAGAACCATCACTAACAATAGAACAATTTATACCGCTATTATCACGTTTTATGATATCTACTAATTCTTTATATAAATTCATAATAACACAATAATAACAATAATAACAATAATAACAATAATAACAATAATAACAATAATAAACTTTATAATTTTTATAACATATATTATAAGTTATAGATAATTAATTAGTTATTTATTAGTTAATAAAAAAAATTTATAAACGCTAGAAGCATATTTTCATATTTAATATTGTTTTGCATCTGCTTTATTAGTAACATTCATATAATACATTCCTCGTGCGTGTTCGGGATTATACCAATAAACACCAATTTTTGGAGAATAATTATTACCTAAACGATCATTGCTAACATATTGTTCGGTTGCACCAGGGGGGGGATTTGCTGAACGTAAATTATAATGAATTAAATTCGTATCAGAAGGAATAATAGGAATATTAGCCCAAGGTTCTGATGATTGCGGACCCATAAAAATACCACCATTAGGAAGCGAATCAGGAATTGATGTATTTTCATTTATACTACGTTTTTCAGGTGGGACAATACCATCATTTAATATTGTATAGCTACCACCGTGCTTTGCATAATTCTCTAATAAAGGACAATACCCATATCCCATTGTTGTATCATTTGGATTAATTGGTGTAATACTTAATTTAGCCATTATTTATTATTTATTATAGTTTATAGTTTATATATATATTATTTATATTTTATTTTACTTTATACATATATTATATTTAATAATTTTAATTATTATTTATAATAATTATTCAAATTAAAATTATTATTCAAATTATTAAATATATAAAACAAAAATAATAAAACTAAAATATATTTTAATTTATAATTATGAGTTTGCCTAGTTTGACTAGTAATTATATTATAAGTAATTATTTTTACTTTAACTATAAATGGAATGATATATTAATAAATAAATTATGTTCTCAAAATCAATTAATGAAATTTAATAATAATAATAATATTTTAGATATAATTGATATAAATGTATCATATGATAATTTTAAAATTGTAAATTTAACAGTATATATTATACCTCCAAATGTAATAAATTGTAATAAAAAAAATTATAAAGCATTAGCGCTTGAGTTTGTTAATAATCCTATTAATTTTAATACTATTAGTAGATATAATATAAATATAATAGAAAATGATAAAAATTTTATAATAACAGATGATAAATATAATATTTATAATATAAATGATAGTATATGTTCTTCTGATGGATATTTGAATACTAAACATAATATACAATTATTATTAATAAATATTTTAGACCCGCTCTAAAATAATAAATAATAAGTACTAAGAACTTTACCCATTTATTTTTTTATTCCTTTATTCATTTATAATAATTGGAATACCATTTTTAATATGTAATATTTGAATATCACCGTGTTTAAATTTAATATCACTTACGGATGATGATACTGATGATAATGATGATAATGGATTAGCAGTATTACTATTATTACTATTATTACTATTATTATTACTATTATATATATGGTTAAATGATTTTGTGCGTGTGTTATTATGTGTTAAAAATGCTTTTGACATACCAATATCACAACGCCATACGGTATTATTACATATAGAATTAATACCTTTAGTAAATTGTGGAGTATGCCCGATAGCAATATGTGTTGCATTAGTATATGTACCTAGGTGTGTGTCTAGTTGTGTTTTGGATGGTAGTGGTAGTATTGGTTGTTGTGCAACTAGGTAATTATTCTTTTTATTATATTCTAATAATATAGTGTTTAATAATGGTTGTAGTTGTTTATCATTACTTTGAGAACTTTCACCAAATGTACGAGACCATAATATACTTGTTTCATCTTTTTCGCTTACATTAGGATGTGATACCATAATCGCATTATAATATGTTTCTAATGTTTTATCTATAGGCGTGTTATTTAATAAATATAATGATACTATATTATTAACCATGTCAATTGGAAATGTTTTTGCAATATATAATGTTGGACTACCGTGGCAAAATAACCATTCACCTATTTGTAGCATAGTATAATATGTTGTTGCCATCATATTAGCACATAAACCAGATGGTGCAAAAGCATATAATCTTTCACGGTATCCATATGGTAAATTAGAATTATTAGATTGTGCCATATGAATATTATTAATATTTTTCTTTAATGTTTGTGAATGATATGGATAACGTGAATTAGGTGTATATACTGATTTTAAATGGTCTTTAAAACAATGAAATTCTTTTTTACTTACATAACGAAAATCACCATCAACATTCATAATTTCGTGATTGCCTATTATAGAAAACACCCGCCCACCTTGTAATATTGCCAAGTTATTTAAATGATAGAATAAATAAAATATTTCTAATGTGCTACCTTCATCCTCAAATGCATTATCATTAGTTATATCATTATTATCCCACGATTGTGGTCTTACACGGTCAATTTGGTCGCCTAACTGAACTATATATGTATCACCACCAATCCATTTTAATTGATTAAAAAATGCATCCATTAATGATACTGATTTTGTAGATGGTATTTTAATAGGGTCTATACATTTTGCTAATATTAAACATCTTATAGCAACTTCAAAATCACCGTGGATATCTCCAAATATAATTATATTATTATTTGGAGGTGATGGAAATATATGCTGTCTATAAGGTGCATCTTTAATATATTGTTTAACAACTTTATCATTATCATAAAATAAATTAATTAATGTAGATATATAGGAATTATTTAATAATTTAAGATTTGCTTTAGGTTGCTTTGCGATGTATGTTGCGTTATCTGTTTTATCTGTTTTATGCACTTTTGTTTTTTTTACATATTTCATTAATAATTGCTGAGTATCATTACTTATTCTAAGTATATGTTTAGGTTTAGGTTTAGGTTTAGGTTTATGTTTAGGTTTAGGTTTAGGGTTCGATATTGATTGTATACTATGTTGTGTATCGCTTTTATATTTATGCCTAAGCTTAACCATTTTAACTTATATTTAATTAAATCTTATATTAGGCTTATCCACAAATAAACGAGCGTGTTTATAAAATGATAAACTTAAAAGAGCTTATTTAAAAGCCTAGAACTTATTTGACAGTTATTATATTTAAAGTAGATATTTACTTTCAAATATTAATTTTATTA
>Ga0214919_10008058_pt1 | contig 14040 bp, 12 predicted proteins | sample LL1503_MetaG_FD_177994 | JGI IMG/M metagenome (GOLD analysis project Ga0214919, IMG submission 177994) | Freshwater microbial communities from Lake Lanier, Atlanta, Georgia, United States - LL-1503 | ecosystem: Environmental > Aquatic > Freshwater > Lake | place: USA: Georgia | collected...
ATCCACCGCGCCTGGCAACTCGAAGGCGACCGGCTGCGCGCCGCGGGTCAGTCGCGCTGGGGGCCGCACAACACCATGCTGCAGTCGTATGCCGTCACCGCACTGTTGCAAGGCGGGCTGGTGTGGGCCTTCGGCTGGGTGATGCTGGCTTTTCTGGCGATCCACAACATCGTGGCTTGGTGGCAGCTGACCTCCGCCAACTACGTCGAGCATTACGGCTTGCTGCGCCGGCGCAGCAGCAGTGCCGGGCTGCACGAAGGCGGCACCGGCTACGAGGCGCCGCAACCGCACCACAGCTGGAACACCAACCACCTGGTGACCAACCTCGTGACTTTCCATCTGCAGCGCCATTCAGACCACCACGCCCACCCGATGCGGCGCTACCAGTGCCTGCGCGATTTCCAGCAGCTGCCGCGCCTGCCCAGCGGCTACTTCGGCATGTTCCCGCTGGCCTATGTGCCACCGCTGTGGTTCAAGGTGATGGACCCGCGGCTGCTGGCCTTGCCCCAGATCGCCGGCGACCTGCGCCGTGTCAACATCGACCCGCGGCGACGCCAGGCGCTGCAGGCGCGCTACGGGTCGGCTGCTGCGCGCCAGCAAGACTGAGCCTGCCAGAATCGCCGAGCTGGCACGAGTCCTGCGACTAGTCGGCCCAACCCTCACATGCATTTGCCCACGCCCATGACCCAGCCACCCGTCCTCGAGACCTTGACCCAATCCAAGATCCACCTGATCGGTGGCGAGAAAGGCGGCGTCGGCAAGTCGATGGTCGCGCGCTTGCTGGCGCAGTATTTCATCGACCACGAGATGACTTTCGTCGGTTTCGACACCGACCGATCGCACGGCGCACTGCTGCGGTATTACGCAGGCTACGCGTCAGCGGTGCTGGCAGACCGCTACGAGGCGATGGATGCGATCGTCGAAAGCGCTGCCGAGCATCCCGGCCGCCGTGTGCTGGTGGACCTGGCCGCACAGACCCAAGCCCCGCTGGTCAAGTGGATGGACGAATCAGGCGTTCTCGACCTGGCCGACGTCAGCGGCCTGAGCCTGTACTACTGGCATGTGATGGATACCGGCCGCGACTCGGTCGACCTGCTGACCCGGTTGCTGGACCAGTTCGGCCCGAGGCTGCGCTATGTGCTGGTGCGCAACCAGTTGCGCGGCGACGACTTTAAGCTGCTCGACGCATCAGGCGCGCAACAACGCGCGCTGGCGATGGGCGCCCAAGTCATCACCCTCAAGCACCTGCACGATCCGGTGGTGCAAAAAATCGACGCCGCCAACGCCAGCTTCTGGGCCGCGCGCCACCAAGTCGGCAAAGACGGCCCTGGCTTGGGGTTGATGGAGCGCCAGCGCTTGAAGATGTGGCTGGCGCACGCGATGGGCGAGATCGACAGGGTTGCGGTTTGAAAGCCTTAGGCCTCCCGCTCGATCAACTGGCAATGCGCGGCGTACACGCCCAGCAGCCGCCAATACTCCCCGCTAAGCTCAACCTGCGTTGACCGGGTGTCTCGGCCGGTCTTGCAGACAGTGATCCAGCCCGTCATCTCCAGCCGACGCAAATGCAGCCGGACCCCTTTCTCGCTGTACGGCAACATCAGGTAAAGCTGTTTGAGCAGCCCGGTGCGGTCTCGACTGCCCGCTGTGAACAGCTGCGGCAGCGTCATGAACAACTCAAAGCCAAGCTGAGAGGCGTGGATCGGCAGATGATCGCGCTCCCAGTGGCGCATCGCTACGCTACGCCGCACCAGCGCCATCAGGTCCACCAAGCTGGCAACGGCAGGATCCGAGGGAAATTCTTCAGGTCCGGCCCATAATTCTTCGTTCACTGCAGCCATGTTGACGCTCGCGATCGGGGTTGGCAAGCAGAGATAGCGGAAAAAATTACCGGTTCGCGCCACTTGCGTTTTTTGATCGTTTGATACGATTTATGACACTTATCTTTGCTGCGAGGCGAACACAAGGTGGTCAAAGGCCTCGGGCTTCTCGCCTTACACATGACCATGTCGCGCAAGCGCGCCCACCCTCGGCGTGCCGTTCTCCAGCGCACGCGCGATGGCCCGTAGCAGAGCTAGCCTAACGATCGGCTTGGTCAGGTAGTCGCTCATGCCGGCAGCCAGGCATCGCGCCCGCTCGCCTGGTGCCTGGTTGGCCGTCACCGCGATGATCGGCGGGGCCGCGAGGACCGCTCGCGCGCCGTCCGACACCCCGGATGTCGAGTCGAGGATCGCGCGGGTGGCCTGGTAGCCGTCCATCACCGGCATCGACAAGTCCATCAACACCAGGTCGAAATCCTCGGACTCGACACGGTGCACAGCCTGCAGCCCGTCGCAGGCCAACTCGACGACCATGCCTTCGGCACGCAACAGGGATTGCAGCAAATGTCGATTGACCGCGATGTCGTCGACCACCAGCACTTTGCGGCCACGCAAGACTGCCATCGCTTTGCTGCTCATCGCGCGGCGGCCCATCGCCGAGCATCGCCTTGCTGCATCGCTTCGGCCGAAAAAGTGATTGAACTGATGAGTTTTTCCGCCTTCATATTTTCACTGATCTAAACTGTTTTATGCACGACACCTCAGAGACGCCGGCCGCCCCAGAAAGTCAGGGCAGTGATCGACCGCGCCGCGCCAACCAGGCAATACCCTGGCGTCCAAGCCGACTCGGCATCGCGCTGATGGCCGTCGCTGCGCTCTGGATCGGCATTGCCAAGGCCCAAGCGCCTGCTACGCCTGAGCTGCCCGAGGTGCTTCGCGCAGGCCGAATGTCTTTGGATAGCGGCGATTGGCAGCAGGCCCAGACCCTGGGACAGAACGCGTTGGCACTGGCCGAGCGCGAGCATGGCGCCAGCGGGTCGTCGACCGCGCAGGCGCTGATGTTGCTGGCCCAAGCCCAAGCCCAGCTCGGCCAGCACGATTTGGCGCTGGCGTCGCTGCAGCGCGCGCTGGCGATCCGCGAGCGCTTGGCCGATCCGGACCCTGCGGACTTGGCGGACAGCCTGCGACAGCTCGGGCTCAGCCACGCCGCGCTGGCTCGCTACGGGCTGGGCTTGCAATATCTGCAACGGGCGCTGGACATCGACAAAAAAATCCCGGGCACCGATCGTCCGGCAACAGCGGTCCTGCTGGGCCAGCTCAGCGCGGTCCGGGTCAAACTGGGCCAATATGACCAGGCGCTGGCGCTGAGTCGGCTGGCGCTGGCTTCGGCTGAGAAGTCGTTCGGCACCAAACATACAGCGACAGCGACGGCGCTGGAGGGTCTGGTGTCGGCCCAGCTCGAGTTGGCGCAATACCGCCCCGCATTGGAGAGTTCTCAGCGCGCCGTGGCGATCCGTGAAACAAGCCAAGGGCCGGCGCATGCCGATCTGGCCCTCAGCCTGAACCAGCTGGGCGTGGTCCACAACCTGATGGGCCAGTATGCGCAGGCACTGGCGCTGCAACTTCGGGCGCTACCGATGGCCGAGCAAGGCATCGGACTCGACCATCCCGACACCGCCACCGTGTTGTCGGATCTGGGGCAGACCCACAAGGCGATGGGCCAGCTTGACAAGGCCTTGCCGCTGCAACAGCGCGCACTGGCCATCCGCAGCAAAGCCCAGGGCCCGGATCATCCCAGCACCGCCAGCACGATGGTCGACGTCGCGATGACCTACACCCGGATCGGGCAGTACGAAACCGCGCTGCCGCTGCAACTGCAGGCGCTGGCGATCGACGAGAAGGTGCTGGGCCCAGAGCATCCCGTCACCTCCCAGGCGCTGAACAATCTGGGCTTCATCTACACCCGACTGGGCCAGCACGATCTGGCCGTTCAGGTCCGGCATAGAGCGCTGGTGATCAACGAAAAGGTCTACGGTCCAGATCACCCCGAAACAGCCTACAGCCTGGCCAACCTGGCCTTCAACTACGAAGGGCTGGGCCAGCACGACAAGACGCTGGCGCTGCGCCAGCGGGCCCTCGAGATCCGGGAGAAAGCGCTGGGCCCCGAGCACTCGTTGACGGCGAGCGTCCTGAACAACCTGGCCCAAAGCCATTTCAACTTGGCGCAGTTCGATCAGGCCTTGCCCTACCTGATCAGGGCCCTGGCCATCCGAGAAAAGGCGCTGGGTCCAGAACACCCCGACACCTATGCGATCGTGAACAATCTGGGCTCGACCTACCGCCTGCTGGGTCGGTATGAGGAAGCCCGGCCCTTGCAGCAGCGGGCTTTCATGGCCTACCTGAGGGCTTTCGGCCCCGATCACCCGACCACCGCAAAGATTCTGAGCGGCCTCGCCTACCTGCACCAGGGCCTGGGCGACCAGCCGCTGGCGATCGCGATGCTCAAGCAGACGGTCAATGCTTACCAGTCGATTCGTGAGCAGGCGGCCCGCATGGGCAGTGCCGAGTTGCAGAGCTATACCGCTTCGGTCTCTTATGCCTACCAGGACCTGGCCGCAGCACTGACCGAGCAAGGCCGTTTGCCCGAGGCGCAGATGGTGCTCGACATGCTCAAGGAGGACGAGCAGTTCGACTTCATCCGGCGCAGCCCGAGCTCCGACCCGGGGCGCACCCGCATCGGCTACACCCCGAATGAGCAGGGCTGGACCGCGCGCTACCGCCAGATCGCCGGCCAACTGGCCGCGCTGGGCGTCGAGGAACTGACGCTGAAAAAGCAAGCCACCAAAGGCCTGAACGCCGAGCAAAAGCAGCGCCAGCAAGCCCTGGCCGCCGACTTGGCCGTGGCGAAATCGGCCTTCGCTGACTTTCTGAGCCATATGCGCGAGGACTTCGCCCGCGAGGGTCTGGCGCGCGAGGTCGAGCTGGCCGAGTCGAGCGTCAAGGCCTTGGACGGGCTGCGAAGCCTGCTGCGGGGCCTGGGCGACGGTGCGGTGCTGCTGCAGATCTACCTCACCGACAACCAGGTCAACCTGCTGCTGACCAGCCCGGGCGTGCAGCTCGCTCGCAGCAGCCCGGTCAGCGCCAAGGCGCTGAACCGCCAGATTGCCGAGTACAGACGATTGCTGCGCGACCCGAAATCCGACCCACTGCCCGCCGCGCAAGCGCTCTACCAGCTGCTGATCGCCCCGGTGGCACAAGACCTGGCACAGGCCGGCGCAAAGACGGTGATGCTGTCGCTGGACGGTGCGCTGCGCTACCTGCCTTTCGGCGCGCTGCACGACGGCCAGCGCTACCTGGCGCAGCGCTGGGCGCTGCCGCTCTACACCAGCGTGACGCGCGACCGACTGCGCGACGCCGTCGCGCCGCAGTGGCAGGCGGCCGGCCTGGGGTTGACACGCAAGCTCGGTGAGTTCGACCCGCTGCCCGGCGTGCAGGCCGAGATGGACGGCATCATCCGCAGTGCCCGCTCGGCATCAGCATCGGGCGCGCTGCCCGGCGAGGTGCACTTGGACGAGGCGTTCACCGCACAGCGCCTGAAAGACGTCAGCCAGCGACACTTTTCGGTGCTGCACATCGCCAGCCACTTCCGCTTCAGCCCCGGCACCGAGGCCAACTCATTCCTGTTGCTGGGCGATGGCCAGCAGCTCACGCTGGGTGATCTGCGCACGCAGAACTACCGCTTCGACCAGGTCGACCTGCTGACACTGTCGGCCTGCGACACCGGTCTGGGCGGTGGCCGCGACGAGCGTGGCCGCGAAATCGAAGGCTTCGGCGTGATCGCCCAGCAGCAAGGCGCCAAGGCAGTGCTCGCCACACTGTGGCCGGTGGCCGACCAGAGCACCGCACAGCTGATGGCCGACCTGTACCGCCGGCGCCAGGAACGGCAACTCAGCAAGGTCGAGGCGCTGCGCCAGGCACAGCTGGCGCTGCAGGCCCAGCCCCGCACCAGCCACCCGTTCTACTGGGCACCGTTCATCTTGATGGGCAACTGGAAATAGCCCGCGACTGGCCAGCCTAGGCGCCGCTCATTGCTTGCCCAGCGACGGCGCCAGCATCAGCAAGACTTGACCGTCGACCAGCGCGGGCGCTATGCGCTGTGTGCCGAGGTAGTCCAGTACCGCAGGGCTAGCCACCACCTGCAGCCTGATACGGCCCGCGCCCTGGCGATCGACCTGTGGCTGGGCGCCGGCGGCGCGAAGCCCGGCCAGCAGCTCGGCCAAGCGCGCCTCGGGATCAGCCACCAGCAACAGCGTCGATGGCCCACCGCCGCGCAAGGTAGCGTGGCCGTCGTCATCGCGCTTGAAGAACCCGTCGACCTGGGTCAGCCAGACCAGCCCGATCAGCAACGAGGCCGCCAGACCCCAGACCGGCCATTGCGGCCTGCCGGCGGGCGACCCCAGCAAACCCTCGCGGCGCAGCCGGAACTGCAACTGCTCGAACAGCGCGGCGTCGGCGCGCGGCGTGTTTTGCGCCTGCCGCGCACTGCGCGCCTGCAAGGCCTGGCGCAAAGCCAGGGCTTGCCGGTTGGCCGAGGCGTCGGCCAACGGATCGGGCTGCCCCGCCAGCGCAGCGAGCCAATGCGAGTCCGCCGGATCTTCAGAGATTTTGGTCACAGGTTTCTCAGCTTGCCAACAGCTCTGCGCAGTGGGCGATGAAGGGTTGGATTTTCTTGCGGCATTGGGACAGGTACTCCTTGGTCGCGGCGACGCTGCGCCCGATGCGATGGCCAATGGCTTCGATCGCCAGCCCGTCCATCTGCATGCTCAGCGCATGGGCGCGGTCGGGCATCGCCGCGCCGAAAACCTCAAGACCGGCGGCAACGCAAGCCTCGACGCCGAGGCGGACGTCGCAGACCGGGGCCGCAGTGCGCTGTTCCAGCGCCTGCCACTGCTCGGCGTCAACGGCCACCTCGCGCCCGGCCAGGCGAGAACGCTTGTCCAGATGGTCGAGCAAGCAATTGCGCGCGATCTGCCAAATCCAGGCCTTGGCCGAGCCGCTGCCGTTGAAGCTGTCTGCGCTGCGAACGATTTTCACAAAGCTGTCTTGCAGCACATCCTTGGCGTCGTCGGCCGACACGCCTTGGTGGACAAAGAAGTTCAGCATCGGCTGCGCCTGGCCCTGGTACAGCGCCTTGACCGCTGCATCCCTGGGTTTGCCACCCAGGCAGATGCGCTTGATGATGTCTTCTTCGTGCATGCTTACCGCTTTGAGCCGCAGCCAGATTATCGGCTCCGGACCCAGCGCCGAAGCGACAGCGGCTGGCGCAGACACCGGGTCAGCCCCGCGCTGCGCCAAGCCCGACCCGGTTGAGCACCAGACCGGCTGCGGCGGTGCGGGTCTCGACGCCCAGTTTTTGCAGGATGTGCTCCATGTGCTTGGTCACCGTGCGAGGGCTCGCGCCCAGGATGTCGCCAACGTCGCGGTTGGTCTTGCCGCGCGCCACCCAATGCAGCACCTCGGCCTCGCGCGCAGTCAGGCGCCAGGCCTGCATCATCGACTCGATCACTGCGGCGTCGTTGGCCTCGGTCGCAACGATCAGCCATTCGTCGTCCTCGGCGGATTCATCGCCGTTGGCCGCGCCGGCTTCAGGGCCTTCGCCCATCGTGTGCAACTCCAAGGTCAGCCGTCGCCCGCTGCGCGCGCTCAGCAACGCTTGTGGCGCAGCGCCTGTGCGGCGCGCCGCAGCCTCTCGCCGCACCCAGTCGATCAAGGGCACCGGCGCGAACAGGCCTTCGGCACCGAAATAATCGCGCAGCAGCGTTCGCGCCAATGCGGTCTGCCACAGCAGCCGACCGTCGCCAGGACGCACCACCAGCGTCGCATGGCCGAAAGCGTCGAGCGCGTTGCGCGCTTGGCGCTGCACGCGCGCGGTGCGGGTATGGGCGGCGATGCGCACCAGCACCTCGCGCGGCTGGATCGGCTTGGTGACATAGTCGACGCCGCCGGCAGCGAAAGCGGCCACCACATGCTCGGTCTCGGTCAATGCAGTCATGAAGACGATCGGGATCGCCGCTGTCTGCGGGCTGGCCTTGAGCTGGCGCGCGACCTCGAAACCGTCCATGCCCGGCATCATCGCGTCGAGCAGCACGATGTCGGGCCTGGCTTGGCTGGCGCGGGCGATCGCACTCGGCCCATCGGTGGCCACCAGCGCCGTGTAGCCGGCTTCGTCCAGCGCATCGTGCAGCAACGCAAGGTTGTCGGGCATGTCGTCGACGATCAGCACCACATCGCCCGCGCCCGGGGTCTGCGGGCCGGCGGTCAGTGGGCTCGGACGTTCACGGTGCATCGGTGGCTTCTTTCGGTGTTGCGACCGCTGCATCGGCCAGCGCCGCCGCGATCAGGTGGGCCAGCGTGTCGAGCTGGAAACCGCGCGCCAGCGCGCGCAGGTTCGCGACGAATGGCGCGCTGGCGGGATGGTCGGCGTCGATCGCATCGAGCTTTTTCTGGATGCCGCGCAGATAGCCCAGGCGCACCAGTTCGTCGAGCGCGCGCAAGGTCTCGGCCGGCGGGGGCAGCGAGGCCGGCGCGGAGGCCGGCGCTTCGTCGGGCTCGGCATGGACCCATTGCAGCGCCAGTCGCTGCTGCAGCCAAGCCAGCAGCTCGGCCATGCGAACCGGCTTGACCAGGAAATCCTGCGGCCGGATGCCCAGGTCGTTTTCCAGCGCCTTGTCAAAGGCATTGGCCGAGACGATGGCCGCCGGCAACGCGCCCAGGCCCTGCTCGCGCAAGCGGCGCAGCGTGGTCCAGCCGTCAATGCCGGGCATGGCCAGGTCCAGAAAGACCGCATCGACACGCTCGTGCGCCAGCAGCGCCAGCGCGGCCTCGCCAGATTCGGCCTGCAGCAGCTCGAAACCCAGCGGCACCAAGCGCTCGACCAGCAGCCGGCGGTCGTCCTCCTCGTTGTCGACCACCAGCAGCCGCTGGCGCGCGCCGAGGTAGCCGGTGCGGCGCAACAGCTCGGGCCGCGCACGCTGGCTGGCGCGGGCGCGCAGTTCGGGCAGGTAAAGCTTGACCGCAAAACAGCTGCCCGCGCCGGGCTGGCTGCGCACCGTGAGCTCGCCGCCCATCAGACCGGTGAGCATGCGCGAGATCGTCAACCCCAGGCCGGTGCCACTGCTGGCGTTGCCACCGGCCGCCGTGCCGCGGACAAAGGGCTCGAACACCTGGATCAGCTCGGCCTCGGACATGCCCGGACCGGTGTCCTCGATCTCGAAACGAGCCATCTCGCGCGAGTAATCGACCCGAAAGCTCACCTGGCCTTCGCGGGTGAACTTCACCGCGTTGCCCAGCAGGTTGATCAGGATCTGGCGCAGCCGCTTCTCGTCAGCCCGCACCAGCTCGGGCAGGTTGCCGGTTCGGCTGTGCACAAAGCGCAAGCCGCGCGCAGCGGCTTGCTGTTCGAACAGGCCGGCAAGCTCGTCCATCGCCTCGGCAAAGTGCATCGCTGCGGGTTCGAGCGCGAGCCTGCCGCTCTCGATGCGGGCAATGTCCATCGTGCCCTCGATCAGGCTGAGCAAGTGGTCGCCGCCGCGGCGTATCACCTGCACCGCAGCGCGCCGGTGCGCGGGAATCGCCGGGTCGTCCTCCAGCAGCTGGGCATAGCCCAGGATGCTGTTGAGCGGGGTGCGCAACTCGTGGCTGATCGCGGTGATGTAGCGGCTCTTGGCCTGGTTGGCGGCGTCAGCACTGGCGATGGCTTGCTGGAGCTGGACGTCGGTGCGCTGGTGCGATTCGACCTCGCGTCCCAGCGCCTGGGCTTGCTGGTTCAGCGCCTGGGTCTGTCGACGTGACTCCTGCTGCGCGAGTTGGCGGCTGCGCTGGGCCAGCACGGCCCACCAGGCCACCATGCCGGCGATCAACAGCAGCACCGCAAAGGCCTGGCCAAAGCCTGCGCGCAGCAGCGGCGCCACCGCCGCAGCGCTGATCGCATCCAGGCTGGCCAGCGAACGCAGGCCCACCGCGTAGAGCGCACCGAACAGCAGCGCCAGCCCCGGCACGACCGCGACCATCAACAGCAGGTAAGCACCCAACCCTTGCTCGAGCTGCGGTGCCATCCGCCTGGGCAGCAGGCGCTGCAGCAGCCCTAGCCACTGCGCCGAGAGCCTGGCCTGGGGTTTGCACAAGTCGTCGCAGCGTGCGTCCAGCGTGCAGCACAGCGAGCAGATCAGCCCGCCGTAAGCCGGGCAGGCCGCCATGTCCTCAGGCTCGTAGCCGTGCTCGCAGATCACGCAACGGCGCAAGCTGCCCAGGTAGGCGCCGCTATCGCTGCTCAGCGCGGCCGCCTCGACCTTGCGCGCAGCAGCGGTGCGCCGCGCCAGGTAATAGCGCCCGCCAGTGGCCCAGGCGATCAGCGGCGAGACCGCCAGCGCAGAGACCAGCGCGATCATCGCCGACCAGGCCTGGGCCAGCGCACCGAATGCACCCAGGTGCGCCGCGACGCTGAGCACCGAGGCCACGCCCATTGCACCGACACCCACCGGGTTGATGTCGTGCAGATAGGCGCGGCGGAACTCGATGCCCTTGGGGCTCAATCCCAGCGGCTTGTTGATCACCAGGTCGGCCACCACCGCCATGATCCAAGCGATCGCGATGTTGCCGTACAGACCCAGCACATGCGACAGCGCCTGGAACACATCGAGCTCCATCAACACCAGTGCAATCGCGGTGTTGAACACCACCCAGACCACTCGACCAGGGTGGTGGTGGGTCAGGCGCGAAAAGAAGTTGCTCCACGCCAGCGACCCGGCATAGGCGTTGGTGACGTTGATCTTGAGCTGGGAGACGAAGACAAACAACGAGGTCGCAGCCACCGCCCAGCCGTATTGCCCAAACACATACTCCCAAGCCACCAGGTACATCTGGTTCGGGTCGACCGCACGCTCAGGCGGCACGCTGTGGGCCAAGGCCAGGTAGGCCAACAGCACGCCGGCCAACATCTTGGCGACGCCCATCAGCACCCAGCCCGGCCCGCCCATCAGCACGGCAAGCCACCAGCGCAAGCCCTGGCCAGGCTTTTTCTCGGGCATGAAACGCAGGTAATCGGCCTGCTCGCCGATTTGGGTGATCAGCGCGATGCCAACGGTCAGCGCAGCGCCAAAGCCCATCCAGCCGAAACCACCGGGCTGGCCCGAAACACCGCCGTAAGCAGCGAGACCGACCAGTTCGTCGGGGCTCTTGACCAGCACATAGGCCAGCGGCAGCACCAGCAGCGCCAACCACAGCGGCTGGGTCCAGACCTGCAGACGGCTGATCGCCGTCACACCGTGGCTGACCAAGGGAATCACGATCAGCGCGCACAGCCCATAGCCCCAGGCCGGCGGGATGTCGAAGGCCAACTCCAGCGCGTAGGCCATCACTGCGGCCTCGAGCGCAAAGAAGATGAAGGTGAAGCTGGCGTAGATCAGCGAGGTGATGGTCGAGCCAAGGTAGCCGAAACCGGCACCTCGCGTGAGCAAGTCCATGTCGAGGCCGTGGCGCGCGGCGTAGACGCTGATCGGCAGCCCGGCCAGGAAGATGATCAGCCCGGTGGCCAGGATCGCCAGCGTGGCGTTGACGAAACCGTGTTGCACCAGCAGCGTCGCACCGACCGCCTCCAGGATCAGGAACGACGCCGCACCGAAAGCGGTGTTGGCCACCCGCCATTCGCTCCACTTGCGGAAGTTGCGCGGCGTGAATCGCAGCGCGTAGTCCTCCATCGTCTCGCTGGCGACCCAGCTGTTGTAGTCACGGCGAAAGGTGACCACTTGCTGAGGCGGGGCGGGAGCGATGGACATGGTCTCCCATGCATCAAGAACCGCGCCCACTTCGAACCGGCCAAACAGACCGAAACCGCACCATCAAAGCGCGTCAAACACAGGCTGCAGGCAAATTCTTGACAAATGCTTGTTTTTGACGCATCGCCGCACTGAACCAGTGCGCCGCTCGGCGCACAAAGCGCCGAGCCCATGCCCGTCGGTGGCGACCCGGCGGCGCAGATCGAAGGCGCCGCACTTGCCGACAGGGCAGCGGGCTGAATCGTCGAGACCGTCAGCGGCCCAGGGCCTTGAGCCGGCCCGGCTCGACGATCTCGATCCAGTAGCCGTCCGGGTCCTTGAGGAAAGCCACGTCCTTCATCTTGCCCTGGTCGGGCCGCTTGACAAAGACCACCTGGTGCTCGTCGAACCAGGCCACCGCCGCATCGAGCTCAGGCACCGAGAAACAAATGTGGCCGAAACCCTGGGGTTGGGCGTTGCCATCGTGGTACTTGAAATCCGGGTCTGACTCGGTGCCCCAATTGTGGGTGAGTTCAAGCACCCCGCGCTGGGCAAAGGTCCAGGCGGTGCGCTCGCCTGCCTCTTCGGGCACGGCCTGGTCGGCCGGCAGATGGGCCAGGAAGTAAAGCGAAAACCCCATCTCGGGAAAGTCAAGCTTGCGCAACAGCCGCAAGCCCATCACCCGGGTGTAGAAATCCAAGGCCCGGGTCGGATCCTTGACCCGCAGCATCGAGTGGTTGAAAACAAAGCCCCGGGTCGGCGCGGCAGGTTCGGCGCAGACGCCGGGTTGTTGCTCGGAGGAAAAGCTCATCGGTCCATCCTTCAAGAGGCTATCAAAGAATCACCACAACCTGGACTGGCTGAGGCGAGAGGAAACGCCGACCCTTCGCGGGCCCGCCATGGTCAGCGCTGCGGGCGCCGGTCATCGACAGCCGGGCAAGCCTGCTTGGGCCGCAGCCGGAGCTGAGGCCTCAAGCTTCGGCAATTTTGCGCCCTTCGCCGCTGCTGCCTGAGCCGTTTCGGCGTCTGCCGATCAGGCCAGCGCAGAGCGCGAACTGCGGCGCATCGTCCTGACCCCGCGATCTCCGGACCGAATCGACAGCGTTGGCACAACCCTTGCAATAATCCGCTTGAGTCACTGGCGGCACATCAGCCGTCGACAGCCTAGACACCAGCTCCCCATGGAACTCACACCCCGCGAAAAAGACAAGCTGCTGATCTTCACTGCCGCTTTGCTGGCCGAGCGGCGCCGCGCCCGCGGCCTCAAGCTCAACTACCCCGAGGCGGTGGCGCTGATCAGCGCCGCGATCATGGAGGGCGCGCGTGACGGCAAGACCGTCGCAGCGCTGATGAGCGAAGGCAAGACCGTGCTCGCCCGCGAGGACGTGATGGACGGCATCGCCGAGTTGATCCCGGAGATCCAGGTCGAGGCGACTTTTCCGGACGGCACCAAGCTGGTGACCGTGCACCAACCCATCGCCTGAACCACCCGGAGCGCACCATGACAAAGCATCTCACCGCCTTTTGCCTGCTGGCCTGGACCGGGCTGACGCAAGCCCACGAAGGCCATGGCCTGCCCGGGCTGTCGCACTGGCATGCAGACGACGCGCTGGTCTGGCTGGCGGTAGCGGCCGTGGCTGGCGCCGGCCTGTGGCTGGCGCGCCGAAAGTGAGTCGGACATGACTCCCGGCGAACTGCTCACCGACCCAGGCGATCACACCCTCAACCCGGGCCGCCGCAGCATCACCTTGGTGGTGCAAAACGCCGGTGATCGGCCGATCCAGGTCGGCTCGCACTACCACTTCGCCGAGACCAACGCAGCGCTGCAGTTCGACCGAGCGGTCGCACATGGGATGCGGCTGAACATCGCATCGGGCATGGCCGTGCGTTTTGAGCCCGGCCAGCAGCGAACGGTCGAACTGGTGGACTACGGCGGCGCGCGAGAAGTCTGGGGTTTTCGCGGCTTAATCCAAGGAAAACTTTAATGGCCGCGGCAGGTCGCGGCCTAGTCCAAGGAAAGCTGTAATGGCGGCGGCGGGTCGCGGCCTAGTCCAAGGAAAACTGTAATGGCCGCGGCAGGTCGCGGCTTTATACAAGGAAAGCTGTAATGGCCGCAGCGGGTCGCGGCCTGGTGCAAGAAAAACTGTAATTTCCGCCGCAGGTCGCGGCCTGTTGCAAGGAAAACTCTGACATGGCAACGATTGGCCGGCGTGCTTACGCCGAAACCTATGGCCCGACCGTGGGCGACCGGCTCAGGCTGGCCGACACCGCGTTGATCATCGAGGTCGAGGACGACTTCACGCTGCGCGCCGGCGGCTACGGCGAAGAGGTCAAGTTCGGCGGCGGCAAGACGATCCGCGACGGCATGGGTCAGAGCCAGGTACCCAACGGCCCAGGCGTGCACGAGGCCG
>Ga0214919_10008059_pt1 | contig 14040 bp, 12 predicted proteins | sample LL1503_MetaG_FD_177994 | JGI IMG/M metagenome (GOLD analysis project Ga0214919, IMG submission 177994) | Freshwater microbial communities from Lake Lanier, Atlanta, Georgia, United States - LL-1503 | ecosystem: Environmental > Aquatic > Freshwater > Lake | place: USA: Georgia | collected...
GTAGGATAGAAGAGTTCGGAACTGTCCAAAGAGCCAAAGGAGGGGGAGGGTCAACCCTAAGCTAATTATCAAGCCCAACCGAAACCGATCCATGTAGGGGGCGGGATAGAAGTCGAACCTCAGCTGAAACGCCGCATAAAGAGAAGCCGACAACACTGCTCCATAAAGCAGTTGAAGCAGTAGGATTCGGGTTAATTTATTCCACACAAACACAGTCCTTTTATTATCGTCATTCTTGATTTATTAAGCAATCAAAAGGTAAAAGATTGCGTTTCGCCCTCTATCACCATAAGTCGTTGTTCTATAGTCTTTAACATTTTTTATAGTCATTGCCTTCACCATTCACCAATCCGCGCGTGAGCGCGTCCCGCAACTGCGGGGCCCACCCCCTAATGCGCCACCCCTTCCTTCCGTATCACTTTAAAAACTGTCATCCCTACTATTTTGAGATCTAGCCAGAGGCTTTGATTCCTCAAATACCACTCATCAAGTTTCACTTTTTCTGGAATCGGTAGCTCATCCCGTCCGTTGACCTGCGCCCAACCCGTAATTCCTGGAGTCAGTGCATCAACCCCTCCAGCGGTGCGTAAGGAAATCAAGTCATCCTGATTGAAGAGGGCGGGTCGAGGCCCTACTAGCGACATTTCGCCGCGCATTACATTGATCAGCTGCGGTAGCTCATCGAGGCTAGTACGACGAAGAAGTTTTCCAATCGGTGTGAGAAATTGATCGGGTTCCTTCAAGAGATGGGTTGCCACCTGCGGGGTATCTATCCGCATCGTGCGAAATTTATACATCGTAAACAGTTTGTTGCCTTTGCTAACTCGCTGAGTACGGAATAGGACCGGTCCAACAGAAGTCAGCCTGACCGCCAGCACCACCAAAAGAAAAAGCGGTGCAAGGATTATTATCAACCCTAGCGCTGCTAGCAGATCAAAGATTCGTTTCATAAAGTTTAAAGGTTTACCACCCACTGACTTACTATCGTACATCCATCAATGCGTAGTCCTGCGCGATCTTCCTCCAATCCCTAATCCGCGCGTAAGCGCGCGTGAGCGCGTCCCGCAACCGCGGGAACCAACTCCCCACTCCCCACTCCCCACCCACCACTCCTTCGCGCCCTTTGCGACCTTTGCGACCTTTGCGTGAGAAAAACTTCCCCAGCCACCAATCTCTAATCCGCGCGTGAGCGCGTCCCGCAACTGCGGGGCCCAATTACCACTCACCAATCTCTAATCACTAATCCGCGCGTTGGCGCGTCCCGCAACCGCGGGGACCAACTCCCTAATCCCCATTAACCAATCTCTAATCCCCATTGACCAATTTCTCACCTCCCCAAAACCCAATAATACGCGAGTCCGATCATCTCCCTTATCGCTGTCTCACTCCGCGCCAATGCTTGAGCAGATGGCAGAAAGCTGAAAATTGTAATCCCGCTGTTCTCCGAAGTCTGTAAATCAACTGGAAACGGCGTAACCTCAAATCCGTTTTTCCGAAACAACATTCCAGCCCTTCTCATATGAAATGCACTTGTCACAAGAATAATCCTCGGATTACTTCCCGTCACCCACCAGTTTCTGCCAACTTGCCTCACAGCAGTCGCCTCTTCTTGCGTATTCTGCGCTCTCCCCGTTACCAGAATCTTATCTTTTGGAACTCCCAGCCTAACGGCTCTTTGCGCCAGAATTTCCCCTTCGGGCCTCGCATTCGGTATCCACGGCACCCATCCACCCGTAAAGATTAGCAAAGGCGCTTTCCCCGCTTGTATAAGATCAACTCCGCCTTCGAATCTGTCCACCGCACCCGACCACTCGCCGAGGGGGGCGTTCTTTCGCTCCTCAATCATTCCGCTTAAGACAACAATTGCATCGGCGGTTTTCACATCCTGGATGACACTCCTATCTACCACCCCCTCTACCCACCCCATCAGTTTCCCACTCACGACTCCCGTGCTCAGCAAAAGAAGAAGCCCCAGCCCAGCCCAACATAGTACTCTCTTTCTTAAAATCAGTCCCGCTCCAACCAGAACCATCGTAAGTCCGATTGGCAAAAAGATTACTGGAAGAATTTTGTTTAAGTATATCATGCTACTTCCAAGACATACCTTTAGCTTTTGTCTAATCGCTCCCCCTAAAACCTAAGGCCATTAACTAAATTCATCTATTCACGCCAACTGCCTTCGCCAGAGTCTAAAACTCGCAACACTTGTGTTTAGGCTGTTGGTTTTTTTAGCATTATTTAAACCAGACAGTTCGATTCACATAATCGGTATAGCTCAGAACAATCCTCAGAACCTGTTGGGCAACACCCGGTGACTCATAGTCTTGAACAGGGCGCTGTGAACATTTACTCGGAAGATGCTGAGCCATGACAATCTTGACAGCGTCCAAAACAAGCTCCTGCCTAAGCCCGCTCATAATGAGCGTCCCGACATCCATGCCCTCTGGCCGTTCATGAGTGTTGCGAATGGTGATAGCCGGTAGATTCAGCAAAGCGCTTTCCTCTGTGATTGTCCCACTGTCGGAGATAACGCATTTCGCCCCCATTTGTAATTTCACATAATCACAAAATCCGAATGGCTTGAGAAAACGGATCTGTGAACTGGATTTTCCTAATTTCAGTCCGTCGATCCTCTTCTGCGTCCTTGGGTGGGTAGAGATGATGACTGGTAATCGGTAGACATCCGCCAGCCTGTTCAGGCTCTCGAGAAGATCCCCCAAGTTGGCGGTAGAATCAACGTTTTCCTCACGATGCATACTAACGAGGAAGTATTTTCCAGCGGAAAGACGAAGTTTTTCCAGAACCTTTGATTTCTTGATTTTCGGCATGTAGTGATCCAAAACCTCCCTCATATGCGAACCCGTTTTGATGATGGTCTCTGGACGGATTCCTTCCGCAATTAAATACCGACGGGCATGCTCTGTCAGGACCAGATTGATGTCGCTTAAATGATCCAGCACTTTGCGGTTCAGTTCTTCAGGTACGCGTTGATCAAAACAACGATTACCTGCCTCCATATGAAAAACCGGAATCTTTCTACGTTTTGCGGCAATTACAGCCAGGCCGGAATTCGTGTCTCCGTAGAGCAATATAGCATCAGGTTTTTCTTTGCCCATAATCTCATCGGATTTTTCGATTATTCGGGCGATTGTCTGAGCAACATTCTTTCCCACTACCTCAAGAAAATGATCGGGCTTGCGCAAGCCCAGGTCCTCAAAAAAGATCTGGTTTAGCTCGTAATCGTAATTCTGCCCAGTGTGCACCAAGATATGGTGCGTATGCAGGTCAAATTCAGGAATAACGCGGCTCATCTTGATCAACTCAGGCCGTGTCCCCACAATCGTCATGACCTTAAGCACGCAGAGCCTCCTGAATGAAATCGAGTTTTGCTAGCAACCCTTTTACTTGCCCGACGTTCAGCCTTTTGGTGTTATGGGATGTGTAATCCTCTTGGGCAGATATTCTTGTTTCGCCCTCGCTGAAAAATGCGGCGTAATTTAGATCCCGGTTGTCCGCAGGAATGCGATAGTAACCTTCTCGATCTTCTACTTTGGCCATCTCCTCCCGAGAGACCAAACTTTCATATAATTTTTCCCCGTGTCTGGTTCCAATCACCGATACCGGATTTTTTTTGTGGAACAGCTCCTTGAGCGCTTGGACTAAAACCTGAATCGTTGATGCAGGGGCTTTTTGCACGAAAATGTCCCCAGCTTGGCTGTGGGTAAAGGCATAGGCGACCAGCTCGACAGACTCCTCCAGCGACATAAGAAATCGGGTCATTTTTGGGTCGGTGATGGTCAGAGGCTTGCCTGCCTGCATTTGGGAAACAAGGAGGGGAATCACCGAGCCGCGTGAGCCCATCACGTTACCATAACGAGTGGCGCAGAAAATTGTTTCTCCTCTTTTCTGATTTCGGGCTTTGGCCACCATAAATTTCTCCATCATAGCCTTCGAGATTCCCATTGCATTGATGGGATAAACCGCCTTGTCGGTGCTCAACATCACCACCCGAGATACCCCCCGGGCTATCGCCGCCTCCATCACGTTTTCAGACCCGAGCACATTGGTCCTCACGGCTTCCATGGGATGGAACTCGCAGGAAGGTACCTGCTTTAAGGCCGCTGCATGAAATACATAGTCCACCCCCTTCATAGCTTGATGGATGCTGTTGTAATCGCGGACATCCCCGATGTGGAACTTCAGTTTTTTGTTATGTAATTGAAGGCGCATCTCCTCTTGCTTCTTTTCATCACGGCTGAATATACGGATTTCCTTTAACCCGCTGTCGAGAAACCGACGGAGGATGGCATGCCCAAAGGAACCTGTCCCCCCAGTGATCATCAACGTTTTTCCGCCGAATATTTTCATACTGCTGATGTTAGCTCGCGTTCATTCGGGGTCGAGGCAGATCCGCTCCCTGCAATAATGGCGGGCTTTACTCCTGCTTTATAGCATTGAGATAAATTTGATAAAATTTGGATGAGGCGGTTGACCAAAAGATCGTGATCAAAGTGCTCCTTGAAGTAAGCGCGCCCCCGTTCTCCCATGGCCCTACGCTCCCCTTCTGACATCGCCTTCAACTCGTAAACTGCCGAAGCCAAAGCCTTGGCGTCCTGGGCTGGGACGGCTAGGCCTGCCCCTGCTTCGATCACGATGCGGGCTCCTTCGCCATTCAAACACGCTATGACTGGTACTCCTGTGGCCAAATAAGCCTGCACTTTATTGGGAATAGTGAGGGCAAAGATTTCGTCATCCGTCAGCGTGACCAGCAAAGCCGATGCTTTTCTCATCAATCCAGGCATGGTTTTGGATGGGAACCGCCCTTCCAAATGGAGGTTTTTCATCCCACGGATACTGGCCTGTTTCTTCATCCACTCCCACCGACTACCATTTCCCAGAACAACAAATTGAATGCCGGCTTCATCTCGTAGTAAATCAGCGGCCTCAATAATAACCTCAACTGCCTGCGCTGTTCCAGTATTGCCAGCGAATAAAACGGAAAACCCATTTTCTAAACTAGGAATGGGAGGAAGGTCCATGGATTGAGGCGTAAAAAAGTTGGCATCAGCCGAGTTTGGGTAATATTCGATTGGAATATTGCGGGAAAGCTTCGCAACTGGTGCCCCAAACCCTTTTGATTGAATCATGAGGAGGTCGGTTCTTTGGTAGATTAATCGAACAACTTGCTTCATGACTAAGAGAACAAATCCAGAGGTTACATAACCGGTCGCTTTCAAACTTTCCGGCCAAAGGTCTTGTACCCAGAGAGCGACGGGACAGCGCTTTATCCAACCAATTAAAGAGGCGGCTAGAGATGGAAAAGGCGGGGAATAACCGCAAGTAAATATCACATCATACTTCCGTCCACGCAGAATCCATGGCCCGAGCAGTATGCCGGAAATTAAAAACGACAAATAATTGATTGCAAGCATGATACCACTTCCCGTTCCACGCGGGATAAGTGGCACACGGTGGATCATAATTCCCTGCCATTGCTCCCGCCCGCAAAACCCTGCCTGGCGTCCGTTGTAGACCCTGCCTTCCGGATAGTTCGGATTGCCCGTCAGCACTTCCACTATGTGACCCTTTTTATGCAGGGATTGCGCCAAGGTGTTGACCGCAAATTCCTCAGGCCAGAAGTATTGGCTAACGATGAGGATATTCATGGAACTTCTTTCGGTCTCAGCAAACCAACCAACCGACCTCAACGCAGAGGTTACGATTATAGAGGTGCTGACGCAGAGTGGTAGAAACTTGTGTGTCGCATAAAGTCCTCATGCATCTCATGTACAAGTGTGGGCCAATCAGGCGGTTGGTATCCAGTAGCCTCAAAAACCTTAGTGGCATCAAGTGATCGATCGAGAACCACAGAGTCATCTGCTTGGATAGTAATATCTTTCTGATAAACTCGCGCAATCAGCGAAAGTAGGTCGAACTTGGAAATTCGGCTACTCGCAACATGGAAGAGTCCGTTCAGGTTAGGATTTGGAATAACAATATCCCTGATCATCCGCGCGAACGTCACGGTGGGAACTCCAGAGAAAAAGGCTTTGCGGAAGCCCTTACAGGCAGACTGCTGCTGAAGAAACCACGCAAGAAATCCTTTGGCTGATTCTAGTTCATGCCCGATGTAGGAAGTGCGTATCGTAATAGAATTGCGATAGGCAACTTCTCCCGTCGCTTTCGATTGACCATAGACATCGGTCGCATCGGTTTTATCGCTTTCTCGATACATTCCTTGCAACCCAGAAAATACACAGTCGGTGCTGACATGAATAAGACGTGCAGCAACATTGGCGCAGAGAGCAGCAAGTCGGTGGGGCAGCACTGCGTTCATTGTATATGCAGATACAGGGTCGTTTCCTGACGGGAGATGTTTTGTAAGTCCGACACAATTTACTACGACCGATGGAATCGTGCTAATGAAAAGGGCATCAAGCTGATCCGGACAAGTTACATCGATCGGGTGAATAAGTTTTTCAGCTAACGACAATGAAAACCGTCCTTTCAAAGAGGCTTGGCGAAGTGTGCCGACTACATTCCATGAAGGATTCTCTGACAAAACACGGAAAACGGTGTTTCCGAGGAGACCGCTTGCGCCAAGGACGAGAATTGTTGGTTGCACTGCTTGTTTACACAGCCTGTGAGGCAAAAACTGTACGTTTATTGATGGCAATCGGGTTCAGAATCATTTGGTAGAGCTTAGTGTAGTGCATAACAATGGAATCCCACGCATAATGACTTGAGACAAATGCTTCAAAGTCTAGGCCAACCTTATCTAGAAGATCAGGTTCCGTAAGCAATCTAACAATTCCCTTTGCTATACCTGACGAAGTAGCGGGCACCTCGAGGCCTACATCTACTTGACCAATTTCGCTAAACCCACACTGATCTGTTACCATGGCCGGCGTGCCACATATCCCAGCCTCGATAGCGACGATCGACATGGCTTCGTGACGCGATGGAACAACTAATAGTTTTGCATGCCGATAAGCAGCTGACTTATCGTCTCCTCTCAAGTGTCCGAGAAAGTGAACATGATGTGAGATGCCAGCCTTTTCAGCCATTCGCCTCAATTCTGCCAGCATGCCTTCATCAGGACCTGCAAAAACAAGATCACAACTCAAAAGATCCCTTTTAGCCTGAATGAATGCCTGAAGTAATAAATCTGGCCCCTTGATATGATTAAGTCGTCCCATAAATAGAATGGTCGGAACGTCAGGCAAATTATGACGTTTCAGGAACATATATTTATTTGCCTCATAAAAGTTCGCCTTTGAAACGCCATTAGGAATGACGGTGACTTTAGCTGCAGGGATTCCGTAACTCTCAAAGCTGGAAACTTCCCTGAGTGTGACTGCGATCCATGCCGACGAATTGCGGATAATTGCGTTACCTGCTATAAAATTATAGATTCTCTTAAGCCAGCCTGAGCGCCCGAACAGCGGCAAGCTGCCCGCTGGACAAACCACGTAGGGCTTCCGCGCACGACGAGCAGCAATATAAACAAGAAAGTTCAGCATGCTCCAATGAGACATGAGATGTATAATATCAGCCTCATTCACGATATTCCGAATCAGTTTCCAGCAACTCGCACTAACAGTTGGCACATAAAACCGTTTCCACAAACATGGAATACTAAGCACAACAGCTGGAGCGCAATCTTGAATCCGATCGAGATCTAAATCTATATCAAGTGTTAAGATTGTGCACTTATTACCATTATGATTGGATAAGAAACGGCTCATTTGAACGGTTCTCTCCGCACCTCCGCCTCCTATTTTAAAGCCTAAACTGGAATTAACATTGAGAATGTGCATAAAAGAATTAATGGTGGAGTTAAGTTCGCAATGAAGTTAGACACCCTTCCGCATATTTGTCTAAAGCCGCCTCAAAGGATACTTCAGGCACAAACCCAAGTTTCACAAGTTTTTCGGATGAGTAGTTTCGCTTGGGATTTATATTGTTCCTGCCCATGATGCGGAGAAGAATCTCGAGAAGTTGCGGCGGCACAGTTACTTTTAGATTGGTATATGCTTTGATATTGAGTTTCTCCATAACAACTCTTTCAACATATTCAAAGGTATTTGCCGAACTATTGTCATCGGATAAAATAAAAACATTGTTATTAATGAGAGTCTTGTGTCCTGCCAAAAAAATAACTGCATTGACAACGTTAGTGATTGAAACAAGATTCATTCTCCTCGCGCCAAAGAGGCAAGATTTTAGGTAGTTTTTAACACGACTTCCCACTATCATATCTCTGCTGAGCTTCTTTAAGTTTTCTCCTTTTGGACCAAACACCGCAGTTGGACGCAGGATTGCCACAGCGAATCGCTTGTTACCACCTTCCGAGATAATTTTTTCTATTTTTAGTTTCGTTACACCATACGAAGTAATGGGATTGCATGGAGTGTTTTCAGTGACCGGGTTCTCTTCAGTCCGACCAAACACTTCAGCCGTACTGCAGTGAATTAATCGTTTTATCCCAATATCTTGGCAAGCGCTGATGAGATTTCTTGTCATTTGCAAATTGGCGTCTTCACCGCTTTTCATTGAATAGACAAGATTAATCACAGTACATTCAGGCTCTAGAAAATTAATTAGTGATTTTGCATCAAGCAAATCACCCAAATAATATTTTAAGTTGCTGTCTCGAAAAATATCATCGTTTTTGAAAAGCAGAGATCTTGAAAGTACTCTAATATTAGTATCTCGCGATTGAAGAAGTTTTAGTAAAAGGTTTCTTCCGAGAAATCCAGAAGCCCCGGTAATAGCCACAGTCATTATTGTTTGATTCTTCCTATACTTTGATCCACAACTTTCATTTGTTTTAACAACGTTTTCGAATCTTGTCTATTTATTTTACTTAACGGAGATTAACATTGCCAGGATTAAATAGCATTGAAAAAATGGCTTGGGTGTATTTGAAAAAACAAAAACTTATTAAATCGTCATTTCAGCTTTTTGCTGACAATGAAAGAATTTTTTGAGTCGAAAAAATTGTTTTTTGTTCAATTCATTTTATCATAATTTATTTTCATATTTAACGCCTAAATTCGTAACCTGCTAACTGAATGTTTTTGCAATTGAGCATCAATGAATACAGGGCCACGCAAAAGATGAAGTATTAAATAACTAGATTTCGAAATAATGCCAGTGTTGCTTTTCATAACACCTCGATATAAATTTATCAATAAAACAAATATCTGATGCAAATAAAAAGCATGCAGTTTTTTCGGGAAGTATTTCTTGTTAAATACATATCCATAAAAGAACTGTCGCTCTAATACAGTCGACCTCCAATGATTAGGACGTAGAGAATGCGGATGCAAATGTAAGGCTTTTGCTTTCTTTAAAACCATCAGATCCCACTTTTTCCCGATTGGATAACTATAATTAACATCCTCCGCGAAAGCCCAGGATTCGACTGGTGCCTTGTTTGGATTATTTTTTAGAATAGAGGATCTCCAACAGGTTGCACCACCTACCACCCATTCCGTTTTGATTGTTTTTTCCACAGCAGCAATTGATCCAATGCATCCAGAGGAAGATATTTTCCCGGCATTTGCAGGCATGATTCCCAACGAATTATATATTCCACCAAAGAGGCGCTTTTTGTGCTTCTTCTCATTGATAAGATTGAAACTTACAGCTCCAAGCTTGCCATTTTTACTTGAAGACAGATAATTTCTCATGTGTCTAACCGCGTCAGGTTGTAGTACGATATCGTCATCTAGAAAGCAGATCCATTTGTATCTGCCTAGTTTTTGAATGCCTAGTTCGCGTTGTTTAACTTGTCCGCTATTTTTTTGATACAAGAAAGTTACTTTTTTTAGAAACAGTTTTTGCAGAGTTAGAAATGTACTTTTGTTTCCAGAGCAAACAACAACAATCCTATCTTTTTTATTGGATTGTATTAAAAGTGAAGATAATAGCCTTCTCAGTTCGTTCGGACGATCTTTTGTCGGAATAATGAAACCTAGGTCCATTTTTTACTTTTATCTACTAACCGAAACACAGCTATAAAAAAGAAGCAGGAAACAAAGTAAATTAATCCTTCTTTAAAAACTATTTCTAAGCCATAACAGTGTAAAAGAATATTATAAGATATCAAGGCGATGAGTCCCAGTGCAGGACTAAGTGTGGTCTCAGTAAAGGCACTGATTAGATATGTGGTTAAGGCGAGAGGAATAAATGCAAAACTACCAGCAAAAATAGTCATGATTCCGATTAGGGTCAAAGGTTGTGTGTTGGTCCCAGTCATCTCGGACATCGAGCCACCTTTCTCGAGATTATCAAGGTACACTATTTGTTCAAATATATTTGAGGAGGGATTATATGCCTCAGGGAAGGGCGTGCCGGGAAGCAATTGATTTGCCGAGTTCTTCAAAGTGTAGAAAATTAATTGGGACCGCTGTGATGCTGTATTTTCCAAGAGAAAGCTGGTTGTAATTATACATATTCTGTCAAAGTCTGCAGATTGGCGAATCATCGCTTTTTTCGCCATTTCTGCGAAAGTTTCACGGTCCGGAAAACCGCCGAAATCCTCTTGTCCCAGCGTATTTGTTATTTTTGCGTTTACTGTAGAGTCGTAGTCAAACAACTCATTTCTATATACTTTTGAAAAGCTAAAAAGCCACAGAGCTAGACAGAAAGCAGAAACTACTGTTGTCCATCTAGGTATAAGAACATGGCGGGTTTTTATACGTGACATGAAAGCTATTGGAATTAGATAACATAAGTTAAATATTTTTATGATGCTGCCTTTTGAGCCGCAAAAAAGTACATCAAATAAACTAAACGCAGCTAACACCAGGAAAAAAAGAATCTGAACTTTTTGTTTTAAAGGATACATAAAGACCCACAAAGAAAATATTATCAGATAAACGGTATCGCTCACAAGTAGGGACAAGTAGCTAAATATACTCCCTTCATTGTCAAAAGGGTCAGCGAATGCATGCAATGTATTAATGCTTTTAAAATAACTAACAAAAAGCACACAGCATGCCATTATAAAAACGGGGGTTCTTTTGTTGCTTTCGATGATTCCATTGTAATAGAAGCCTCCTCTTCCGGCTTTCCCTATGACCAAAACTAAAGAGGAAGTGAAATTAAGTAAGGTAATCCATAGAATTGTTTGAAAAAGGTTTCTTACATATATTTCATTTTTAAAAGGAATCTGAAACCCTATTTCACATCCAAATTGGTATACATCAATGTTGTTTATTATATATGCACACGGCAAAATAATACTGAATGAAAAAAATGCAGAGTTGAGTAATGAACACGCCTTGCAATTGTAGTTTTTATTTAGATTAAAAAAGCAGTTGCTTGTGGCCATTATTGCCAGCGCGATAAATTCTTTCTTCATACCACCCAGACCCGCCATTGCGATGCTGAGAAGGTTGCAAAGATTACATACGCTAAATATTAGTTTTCGTGCTTTTTCCGAGTTTAAGTAATAAAAAATCATCTTAGAATATTCCTCCGAACTCCCGAATTATATTTATCTAAAATCTTTGGCATCCTTTGTCATGTGGTATTTATCTTGTCTCAAGGAACTAGTTCTAGTGTTATTAATTATTTTAGAATCATTTGCACCAGCTTTTTGCATTGAAGTTATGTCAATTTGGGTGAAGAACTTTTCAGCATATTTTCTTAACTCTATATCTTTTTTTGTGTCTTTATAATGCCATTTATACTTCTTAAGTATATTTCCGAATTGGCCAATAGTTCTTACCCTTTCTACGGAGTCCTTCATTTCGTACAATGGATCGATGCTCATCTCATTTTTCAGCTTTAAATAAATCGGCCTCAAGCCTGCGGCAACAGCTTGCACCGCAGCGGTTGTTCCCCGGTACAGAACAGTGTCGGACTGCGCAAAGTCCTTTTCAAGGGATTCATTCGAGATGCGGATCCCGATTGGTAATTTTTTGAGCTGGTAATTTTCATAACAAAGTTTTTTATAATCAACAATAGGATGCAACCGCCAGATAAATTTGATGTTTGGAAATGCTTTTGAGCAAGCGATTGAAAAGTTGAACAAGTAATGGCACTCTGTTTGGATTCCCTCTGGAAGCACAAGGCACACATAATCTCTCCCATTTTTTATTGGAATCGACTTTTGTTTCGCCTGCCTTTTGTTTTTCGGATTCTTTGCGCGGCTAGAGCCTAAAACGCTGATAGGAATTTTTTGTAATTTAGGGGATGCCTCAAGTTGCTTTTTTCCAACTAATCCTGCGGTCAAAATCTGATCAGGGTTGTATTCACTGCACAGGTTTCGTCGTAGCGCATGTTGAAGCCTGAAAACGGCCGCATGTTGATATCCAATACATCGTACACTCGGATTCGCCTTGCGGGCACTAGCGATAACCGTGCGCTCCCATGCATGCCCCTCGTGGGTAAGCACTACGGTTTTGGCGCGTGTCTGTGCGACTAATCGTCCGATCTGGCAACTCACCCGCAATGCTCCAAATGCTCCACCGGAAAGGGCCTCGTCGGCAGCCCGAAGGAGTACCAGTCGATCTAAGCCGTCGACCTCACAAGCTGCCTCAGCTCTTAGCCGATTTGATTCCTTTTTAAGTCGCTGATAAAGTTCTATCTCATTGCGAAAAGACAGCAAATGGGAAAAGATAATTCTAGATACACTGGTCTGTTTTATTTGATTAACTAAAAACGATTTATTTTGGCTTGTATGATTGATCAGCGCGATCGCAACCGAAAATCCCCGAGCAGCAAGTTTCTCCGGTACGTCACCAAAATAAAAGTCATAGGGTTGGGATATCTGTGAAGAGCTCAGCAGATGTGAAACAAAAATATAATCGACCAATTTCGGAACTTTTTTAGTAACAAAAAAGGCTCTTCCATTACTCGGAATGCATCGTGCTACATGGCGGGTGTGGATAGCAAAAGCTCGGACGCTGCCTAGCAAACACTGGATAATACTTGGTTTGCGGGGAGAACACTCGAATAGATTGGTGTATTTTTCAAGGAAAGTAGGGTGTTCTCGGATTACATGCAGCCATGGGATCGCAACCGTTTCGATCCGGGCACTGCTCTTCAAAAGCACGGCATCGCAAGCCTTGCAAAGCTTCCTGTACTGTTTTTCGCTTATGATAATTGACGCTACGCAACAGTTTAAATACTGAAGCCAGCTGCTTTTGCATCCAGATAAAACATTTTCACGGTATCGAGTGAGTATTCATCGAGGTTTTTCCCTATCAGCTCAAGTTTTTTTAAAATATCATTTGTCGCGGTAATAATGTGGCAGCCAACTGAATCAGCGTGGAAAACATTGAGCAGTTCCCGGGGGCTTGCCCAAATCAGCTCGGCCTTCGTGCCGTTTCCGATTAATTGAACCGCTTCCCTCATCATCGGAAGCGGATCGACCCCCGTATCCGCAATTCTACCCGCAAAGACCGAGATGTAGCTTGGAACATCCGGATCCAGACTTGCTGCTACTTCACGAACCTGCTTCAGCGTCATCAACGCGGTGACATTTAACTTAATTCCGCGCGTCGATAGTTTTCGAACAAGGTCGCAGGCAGATTGACGTTGAGTGTTTGTTATAGGTATTTTCACATACACATTTTCGCCCCAACCTGCAATCTGTATGGCTTGCCGCTCCATTTCCTCAAAGTCATCCGAAAACACTTCGAATGAGATTGGTTTGTTCGGGATATCTTTGAGCACATCCAAAGCGAAGGACTTATAGTCAGTAATGCCCGCCTTCCGCATCAGCGTGGGATTGGTGGTGAGACCCTTAATAAACGGTTTGGCCGCCATTTCAAGCATGCCAGCCTTGTCCGCCCCATCTGCGAACAGTTTTACGCTTAAACTGCAAATGGAGGGCACAGAGCTCACATCTCCGTCATTCTGATTCTGTTCTTTGTTCATGAATAGATTTATTACTTATTACTGGATTCCCACTTATTGGAAATCATTTGCAGGCGGGGATCAGAAACCAACAAATGCCAGATCAGCGCCTGAAAAGATTCCGTATGAGGCGTCACCATCGCAGGGTTTACTGTCGGCACG
>Ga0214919_10008060_pt1 | contig 14037 bp, 9 predicted proteins | sample LL1503_MetaG_FD_177994 | JGI IMG/M metagenome (GOLD analysis project Ga0214919, IMG submission 177994) | Freshwater microbial communities from Lake Lanier, Atlanta, Georgia, United States - LL-1503 | ecosystem: Environmental > Aquatic > Freshwater > Lake | place: USA: Georgia | collected 2015-03-15
GTAGTCTCCGCAAAGAGTTTACGAATATTGTCGAAGACGCCTGTATATGTCGCTGGGTTTGAACGAGGAGTGCGTCCGATCGGTGATTGATCCACATGCACTACTTTGTCGAGCTGATCGACACCGGTCACTGTGCGGTGTCGACCGGGAACAATGCGGGCACCATTGAGCTTATTGGCCAGAGTGCTATAAAGAATGTCGTTCACCAGTGTGGACTTACCCGAACCGCTGACGCCAGTCACGGCAACGAAACATCCGAGCGGGAATGAAACATCGATGTTTTGCAAGTTGTTTTCGCGTGCCCCCTTGACGACAAGTGCTCGTTTGGGATCTATCGGGCGTCGAATTTCAGGCATTTCGATTTGTCGTCGGCCGGAAACATATGCTCCCGTTATGGACTCCTCGCTCGCTTCCAACTCATCAAGTGAACCAGAGACAACTACGCGCCCACCATGTTCACCTGCACCAGGACCGATATCGACGATCCAGTCCGCTGATCGAATAGTGTCTTCGTCATGCTCAACCACAATCAGAGTATTTCCGAGGTTGCGCAGACGAGTCAGAGTTTCAATTAATCTTCGGTTATCCCGCTGGTGAAGTCCGATACTCGGTTCATCAAGGACGTATAAAACACCCACTAGCCCTGAACCGATCTGAGTTGCCAGACGAATGCGCTGTGCCTCGCCACCTGAGAGCGTTCCCGCAGGACGATCGAGTGAGAGATAATCGAGACCCACATCGAGCAAGAAACCAAGGCGTGCGTGCACCTCCTTGAGAACGCGTTCAGCAATCTGCTTCTCGCGATTATTGAGGTGTAACTTCGAAAGGAATGAGTCAGCTTCACGAATCGTGAGTTCGCAGACTTGCGCTATGGACCTATTTCCCAGAGTGACGGCAAGAACTTCCGGCTTAAGTCGGGCACCTTTACACGTAGGACAGGGAACTTCGCGCATAAATTGCTCGTATCGATCGCGACTCCACTCGGACTCGGTTTCACCGTGCTTGCGCTCCAGAAAGGGCAAGACTCCTTCGAATCCAGTGGTGTACTGCCTGGTGCGTCCATATCGATTCTTAAATTTGACGGAGACTTCGTACTCCCAGCCGTTGAGGATGGCATCCTTGGCTTTCGCCGAGATCTTCTTCCAGGGGGTGTCCAGCGAGAATTTAACTTCCTCAGTGAGCGCATCGAGAAGGCGTAAGAAGTATTCGCTGCTCGTGCCAATCGACCAAGGGGCGATCGCTCCATCATTGATACTGAGATCGTCATCCGGAATCACCAATTCAGGATCCACTTCAAGTCGATTCCCTAAACCTGTGCAATCAGGACACGCGCCGAAGGGTGAATTGAAGGAGAACGATCGTGGCTCGAGTTCCTCGAAAGAGAGATCACACTTATGGCAGGCAAGATGCTCGCTGAAGGTGCGCTCTTTGTCAGGACCAGAAAGATCAACGAACTCAAGGGTGACTAATCCAGAGCCCAGGACGAGCGCGGTCTCGACAGAGTCGGTGAGCCGTTGCTTTGCGTTCGGTTTTACCGCCAGCCGATCAACCACAACCTCGATGGTGTGTTTCTCTTGTTTCTTTAATTTGGGAACATCTTCAAGGGCAAAGACTTCGCCATCCACTCGTGCGCGCGAATAGCCCTTCAGCCCCAACTCTTTGAAGAGGTCAAGGAACTCACCTTTGCGACCTCGAACCACGGGAGCGAGCACCTGAAAGCGCACGCCATCGTCAAGGGCCAATATTTGGTCGACAATATTCTGCGGAGATTGTCGGGCTACCGGATCACCACACTTCGGACAATGCGGCCGTCCCGCACGGGCGAAGAGAAGACGCAAATAGTCATACACTTCCGTGATCGTTCCTACCGTTGATCGAGGATTTCGGTTGGTAGATTTTTGATCGATCGAAACGGCAGGCGATAGTCCTTCAATGAAATCGACATCGGGTTTATCCATTTGCCCAAGGAATTGGCGCGCATAAGAGCTGAGAGATTCCACATAGCGACGTTGGCCCTCGGCGAAAATCGTGTCGAAAGCAAGACTTGATTTACCTGAACCTGAAAGCCCGGTAAAAACGATCAGCGCATTACGTGGTAGATCGAGGGATACATCTTTGAGATTATGCTCTCGTGCCCCGCGGACAATCAGCCGGTCGTGATTCATGAACTAATCTCCAGACCGGCGCGTCTTAACCACGCTAGCCACGGTCGTTACTGCCAAGACGCTAACGATGAAGATCAAACTGAAGTTGGTACCAATCTCAGGCAACTCCACTGAACCAATATGTGTCCAATGAACTCCGTGTGCTGCTTCAAGAATCAGTTTCAAGCCAATAAAGGCCAAGATAACCGCCAGACCTTTGGATAGATAAACCAACCGGCTCGCCAGTGCGCCGAGTAGAAAGTACAACTGGCGCAAGCCCAGCAAGGCAAAGGCATTCGCAGTAAAGACGATGAATGCTTCGCGCGTCAGCCCAAAAATCGCTGGAATCGAATCAACCGCGAAGAGCACGTCGGTTATCCCTAGAGCGATAATCGAGAGCCCGAATGGTGAGAGCCCCTTCTTCTTGAAGTAACCGAGCACTCTTCCCTCATGCCAATCCTCGTCGCCGCCACCACCTTTTCCGAGATGGAATGCCGTGTAGAGGAGGAATGCGCCGAAGAGGAAGAAGACTGCGACAAACTTGTGAATCACAAACGCACCAATGCCAATGAAAATGGCGCGGAAGAAGAGCGCAAGGGCGATACCCGCCATGAGAGCGGCTTGTTCTCTCTCTTTGGGTAATTTAAGTGCGCCAAAAATAATGATGAAAATGAAGAGATTATCAATCGAGAGTGAGTACTCAGTCAGCCAACCCGCAAGAAATTCATTGCTGGCCTGCGCACCGACTTGCTGGGCAAGGAAGATCGCGAACCCAAGCGCTAGAGCAATATAGAAGATCGTCCACAGAGCGGCTTCTAGGGGCTTAACTTCTCGAGGACGACGTCGGGCATTGAGGAAATCGAAAATAAAAACGGTACCCAATATGGACATCGCAATCGCCCATGTCTGGCCTGTGATATTCATCGGGCGCCTTCCATGCCACGCAGCTCTTTCTTTAATTCCGAGATTTCATCACGGAGGCGAGCAGCCACTTCGAAGGCCAGGGAGGCCGCCGCCAAGTGCATCTGCTCAGTCAGGGAGGCTATCAGTTCAATCAGCTCTGTGCGCGGCAGATTTGCCAGATCGCGAGCGTGCTTACCGATCTCCGATTTTGCTCCAGCCAATAACTCCTCGGTATCTAAATCTTCACGCACGATGGAGTCCGTAATGTCCGCGATGCGCTTGCGCAATGGCTGCGGATCTACGCCACGCTCAGTGTTATATCGCACTTGTTTCTCTCGCCGACGATTCGTTTCTTCAATCGCCTTTGTCATCGAGGCAGTCATGTTGTCGGCATACATATGGACTTCGCCCGAAACATTTCGCGCTGCCCGGCCGATAGTTTGAATAAGAGAAGTCGCCGAGCGAAGGAATCCTTCCTTATCAGCATCGAGAATGGCCACCAATGAGACTTCGGGGAGGTCCAAGCCCTCACGAAGAAGATTGATGCCGACGAGCACGTCGTATGCACCCATGCGAAGTTCCCGCAGTAGTTCTATGCGACGCAAAGTATCTACCTCAGAATGAAGGTACCTGACACGCATTTTGTTCTCGATGAGATACTCAGTGAGATCCTCGGCCATTTTCTTCGTAAGCGTCGTTACCAGCACTCGCTCATTTTTAGCGGCGCGCTCCTTGATTTCACCCATGAGGTCATCAATCTGTCCGCGGGAGGGCTTAATCACAATCTTCGGGTCGATAAGGCCAGTCGGTCGAATTACTTGCTCAACCACGCCATTTTCGGCCTTACCCAATTCGTAGGGGCCCGGAGTGGCAGAGAGATAGATCGCTTGCCCAATCCGCTCTTGGAACTCGGTCCATTTCAAGGGGCGATTATCCAAGGCGCTTGGCAACCTGAATCCATGCTCGACTAGGGTCCGCTTACGCGAAGAGTCTCCTTCATACATCGCCCCGATCTGCGGAACAGTGACGTGAGATTCATCGATCACTAGGAGAAAATCTTCCGGAAAATAGTCAATGAGGCAGTTCGGGGCAGACCCGGCAGCACGTCCGTCAATATGTCGCGAATAATTCTCAATGCCTGAGCAAAAACCCACCTGACGCATCATTTCAATGTCGTAGGTGGTTCGCATCTTGAGGCGCTGAGCTTCCAACAACTTGCCTTGGCGCTCAAACTTCTCCAACTGCTCAGAAAGTTCTGCCTCGATACCGGCAATCGCTCGTTCCATGCGTTCAGGGCCGGCTACATAATGAGATGCTGGAAAGACATAGATTTCTTGCTCATCTCTTATGACCTCACCTGTGAGGGGATGCAACGTGAGCAGACGCTCGATTTGATCGCCGAACATCTCTATACGCACTGCGTATTCTTCATAGACCGGGATGATTTCCACCGTATCGCCGCGAACTCGAAAAGTACCACGAGCGAAAGCAATATCATTGCGCGCGTATTGAATGTCGACGAATTTACGTAGTAGTGCATTTCGTTCAATCTCTTCACCAACGCGCAGGCGCACCATACGATCTACGTACTCTTGTGGAGTACCAAGTCCATAAATGCATGAGACCGAGGCAACGACGACAACGTCGCGTCGAGTGAGCAAAGAATTAGTCGCAGAGTGGCGTAGGCGTTCCACTTCTGCATTGACCGAAGAATCCTTTTCGATAAAAGTATCCGTTTGAGGTACGTACGCTTCTGGCTGGTAATAGTCATAGTAAGAAACGAAATATTCCACAGCATTCTTAGGGAGCAACTCTTTGAACTCGTTCGCAAGCTGTGCCGCCAGAGTCTTGTTGGGAGCCATCACCAACGTGGGTCGCTGTAATCTCTCGATAAGCCAGGCAGTCGTTGCGGATTTTCCAGTTCCGGTGGCTCCAAGGAGAACAACGTTTTGCTCGCCCCGTTCTATACGTCGCGCCAAATCTTCAATTGCCTCGGGTTGATCACCCGCGGGCACGAAATCGCTAATTACTTCGAAGGGGTCAACGCGACGCTGCAAATCTGTAATCGGCCTCACGAGTCAATCCTCAAATGCACCGCACGACCGGGGTCGCAACTGGCGTAGCCACTCACTACAGGCACGAAGCCCAATTTAGCGAGAGCGTCATCTGCCCTCTCGATCTGGATGAGATTTTCGTCAATTAACATCGCCGGCACTATGGCATTGATGCGCTCCAGGATGCGAGAGCGGGTTTGATCAGGTGTCAGGAGATTGGGCGAATGGTGCCCAGGTTTGGCCGGCCGCTCCGCGGCCATGTTTGAAGCGAAGGGCATCAGTCGGAGCTCCATGAGTGCCTCTATTGCCGCCTGAATATCTTCACTTGGTCCATCGTTATTGAGCACGATATCCGCAACGGAGCGTCGCTCCTGATCGCTCCCCTGATTCTTCATGCGAGTGAGCGCTAACTCGGTAGATAACCCTCGCCCCTCAAGCCGTCGGAGTCGAGTTTCCAGACTTGCTTCGATCATCACCACTAAGTGATAACGATCCTGCGCCCCCGTCTCTACAAGGAGTGGCACGTCATGAACGACCACGCTTCCCACTGGAGCAGACGTCACCCGTTCTTGAAAGATGCGGACAATTCGCGGGTGAGTAATGCGTTCAAGATCTGCTCGGGCGCTTTCGTCGTTAAAGACAATCTCAGCAAGAGCGGCGCGATTGAGAGAACCGTCTGGATTCAAAATTTCGTGGCCAAAGCGCAATTGAATTTCAGCAAGACCAGGGGTTCCTACTGCAACGACTTCGCGAGCAATCAGGTCAGAATCGATCACCAGAGCGCCGACTCGGGCAAAGGCTGCGCACGCGAGGGACTTTCCAGCACCGATGCCACCACTGAGGCCGACGAGAAGCATGGATTGAGCCTAGACGGGAAAAGGGGCGGTCAGCGACCGCCCCTTCCCGTAATTCACCTGCAGACTTATTCGGCAGCAGCCTCTTCGCTAGTTGATGCAGCCACCGGTGCGGTTTCCGCACCCTCAGCCTCAGCAGCGCGAGCCTCGGCGGCCTGCTTGCGGTGAGCCTCGAAGCGCTTCTGCGCCTCCGCATATTGACGCTCCCACTCTTCGCGAGCAGCTTCAAAGCCGGGCTTCCACTCATTGGTGTCAGAGTCGAAACCCTCTGGGTAGATGTAATTGCCATTCTCATCGTAGTGAGCGGGCATGCCGTATTGAGTGGGGTCGAACGCCTCCACAACGGTGTCACCATTCTCGTTCGCTTGCTTCAGCGAGAGTGAGATGCGGCGACGCTCGAGATCGATATCGATGACCTTGACGAAGAGCTCGTCGCCCACCTGCACGACCTGCTCTGGAATCTCCACGTGACGTTCTGCCAACTCAGAAATGTGTACGAGACCTTCGATGCCCTCATGAACTCGAACGAAGGCGCCGAAAGGTACGAGTTTGGTGACATTACCCGGCACAACCTGGTTAATGGTGTGTGTACGAGCAAAATGTTGCCAAGGATCTTCTTGTGTTGCCTTAAGCGAGAGTGAAACACGCTCGCGTTCGAAATCAACGTCGAGAACTTCAACAGTAACTTCTGTTCCCACTTCAACAACTTCGCTTGGGTGGTCGATGTGCTTCCACGAAAGTTCAGAGACGTGAACGAGGCCGTCTACGCCACCGAGATCAACGAAAGCGCCGAAATTGACGATCGAAGAGACCACACCACTTCGGACTTGACCCTTTTGGAGTTGGTTGAGGAAGGTGGTGCGAGTCTGTGATTGTGTTTGCTCGAGCCAGGCGCGACGCGAAAGAACCACGTTGTTGCGGTTCTTATCGAGTTCGATGATCTTGGCGTCGAGCTCTTTACCAATGTAAGGGAGCAGGTCGCGGACGCGGCGCATTTCGACGAGCGATGCGGGAAGGAATCCGCGGAGGCCGATGTCAACGATGAGTCCACCCTTAACAACCTCGATGACCGTACCGGTAACAACTTCGTCGCGCTCTTTCTTACCTTCGATAGTTCCCCATGCGCGCTCGTACTGTGCACGCTTCTTGGAGAGGATGAGGCGCCCTTCTTTATCCTCTTTCTGGAGCACAAGTGCTTCGACAACGTCGCCGGTCTTTACGACCTCACTTGGATCGACATCATGCTTGATGGAAAGCTCACGAGAAGGGATAACACCTTCGGTCTTGTAACCGATGTCTAGAAGGACTTCGTCGCGGTCAACCTTGACCACGATTCCGGAGACGATGTCTCCGTCGTTAAAGTATTTGATGGTGCCGTCAATAGCGGCGAGGAAATCTTCGGCAGTGCCAATGTCATTTACTGCTACAACTGGGCTAGTAGACACAATTCTCCGTAGGGATAGAAAGTAGTAGTTCGCTCACCCCCGACTCCTGATTTCACTCAGGACACTGCCTCGTAGGTCTGAGGAAGTGCAAGCAGATGAACCCCAGACGATACGGTGGGGGCGTGAGAAGGGTCAATTTGGCGGCGCGGGAGGAGCAGAGGTGATTGAGCGTGGATCAGTGAGCCCGGCAAGCGCGGCAGCTGCCCACCGTCACTGGTGGGACACCCATGCGCAGGAGTACCTCGCCGAGCATGGAGATGCCCTCGCCAACCGCCTCCAGTGGGGGCCGGAGGGGTTGACCGAAGGCGATCTAGGCCTGATGGGGGCAGTCGCGGGACGCACCATCCTCGAGGTCGGCAGCGGTGCGGGCCAATGTAGCCAGTGGCTCCGCGCGCAAGGCGCCCATGTCATTACCTTGGACATCTCGCTAGAAATGCTGAGAGCTGGCGATCCCGGTCTCGCCCGGGTGCAGGCTGATGGCTTCTGCCTACCCTTTGCTGACCAGAGCGTCGATATCACCTTCTCCTCCTATGGCGCGCTTCCCTTTCTCCCGGATGCCCCCGAAGTCCTCCGGGAGTGGGCCCGCGTCACCCGAGATCTTGTGATTTTTTCGGTAACGCATCCGATTCGCTGGGCGCTTCAAGATGACCCTCACGACCTGACCATCTCGCGCAGCTACTTCGATCGAAATGCTTATATCGAACGAAACGACGAGGGTGATGTGATGTATACCGAACACCATCGCACTATCGGCGATTGGGTAGGCGCAATCGTGAGCGCCGGCATGTCTCTGGAACAGATCGTTGAACCCGAATGGCCCGATCGAAATATCGAAACCTGGGGTGCTTGGAGTCCGGCTCGCGGGAAATTAATCCCTGGAACAGCAATCTTCGTTGCTAGGGTGAAGTAATGCGGCAATATCTCAAAATCTTGCGAATCAAAGAAGCGCGCCGCTTGATACTCAGCACTCTGCCGGCTCGCCTGGCCTATTCGATGGTCGGACTCGCGCTCTTTTTCCACGTGTTACAAACTTCGCACTCGATTACTAAAGCAGGACTCACCATTGGCATTAACGGTTTCTGTGGAGCAATCAGCGCTGGTATTCGTGGTGCGCTCATGGATCGTTATGGACAAACCTGGCTGCTCTACATACTCGTTCCCGCATACGCGCTCATGTTGACGATTGTTAGTTTTTCGTCAAACATCTCTTTACTTCTCGGAGCGGCCGCTGTTCTTGGTTTCGCAGCACCGCCGATCAACATGTCGGCCAGACCACTCTGGAAAATTGCGGTCTCACCAGATCTCTTGCGAGCGTCATATGCCCTGGACGTTATGGCGCTTCATGGAGTCACTATCTTTGGCCCGATCTTGGCGAGCACGATCTCTTTGGGACTTGATGGAAGTTGGGCGCTTCGTACATGCGCGATCCTGCTCTTCATTGGTGGCATGGCCATCGCCACATCGCCCGTCTCGCGCCGCTGGGTGCCTGAAGAGAAGATTCCAGGGGAAGTCTCGCTCTGGAAATCACCAGGGATTCGACTCTTGATGGCTGAAGGTATTTGCATTGGTTTCGGTTGGGGGGCTTTCGATGTGGGCTTACCCGCTAGCGCCACTTTGGCCGATAAGGCTCACCTTGCCGGGCCGATTATCGCCTGCATGGGGGTAGGCACCGTCATCGGCGTCAGCTTCGCCGGCATTATTGCGAAGAAGGTTTCATCGCTGCGCGCAATGAGCATGAGTTACGGAGTCTGGGTGCTCGCTGTCTTGCCCCTGCTCTTCATCTTTCGCCCGACTCCCGCCCTCTTCGTCGTCGCATTCTTGATCGGGCTTGCCGGTGGTCCGCTCCCGGTCTTTTATTGGGAAGTTCTTGATGCCGTACGTCCACAGGGCAGTGCAGTCTCTGCCCTCGCATGGATCTGGGCATTCGAAGGTTCATTCGCCGCTGCTGGAGCCGCAGTCGCCGGGCATATCGCGGAAGTGTGGGGCGCGCGATACGCCTTGGCAATTACTCCTGTGGCAGTGCTCTGCGGTTTCGCTTTGATCATCTTTGGACGCACACTTCTCAAAGCCGCGGATCGAATTCCGAGCGATCAAGAGGTCGGCGATGCGCTGGTGGAGAGTGAGGACGCGGCGCGCACAAATGGCTAGTGAGCGCCCTCATCCCAATTCGTGCCGATACCTACGTTGACATCTAAGGTCACATCCAACGGATAAGCATTCTCCATCTCGCGAATAACGATCTCCTGAACTTTCTCCACTTCTCCGGGAGCAACTTCAATAATGAGCTCGTCATGAACTTGAAGGAGCAAGCGAGACTTCAACTTTGCGACAGTAATTTCTTGATCTACTGCCAGCATCGCAAGTTTCACAATATCTGCTGCGGTTCCCTGGATGGGAGCGTTGAGGGCCATCCGCTCAGCCATCTCTCGCCGTTGTCGATTATCGCTGGCTAAATCAGGGAGAAATCGTTTGCGACCCAGCAACGTCTCTGTGTAGCCCTTCTTGCGTGCCTCCACCACAATCGCCTTGAGGTAGTCGCGAACTCCCCCGAATCTTTCAAAATATGTCTCCATCAGTGTGCGTGCCTCGGCATCAGTGATCCCTAACTGTCCCGCCAGACCGTATGCCGAGAGTCCATAGGCCAACCCATACGACATCGCCTTAATTTGTCGTCGCATCTCGGGGGTGACTGCGGTGGCGTCAACACTGAATACTTGACAAGCAACGGTGGTATGAAGATCTTCGCCTGATGCGAAGGCGGCGATAAGTCCAGCATCTTGTGAGAGGTGGGCCATGATGCGCATTTCGATCTGGCTGTAATCAGCAGTAAGTAGAGATTCGAATCCCGCGCCGGCAACGAAGGCAGCGCGAATTCTTCTACCCTCTTCAGTTCTCACCGGAATATTTTGTAAGTTGGGATCAACCGAGGAGAGGCGCCCAGTGGCGGTAACCGTTTGCGCCAATGTCGTGTGAATGCGTCCATCATCGGCTATAGCCCGCTCTAACCCCTCGACGATCGATTTGAGTTTGGAGAAATCTCGATGTGTCCTAATGACGTCTAAGAATGGGTGCTGGCTCTGAGTGCGTAACCAATCAATCGCATCAGAGTCCGTCGTGAAACCAGTCTTATTCTTCTTGGTCTTAGGCAATCCGAGTTCTTCAAAGAGCACCACTTGCAATTGCTTGGGGGACGCAAGATTGATGTCGTGGCCCACGATCACGGCGCCTTCTTCGGTGGCATGCTGGGCGATGCCGGCGAAGGTACGAGAGAGCTCGGCTAGCGCAGGACGCGAGACTGCAATCCCGGTGGCCTCCATTCGAAAAAGTAGCGCAGTGAGTGGCATCTCCACTGAGTTCTCCACGTCGGATAACCCCGCGCGGAGAATTTCGGGTTCGAGAACTCGAGCAAGTGCGAGAACTGCTTCTGCCTCTGCGATAAGAGGCCCGTCTGTGCCATCGAGATCTAAGGCCAACTCATCGCTGCCGGTGTCGACTGGATACCCCAGGTACCTCTCACAGAGTTCGGAGAGATCTTCGACCTTCTGCCCGGGATTAACTAGATAGGCCGAGATCGCGGTATCTCGGTAAATGCCCTTGATGTCGTAAGTACGTAGTGCGTGCATCAGAGATTTGGCATTATGAGCAATCTTCTTCTCTGCCTCATCAGCGAGCCACGTTTTGAATTCGTCGATAGTGCCCACTTCAGTAATCACCGAAGTGCCCGAACCGGAAGCTCGAGCGATGCGCTCACCCCGTACTGCGATCGCACTCCCCATCAACTCAATGCTCTCCCGAAGCAACTCCGGTTGCAGGCTCTCCTCTACCTTCTCGCCAGAAAGCAAGAGCGGCTTGACACGCTCACGAAGGGCTTTGAATTCAAGAACATCAAAAAGTTCGTGGACCGGTGCGGAAGGTGCTGGCAGTTGGATCAAGTCGCCAATGGTGTACTCAAGCGGTACATCGTGACGAAGAGCGGTCAATTCGCGATTGAGTTTTACTTGCTCGTAGGCCTCTTGTAAGGCTAAGCCAACTTTGCCGGGAATACTCTGACGCGCTTCCAAGAGTTGGGAAAGGCTTCCAAATTCTTGGATCCATTTCGCAGCTGTCTTCTCCCCGACCCCCGGTATTCCAGGAAGATTATCGCTCGGGTCGCCGCGCAGAGCGGCGTAATCAGGGTACTGATGTGGCGTGAGTCCATACTTCTCTTCGAGTGCATCTGGTGTCATGCGCACCAAATCACTTACACCTTTACGTGGATAGAGCACGGTGGTGTGATCATCAATCAGTTGGAAGGAGTCACGATCTCCCGTAGAGATTACGATCTCCATGTGATGTGTATCAGCTTGCGATTTCAGAGTCGCAATGATGTCATCAGCTTCGAAACCAGGAATAGCGATGGACTTTACATTTAGAGCCGTCAACACATCACGAATAAGTTCTACTTGCCCTTTGAACTCGGCCGGTGTTGCTGCTCTCGTTGCTTTGTATTCTGGAAAGACTTCAGTTCGAAACGTCACTCGCGACACGTCGAAGGCCACAGCAACGTGAGTCGGTTTCTCTTCCTTCATCAAGTTAATAAACATGCTGGTAAATCCATATACCGCATTGGTGACCTGACCCGAGGAGGTTGTGAAATTCTCGTACGGAAGCCCATAGAAGGCGCGGTAAGCCAACGAATGGCCATCTAGCAGGAGGAGTTTTTGCTGGGTCACCTGATTGATCCTAGGCTGAACCTATGAATAATTCAGAGATGCCCACCTTGACGGCGGCAATAGATGGAGATTTAGTGGGAAAGAAGCTGGGCGTGAAAGTCCTTGAAGCCTCTTCCACTCGGATTGTGGCAACCATGCCGGTCGTCGGGAACACACAACCCTTCGGCTTACTCCACGGCGGCGCCTCGGTGGCATTAGCTGAGTCTTTGGGCTCCTACGGTGCGGCGCTTCATGCCGGTCCGGGTAAGGCGATCGTGGGCCTCGATATCAACGCCACTCACCATCGAGCAGGCAGAAGCGGATTGGTCACGGGGGTAGCGACCGCACTTGCACTTGGACGCACTATCGTCAGTTATGAAGTCGTAGTGAGCGACGAAGAAGGTAAGCGACTATGCACAGCGCGCATCACGTGCATGATTCGTGAACTCTCCAAAAACTAACCCCTCAAACCAACCCCTGAATCTAACCCCCGAGGTAGGCCTTTGTGACTTCATCGTTAGATGCGAGTTCTGATGCCTTGCCTGACATCTTCACCGAACCAGATTCCAGGACGTAGGCACGATCAGCCACATCGAGAGCAGCCAATGCGTTCTGTTCTACAAGGAGAATCGTGGTGCCCTGCTCGCGAATCTTGATGATCGTATCGAAGATCAATTCGACAAGCACTGGGGCTAGACCCATTGAGGGCTCATCAAGAAGCAAGAGCTCTGGGCGACCCATCATGGCGCGCGCTACAGCGAGCATCTGCTGCTCGCCACCGCTCATCGTTCCCGCCTTTTGAGTCAGGCGCTCACGTAGGCGAGGGAAAAGTTCGAGAACACGATCAAAATCTGCCGCGATCTCACTCTTATCGTTTCTCAAAAACGCACCCAGATCGAGATTCTCTGAAACCGTCATGCGAGGGAAAATCCGACGACCTTCGGGAGATTGAGCGATGCCCTTTTTGACGACATCGTGACCCTGCAACCCATGGATCTGTTCACCTTTGAAAGTGATAGTGCCGCTCTTCGGAGCGAGCAATCCAGAGATCGTTCGAAGAGTGGTGGACTTACCTGCGCCGTTCGAGCCAATGAGCGTCACAATCTCGCCCTTGTCGACCGTGAAACTAATACCTTTGACCGCCACGATCTTTCCATAAGCAACGCTGAGATCTTGTACTTCGAGGAGAGCGCTCACTTCCCTCTCCCTTCGCTCGCGGCCTTACCGAGGTAGGCCTCAATGACTCGTTGGTTACTTCGAATCTCTTCTGGAGATCCTTCGGCGATCTTCTCGCCTCTGTCAAGAACGGTAATGCGCTCTGAAACGCTCATCACAACGCTCATATCGTGCTCTATCAAGAGGATCGCGACGTCGCGTGCGTCGCGGACGCGGTGAACGAAATCGACGAAAACGCCCGACTCTTGCGGATTCATACCAGCGGTCGGCTCATCGAGAAGCAAGATTTCGGGCTTAAGTGCAAGTGCCCGAGCTACTTCAAGCCGACGTTGATCTCCATATGAGAGATTACGTGCGTACTCAGTAGCCCACTTGCCGATACCTACGAAATCAAGAATCTCTCGCGCTGTATCGAGCGCTTCTTTCTCTTCTTTGCGTTGACGCGGAGTACGAAGAATCGTGGAAGCAATACCTGACTTCAGGTGGGAGTGCATAGCAACCATGAGATTCTCTTCAGCCGTCATCAGACCAAAGAGACGGATGTTTTGAAACGTACGCGCTAAACCAATAGAGGCAATTTTATGAGGAGGAAGATCGGTAATTTCTCGATCCCCGAACATCACTTTCCCCTCAGACGGCTTATAGAGCCCGGTGAGCACGTTGAAGAAGGTCGTCTTACCTGCACCGTTAGGTCCGATGAGTGACACCACTGACTTCTTCGGAATGTTGAAGGAGACGTCGTTGACAGCGAGTAATCCACCAAATTGCAC
>Ga0214919_10008061_pt1 | contig 14036 bp, 6 predicted proteins | sample LL1503_MetaG_FD_177994 | JGI IMG/M metagenome (GOLD analysis project Ga0214919, IMG submission 177994) | Freshwater microbial communities from Lake Lanier, Atlanta, Georgia, United States - LL-1503 | ecosystem: Environmental > Aquatic > Freshwater > Lake | place: USA: Georgia | collected 2015-03-15
CATCATATTAGGATCACTCATCATATTATTACCATACATTGGTTGCATTGATTGATTAGGTTGTCCTAATAAATTAGCCATTTGATTAGGTTGTGCCATTTGATTAGGTTGTCCTAATAAATTAGCCATTTGATTATGTTGTGACATTTGATTAGATTGTGACATTTGATTATGTTGTGACATTTGATTATGTTGTGACATTTGATTATGTTGTGACATTTGATTAGATTCATTTTTATGAGGAGCATTAATTATAGACTTCATAAAATCTGAAGTATTACTACTCTCACTAGTAAAATCTATATTTTTTATATTATTTTTAATAGTACGAAAACCTCTATAACTTTTAGGCATATATAAATTAATTAAGAAATTTTTAAAATAATATTATTATAATTATTTTATTTAATATTATTATATAATATTTTTATTTTTTTTAATTTCTTTTTCTATTTTTTCTAATTTTTTTATTAATTGAAAATTAGATGTTACAACATCATTATATTTTAGTTCTAATTCTTTATATTCATCTATTTTTTTAGATAATATTTTAATTTGTTTTTTTAAATCAACTATATTGTCATTGCTACCACCTTTCATATTTTCTATATGAGTTTCTGATAATATTTCTTTTTTAATTTCATTTCTTAATTCGTCGGTAATTTCATTATCTGTCATTTTTTGATATAATATAGATGAATTTAATTGTACAGACCAATTTAAAGAAGAATTAGTTAAAGTAATATATCTACCTTGAGGATCAATTTTATTTAAAGTACCACCTAATCTAAAAACATTTTTATTAGTAGTAGAATTATTAGTAAAATATCTAATATGTGTTCCAATAGGAACACTAGTAATATCTTTTATTTTTTTATAATTTTTTAATTTTTCTTTAATTTCTTCATTAGAAAGAGTTTCTTGATAAGTTTTATTAGGTCTTTGATATTGCATTTTTATCATATAAATATATATTAGAAAAATCTTTATATAAAGAGAATTTAAGTTATTTTATAAAATGATTTGCAATATAGATAAATTAATATGGTTTGAAGAATACAGTTTATCTTTTACAAATGATAATAGTAATATGAATGAATTTATTATTAAATTTAATAGTAAACTTAATGATAAAAATATGGAAAATAAAATAAATCAAATTGAAAAAGAATATCAAGATAAATTAGATAATATAGAACAATTATGTAATAATTTAGAGGAAGTTATAAATATAAAATCGAAAAATAGTTTAATAATATTGCAAAAAGAATTAGAAATAATTAAATTATTAACAAAATATACTTTACAAAATAAAAATTTAAATTATATTTTTTTTATATCATGTTTAAATATTTTATTAGATTTTAGTGAAACATTAAGAATTAGATTAAATCAAAAAGAATTAATTCTTGAAAATAAAAATCAAAATAGTGATATATATATATCAAGATGTTCATATAAATTTTGTTCATATCAAGATAATTGTTCATATAATTATAATATTAAATGTAAAAATTTATGTTATCAAGATCATTATGTTCATAATATGGTATCTGCTGATTTAAAAATATTAATAAATTATATTAATATAAAATATAGTAAAAATAATTTATTAAATCATAATAAAGAAATTTTAAAAACAATAAATACATTAAGTTATGTAATAGGACATATGGAAACAGAACTTAAAAATAAATGTTTATATTTACCTGACAATAAATGGGATAGTTGTCATTATATTAAAAATAAATAATTATTTTATTTTATTAGTTAATTCTAAATATTTCTGTTTATATTTTAAATATTTTTTTTTAAATAAACTAGAAAATCCACCTTCTTGTGTAGTTAACTGAGTTAATATTTCTTTTATTTCCTCAACTGTACCTATTATTAAAGTAGAGTTATAACCTCGTACAATAGTAAATACATGATATTTAGAACTATCTATTTCCATTATACCATTATCTATTTCCATTATACCATTATAAAAATAGTTCATATTTTTAAAATATGTTGTTATTAACTTATTAAATAATATAAATAATTCTTGTGGTACTATAGTTAGTTGATATTTTATAGATGTTTTCTCTAATTCTTTCATAGTTTTATTACAGTATATAGTATGTTTAGATTGTTTATGTAATATATCTAGACTTAATTCATTTAACTTTTGAAATACAAATTTATCAAACTCTTCAAATTGTCCATAACTGGCAATTTGACCACCTTTAGTAATTGATACATAGGAATAATTAAGATCTTTATCTGTATTATATTTTGTCCCAATAAATGAATTGGATGTATCAGTGCATACAAGAGTTGTATGATAGTCATCTGGTAATGTATAAAATGATGGACATATACCAAATGGTTTATGTCCCATTATTTGAATTAATTGTCTATCATTATCATTAAATTTCATATTTTCATTATGCAATTTTGATAAGTCTAATATTCCTGGGCCAATTGGACTTAAATAACTATTACTTCCATTTTGTAACTGAAATAATTGTGATAATTTTTTATTTGATTGTATTTCAGTACCCATTAACAATACATATATTAATGAAGCAAAAGGTATCCTTTTATCGTCAGTGTGTAGGATGGAACTTATATTAACAGTCTTTGTACTTTCTGTGTTTGAATTAAAAAAACTGTTTGAATTAAAAAAACTGTCTGCACATAATATATCTTGATTATTTAATATATCTATTATACATTGTTTAAAAAACCTATTACAATTTTCTACAAATTTATTTATATTATATGCTGTAAAATTAGGGTTTTCGTCCGCATCACGCTTTATATTATCACATATATCTTTAATTGAAAACTGTTTATCTCCTTTAATATCAGCACATATTCTGTTATATATCTGTGTATAATATGGTTCGGTTTGTTCAGAATTATCAGAAATATATAATCTTGTGCAATATTTTGTAATACCACCATGTGATAATAAATATACTTTTTGTTCCGATTGTTCCAATGATAGAATTGTATCGACAAATTTTGTTTCATCACGCATGAAAAAATTATATAATAAACTATCTAATGATTTATAATCATTTACATACTCAATACTTTTAATACTTTTATATAATAACTTAATTGATTTTAATTCTTCATCTGTACCATTGTCTGATGAGTTACTTAAAAACATTTTATTAAATAAAAATCCTATAATATAACAAAAATATTCTTTTACATTTTCATTTAGCTTTGTAGATAAACCGTTTTCATTTAGCTTTGTAGATAAACCGTTTTCATTTGTGATGTCAACCTCGGAATCGCAATCAAGTTTGCTAGAATATATAATTTTTTTTAATAATTCATATGTTAAAAGTATTTCATATATTAATGCATATAGTAAATTACCTGCTCCTACTATATTAAATATAAAATGAAACATTTCAGTAAAAGTATGCTTTGTACCTAAAATTTTATCACTTCCAACATATAATTCTTGGGATTGACCCATATATGTTAAAAAATTAGATATACAACTAGAAATATTAAAAGAAAATTTATCATCTTTTATACATTTTTTAAATCTTTTAAAATCATCATAAGTCATAGGTAATATTATACCGCTTGGATTATTATATTCTGTTATAGCCTTATTAGCAAATTGTTTATCCTTATCTGCTATAGAATTAACAAAGTCCTGTGATGTTTGCAATTTAAACATCACAAATGCTTTTAATTTCATTAAATCGCGATTTCCTAAAATTACGGTACACTTATTCCTATTTATATATAATATATTATCAAGATTATGTGATTTAAATTTTAATATATAAAGCATATAATTAAATACGAACTCATCAAGTCTTGTTTTTTTGACTTTAAGGGTTTCTATGCGTTCTATATTCTCTGGACTATTAGGTGTTCTGCTCAATTCATTTTGGATTAATAATAAGTGTAGCTGTATATTAAATTCATTAATAAAATCTGTCTGTAAATCTTGAGATATAGTAGAATCCATTATATCTCCTAATATATATACTTTAAATTTATCATCTGTTATATGCTCACGCTCCTTATATTTTTTAACAATACTAAAAATACTACAACCTTCCATATCGGATATTATTAATTTATCTTCACCACCAGCTTCGGCTCCTCCTTTTATATAATTAACATTTGGTCTAGACATGTTACAAAAACAATAATTTAAAGATTTATTACAATTTTTACAAAAAGAACTCATATATATAATACTATAAAAAAAATGAATTTTAAATATAATAATAATAATAATATTATTATTATATTTAAAATGAATAATAATAATATATTAGAATTATTAAATACTATTACAACTACTATAATTGAAAATGATTCAGATGATATAAAAATATTTAACAATATGGAAATTATAAAAAATCAAATTAAAATTAAACCTATTCCTATTAAATATTATTCTAATAATTTAATTAGAATATCTACAAATCAAACATGTTGTAAATGTGATAAAATAGCAGATTATAAATTATTAAATTCAACAGATTTATATTGTTGGATTCATTCACATTCATATTAATTGTTTAATTAAAAATTGATATATATATATATTAAACAATTAATTATTAATTGTATTAATTAATGAAGAAAAACAAAGAAATATCAAATTTATATGATCTATTTATTAATAATGTTACTGAATTAGATGAAAAAATGCAATTACAACTTAAAAAAGTTAAACAAGAAAATAATAATTTAATTATTGAAGAAAAAGTTAAATTATTACAATTAATATGTGAAGGTGAAAAATTAGATTTTAATACAATTAAATATAAATATATGAAACAAAAAGATGTTGATAAAGTTATATTACCTACTAATATATTATCTTTACAAAATGAAGAGAATATATTTAATAAAACTATTATTAATGAAAAAGTATATTATTATGAATCTAAAGAATATGGTAAAGTTTTAGATGATAAATCAAATATAGTTGGGTATTTTAAAAATGATGAAATAGTTATGAATTAATTAATTCAATTAATCTTAATGTAGCTTTTTTATTCCAATTATTTTTATTTATAAAATAATTAATTTTATCAATATTATATTTAGTATTTTTAAATTCATTTATAAAATTATTTAATTCTGTATATCCTCCTAATAATATACTACCTTCTCTATTTTTATGTTTTAAATATATTTGTGGGAAAGTATTTATTTTATCTGTTTTATAATTATTTTTATTATTATTATCTACATTTATTATTTTATGATTAATATTATTATTTTTTAATAATCGTTGTGCATTCAATGAATACGGACAATTATTTAAAATTATAGCATTAATATAATAACTATTCATTAAATATAATGATATTTTTTATTTATTAAAATATTATTATATAATTAAAGATTATTTTCTATTTTGATCTAATATTACTATGACAGGAGGAGGTATTATACAATTAGCTATGATAGGAATTCAAGATACTCCATTAACTACTAATCCTGAAATTACATTTTTTAAAAAAGTATATAAACGCCATACACCATTTGAATTATATCAAAATATAAAATATGTAGGTAGTTTAAAATGTAATAAAGAAAGTACAATAATATTAGATAAGAAATGTGATTTATTATATAATCAATATATTAAATTAGATATACCATATTTTAATATATCTAAAAATATTACTACTACACAAAATATTATTAATAATTATAATATTATATCTATTGAAATATATAATAATAATAATTTATGTTATATATATAATATAAATGATAATTGGTATATTATAGATAAAAGTTATTTTAATATAATAGATATATCTAATAATTTATATAAAATTGATAATAAATTATTAGAAAGTTTACTAATTCCTAATTATATTAAAATAACTAATAATTCATATTTATATAATTTAAATGAAAATTCTATATCACCATTAATAAATATTTTATTAAAAAATACAAATTTATGGGAAAATATTTATTTAAATTATTCATTAAATAAATTATCTTTTTTAATTCAATTAATAACTATAAAAAGTAAATATGTACAATTGTATTCTAGTATTAATAATCAAATATATAATAATTATTCAAAATTATTTTATTTTGAATATGATTTTAATTTTAGTATTAATAATAAAACAGAAGTTGCTAGATATTTTGAAGATTTATCATTATCTAATGAAGGTTATGATATAGATATTGCTTATAAATATTGTATAAATAATTATTTAAATTTTGACAATTATAAAGATAATATATTACCATATAATTCATTAACATTATTATTAATATTATCAATGTTATATTCTGATAATAATTTAATTTTTACAGTTTGGAAAAAATATGAAGTTACTACAAATAATAATATACTTATTAATACAACTATTAGTGATACATTTAATTTTAAAGATGATTGGACTAAAAAATTAGAATATTATACATATATATATTATCAAAATAATAAAATTAATAATCCTCTTTTTGAAGAATTTAAAAGAAATTATATTTATACAAGTGAAACAATTGTTAATTTTATAAATAATATTATTTTAGTTAATCCTAAAAATATTTATATTAAATTAAAAACAATTTTATCTAGATTTTACCAAGTTCCCAATACTCAACTTAATTATAATAATTATTATTATTCAACAAATTATATACAAAATAATTTAATAGATTTATACAATAATGATAATTATAATTTTCAATTAAATTATGAAACTAATAAATATAATAATTTAATTACAAATTCAGAAGGATTAAATAGTAATGAAATGAATAATTTAACACCTGTTGATATTGAACAGATTTTTATAATTATTGCATATGATTTAATATCACAATTATTTACAATTAATAATTTAAATAAAGCACATAAATCTTTTTTTATTTTTTGGCGAAATAATATAACTACTAGATTATATATAAAATTTACAGATACTTATTCAACTCTTAAAAATAATGGTGGATTAAGTGATTATTCAAATAATCGAAAATCTACATTTTATTATTCATTATATCCTAGTAATTTATTTTTAATAGATGAATTTAAAAATTCATATTATGAAATATTTTATAAACAAAGTTGGATAGGTTATTTATCAATTAATGATAATAATTTATTAAATTTAAAAATAAATATATATGATATAATTATAAATTTAACAGATGTTACTAATTTAAATTCAACATTAAATATTAGTAATAATTCAATAAATTTAAATAAACAATTAAATAAATTATCTATAAAAAATACTTATACTTTTACATATAAAAATGATTATACATTATATTCTTTAAATAATTTATTATTTATAATTTTTGATAATTATTATGATAAAAATTGTAATATAATTTTAAATATTAATCAAATAAATATATTACATAATAATATATATTATCAAAATATTAATAATAATAATAATAATATTTTATATTTAGTTATTTCATGTATTAATAATATTATTTTAAATAATAATGATATTATAGATATAAATATTGAATATATAGAAGATATCCCATTAGTATTATTTTATAATAATAATACTAATTATCCTATAATTAATACTAATAAATATAGTTTATATACACAAAATAATAATTCATTAAATAAATTAGATATTAGATTATTAAATACAAATTTAAAAATATTAAATATTGTTACTTTTAATGGAATATCTAAACCTATTAATTTTTCAATTATTGATATATATGATATATTACAAAATAATAGTATATTTGGTAGCTATCAATATTGTATATCATTTTATACAATAAATGATGAATCAGATATTAGTATAATACAAAATATTGATGTTGCTGCAAATAAGGTAGTGCAAATTTATAATATTCCTATATCTAAGAATCCTAATGTAATTGGTAGAAAAATATATAGAACAAAAAATAATGGACTACAATTTTATTTACTAAATATTATCAATAATAATATTGATACAATATATATTGATAAAATTACTGATAATAATTTAGGAATAAAATTTAATATTAATCAAGTTATTAATTATAATACTTTACCTAATAGTAATACTATAATAAGTAAACAAATTATTAATATTAATGATCAATTAATAATTACAGATTTAAATAATAATATAATTAATTTTCCTAGTAATTTAAATAATATTTATGAAATATATATTGAAGATATTCAATTACCTTTTACTATTATAGATAATTATATTATTAATAATAATATAATTACTATTAATAATAATATTGATAATAATTATTTATATTATTTAATTGATTCAACTAATTATAAAAATAATATTAAATTAGTTCCATCTAAGAAAAATATAACTTTTAAATCACCACCTTTTATAGGATCTTTAATTAATACTACAAATAATTTACCATATACATGGGATTTTGCAAACAATGGATATTATAATAATAATAATAATTATTATTTTATTAATTCAAATGGTATTATTAATATTATTAATTTTACTAATGTTGATAATGATAATAATTATATAATAAATAATAATAATTTATATTATAATAATAATATTGTTATATCTGGTTATTATTCATTTAATAATAGAAATATTAATATAAATATCAATAATACATTTAAAATATATAATGAAATTAATGCTACTAATTATAGTATTTTACCTTCTATAATAAATAATAATAAATATATAATATATAATAATAATTTATATTTTGGTAATAATAATAATTGGGATATTATTAATAGTGGCTATTATTATATAATATCAAATAATAATATATATAATAATAAGTATATATATGTAAATAAAGATAGTACTTTAGTAATATTTCATCAAATTAATATTAGTATATACACAACTTTACCTATTATAGGTATTAATGATACATATATAGTATATAATAATAATTTATATTATGGATCTTTAAATACTTGGAATATTATTACATCAGGATATTATAATATTAATAATAATAATAATAATAAAAATTATTATGTTAATGCGACAAATTCATTAAATATATTTAATAATATAAATATCATAGTTTATGATACTTTACCATTAGTTATAAATAATAATAATATATATATAATATATAATAATCAATTATATATTAGTAATAATAATTCATGGAATCTAATAAATAATGATTATTTTTATACAACATCTAATAATGATTTATATAATAATAAATATATTTATATAAATAATAGCCAATTAACAATTTTTAGTATTATTTATGCTACCTATAATAATATTGCATTAACTAATGATATAGGTAATGACGGTGAGTATATTATTAATAATAGTCAAATTTATTATAAAACAAATTCAACCTGGGTAATTATTAAATCAAATAATTTTGTAATATATACAGATAATATTTTTTATAATTATAAAAATATTACAATAGATAATAATGGTATAATTAGTTTATTTAATAATATAACTATTAATAATTATACAGTCTTACCTACAAATATTAGTAATGGTGAATATATATTAGTTAATAATCAATTATATTATGGTAATAATAATTTATGGAATATTATATTAAATGGTTATTATTTATTAACATCTACAGTTAGTACTTTAAATAATATTTATTTATATATTAATAATGGTAATTCATTATTTTTTATTTATATTACAACAAGTGAAGAAATAATATTACCTACTATAATTAATATAGGAGCATATATTATTTATAATAATAATTTATATTTAGGGACATCAACAAAATGGCAATTATTAATTAATGGTAATTATATAATTACATCTAATTCATTATATAATAATAAACTTTGTACAATAAATATAAATAATTCATTATTATTATTTAATGAAATAAGTGCTAATATAGTTGATACATTACCTTTAATAATAACTACAGATTATTATATTTATAATAATCAATTATATTTAGGTAATACTATTATAAAATCAGATTATTATTATATTAATAATCAATCATATATAATAGATAATATAGGTAATTTAATATCATTTATTCCTATTACAATTAATTTAAATTATAATTTAACAAGTACACCTATTAATAATATATATATTATTGATAATAATAACTTATATTGTGGTAGTAATAATCTTTGGATATTAAATCAAACTGGATATTATTTATATAATAATATATTATATAATATAGATTTTACTCAAGGATCTATTAATGATATTTTATTTCAAATAATAACAGCATTAACAAGTTTTCCTTCAGATATATCAACTAGTACTTTTGTTATAAATAATAATGTTTTATATATAGGATCTAATAATTTATTAGGAACTTATAAATATAAAATATCATTTTATAATACTGATACACAACTAGAATCTATACCATCATCTGAAATTATTATAAGTAATTATTCTAATAATACCATAATTCAATTATCTAATTTATCACCGATATATGATGATTTATATAATAGTTGGAAAATTTATAGAACAACAAATAATACTAATATTTATTATTTTTTAGATATTATTAATAATAATATTAATAATATTTATTCTGATAATAAATCAAATTATTCAATAATTAATAATCCTTATATAAATCCATTTTTTTATTTAACACAAAAAATAGATAATACTATTACTTATAAAATATTAAAAATACCTATTAATAATATTGTACCAAATTTAAATGATTTTATTAGTCATTCAACAGATTATAATTTTATTAATAATAAACAATTATCAGATTTAAATGATGGTATTTTTAATAAATCTTTAATAATGTTATCAACTGATTCAAATAATGAATATAATAATTTAGTATCATTAAAAAAAATATTAAATAAATCAATATTATATTTTTATAATATTAAATTTAAAATTAATAAATCATCAATAATAAGTTTAAATAATTATGAAATTACATATTTATTACCAATATCAACACAACAATTTTTTATTAAAAATAATATTGAAAATTATTATTATTTAAATATAAATAACAATAATATTAATTTAGTTCAATCAGAAGAAATTACACAAACAACATTTAATCCAGCATTCGACGAATTTAATTTATTACCAACGGATTTAATAAATAATAATTTATTACCAACGGATTTAATAAATAATAATTTATTACCAACGGATTTAATAAATAATAATTTATTACCAACGGATTTAATAAATAATAATTTATTACCGACGGATTTAATAAATAATAATTTTATTAATTTATATAGTGATAAAATAGATTATATTATAAATAATAATGTAGATTATCTAGCATTAATAAATACTATTACAAATATAAATAATCAATATTTAACATTATTTACAAATATATTAAATTTAACTACAATTAATAATTATTGTGGGTCTTCGACAGATAAAATTTATAATAATATAGATACTAAATTATTATTATTTAATAATTTAGATATTAGTTATTATAGTCATAATAGTTTTTATACTATTAATAATATGTTAACTTATACACAAAATATTAATATTTTAACACCAATATATCAATATTATAATGCTAATAATAAAATTTCTATAAATTTAATAAATTATTTAAAAGGAGTTTCTAATTATTTTATTAATCATATACAATATGTAATAAATAATGTATCTTATTTTGATATTACAAATCCTAATAATTATAAAGAATTATATTTATCTAATGAAGAAATTAATCAAGATATAATTAATAATTTTTATAATAAAGATAATAATTATAATATTAATTTATTACATCCTTTAGAATTAATATATAATTCTAATAAAGTTTCTCAAAATATTTATCAACTTAAAATAAATGATATTATTATTGATAATAATATTACTATTATAGATAATAATAATATTAGTTGTTCTTCATTATATATTAATGAAATTGTAAATAGTAATTATTATGATAAAAGTATTATATCGCAACCATACCAATATAATAAAATGTTATATCTAGGATTAATATATTTTAATAATAAAATAATATTTGATGATAAATATATACCAACTACTAATAATAGATATTTTCAATTTGATGATAATAATATTTATAAATTTATAATAAATAATAATCGATATACTATTGATTCATATGTACCATATAAAATTATATCAAAACCTATTGAATTAATTTTATCAACATCAATACAATTAAATATATCACAAATTATTAATGATACGACACAAGATTTAATAAAAATTTCAAAAACTTTTTTTTATAAAATTAAAATTACATATACTAATAATATATTATTATCATTTACTGGTTTATTTCATATTAATAATAAAATCATTCAATGTGAATATGTAGATTATGGTAATTATGGTTATTTATATATATTAAATGAAAATGAATTAAATTTTGTAGATACATCAATTTATTATAGAAATATTAATAATATATATTGGGATTATATAACAAATATTACTAAATATGATATTGAAATTAAACAATTAGTAAATTATTATACAAATAAATTATTAGCAGATAATTCATATTATTTAATTAATAATATATTATATGATCAATCTATATTTATTAAATATAATAATATTAATTATATTTATATTAATGAATCAATAACTTATATTTTAGAATATACTAATGTTCTAAAAATATCATTTCCAATGATATTAATTAAAAATAATATAATATATTCTTATTATCAAGATAATAATTATACAAAAGAATTATTAAATTATGATAAAAATAATTATGTTTTATTAAAAGGAATTGATTTATATTTTATACAATTAAAAGATATAAATACAATAAAATATGATAATTATAATTGTTGGATTTATCCTAATAATATTATTGAAACTATTTACTATGATATTATATTAACTATTAATGATAATAATACTATAACTTTTACTGACTTTTTACCTACATATTCATTTTATAAAATATTATATAATAACATTTTTTATATATATTATTATGAAGAAGATAATATAATATATAATATAAATCATGAAATAACAAATCAACATACTATAAACGGAATTTATTTAATAGATAATGAAATATTTGATAATGATTTTAAACAATTAATAAAGATATATAAGACAAATACTATACAAGAAGATTATATTAATAAAACATTAAATTATCAGAATAATTTTATAGATACAATGATAAACTATAATTCTAATTATAGTTTAGAATCATATGATATTATAAATAATATAATACAAAATAATAATAGTAATGATGTTATTATTAATTTATTATTTGAAATAAATAATAATAAAATATATTATCCTTTAATATTAAAAGAATATAATAATATTAAAATTGATGGAATACATATACAATATATTAATGGAATATTAAATAATAATATTAATATTAATGAAATATTAAATAATAATATTATATCTAGATCATTTATTCCAATATATATAATAGATAATAATATATTTAATTCTAATTATAAATTAGGAATAATAATAACAAATAATATATTACATACAACATCTTCATTATTAATATTAAATTTAATAATAGATTCAAATACAAGATATTATGAAGTATATATAAAATCAAATTTTAGTGTTAATTTAAATTATGATTTATATTTATGGAAAATAAATTGTTTAGATTCTAATAATAATATATTTTATATGTATATATGGACATTATTTAGTAATAATATAGATTTAATTAATTTATATATTAATTTAAGTTTAGTAGCTATAGAACCTATTAATAATATAAATATTGCATATAATAATAATTATAAATTAATTAGTTCATCGCCAAATATTCTAATAGATGATGATAATTATAATATTATATTAAATAATAATTTAACAAATAATGAATTATATTATAAATATTATTTAAATATAAGAGATAATGATAATACAATAAAATATAATATAAAATCTTATAATTTTAATAGTATATTTAATATAAAGCCAAAAATATATTATTCAGATAATAATAATAATAATTATAATATATATATAACATCTAATTTACAGATATATTATAAAAATGAATTTAATAATATAAATGATATATCATATTATTATATTATAGATTATCCTCAATATATT
>Ga0214919_10008062_pt1 | contig 14035 bp, 11 predicted proteins | sample LL1503_MetaG_FD_177994 | JGI IMG/M metagenome (GOLD analysis project Ga0214919, IMG submission 177994) | Freshwater microbial communities from Lake Lanier, Atlanta, Georgia, United States - LL-1503 | ecosystem: Environmental > Aquatic > Freshwater > Lake | place: USA: Georgia | collected...
ATTTCTACTAAGCTTCGCTCGGCGTTAGCTTGTGCAGCTTTTGGCTGCATTTAGCTTTCTCCGAATTTGACACCATCCCTTATGCAGTTTCCACGCATAAGGCACAACTTTCGCTATGAGAGCAGACACCCAAGATAGACCCTTATAAACAGCGGCTCTGCGGGTGGTCAGTGTCGGTGTGTAAGTAAATGTGTAAGCAAATTCAGGGATTTTAAGGAAGTGGTCTCTCACTCTTTGGTTTTCAAAACCACAGGATTTTTGGAGCAACCGTTTCGTACTTCGTTGCTCCAAATCGATTTTGCATGGAATTGACAGGCGTTACTTTAAGTAACGCTTGAATTACTGATTTTAATTAAGGATTGAATCTAGACTTTACCAGACACAGTCTCCGTTAAAACGATTCAAACGTGCGACCTTGGCCTTAGTTAGCCCTTACCTCTCCAAGCTCAAAGCTGCTTATTAACTGTAAGCAGCCCCTCAGGACCAGAATCTATCAGCATCGACCCATTTGCCATCGATATAGGCTTTTTCATATTTGAAAATTAAATTAATCATTTGTCTTTTTCATAATGCATTCAATCATCTAACTAGGATCACCAATAAATCCTTTACGCATGCAATTCACCGCATGATTCCCGAAATGAGTCACTCAGAATCTTTAATGCGTCATCAAACTGCTCTTGTGGAATTGTTAGCGGATACAAGAATCGAATCACATTCGAATAAATTCCACATGTCAAAAGAATTAATCCTTTGGATAAAGCTGTTTTTTGTATCTGGGTTACGAGCTCTGGGGTAGGTTGATTGGTATCGGGATTCCTTAACTCAATGGCAATCATGGACCCAATTCCTCGAATATCTGCGATATATGGATTGGATTTTTGCTCGTTTATAAGCATCTGAGTTAACTTACCACCCAGATCTTTTGAGCGAGCGCATAAATCTTCTGCTTCAATAACATCTAGAACGGCATGAGAAGAGGCGATTGCCAATGGGTTACCTGCATAGGTGCCGCCCAAGCCACCAGGCGATGGCCCATCCATCACACTTGCACGACCACACACCCCTGATAAAGGCATTCCGCCAGCCAAGCTTTTAGCTATTGTTATTAAATCAGGCTCAACACTATAGTGCTCTAAAGCGAATATCTTCCCCGTTCTTCCAAATCCCGACTGAATTTCATCGGCTATTAAAACAATTCCATACTCATCACAAATTTTTCGCAATCTGATAAGCATCTCATCCGGCATTACATAAAACCCACCCTCACCCTGAATAGGCTCAAAAATAATTGCAGCCACACTAAATGGATCTATATCCGATTTAAATAGTCGCTCTAATGAGTGAATACTTTCATCGATGCTCACACCAAGAATGTCCGCCGGGAAAGGCAAATGATAAATGCCAGAAGGAAATGGACCAAACCCGATCTTATAGGGGACGTTCTTACCAGTTAAGGCTAATCCCATATTTGTACGCCCATGGAATGCGCCAGAAAATGATATCAATCCCGATCTTCCAGTATACGAACGTGCAATTTTTACAGCATTTTCTACTGCCTCCGCTCCTGTTGAAAAAAATGCAACTTTTTTCTCACCAGAAATTGGAACCAAATGTGAGATACGCTCTGCTAATGAAATATAACTTTCATAGGGTATGACTTGGAATGCAGTATGCGTAAAGCTATTTAACTGAGATTGAATTGCCGCATTTATTACGGGGTGTTTATGTCCCGTATTTAAAACAGCAATGCCACAACTAAAATCAGTGTACTTATTACCTTCCACGTCCCAAATTGTGGCATTTTCAGCTCTTGCCGCATAAAAGTTGCACATAATTCCTACACCCCTGGGCAGAATTTTTGCACGTCGTAAATCTATATCGTTATTTTTCATAAATTCCAAGATATTTTTTGATTAAACCGTCTTTTAAATTTATTTCTTTGTATCAACAAGCGATTTCAAGCTTGCATTTTCTTGCGCAATAAATTTTGTGTAGTCTGGACCTGATTGATAGACCACTGATTGACCATATTTCGTTAATAATCTTTCTGCAACAGCCTTATCCGTTAGAATTTTTTTGAGTGCACTCTCTAGGCGCTGCTTAATTGGTTCTGGAATACCTGCAGGACCAGCTAGCGAGTAATATGAATTTTGTGAAAATTTAACTAATCCTGATTCGGTAAGAGTTTGGACATTTGGCAATGCAGCCCATCTTTTAGGTCCGGTACTTATTAGCATACGTAATTTTCCAGCCTTTACATGTGGCATAGTGGCGGCACCGGAAGCATTAATTACCTGAATTTGATCACCTAGCAATGCAAGCACTGATTCATTGTCTCCCTTGTATGGAATGAAGTTCCAACTAAACCCAAGATCATTGCCCAGCCTCTCCATTGTTAGTTGATTTGTAGTGCCCGCCCCCAATGTTCCGTAAGATAATTTATTGGGATTTTTTCGAGCGTACTCAACTAATTCAGATAAAGTTTTCCATGGTGCATCTGCATTGACAAAGATTCCATAGTCATATGGCCCAACTACCGCTAAATGTGTAAACGATTTCAAAGGGTCGTAAGTCACTGCTTGCAGGAGAGGAATGCTCGTTAATGTGGGCATATTAACCGTTCCAATCGTGTATCCATCAGGTTTAGCCATGGCTAAACTTGAAACACCGACGACCCCTCCAGCACCAGGCCTATTCATCACAACTACTGTTTGCGCCAGTTCTTTTGATAACTCTTCAGCTAAATCCCTAGCAACAGAATCTGTTGTTGTTCCTGGTGGGAACTGAACAATCATTTGTATGGACTTGTTCGGCCATTCTTGTGCTTGACATAGTCCTATCAGGCTTAAAGTGACTATTGCAAAAAATAATTTAAGTAATTTCATATTACCTCCCTTAGAGTTCCGTTTATTAATTGGAGTTGCGCAGAGCCCTTGTCCCACTTCAAATGAAACTCTTTGACTCCATCAGATTTGACTACTAGACTAGCGCTTAAGTTTTCTAAAGCACCATAAACATCTTTAATATGCTTTACTAATAAACCGGCTTTACGCGGATTGTGTCGTCTATCAAACAAACCATGTCTTAAAAAATAGCCGCGATCAATATCAACGAATGTATCTAGCCGAATATGTATTTCTGGGTGCACTAACGATGCAAAGCATGCTTCAGCAACCCTCAGAGAAATAGCATCATCATCATTGTTATTTAAGGATGACTTATTGGGTAATAGGCAAATATTCGCAACGATTTGTAAATCGTTTGACCTTTGTAGATCTCTTAAATGTGCAATTGCGTTTAAAACGCCATCTTCATACGGCACCCTAACTACTATACCGTCTAGATTACGACCCGAATGAATATACTTTGGGGTTTGAAAGTGGTCAGATAACTCACTTATAAAATATCCACTTGCCATTGTGTGATCATATGGACCAGCAGCGCCGGAATGAGAAGGTGGAATATAAATTGGCGAAAAATAAACTGGAATATCTAGTGAAGCAACTTTTAGATCAACTAACTCATCATCAGGCTTTACTGAAATCATTTCAAATGCGTGAATTGAGTTAGATATCTCTGAAAGCCTTTCTCTCACCAGATTACTGAAACTAGATACAGTAAAGACTGTAAATCGAATGCCTAAATAACTAAGAAATTTAACTCTTTCCCAAACTTGATCGTCACTTATGTCGGTTACTGGAATTCTGATGTGCTCAATTCCGCAGTCCCACAAATTTAATATTGAATAATCATTCCTGACTTTTTTCCTAGTGAAAGCATCTAAAGGTGGGTTATATGGGAGTCTTAATACTTCACACCACTCATGACACATATCCACTGAAATATTGATTGGCTTTGAATTTACTTGCCCAATCTCTATTTGATGAGATATCTCGGATGCGTCAACTACCTCTATCGATCCATTAGTGCGGGCAAATCTACTTATATGGCCATCTTCATATACATCAACAATAAAGAATCCAAACTTTCCCACATCATTCCTACCAAACTCTTGAGCTGGATTTACTCTAAATATTTCCGCATAGTCTTGACGAAAGTTTGTTGATGAGGGAAGAGCATAAGAAAGCGTGCTAGCAATTTTATTCAAAAAGAATGTATGGACATGGCCAGCAAAGATTGCTTCAACTTCATATTTTTCAATATAGTCTAATAGTCTTGCCCTAGGTTCTTGTTCAATATTGTCGTAATTATTTTCTTCATTTCTCTCGGTAATAAATGGTGGGTAGTGAGAAAATAAAAAAATTCGCTTATCTGAATTGAGACTTAAAGTCTTCTCAAACCATTTCCACTGCAATGCCTCAGCCTCTGATTCTGAGCCAAATAAGCAAGAATTTAAGATGATGAAACAAATCCCCTCCCTCTCAAATGACTGCCACTGCTGTCCAAAGTAGCCTTCATAAATCCTGCAACTCTCTTCCGTGATAGTTGCCGCTGGATTTCCAGGCAAATATTTATCACCAATATCGTGATTTCCAGGGGTTATATAAAAGGGATGATTTAATTTTTTATATAAATTATTTGCATATTCTGCTGCACCTTTGTATGAGCTCGTATAAGGCAATGGATGAACCACATCTCCTAAGTGCACTGTAAATGATGGTTTGAGCATATTTACAGCATCAACAACCACCTCATTTCTAGGATTTGCTAAGTGATTGGTCTGCCATGGGGAAGTATTGCTTTCATCCACTGGATTCAGGTGAGAATCTGCTATCAAAGCAAACCTAAATAAATGCTTTCCAATTGCTATTTTCATACTTATTCAATTCCAAATAGTTGTATTCAATTCTATTTATATATACAATTGAACTATAACAAATATTTCTAATGGGTCAATAAGATGCACAATAAACAAGTAGATAATTTTGAGCTGCTGCCAAAGGCAATATTGAAAGATCATCCCCAATTTGCCTCTACACTGGGCAATGGTCTCGATGTGCTGCAGTGCTTTACCACTCAGTCGTTAAGCTTAAGCAATAAAGAGATATCTGAAAAATTGGGCCTAGCAAAGCCAACCGTATCTCGACTTACATTTACTCTTGTTGCTATGGGATTTTTATCCAGGGATATATCAACCGGAAGATACTCTTTAGGGCCTGGTGTATTAACACTTGGCTATCCTTTATTAATACAGCTCAATATTAGAGAAATTGCAGCTCAAGATATGATTGAGTTATCAAAGATAGTAAAAGGCCCAGTTTCTCTAGGCATCAGAGACCGTCTGCAGGTTGTTTATATTGAAACTACCTACAATCGCTATCGCAGTAATGCACATCCCGATATTGGTTCTGCCAGACCCTTACTAAGCACGGCAATTGGGCGTGCTCTACTCTATACAAATACGAAATCAGAGCTTGAACTCATTTTAGATAAGTTACATATTGATAAAACAGATGAATGGAAAAAATTCCATGAAAAACTGAGCAAATCATTTGAGGAAATAGAAAAAAATGGTTTTTGCACAAGCTATGGCGAATGGAGGCCTAACTTGTATGGAGTAGCAGTCCCATTTAAAAATAAAATTAATGGTCAAAATTTAGCAATGAATATAACTATTCCGACTCACCAGGCCAATAAAAAACAAATAGAAAATGATTTTGGCCCTAGACTAGTCGATGTAGTTCAAAATCTTCAAAGTAAAGTAGGCGGTTAAAAATACTTGATACCCAACCATTGCTATTCACTTTAAAATTCTTATAAAAATTTAAGATTTTTTAGCAGGGTCACAAAAAATTTAATCTGGCTTAATATTTCTTTTCGCTACCAGCGCCCTCCACTTGACTGTGTCATCCCTAATATATTTTGAAAACTGCTCTGAGCTTCCGCCGACAGTCTCCATGCCCATATCAGCAAACCTTTGCTTGACCTCTGGCTGGATCAAAATCTCATTAACGTCTTTATTTAAGCGATCAACTATTTTTGTAGGCAACTTTGCTGGACCAACTAAACCAAACCAGGTATATACCTCAGTATTTGGATAACCCAATTCCCCTAGAGAGGGAACATCCGGTAACAAAGTAGATCGATTCGATCCGAAAACTGCCAACACCCGAATCTTTCCAGACTTCACATGGGGGAGCGGGGAAATTATTGGGTGGATTCCAGCATCTATTCTTTCCCCCAATAAATCGGTAACTGCTGGCGCATCGCCTTTATATGGGACGTGGTTGAGATTTGCTTTGGCAAGGTTGTTAAATAACTCCAAAGCTAAATGTGGTGCAGTGCCGTTTCCCGGGCTAGATACATTGAGTCCTGCTGGTTGCTTTGCAGATGCAACCAGTAGCTCAGATACCGTTTTAATTGGAGAGCTCGCAGGAACCATTAAAAATAATGATGCCCTCACCGTCTGAACGATCGGAGTGAAGTCCTTAACAGTATCGTACGGTAATTGTCCATACAAAGCTGGGTTAGTGGTATGAGGAGCGGCCACCATAATAAAGTTGTAACCGTCTGGCTCGGACTTGGCAATCATCTCTGAAGCTATTCGAATATTAGCCCCGGGCTTATTCTCAACAATAATTGCCTGCTGAAGTTTAGGTGACAGCTTCTCGGCAATAACCCGAGTTGCAATGTCGTTTGAACCGCCAGGGGCAAATGGTGAAATAAATCGAATTGATCTATTGGGCCATTCTTGCCCATAAGCCACTCCCGATAGAAGGCTCATAGCCACACTGATGCACAAAATTACTTTATTCATGTTAACCCCTGTAATGGATTACTTCAAAATTCGTTTAGCAATGTTAATTAGATGAATTTGACTCGTGCCTTCATATAGCCGGAATAGGCGAACATCTCTGTATAGCATCTCAATTGGCCCGCCAATATCAGCACAATAACCAGCACCTCCAAAAATCTGAACCACTCGATCTGCAACTCTGCCGCACATTTCAGATGCGTAATACTTACATATTGATGCTTGTGTAGTGACATCCTCACCGCGATCACGTGCCCTAGCAGTTTCTATAACTAGGCTTTTAGCCGCCTCAATTTCAACTTTACATTCTGCAAGCATCGCCTGTACAAGCTGAAACTCCGCTATTGGCTTACCAAACTGTTGGCGTTTTTTTACATGAACGAGAGCTTCATCTAGCAAACGGATTGCGGGACCAATACATAAAGCAGCCAAATTAATACGCTGCTTATTTAATGCCTTCATAGCCGTTCCAAAACCAACTCCCAATTCGCCGCCAAGCACATCATCACCAGAAGCTAAAACATCTCTCAAGAACACTTCCGACACAGGGGATCCAGATTGGCCCATCTTCTTGTGCTCTGGACCCGCCGAGATCCCTGGAACATCCTTAGAGATTAAAAATGCACTAATACCTTTATAAGAAAAATCTGATAGATCCGTTCTTGCGAATACGGTAAACAAATCTGCAATAGGTGCATTTGTAATGTAGCGCTTTGTTCCGTTAATTAAAAACTGGTCATTAGATTCGCCCGTTTTTAGGGCAGTTGTTTTTAGAGCTGTTGCATCCGAACCTGCATCTGGCTCTGTTAGCGCAAGGCAACCTGTAATATCACCTGAGGCGAGCCTAGGCAACCATTTTTCTTTTTGGGCATTAGTTCCATCCTGCACTATGCCTTCAGAACCAATGCCAGTGTTTGTCCCTGCTCTAGCTCTAAAGGCAGTGGCAGCCTGGGAAATTTCTATATTAGCTAATGCCAACTCTTCTGTAGATAAGCCGCTTCCACCGTATTTCCTAGGGATGCTCCAACCAAAGAATCCAGACTTTCGCATGACATCAACGATTGACTCTGGTATGCAGTTTTTCTCAACTAACTCTACTTCAGCAGGAATAGCAATCTCACGCACAAACGAACGTATTTCGCTCAATCGCCTCTCATTGGTTGCAATATCACTAATCACTTAATTCCCCTTGTTCATATAACTAAGACCACCATCCCGCTCAATATTACGTTTTGCCTCAAGCAAATACGGTGCAATAGTTTTATTAATTTCAGCCTGAGAAATCTTTGACCCACTTAAAGTGCAGTTCAAGGCAATCGCGGGATCGTCAGAACTGCCTACTCTTAATGGAACTGCCACAGCATAAACGTCGGACTCCCAATCACCACGGCTCAAGCAATAACCATGACGCTCATAAAATTCCTGGTCACGATGAAAATGGTGAATATCTTTACGGAATTGAGCTGAGTTGACTAACTTAAGTCTATTAAGGACTGATTTTTGCTGCTCAATTGATGATGCAAACAATAAGGCACGTCCAATAGAGGTTGTTAATAACGGTCTACTACTTCCAATATCTGGCTTTAGATAGTTACCTCGATCCAATCGTAGCGCATCAACATAAACCACTTCCAGTCGACCCAGCATACCTAAATTCACAGTCCACTTGGTTTTGGAAGCCAACTTCTCCATATGCGATCTAGCGAGATGACGAATATCCATTCCTGCTAGCATTGGGTAACCCAGCATTAATACGCCTGGGCCTAATCGATACTTTTGCAGTCGTTCTACCCTCAATAAATATCCAAGCTTTTCAAGCGTGTAAGTTAAACGTGAAATAGTAGCCTTTGGTAATGAGGTTCTATCGCATAACTCTCGATTACCCAATAACTGATCTGCTGGAGTAAAGGCTCGCAATACGTCTAGCCCCCTACTGAGGTTTATAGCAAATTGACGATCATTCGCGATAGATAGCAAACCTGACATAGGTAGATCCTCTTCTTTTATAACTAGAGATACAACCTATTCTACCTATTGTTTCGCACAGCGAAACACTTTCCAGGATGGAATAATTTTTGTTTCAATACAGTTTTAATAAATCAAATTTAAATGACCAGTCGCCCTCCGCTCCTTGAAAATGTCCGTATATTAGATTTATCAACTGTTATTGCAGCACCATTTGCAGCTACTCTTTGCGCCGATTTGGGAGCCTCAGTAACTAAAATTGAGTTACCAGATGGATCGGATACGCTAAGAGGGCTGGCACCAACTACCTCCGAGCATGCCCTTTACTGGAAAACTGTTAACCGTGGTAAAAAGGGAATTACGCTAGATGTAAGAACAGCGAAAGGTAAAGATTTATTTTTAAAAGCCATCAAAAAAACTGATGTGTTGGTAGAGAATTTTAGGACTGGGACATTAGATCGCTGGGGTTTGAGTCTTAAAATCTTATTGGCAGCAAATCCAAATTTAATCGTTTTAAGATTAACTGGGTTTGGGCAGACAGGTCCATATGCTGAGCGACCCGGATTCGCTAGAATTTTTGAAGCTATGAGTGGATTTACCAACCTCATAGGCACACCAGAGAGTGGACCGCAACACCCTAATCTTCCAATTGGAGACTTAATTGCCGGCCTCTTTGGAGCCTTTAGTATTTCCTCTGCAATTGCATCTCTCAGAAGAGATCCCACTCAGGGAGGATTTGAAATTGATCTATCCGCCACGGAAGCCCTTTTTAGATTATTGGATCCTTTGGCTGTTGAATACTCCTTACTTGGAGTCAATAGAACGCATGTTGGTAATCGCGCTAGCTACACCACTCCGTCTAATATGTATAAGTCCATGGACGAGAAATGGGTGACCCTTGTTGCATCATCAGATGCCATTTTTAAACGACTTTGTGACGCTATTAATCGACCTGAGTGGAAAGATAATCCCAAATTCTCAACCAATCCCAATAGATGCCTTAATGCCAACGAAATCGATAACGGTATCTCGGAGTGGTTTGCATACAATACATTTATCGCGATATCAAAAATCTTTGACGAAGCATCTATTCCCTATACAAAGGTATATGACATAGCGGATGTCGTTAGTGATCCACAGGTAATTTCCAGAAAAGGAATTATTGACCTGATAGATAGTGATCTTGGCAGCATTCCTGCGCCCTGCAGAGTCCCAAGAGTTCCTGGTGTTATGGAAACCAGCATTAAGACGGGACCCAAGACTGGAGAGGACAATATAGCCTTCTACAAAGAGCTCGGCCTTTCGGGCAAGGAAATAGCCGCCTTAATAAGAGATCGTGTTATTTAGTCATCCGCTCAGCACTTAAAAAAATACCAACCCGAAGGTTGGTATTTTCATTTCTGGTGGGCCCACCAGGACTTGAACCTGGGACCAAAGGATTATGAGTCCTCTGCTCTAACCAACTGAGCTATAGGCCCGTTAACTTTTACACGCTGATTTTGAACTTCTTAACTGCTTCAAAACCACACTAAAACCGCATTTACTACACACCATGAAAAATACCCTGGTGTGTAGTCGGTGTGTAGTGAATTTATACCGCCTAATTCACCACTAAGCTCTTGAAATCATTGAGGTATTTGTTACTAGACCCCTAGGGCTTCTTTCTTATGAGAGCAGATACTCAAAGAAAACCACTAGGATTTCAAGAGGTTACAGCGTCTCATTATCGGTGTGTGAGTATTTGTGTGACTAGATGATCAAGATCACATCAAATACTCGCTCGCTCTTTGGTTTTGAAAACCAAAGGATTTTTGGAGCAACCATCTAGCACTTCGTTGCTCCAAAGTACTCTTTACTCGTAGTTGGTGAGCGTCATTTAATGTAATGCTCTATTTAAAGCAGTGGCGAACACTGCTTTAAATAGAGCGCTTTTAATCCACTTGTCTCGGGTTCGAATTTCGCCCTCAAATTAAATTTTGTAAGGCCATGGCAAAACCAAATACGTCTCTACGCCAGTAAATATCTGAGACCATTACACCATGAACGTGTCAAAAGAATATCTATTACCCTATGATTAATATAGGATAGTTTTCATGGCTTGGCTACTCAGAGGTAATTTTTTTGTCGGCCGCAATGCGAGCCCATTTTGTGATCTCGCCCGCTAAGTAGGCCTGTGCTTCTTCTGGCGTACCGCCTGCGATTTCAACACCCAAACCAGTAAGCTTTTCACGAACGTCGGGGGTTTGTAATGTCTTGGTCATGGCAGTGGAAAGAGTGTCACGCAAGTTCTTTGGCAGATTGGCTGGCCCCATCAACATATACCATGCACTAATCTCATAATTTGGCACCCCGGCCTCTTTAAATGTCGGAATGTCAGGCAGCGAGGCGATGCGGTTTCGTGTCGTCACAGCTAACGCACGCAATTTACCGCTTTTGATGTTCTGCAAGACCGTAGGTACTGTGTCGAAATTTACATCTACCTGGCCAGAAATTAAGTCGGTTAGGGCGGCGCCACTGCCTTTATAGGGTATATGAGTCATAGTCGTACCGGTGGCTATTTCGAATAGTTCAGCGGCAAAGTGCTGCTGAGTGCCCTGACCCGACGAAGCATAGTTGAGCGCGCCCTTCTTTGCTTTGGCCATGGCAATGAATTCTGCTAGGGTTTTTGCAGGCGATGTAGTGGGTACGACAACTACTTGTGGAACGCTTCCAATCAGCATGATGGCAGTAAAATCCTGGCCTGCATCGTAAGGCATTTTGGGCATAATGGCTGGAACCATGGCATTAGAGCTAACATGGCCCATCAACAGGGTGTAGCCGTCAGCTCTAGCTTTGGCGACTGTATTGGCTGCAATGGTGCCACTTGCGCCGGAGCGGTTTTCTATGATCACTGGTTGCTTGAGCAATTCTGATAGACGTGGTGCAATCTGTCGTGCGATAAGGTCTGTGCCTCCCCCAGGCGCAAAACCCACCAACAGGCTTATGGGTTTGGACGGATAGGCGTCTTGTGCATTGCTTGTATTTACGATGAGCATGATCACAATGGCCACCGTCAGTCTTATTAAAATTCTCATGTAAATTTGCCTCCTCTTGGATGAGGGTGATCAGTGGAATTCTGTCAGACTACCGAAACCTGGGAACTGATCTTTAATACCCATCTTCCGCAGGGCCGACCAGTAAATAACGGGGCCTGAAGCAAATACTGGTTTTTTAAGCCATTTCTCGGCGTCATTGGCTACCCGCGCATAGGCTAAGTTAGTGCCCAACTGTAATATGGCATCCGGTTTGGCTGCTTCACAGCGAATTGTGGCTTCTGCTAATTGGTCGTATGTTTGTGATGCTACGTGAATGATACTTTTACACTTAAGTCCTTCCACATGCACGACTTCGAATCCCCGAGAGGTAAAGTAGCTGATGGCGTTAGTCTCGATTACCGGGTAGTAAGGAGTCAGCAACGCAATCTTTTTCGCACCACATAGTTTGAATGCTTGTTCGGCAGACTGCGCGCCCATAGTTACGCCAACACCCGAGGTTTTTTCCAGATGCTCCTGCAGCGCAAAACTACCTTTCTCGCCACCCATATAGCTCTGCGATGACATGCCCAAAATTAGGTGATCGACCAGCGCCTCCCTCAGCCTGCGCACCGAGTCGTCCAGGTTGGCAGTTACATTACGCATGATGATTGACCAGTCTTCATCCGTAGTAATTTTCTGGTTTGGCACATAGTAGCGATCAATGGCATTGATAACTCCGCGGGGGCGCATATCCATCATTTCATTTTCAACATTTACATTGGGTCCAGGTGTCATGACCCCAATAACTCCGCGCGGGCCAAGTGCATTGATATAACGGTGATCATCGTGGGTAGATCCGTCAATTTCACGGATTCCTTGCTGAAATGAATTCATTATTTACCTTTAAATGCTATATATGTAATTTATTACTAATTTTATTCATAAAATGAATTCATTCCAATTTAATGGCCATTTTTGACTTTGTCAACAATTATTGAATTCATAAATGAGGTTTTACTGTATTGCTCTCGAAAAATTTTGTAAAAAGCAGAAAAAATGTATTCATAATTGTGAAATGTCTAAACAATTTGTTCACCCCGATTTACTGGAAAACCTGCGAGAAGTCTTTATCCGTGGTGAGATGTTGCCCGGTCAAAAGGTGCCTGAAGCCGAATTGTGCTTACGTTTTGGCGTTTCACGTACCCCACTTCGTGAAGCACTTAAGGTGCTAGCTGCCGAAGGTCAGGTTGAACTACTGCCGAACCGGGGTGCGCGGGTATGCGATTTGTCTATTGTCGAGGTAGAGGGGTTATTTGCGGTGGCTGGTGCACTCGAGGCTCTAGCGGGTGAACAGGCCTGTGCGCATATCACGCTGGAGGAGTTGGAAACCCTAACTGATGTTCACGAGCGCATGAAAAAAGCATTTGAGAGGCGCGATATTGAGGCTTACTACACACTGAACCGGCAAATTCATGAAGCTATTGTGAGGGCGACGCGCAATCCAGTACTAGTAACGCAATATCGCATTCTGAATGCTCGCGTCCTTCGCATTCGATTTACATCGCCGATGACAGATGATATTTGGTCTCGAGCCATGGCTGAGCACGAAGGCATGATGAACGCATTGCAACGTCGTGACGGTAGCGCGATGTCGGGCATTTTGAAAACACACCTCAAACATAAGAGTGATGCTATTGTCTTAACTATGCGTGAATTTCAGACGGCTCAAGACTTGCGCAGACGACGATCCACCACAAGTAGTTAGGGGTCTTTGGTAACGAGGGTGTTACATCTTTACAAAACCTTGTTGCACAAATTGACTAGGCGGAGGGGCATCTAAACACTTATCACCTCTACCCTGAACGACTCCGTTTGGCCGAACATGGTCATGGAGAGCATTGGATAAAAATCTTTGTTTTGGCGAGTAAGGGATCAACTATTCATTAGTCTTAGCTGGCCGCTATCGATCCAAAGCGGATGCCCAAAGACAGGTTACCCGTAGCTAGTTTTGATGTTTCTTGGTGGCTGGGGTGGTATCGGCCAGGGCTGAAGATAGCCGACTAATCTTCGTATCAGAATTCAACTAAAACTGTGTAGTATTGCCTGCACACTTTTTTTATCTCACAAGCGTTACTTAAAGTAACGCTCAACTAATCAAACCTCACCATTCCTCTCCCTGACCTACTTTTTATTAGTTTTAGGGTGTGTTTATGAACTGCTGTCAATTTAGGTCCACTACTTGAGAGAGTTTTTCTATAGTAAATCATTGCAGCAAAATGGGTTGGTTTTGGATGATTCTAGGTACTTGGGTTTCGGGTGCTGGTGGCCTGTAACCTAA
>Ga0214919_10008063_pt1 | contig 14034 bp, 20 predicted proteins | sample LL1503_MetaG_FD_177994 | JGI IMG/M metagenome (GOLD analysis project Ga0214919, IMG submission 177994) | Freshwater microbial communities from Lake Lanier, Atlanta, Georgia, United States - LL-1503 | ecosystem: Environmental > Aquatic > Freshwater > Lake | place: USA: Georgia | collected...
CAATACGAACTGCCGGTGTGTCGCCCAGCAGCCGCTTGGCCAAGCCTTCAATTTGGACTGCGATGTCTTTGGACTGCAGTACATCAATGTCGATGCCGATCACCTTGCCTGCGGCAATACCAATGCCAGCCTCGGGCCAGTCGCCCCAGATGTCGACTTCGTTTTCGGTTGTGTCGCGCTCACAGTGGCGGCTCCACTTGGGGTAGTCCTGCCAGGCACCCAGGCGAAACATGCCGGGCTTTTTGGTGCTGGGCTGGATCGGCAGAATGGCATAGCCGCGATCTACGAGTGTGGCCCCAAGCTGGGCCATGTAATTGTTTGGATTCATGCGTTCCTTCAAAATGGTGGATCGTCTGCATAGGCAGTGCGAAGTGAGTCTTGAAACGCGGTCACGACCACATCAATCAAGGTTGACCACTCCACTGCGGTGAAACTGGCCAAGTCTGTTTTGGCGAGTGACTCGACGTACTCGCCCCCTGTCTGGCAGGCCGCCGCCAGCGCATTGGTTTCGTGTTGGTTTGGATCAATCATTCCCTTTAGCCTTGCTGCAATGTTTTGACAGCGCCTGGAGCACAACTTCACGCTCGGCGCATCAATACGGATCAAACATGGCGCGAACCCATACCCTCGGGCATCGCGCCTGCAAATGGCGCACATCATTTATGCGCCCGACATCAAAAGCGCGCGCCGACGATTTCTGTGTAACGCCCGCTCGGGCGCACCGCGATCTGCGATGGGCACTTGAGCCGCTGCGATACGGCCAGAGCTTCATCAACACCACGGGGAAGTGGCAGCCCCGGTGCTCGGTTGGCCCACCAGCTCGCAGCCTTTTGCCGCGCATAGCCCTGGTGCTCAATGCAAACCCATTCGCTGTGGGAACTCAGACCACTCCAGTAATCGACCCGAAGTGACGGCGGCTTTCCAGTCTTGTCGTGCCGGGCATAGCTCACCCGTGTCACGGGCACCCACTCAGGTGGACCGCCAGACAAGATGTCCAAAGTACTGGCTTTGGCGTCAATCTTGATTTGCGGCTCAGGAAACATGTGGCCACAGTCGGGGCACTGACGTACCGCCGCATGCACGATGCTGTCGCACTCTGGGCAGACTTTGGTGGGCGCATCGCCGTCTTCACCCGCTTTGGGCGTCTTGGGCTTGATGGCGTCAATGGGTCCGTGGCGCGCAATATTCCCTGCGAAGTCCAGTACCAGGCAGTCGGTCTTGCCCGTTGCAAGACGGCAGCCCCGGCCCACGATTTGCACATACAAACCCGCCGACTTGGTTGGGCGCAGCATGGCAATCAGATCTACCGCAGGCGCGTTGAAACCGGTCGTCAAAACATTAGCGTTGGTCAGGCACTGAATCCGCCCGGCCTTGAAGTCATTGATGATGGCCTCGCGCTGGGCACTGGGCGTATCGCCCACAATCGTTTCGCAAGTCACCCCTCTGCTGCGCACCGCATCACGCACGTGGTGCGCATGGTCCACGCCAGCACAAAAGATCAGCCAGCTTTTGCGGTTAGATGAGTACGAGAAGATTTCATTGACTGCACTTTGTGTGATGGCGTCCTGGTCAATGGCCGCTTCCAAGTCCTTCGGGATGAACTCACCGCCGCGCGTGCCCACACCTGTGAGGTCAATTTGCGTTGCCATGCGCTTGGAGATCAGTGGCGAGAGGTAGTGGTCATCAATCAACTCGCGCACCGAAACCTCGTAGGCGATGTCGGTGAAGATGGCCTCATCGCCTTCATGCAATAACCCAGAATCCAGGCGGTATGGTGTGGCCGTCAACCCAATGACTTTGAGGTCTGGGTTCAGGCGCTTTAAACCATCAAGAAATTTGCGGTACATCGTGTTCGAAGATCGCGGGATCAGATGCGCTTCATCGATCAGCACCAAATCGCATTTCTGAACGTCGTACACGCGCTTGTGGATGGACTGGATGCCAGCAAACAGAATCTGTGCGCGGATCTCTCGCTTTTTAAGGCCAGCGGAATAAATGCCTGCCGGAGCTTGCGGCCAAAGCTTTTGGAGTTCGGCAAAGTTCTGCTCAATCAGCTCACGCACATGCGTCACGATCAGGATGCGCTGATCTGGAAAGGCTTTGAGCACACCTTCAACAAAGGTGGCCATGACGAGGGACTTGCCGCCAGCGGTGGGAATCACCACCAGCGGGTTGCCGCTCTCATCTTGGAAGTAGTTGTAGATGCCTTGGATGGCAGCGCTTTGGTAGTGGCGAAGGGAAAAGCTCATGACGGGATTCCTTTTTCAATTGCGTTTAGGTTTGCGGTTCGGGATTCAGTTGGCGGCGTGCTTGTTCAAACCAGCATCGCGCCAGCGCACTCCGTTGGTAAATTCGTAGTCAACCCAGTCGTCACCCGCATCGACTTGCGATGCAGGAACAAGTGGCGGCAGGTAAAGGTGTTGCTCACAGCCGGTGCGCTGATCAACTTCGGTCAGCCGTTTTTGATGCCGGTCGCAATGCCAACCACCATCCACGGGTGTTGAGTGCAGGCAAGTACGGCAATTGATCGCAGGTGCCACCACGCTGTTGCCGCTTGCGTGGCAAACCGGTGCGTGGTCACACATGCGGCACTGATACCAACTGGGGTCCTCGCTGATGCGCGGCAGTGGGCTTTGGGCGAAGATGATTCGCCGGGCTTTTTCCAGAAGAAGTTCCGCATAAGTGACATCTGCCTCCACGCGTTCGACATACAGGTCATCGGTGTCCTTGTTCACAGCCAAGTACATCGCTCGGGTAATACCCATCAGGTGCATGTAGATTTGCATCTGGGCAAAGTGCTGCGGCTTGGACTCGCGCACCTTCTTGGCCACCAGATCGCCAAAGCTCTTGTTGGAGTGCGTCTTGAACTCCAGCACATGCCAGGATTTGGGTGCTTCAAGCAAATTGATGGCAAGACCGTCAAGCGAGCCCCCAAAGTGACCACCATGGGCCTGCACCCGAAACTGACGCCCGGTCTCGGGATCAACTTCGAGCACAGTTGCTCCGGTTCGCCGCAGGTTCAGCACCATTCGGGCTTCCTCCAGTTGACCGGTTTCAAACAAGCGCAACAACCGTCCTGTGTGCTTGCTGCGCGTGACCCACCGAAAGTCGTACCAAAGCGCGCGCTCGCATTCCTTGCCAATGAGGGACGCGCCAAGGTGGCTGCGAAACCCGTCACTTGCATCCGCTTCATAGCCAGAGAAGATGGCCTCGCGGGTGAGGCTTGTGATGGCGGGCAGTTCAGCCATGGTTTCCCCCTTGGCTGGCGTGCAAGTCACGCGCACGTTGCACCAGGCCCGCCCACTCCTGGTCATTGCAGTTTTCACGCACCACTTCAATCAAGGTGTCTTTGAAGGCATCACGGTGCTTGGGCGCTGCGCGTTTATCAAAGGTCGCAAGATGCGCCGTCACCTGCGCCAGTTCCTGCTGCTTTAAGCGCAGCGCGGTTTTGGCACGGTGGAACCAGGCAGCATCAAGTGTCTTCTTCTCCGTCTGCCGCCGGATGTCAGTCGTGGCGATCTGAATACGGATAGAAGCAATCTCGCCTTGCAGCGCCGCCATCCGCTCACGACAGTTCTGCGCCGAGTCCGGCAGGTGCACCGACTCGGGCGCACCTTGATGCAATGTGAAGTGTTCGTGCATTGGGACCTCAGGCCTGACGCTTCCAGGGCAGTCCGTTGGCAGCGGGCGTTGCCGTAGCCATGGCAGGACGCGCTGGCGGATTGGCAGGACCGGTGCTGAAAGTCGGTGCGTTTGCAGCCTGGCCGCCGCGTGGCAGGTAGCGGACCGAGTTGCTCTCGCCGTACATGCCCTTCGGGGGACGCACACGCACATCTGCAATCAAAGGGATGAGGTGCAGTTGTTCGGAGTTGCTGACCTGCAACTTGCCAACGGCGCGGCAGATAGATGACAGCGTGCGCTGTGCGATTTGCACAGCATCTGCATTGGCATTGATGAGGTTCAGGCGGTCAAAGAGCTTGCGACCTGCGTACTGCCCCTCAATGACATCCACCTCAAGGTAAAGGTACTGACCCAGACCGTCCTTGGTTGCGCGCATTTCGCTGGCAACGATTTGGGCGAGGTATTTACCGGGCGGCAGGACGTCGTAGCCGCTGCTGGGCTCGATTGAGGATGCGTCGAAAGTTTGTCCGAATGAAGCCATGGTGATTTCTCCTATTTCAATTTCAGGTGGTGAGGTTGGTGGGGGTGACTGGGTTGGCGATCAACATGGGCTTGATCACATCGGGCATGGCCTGGGCAAATGACTGCCAGTCCAGTGGCAGGGTCTCGGGCAGGCCATAGCGGTTCTTGGCCAGAAAAGCTGGGCGCTCGGCGGTATGAATCACCCGTTCGCCCGAGCCCATGGCACGGTTAACTTTTTTGTTGAAGCCGACATCGGCCTTCACTGTCGAGATGCGGTAGTTGGCAAAAAGCACGATGTCCGAGTGCTCCTGCATCAGCGCCGCTGCGCGGGTGTGCAACTTGATGACGTACCTGTCGTACGGGTCGTGCTCAGGCGAGTCAAAACGCTTGATGTCGGTATGCGCGATTTGCACCACGGTCATGCCACGGTCGTCACGCAGCGCGTTCAGGCCGTCGATGTACTGACGCCACAGGCTCAATGCGGCGACGTAGCCTTTGCCGTAACCGGCGTCTTCGATGGATCCCCATCCGTTGTCGCGGCAGGCCTTGCCCCAGACCAGAGGCTCAAGCCAATCGACGCTGTCAATGACCACGGTTTTGAAGTCATGATCCTCGGTATAGAGTGAGCCCAAAGAACCGATGACATCTTCGTAGGTTCGAGCAAGCGGGAAGTTGGCTGCCGGAATTGTTCCCAGGCCGTCTTCCGTTTGGACGAACACCGGGTTGTTGGCTTCTGCGGCGAAGGTTGTTTTACCAACGCCAGCAACACCGTGTATCAGGATGCGGGGTGGCTTGGGCGTATTGGCGCGGGTGAGTTGTGCAAGTGAGATGGCCATCAAACACCCCCACCAAAGTGACTGTCGTTGGCAGCGTCGGGAATGACGCCGGACTTGATTTGCTCGAGCTTGTAGCTGGGCTTGCCCGTTTTGAGCGTGCGTGCAGGCTCGAATAAATCTCGGATGCCGGGTGGCCAGGCGGTGTACTTGGACTCGGCGACTTTGATCTCGATGCCGACATAGTTCTCTGGGTCCTCGCCCCACTTGCGTAGGGCTTCCACTGCTTCTTTGAGCTTGACCTGGTTGTATTCAGGGCGCTTGGGTAAATCGGCGACGACCAAGTAGCCGTCGACCTCAAAGCGCACCGTGCCGGTGGACTTGCCAGCCTCTTGGCGAAGCTGCTGGGCCTGTTGTGCAAAACGATTGTTCAGCGTTGAGTGCAGCGCCGCTTCGTAGTGTCGGGCGGTATCACGGACCTCACTGACCTGCCTGATCAGGTGGTCCAGTTCAGCAAGTGGCAAAGCATCAAGCTCTGCCATGGAAAGCTGGCCGATTTCGTCCAGGATGGCGGGTGTGACGATCATCTGTATCTCTCTTTCAATGGGCTTTACGGGGGGCGGGTTGTGCGGTGCGCAATCGAGCGCGAATTTCTGGTGGCTTTAGGGAACTGCTCGTTCGTATGGCCAGATACCGGTAGTTGCTATCTGAAATACGCTGGCTAAAAAGATGCACGAGACCGAACTCGCAAGCGATCCAGGCTCTGCGCGCGACGGCATGAATGCGTGCGCGCTCTTTGGTGGAGCGGTCACTGCTGATCTCAGAGCGATCCCGCAGTAACAAGCCCTCGTGATAAAGAATGGCTTGCCCCACAGAGGCACTGGCAATCCAGTCGCACAGGTTTGCCTCACACAAGGCAACGGTAGGTACGTAGACCTTGCGCTCTTGCACGAGCGGCATCGGGTCTGGTGGCAAGCCCAGGTGGGCCTGGGTGATTTCGAGAAATTTTGTAGGTGCTAACAATTTCAGGCTCCATCAGCGTGTTGATCAATTGGCTTGCACAACCCGACCGGGTGGTGCTGCCGTCTCTTGGAATCGCGCTGATGGCGGAGCTCACTGCTCGTTGCTTTTCACGCGATATGTAGGTTCTTACTGGTCGAGGTCATGGTTTTTCTCAGGCCACTTTGGTCTGCGGCATTGGGCTTACGCCGCCAACCTGAAACCGAACATTCGAAGGTGCATTTGCATTTCATTGACGCGCCGATAGAACGTGGCACTGGATACGCCACTGGCTTTGCAGGCAGTGGACAGGTCGAGGTGGGCATCAAGCAAATCGAAAAATTCGAGTTGCTCATCGTTCATGTACTTGCGGGCTTTATCCAGGTCCAGCAAAGCCATGTGGTCAGCGATCAAATCGGTTTCGTCGGCCCACATGGGCACCACGTTGTCGTCTAAGTGCTGATCAGGCTCCCCCATCTGCGCGTCATTGGCCGCTTCACTGCCTCCCGAGAAGAAGCACATGCGCGCGCGGTCCTTCATCAGCGCATCGAGCACCTCAACGGCGCGGTGCTGGGAGACAACGCCGGTGTACGTGTTGGCGCAGGCGCGTTGCGGATCAAAATCTGGAGCTCGTTCAAGCAAGTCAAGCAGCAACTCTTGCTGCATGTCTTCCCTGTCCGCGCTGGGAAGTCCCAGGCGGGCTGCGAGGCGGTAAGTCCGGGTTGCCGCCGCCGCCAGCGCGGCGTCGAGGTAGGTTTGGTCAATGGTTTGGTTTTTCATCTTCTTTTGCCTTTGCGCGTTTAGTCAATGGTTAACGATACAGTTCAAGAAAAGGCACCCGCAGGTGCCCGCTTTTGTTTGACCCGGTTCAGTTTGTCTTGTTATCCGACGTGATCATTCCGTAGCGCATCATGCGTACCTCCATGAATGCTGGATTGACCCCAAAATGCGGAGCCAAAGCACGTGTAAAGGACCAACAGTCCATGTCGTAGGTGACATCGGACCAGACGATCTTTTTTTCACCGTCTAGCGTCTCTGCAAACAGGGTGTCTTCACCGTAACGGATTTCAAGCGCGTGCTTTGGGGCTTCCTCCATCACCGCTTCCCACAACAGATCTCGGGGCACTAACAGGGAGCCCATAAACTCATTTGCACGTAATTCCGCGAATTTGATGTGTTCTGGCAAATGCTTATCAACCCTATGGGTTGGAGTCTGCGTTTCCGTCACCGACCTGAATGCACGCACGGTACCCGTCTGCATTAGGTCTGCCAGCGGCTGATTTTGATGGTGCGCTACCAGCGCAGGCCCATCAAAAATTGCGTGACCCATTTCATGAGCCAAGGTTGACAACCGGACCTCTTCACTTAGACCCGAACTGGCTGGTGACACACTAACCTGTACAGCGTTAATTGAACTACTCGGCGTAAATTCAAAAACCCCAAGCACCGGGTTCTGCTGTTCATCATGCACTTCGTGATCAAGGTCGAGCCAGACGTCATACGTGATGCCGTTGACGTTAAGCTCTTTGATAGCAGCAACGTCTGCGATGGTCAGTGCGCGGCGGTCTGAAAGCCCAAGTTGTCTACGAACATCAGCAGCGACTTTTTCGATGTCTGCGTGTTTGGCGTAATGCGGCTCATAACGGCGATTGCGGCGGTAGTGAAGTTCGAGTGCTGGCATAGGTGTGTCTTAAGTCTTCGGGTTTTTGGAACGGTACAGACGAACGACCTCAGCGACTTCCTCTTGCATGTCGGGGGGCAGACGGGATGCCTCAATGAACAACTCATCCTCGCTCAAGCCAAGGATGGTTGCTGCTTTTTTGATCAGTTCATCTTTTGGGGGGTTTTCACGCCCCGTTTCGATGCGAGACCAGTAGGCGGGACTGATCTCCAGTTGCCGAGCGAATTCGGTCAGCGTCATGCCAGCCTCCTCTCGCTTGGTGCGCACATAGGTGCCAAATGGGTTCATGAAAGTCCTAGATAGTCGTTACGTCGTTGCATTATAGCGCAACGACAAAAAATTGTGCAAGTGGGGTGTAAACGGGCCAGTCCAACCGGCAGTGCCCTGAGAAAAACACCCCCCTGCGGCGGTATGAACCTACATGATCGCCCCAAAACGCACCCCACCACCAACCGCCCCCGCCGAGCCAAGCCCTATGGCCGTCATCGGCGCGATCCTGGCCCAGGGCGCTATTCGCCTTCTGGACCGCCAAAAACGCGAAGCTCAACTTGCTAACCGTACTGAAGAGAGCGTTCATACAGGTGTTTTGACTACCAAGGACAACACCTATGAATGACTCACTTGTTGCACGCGTTGCAGCCCTCAAGACCTCACCCACCCCGGATCTCAAGCAGATGTGGCGAGAGATGTTTCTGACCGAACCGCCGCCGTTTAACCGGCGCTTCCTTGAAACGCGTCTGGCTTACCGGATCCAGGAACTGGCCCTTGGTGGGCTGCGGCGCGAGACCATCAAGCGCCTGGAAAAACTGGGTGAGCAACTCGACGGCGGCAAACCGGACGTGCGCCGCCGCCGCACGGACGGCAGGCCACTTGCCGGAACCCGCCTGATTCGTGAATGGGACGGCCAGCGCCACGAGGTGTTGGTGCACGTCGATGACTTTGAATACGCAGGCCAGCGCTACAGGTCCATCTCGCGCATTGCAATGGTGATCACCGGCACCAACCGAAACGGCTGGACCTTCTTTGGCATGTCTGCTGGAAGGAGCATCTGATGACCGCCACCCCTAAAGTCCTGTGCGCGATCTACACACGCAAGTCCACCGAAGAAGGCTTGGACCAAAACTTCAACTCGCTGGACGCCCAGCACGACGCCTGCGCCAATTACATTGCCAGCCAAAAGTCTGAGGGCTGGATGATGCTCAAGGACCGGTACGACGACGGCGGCTTCTCAGGCGGCACCCTTGAGCGCCCGGCCATTAAGCGCCTGCTCGAAGACGTCCGTAAGGGCTTGGTGAACACCATCGTGGTCTACAAGATCGACCGGCTGTCACGGTCGCTTGCCGACTTTGCAAAGTTAGTCGAACTGTTTGATCAGTACAAGGTGACCTTTGTGTCGGTCACCCAGTCCTTCAACACCACCACCTCCATGGGGCGGTTGACGCTCAACATCCTGCTCTCCTTTGCACAATTTGAACGCGAACTGTCCGGTGAGCGTGTGCGCGACAAGATCGCGGCCTCCCGTAAGCGCGGCATCTGGATGGGCGGTATGCCCGCCCTGGGCTACGACGTGGTGGATCGCAAGCTGGTGGCCAATCCGCAGGAGTCGGCCATCATCCAAGAGATGTTCTCCCGCTTTGCCGCGACGCCATCGATGTCGACCATCGTCAAACACCTGCGCAAACGCGGCGTCACCTCCAAGTCGTGGACAACGTCCAAGGGCGTCGAACGCCAAGGCAAGCTGATCACCAAGGGCGCGGTCTACAAGATCTTCAGCAACCCGGTCTACATCGGCATTGCTGCCTATAAGGGACAGCACTTCCCCGGCGAGCACGACGGCATCATCACCCAGGAGCTTTGGGACACGGTGCAAACGCACCTGAAAAACGGCACACCCATGAACAAGGGCAGGCTGGCCGGACGTGGCAGCGCGCCGTCCCTACTGCGAGGGTTGCTGTTCTCGGAGCAAGGACGGGCCTTCACGCCTGGCTGGACACGCAAGAAGCACAAAACCTACCGCTATTACATCAACACCGACTCGATCAAGATCGGCAAGGAAAGCTGCGATATTTGCCGCATCCCTGCCGGTGAGATCGAACAGGTGGTGGTTGAAAAGATGCGCGGCATCTTACGCTCACCCGAGGTGCTGGCCCATGCGGTGCGAGAGGTCAATACGCAGCGCCCCACAGTGGAAGAACCGCATGCCGTTGGCGCATTGCAGTCCATCGACGCGATCTGGGAGGAGTTATTTCCAGCTGAGCAGGCCAAGGTCCTGCACACCCTGGTTGAACGCATCACGGTGCGCAAGGACGGCATCACCATCAAGTGGCACGACAAGGGCTTGAATAACTTGCTGCGCGACACACTTGAACCACAAAAAGAACTGGAGGCGGCATGAGCAACGTGACCGAGGCGGGTTTCACGACCGAGATACCGATGACTTTTCGCAGACGAGGTGGCAAAGCCGTGATCGTGATGCCCGACGGTTCTCGGGCGATCGAGCGGCGTGAGGCCTTGATTGACAACGCCATGGTCAAACTGCTGGCACGTGGCCACCGCTGGCATCGCAAACTATTTGACGGCACCCACGCTTCAATTGAGGACATGGCCAAGTCCGAGAACATCAGCCCATCGTTTGTGAGCCGAATCCTGCGTCTGGCCTACTTGTCACCCACCGTCGTCGAAGCCATCTTGGACGGAAAATACCCAGCGCAACTAACGATGAAGGACCTGATGGAGCCGTTTCCAATGGATTGGTCTATGCAGGAGAAGATATTTTTGCAGCCAAAGTAGAAGCGAAAACGGCCTTCATTTCTTGCGTGCCAACGCAAATCCGAACCAAATGAATCTCTGGGTAGTCCTCACTCCGACTCAGTAGGCCGTTGATGATGATTTCAGCAGATAACTCTGGTGGGAACTTAAACACGCCAGTCCCAATGGCTGGCATCGCCATTGATTTAATTCCCGCCTCTTTGGCCACACGCAGCGTCTGCGCTACTGCAAGGTCAAGGTATTTCTCGGGGTGGTCGTCATTTATGAAACTGGCTGCCCTAGCGTGAATCACAAATGGGTTGGGCAGTTCAAAGCCGGGGGTCACAACAGCTTCACCCAGCGCAATCGGTGAATGGCGGCGGCAATACTGCTCAAGTTCTGGCCCGGCTGCAGTATGAATGGCACCGGCCACGCCTGATCCAAAGCGAAGATTTGCGTTGGCCGAATTAACCAAGGCATCGACATCCGGTTGCTGGACGATATTGCCAATGACGATTTCAATCTGCATGAAGTTCAAGTACCTTAAAAATCGTCAAAGTCATTTCTGGATTTTTTAGAGCCGAACCCAAAGTCGTCGCTCGAGTTGTTGAAAACAGCGCCAAGTCCAGTGGCCGTGCTGCCCATGCGGGTGCTGCCATCAGTGCTAAAGCTTCCCATCTGAGTGAAGACAGACCCATCTGACCCAACGGTGGTCGAGCCCATCTTTGTGTAGGTCGTGCCGTCAGACGAGACGCTGGTGGTGTCCGAGACCTTTTGCAAGGTTTCACCGGTGTCGGACACAGCGAATCGCCCCAAGATTTGCCAAAAAGACATGTTCATCTCCTAAAAGTGATGATTTCGGGCCTGACGACCGGATCCAACCTGATCGTTCTAAAAAATTCTAGCACCAATGCCGCTTATCTGCATCAAAATGATTAAGTGTAGTCATTGAATATGCTAGAGTGGAACACGAGCAAATAAGATGGAGACAAATCCGTGGTCAACAAACGAGTCGCTGCTGCACTTGACGACCTGACGCAGACGCAAAGAGAGCGACTTTTCTACATTGAAGTCAAAGCCTTCTTCTGCGGCGATCTGACTCGCGCGGACATTGAGCGACGATTTGGAGTCAAGCCTGCCGCCTCAGCACGCGACCTGAGCACGTACCGCCGCCTGGCTCCACTGAACCTCTTTTATGACGCAGGTCAGCGGAAGTACGCAACGACCGACCGCTTCACCCCGCTTTTTGAGCACTCTGCAGAGCGTGTGCTTACCTGGTTCCGCGCAGGCTTTGGTGACAACATGGACCAAAAGCTCAAGCGCACCGTTCCCTGTGAAAGCGCCAGCGACCTGGTCAAGCCCGACATTGAAACGCTGGCAACACTTACCCGCGCCATCGCTGGCAGACGCCAAGTCAAGGTCAATTACCTGTCACTAAGCTCAGGAGCGTCAACAAAGACGCTGTGCCCTCTGGCCTTGGCCGACACTGGCCTACGTTGGCATTTGCGCGCATATGACCGTGAGCGAGGCCGCTTTGCCGACTTTGCATTGACACGAATCGTCAAAGCCAAGGCCATTGACCAGCCCATACCAGTCGAAGAACAAATTGAGTCAGATGTGCAGTGGGCACGACTGGTCCATATCGAGCTGGTGCCCCACCCAGGCATTGCCCACCCCAAGGCGATCGAGGCCGACTTCATGATGCACAACGGCATGCTGGCGCTTGACATGCGAGCTCCACTCGTCGGTTATGCCTTGAGACGCTGGTCGGTTGATTGCTCGGCCAAGCACAGCCTTGATCCCAAAGAGCACCATCTTTGGCTGAAGAATTCACAAACACTTTACGGCGTTGAAAGTGCCGCACTTGCTCCCGGGTACCCCTCGAGTAGGTCGGTTAGTGATTTAAGGAACATTGAATGAACCACTTTTTGGCCAACAAACCTGGCTCTCAAACAGTCATTCGGGAGAAAGAATGGCGTGTTGAGGGAATTTATAGGTCAGGCTATGAAATTACCCTAATAAGCAGTTCAGGTGAACTTCAAGAATTGGGGAGCCGCACCAAAATCCATCCTTTGAATTTCTCATTCAAGCGCGACAACGTGCGCCACTTTGACAGGAAACAGCAATGACTCCCGAAATTGGCCAACTTGCTATCGTTCGGAAACGACCATTTGTCGTCACAGAAATAATTCCTTCAGCTCCTGGCTTGGGCGGAGATGGTGCGCGGCCCACCCACCTAATTAAGCTGTCCTCTGTCGAGGATGACGGGATTGGTGAAGAACTGAATGTCATTTGGGAGCTGGAACCCGGCACCCAGGTGCATGAAAAATCCACGCTACCGGACCCTGATTCATTCGACCATCCAAAGCGCTTACAGGCCTTTTTAGATGCAGTCCGCTGGGGGGCAGTCTCCCAAGCTGATGACAAAGCCCTGCAGTCACCCTTCCGCAGTGGTATTGAAATTGACGAGTATCAGTTGGATCCGGTGGTTCGCGCCCTGTCCATGCCGCGGGTGAACCTGCTGATTGCCGATGACGTTGGTCTTGGAAAAACGGTTGAAGCTGGCTTGGTGGTACAGGAAATGATCCTGCGCCACCGGGTGCGCTCTGTTTTGATCATCTGCCCATCTTCCCTGCAAGTGCAGTGGCAGGAGGAAATGCGCGACAAATTTGGTCTGGAATTTCGCATCATTGACAGTGAAACCATTAGCCAGCTGCGTCGCAAGCGGGGTATCCATGTCAATCCATGGTCACATTTCCCGCGGTTGATCACATCAGTCGATTTTCTCAAGCGCGAGAGACCGTTACGCACCTTCCGTGAAACGCTTCCCGCGGGTGACCAGCCAACCTACCCGCGCGCATATGACCTAATGATCGTGGATGAGGCGCACAACGTTGCGCCCTCTGGCCGTGGCAAGTACGCCACGGACTCACAGCGCACCAGGGCAATCCGTTCTCTTGGCCCGCATTTTGAGCACAAGCTCTTCTTGTCTGCTACCCCGCATAACGGTTATCGCGAAAGTTTTGCTGCATTGCTGGAGTTGCTTGATAACCAACGATTTGCTCGGGCTGTCACTCCTGACCGTAACCAGCTCGATGCAGTCATGGTCCGGCGAATGAAGTCCGAACTCAAGCTGCGCTGGGATGGGAGTCGTCGCTTTGCTGAGCGCATGGTCAAACACATTGAGGTACCCCACACCGACGAAGAGCGTCAGGCTCACCAAGCTCTACGCCAATATTCTGAGTTGCGCTTGAAGCAGGCCACGACGGACGGCGAACGCATGGCCACCGAATTTGTTTTGAAACTACTTAAAAAGCGGCTATTTTCATCGCCTGCCGCCTTTGGCATCACATTGGAAAAGCACATTGCCACGGTTGGCCGTCGCAAGCTTGCCAGCAACCTCCATCGTGAGATTGAAGATTTTTCGGATGACTATGCCGATGATGAAGCTTACGAAGTCGAAACCGGGGAAGTTGTTAGCTCTGTCAGCCAGGCTCTGTCGCCCATTTCCAACGAAGAAAAGGCGCTACTGCGTGAACTCAGCGAATTTGCCGCCAAGAGCACGCAGCGACCTTTGTGGGACGACACTCTTCGCAGATAAACATACTCTGATTGAGCAGGCGTTTGAAACTGCCAAGCCCTCGAGGCTTGTGCAATCCACACTTGTAGCAGCTCATCGTGCTTGTGGGG
>Ga0214919_10008064_pt1 | contig 14033 bp, 14 predicted proteins | sample LL1503_MetaG_FD_177994 | JGI IMG/M metagenome (GOLD analysis project Ga0214919, IMG submission 177994) | Freshwater microbial communities from Lake Lanier, Atlanta, Georgia, United States - LL-1503 | ecosystem: Environmental > Aquatic > Freshwater > Lake | place: USA: Georgia | collected...
TTGTAATCACTGGGTGGTCGTGCTACTCCGCTGGGTTTAGTTTCGCTGGGTTTAGTTTCGCCGGGTTTAGTTCCAGTTGGTGCTGGTCCAGTTGGTGCTGGTCCAGTTGGTGCAGGTACAGTTGGTTTAGTTTCGCCGGGTTTAGTTTCGCCGGGTTTAGTTTCGCCGGGTTTAGTTCCAGTTGGTGCTGGTCCAGTTGGTGCTGGTCCAGTTGGTGCAGGTCCAGTTGGTGCAGGTCCAGTTGGTGCAGGTCCAGTTGGTGCAGGTCCAGTTGGTGCAGGTCCGGTTGGTGCAGGTCCAGTTGGTGCAGGTCCAGTTGGTGCAGGTCCAGTTGGTGCAGGTCCAGTTGGTGCAGGTCCAGTTGGTGCAGGTCCAGTTGGTGCAGGTCCAGTTGGTTTCGGGAGATCTTGGTCGGTAGCAAATACCGGAGGCAATAAGTTAATAGTTGTTGTGCTCAAGGCGATAATCAGGACTGTGCTGAATCGCCGCCTGCTACCGATGCTCAACTTGCTTAATAGATTGCCCATCACGGTTCTCCACAAACGAGATTCTGCTCTAAAGCGGGGTGGGACCTCCACGGCACTCTTGTTAGTACTAGCGCATTGATTAAAAGGCTACTCTCTTATCTGCAAAAAAGAAGAGAAGTAGAGGATTAAAACTCATCTCCCGCAATCTCCATTTGGAGGTTTCCGAAATTTCCTTAATTAGGGATTAGTAATAACGGCTACGTTTAAACTTTGCCCAAGCTTTGCATGGGCTGTCATAGCGCGCTTCGATATAGCGAAGCCCCCAACGGATCTGAGTCACTGGGTTGGTGCGCCAATCCGAAGAAATAACTTCCATCCGAATTGCTGGCAAGGCTTGCGGGATTCCGTGAGCGCCAGAACGCTTATTGTGCGCTCGGTAATTCCAATGGCTCTCTCTTGTCCAAAGTCGGTTAAGGCAGGTGTACTGATCTGTGCCCCACGCATACTCGCTAAGCATGATCGATTTCGCAACCTTCTTGGCTCCGACAATGGTGCGAGCCATTTCAACTTGTTCGCTGACGGCGGCAACTAGCGCCATCTGAGATGCGAAGAGGTTGGTGCGCTGATCGAGTTGGGTATAAAGGGCGGCGCCTTCAGAGAGATCTACTTCAGAATTTAAGGCAACCGACATAGTCAGGTTTGCCGATGCCGGCAATGAAAGGCTGGTGGTCATCGGGAATTCAAGGCCGTAGGCAGTTGGCTGGGCGGCTGAGATCAGGAGAAATGAGCCAACCAAGGTCCAAAGGGCGCGAGACTTGAAACGGTGCGAGCGCGCAAAGATGTACTTGGTGCCCAACTTGCTGCTGTACTTGCTAGCCGACTTTGACATCGCTGCCCTCCTTTCAACTCTTCTAGACCCGTCCTGGGCCTATCTCGCCCGTGAGCCATCGACCTAAAAATAGGTTGATGACCATCGGGGAATGAGTTAAGGGTGGCAACCAGGGTGAGTTGTCGCAAATTAAAAGGTGCGTGTGGCGGAAATTCTCAGGAAAGTCGCTCCCTGTGGACAGGTAAAAGTCCTGCTCAGTTAGGGCAAAGTCCTAAATGTCCTAATTGCGACTGTGAGATATAAAGAGGGCCATATCCGGGGAATAGAAACTCGGTTAGGCGATCGGCCCTTCGAGCATCTCGGTGACCAGGGCGGCGATCGGCGAGCGCTCGCTGCGGGTCAGGGTCACATGGGCAAAGAGCGGGTGGCCTTTGAGAGTTTCTACAACCGCGACTACGCCATCGTGGCGGCCGACCCGCAAGTTATCGCGTTGGGCGACATCGTGGGTCAAGACAACTCGCGATGCCTGCCCGATTCTTGAGAGCACGGTGAGCAAGACGCCGCGTTCTAACGATTGGGCTTCATCAACGATTACAAAAGAGTCATGCAATGAGCGACCGCGGATATGAGTTAGCGGCAGAACTTCAATAAGTCCGCGCGCCATGATCTCTTCCACGACCGCCTGAGAAACGAGAGCTCCCAAAGTGTCAAAGACTGCCTGCGCCCAAGGCGACATCTTCTCGCCCTCGCTGCCGGGAAGGTAGCCGAGCTCTTGTCCGCCGACTGGGTAAAGCGGGCGGAAGATTACAACTTTCTTATGGAGGCGTTTTTCCATCACCGCTTCTAAACCCGCGCAAAGGGCGAGCGCCGATTTTCCGGTTCCGGCGCGACCGCCGAGAGAGATGATTCCGATTTCGGGATCCAATAAAAGGTCTAGCGCGATTCGCTGTTCTGCAGAACGGCCATGTAAACCGAAGGCGTTGCGATCACCGCGGACTAATTGCAACTGTTTATCGGCGTTGACGCGAGCAAGGGCGCTTCCTTTTTCAGAATGCAGAACTATTCCAGTGTGAACCGGCAATTGATGGGCGGCTTCATGGTCTGCACGATCTGATGCATAAAGTTCATCAATAATGTTGTGACCGACGTTGATCTCTTCGATCCCGGTCCATCCACTATTTGAAACGAGTTCGGCTAAATATTCTTGTGCCTCAACGCCGACTGAAGATGCTTTAACGCGAAGCGGCAGATCTTTCGTGACCAAGACAACGTCCTTGCCATCAGACATTAAGTTCTTAGCGATCGCGAGGATACGTGAATCATTTGTGCCATCGCGTAAAAATCCGTGGGGCAAGGTACTTAAATCTGTATGGTTTAACTCAACTGAAAGCGTGCCGCCCTCTGGGGTTATCGTTAGCGGTTTATCTAGCCGGCCGTGTGTAACGCGCAGATCATCGAGTGATCGCAGCGCAGCGCGGGCAAAGTAGCCGAGTTCTGGGTGATCGCGCTTTGTCTCTAATTCACCGATAACTGCGATCGGAATTATTACTTCATGCTCTTCGAATTTCGAGAGCGCATTCGGGTCTGCCAATAAAACGCTGGTATCTAAAACATAGGTCTTTTTTGCAGCTTTTTTCTTGCTATTAGATACTGGAGTAGCCAATGGCCAGCTCTCGCATTCTCTTTAGTTTTATCCGGCGGGAGTTGCTTCTGACTAGAAAAAGATAGAACTTCACTGCCATCTTTTAAGCGCGACACGCCACAGCAATCTATTAACGCTTGGTTAAAGCTATGCGCCGAGTCGACGTTGGCGCTGTGAATATGCACGAAGTGCACGTAAGAAATCTACGCGACGAAAATCTGGCCAATATGCTTCGCAGAAATAGAACTCAGATAGTGCGCTCTGCCACAATAGAAAGCCGCCGAGGCGTTGTTCGCCCGATGTTCTAATTAACAATTCCGGATCTGGTTGGCCGGCGGTATATAAATACTTCGAAATCGCATCGGTTGTTAACTCATTTGCCGCCGATTCAATACTAGAACCGTGCGCACCCTTATCTTGCAGATATCCCTTAACGGCATCGACGATTTCACGCCGCCCGCCATAGCCAATAGCGACATTTACTTCTACGCCGCCGCCTTGAATTGGGGGTAAATTCTCCAACTTTTCGTGGAGCCATGGCGGCAGCAGATCAAGGGCGCCCACTGCTTTGATATTCCACTTGCCAGTTGCATGAAGTTCATCAACGGTTTCGCCGATAATTTTTAGAAGTCCATCTAACTCTTCAGGTGTACGTTTAAAATTTTCAGTAGATAACAACCACAAGGTAACGACTTCGACTTTGGCTTCATCGCACCAACCGAGAAATTCCACAATCTTGCTCGCCCCACGGCGATGTCCCTTGGGATCTAACTCACTGGGATTGGCTTTTGCGAAACGACGATTGCCATCGAGGATTACACCAACGTGGCGGGGAGTCTTAGAGAAATCTAGGCCCCGAACAATGCGCGACTCATAAAAGGGATAGAGCGCAGATTTAATTGCTTTACGGATACTGCTTAACAATTCTGCGCTCCGCAATAAAAGATGCCACTGGCAAGGTACCGGCAAGCATCACCCAGAGAATTTTAATTAAATGCCAGCGTCCCTTTACGCCCACCTGCAAAGCGGTAATTAAATAGACCATATATAGGTAGCCATGAACAATCGGAATCGCAATCAAAATTTTATGGGTTTCTATCGCGTCAAAGATGTATTTTCCGGGCATATAGCCAAACCACAGAAGTAAGGACATAACGCCACAAATGATGGCCATGACGCGAAAGCGGGTGATTGCTGATTTCATAACGGTAAGCCTATGGCTTATTGGTCAGATTTACGGCGATAAAAGGGGAGATAGATCACGATCGCTGCCATTAGCCACCAGATCGCAACGTACGAAATATGTTGCCAGTAATAACCAGCAATGCGTGACACCGGAGTTGGTGGAATAACTCGTTCTCTTACCATCTCTCCTGTGCGGGTGCTTTCTGATTTAGCGGCGATGAAGCCGTCATATAACTGCAGATCTACCAGTCCAACAATAACGCTGCTATCTAACCGCGAGATCACACCTGGCGCATTATCTGCGCGGTCGTCATTTTGATGTGGCTGCAGCGTTCCGACCAAAGAAATCTTGGTGGACATAGCAATTTCTGGATTTAATAATCGATCTGCCCATAATCCACGTACAACGAGAATTCCAGATAACGGGTTTGCCCCATCGAGCTGCAACAGCGCAACTTCCCAATCGCTAACTTTGCCATCTTTATCGTTCTGCATAGGGGCTTTGAAATTTGCTACATAAAAACCGCTGACCGAGACTTGCTTATTCACGTTGCGTGAATCAAGGGCTACCGTTGGCGTAGCCAAATCAGTTAAGGAATAAATCTTGGGATCTACTACTTTGGCTGCAGCATTTACCTCTTTAACCAGCGCGGCACGATCTAACTGCCAGTTTCCGAGTCCTACTAAAACCAAGACAACGGCAAGAACGGATAGTCCTTGGAAAAACTTTTTAGCTATCGCTTTGATTTTCATTATTACGAGCGCTCATTCGCATGTAGCGCTTGTAAAAACTGCGCAACAAGATTGCAACGGTGATGCAGAGAATTAAAACTGTAAGCGAACCAGCCCAACCCATCTCAACATCTTTTTGCATGCCATAATCTTGCCATGGATTTAGATTTCAACGACCGCTATGGAGTGCGCTCAAGCAAGGCTTGGATCACACCTGCTATCACTTTTGCCTTAATTGGTGGCGCTTGGTTGATCTGGGCTGGTCTCCATCACGCCAATCCAGCAATTCGTAGCGAGTTAATTTCTTTTAGCATCACAGCAGAGCGTGAAATCTCTATCCGTTACACCGTTGATCGCACTGATCCTGAACAAGTTGTTATCTGTACTTTGACTGCAAGTGATGAAGATAAGAATGTAATTGGTCAAATTGATGAAACCATCGCTGCTGGACCTGCTCATAACGAGCAAACCACCGCGATTCCCGCACGAACCGCCCCTGTCTCAGCGGCAATTGCACGTTGTCGCGCTAAATAATTACTTCGTATACCGTTGCCCCTTATGAGTACCCCACAAACTTGGCTGACCCAAGAAGCCGCTGATCGTTTACGTGGCGAACTCGCACACCTTGAATCAGATGGCCGTAAAGAAATCACCGCCAAGATCGAAGCAGCTCGCGCTGAAGGAGATTTAAAAGAGAACGGTGGTTATCACGCAGCTCGTGATGAACAAGGAAAGATGGAAGCGCGCATTCGCCAGTTAAAGCAGATGCTCGAGAATGCACATATCGGAACTCCTCCAGCATCGGCCGATGGCGTCGTTGGACCCGGAATGGTGATCACCGCAATCATCGCTGGCGATGAAGAGAAATTCTTACTTGGTTCCCGCGAAATCGCATCCGGTGACTTAAGTGTTTACAGCGAAAAATCACCTTTAGGCGCAGCCGTTATGGGCGCAAAGATTGGTGACACAGTTTCTTACACCGCACCAAACGGTAAAGAGATTAAAGTCGAAATTAAAGCAGCAACTAATTACTAATTAGCAGCTTTGGTTGAAGCAGGAGTCATTGATTTAGCAACCGCCAATAATTGGCTATAAGTAAGGCCAGCAGATACCTGCACTTGCATCGAAGTAGCCTTCATTCCGTAATATCCAGGCAGCGTAAATAACAAGTAACCGCCGAATTTTGCAACCTGGGCTTGGCCACATTTCTTAGCTGTGCTTGATTGTGTTGGATCGCAATACACATACGCTTTAGCGTTAATGCCATTTATCTTTACATCTGGCAACTTCACCGAAAGCCCAGGATCTGAACAATGTGCACCCTTCATGGTTTGCATCACTTCAATTTTCTTTGTGCTCTTACCAAAACGCACGTACACCCATTGCTCGCCACCGCCGCCACATTCCAATAATTGAAACTTGCTTTGAGCAAGAGTCAAAGTATTTACTGGTTTATAAAGTGAGTAAGTTAAACCAGTCTGGGCATCTACATATGAATTACCAGATCCCATCGCGCTAGCACCACTCAACTGAAAAAGAGATAGTGCAAAAGCGAGTATAGAAATTAGGAAGTGCTTACGATTCCCCATTTAATCGGCAGAGCGCTTGTATTTGCGAACGCTCACCGGAATGAAGATCACCATAATCAAAATCATGTATAAGAACGATGTCAACAGCGGGTTCTCGCTTGGGAATGATCCCGCAGTGGCTCCGAATTGATTTTCTAAGCCAAAGAGTTCGCGGCAGCCAGCGACCATTGTTGAAACTGGGTTCCACTCTGCAAAGTATTGCAGCGCCTTTGGCATACCAGTGGTTGGCGCAAAAGCATTTGATAAGAAGGTGAGTGGAAAAGTCACGATAAAGCTAACGTTTTGAACCACGCGGGCATCCTTGGCAGAAAGTCCTACAAAGATACCAACCCAAGAAAGTGCATAACCAAATAGCAATAAGAAGATAAAGCCGATCGCAACATTTAGCGCACCAGAAGTCGGACGCCAACCAACCATGTAGCCCGCAATTCCCATCACGGCTAGAACCACGATGTTAAGTAACGAATCCCCTAGGGTGCGACCCAGTACTAGCGCTGATTGTGAAATTGGGAGCGATCTAAAGCGATCGATCAAACCTTTTTTCATATCTTCAGCCAGCCCAGATGCGGTTCCGGCCAAAGTGAAAGCAACGGTCTGCACAAATATTCCAGGCATCAAAAGTTGAACATACCCACCGGGCTGATCGGTAGAAATTGAGCCACCGAATACATAACGGAATAAGAGAACAAACATCACGGGTTGAATTGTCGAGAAGATCAGAACTTCAGGGACGCGAGTTAATAAGCGCAACTGACGTTGCGTGATAATCATCGTGTCTCTAAAGGCGCTCACCTCGATACCTTCTTTCTGCGTCCCTTTGTTGCTTCTACTTCAATTTTCTCCTCAGCCGCATGGCCGGTAAGCGAAAGGAAAACGTCATCGAGTGATGGGCGCTTCAGGCCAACATCGAGTGGATGAATTCCTGCAGCATCCAGCGATCTAAGTGTTTCGATGAGTGCAGTTGCACCTGTTGATACCGGCGCCGAAATCATGCGCAGGCCTTCATCTAAAATTGCTTTATTTCCGCTAACAGATGCGACAACTTCCATAGTCTTGGCGATGTTCTGGCTTTCAACAACGATTTCTAATCGCTCGCCGCCCACCTGCTTCTTTAGGACATCCGATGTACCGCGGGCAATGACTTTGCCGTGGTCGATTACCGCGATCTCATCGGCTAACTGATCGGCTTCTTCTAAATATTGAGTGGTTAAAAGCAAGGTAACTCCGCCTTTAACTAACTCTTCAATCACGCTCCACATTTCTTGGCGGCCACGTGGGTCAAGTCCGGTCGTTGGTTCATCTAAGAAAAGCACCTTTGGTTTAACAATTAGCGATGCCGCTAAATCTAGGCGGCGGCGCATTCCACCTGAATAAGTTTTGATTGGTCGCTTTGCACTGTCAGTAAGTGAAAATCTTTCTAGCAGTTCTTCGGCGCGAGCAATTGATGCCTTTTTACCTAAGTGATAGAGCTGACCGAACATAACTAAGTTATCCCAGCCAGTTAAGATTTCATCGACTGCTGCATATTGACCAGATAGCCCAATAACCTCACGAACTTTTTCTGGATGCTTTATTACATCGATTCCGCCAACCATTGCTCGACCTGAATCTGGTTTCAATAAAGTTGCGAGAATTCGCACACATGTTGTCTTTCCTGCTCCATTTGGACCAAGCACGCTCAATACAGTGCCTTCTTCGACATCGAGCGATAGGTGATCTAGGGCACGAACAGCGCCATTGCGATAAGTTTTAACTAAGTCTTCGGCTATTACTGATTTCACGGAGTAAACTTACCGCTATTGCATTACTTATTGCATCCAAAAAATTAGCGTTTTCCGAGAGGTACCGATGTCCAACCAAGGCCCAGTAAAAGAACATACCCACAGAGAGATCATGATCATCCTCAGTGGGCTGATGACCGGCATGCTTTTGGCAGCTCTTGATCAGACCATTGTTTCAACGGCGCTAAAGAGCATCGTTGAAGATTTCAATGGACTTAACCATTACACCTGGGTTGTTACCGCTTACTTGCTGACCTCAACCGCATCAACTCCTTTATACGGAAAAATTTCTGATATTTATGGACGTCGCATTGTTTTCCAATTTGCGATCGTTACCTTCTTGATTGGTTCTTTCCTCGCTGGTGCTTCTCAAAATATGGCACAGCTCATTGGTACTCGTGCGATCCAGGGCCTTGGTGCTGGCGGCCTAATGGCGCTTACCTTCGTAATCATTGGTGACATAGTTCCGCCTCGCGAACGCGGTCGTTATCAAGGTTACTTCGGCGCCGTTTGGGGACTCTCATCTGTTGCGGGCCCTTTGCTCGGTGGATTCTTTTCTGACCACGCCACAATCCTTGGCGTAACCGGATGGCGCTGGATCTTCTATATAAATATTCCTTTTGGCATCGCCGCATTGGCAATTACTTCTTCAGTACTGCATATTCCAAAAATTAAGCGTGATCATAAGATCGATTACTTAGGTGCGCTTCTCTTGATTTCCGCCGTCTCTTCAACTCTGCTCGCGGTCTCTATCTACGGACCAGAGCGTGGCTGGGGTAACTCAACAACACTTACCTATTTATTTAGTGGAATCGCGCTATCCGTAATATTTCTATATTGGGAATCTAAAGTGCAAGAACCAATCTTGCCTTTATCGCTCTTTAAGAATCACACTTTCTCGCTAACATCTGCGCTTGGCTTTATCATCGGCGCAGGTATGTTCGGTGCAATTGTGATGTTGCCACTTTATTTGCAGGTTGTTAAAGGCGACACCGCAACTGAAGCGGGCTTGAAACTGATTCCATTTATGCTCGGAATCGTCTCCACTTCAATTTACAGCGGTAAAGCGATAACCAAGCATGGTCATTACAAGCGCTTCCCGATTATCGGAACCGCAGTTATGACTGTGGGTATCTTGTTGATGTCAACACTTAACACCGAAACTCCATTCTGGCAGTTGTCGATCTACGCAATTATGGTTGGCGCCGGCCTCGGACTTTCTATGCAAACGATTGTTATCGCTTTGCAGAACTCAGTTGATTACAAAGATATGGGTGTAGCAACTAGCTCAAATACCTTCTTCCGCTCACTCGGCAGCGTATTTGGCACCGCGATATTCGGAACCATTCTGACAAATCGTTTAGGCCATTACCTAGCTGAAAACTTTAAGGATTTGGCAGCAACCAATCCTGGTGCAGTCGCTGGATTTGATATGGCAAAACTTGAGGTTATAAAGAGCAATACCGCTGTATTGCAAACTTTCCCGCCGATCATTAAGACAACCGCACTTGATTCTTTCGTTAGCTCATTCCATGTGGTCTTCTTAACAGCAGCACCAATCACTGCCGCTGGATTCGTGTTGGCTCTATTCCTTCGCGAAACTGCGCTGCGCACTAATAAAGATTACGCAGCCTCTCGCGAAGATTCAGCCGGTGAGGCTATTGGTTAATATCAATTGACCAAATTGGTAAAAATTAAGCTCACCAACCCCTTTGCGGAATTTCCGCGAGAGGTTGGTGTTCTTGTTTTTGCCTCATTCTTCGTTGCTGTTGGTTTCGGAGTCATTGCGCCAACCTTGCCGCTCTTTGCTCGCTCCTTTGGCGTTAACAATGCACAAGTAGGCTCAATCATCTCTGCTTTTGCCTTTGCGAGATTCGCGAGCGGTTTAATATCTGGAAAACTCGTTGATAGATTCGGTGAAAGACTTGTTTACACAACTGGAATCGGATTCGTTGCCATCTCTTCATTTGCCGCAGCCATGGCGCAATCATTTGAGCAATTGCTGGTCTATCGTGCTGCTGGTGGACTTGGTTCATCCATGTTCTCAGTAGCGGCCGGATCAATCATTCTGCGGGCGACCGATGACACTCATCGAGCACGCGCGCAATCTCTTTATAACGCCAGCTTCTTAGTCGGCATGATGGCCGGACCAGTAATTGGTGGTTTTCTAACCGCTATCTCGCTGCGTGCTCCGCTACTTGTATATGCAACCCTCTTAGTTGTCTCAAGTATCGCTGGCGGATTCTTGCTACGTAACTCAGTACTCGCTGCACGACCAACTGAAAAGATTACAAACGAAAAAGGTTCAATGCGCGAAGCGCTTTCCAGTAGGCCGTATTTAATCGCACTCACAATTTCTTTCTGTAGTGCTTCAGTTCTCTTTGGAATGTCACGTTCAATCTTGCCTTTATTTATGGTGGAAGATATGAAATCAACGGCTGGGTATCTTGGGCTTGGTTTCACGATCTCTTCAGTAATTCAAGGCTTGCTCTTGCTTAAGGCAGGCGGTCTATCTGATACAAAAGGTAGAAAGTATTCCGCTCTTTTAGGAACTGGACTTTTAGGAATTTCAGTTCTAGTTCTTGTCGCAACCGTTGAGCCTTGGATGTTCTTACTTTCTATGGTTATTGGCGCCTTCGGCTCAATATTCCTTTCATCAACTGCTGCAATTGTGGGCGATGTTATGAAAGAGAAGGGCGGACAAGTAATCGCGATCTTTCAAATGTCTGGTGATGCTGGTGCAATGGTTGCACCTGTCGCCCTTGGCTTTATCGCCGATCATTACGGCTTCCGCCCTGCATTCGCTGTCAGCGCAGGGTTGATGTTTATCGCATTCGCTGTGGCAACAAAATTGCCCGAGACGCGAGCTTCGCGTCTCGGACAACCAAGTTAATTAATTTAATTAGTCACTGTTGCGAAGAATCGAGAGCAATCTCAAAACTTCCATGTACAGCCAAACAATTGTGACCATCAAGCCAAATGCCATACGCCATGACTCTTCTTGCGGAGCGCCAGCTGCGATAGTGCGTTCAATCTGATCGAAATCTAGTACTAAGAAGAATGTCGCAAGTGCAACACCGGCTACTGCGATTAGCAAGCCTGTCTGTCCACCTGGGAAACCAGTAAACATAGTGATAATTCCGAATACTAAGTAACCCATAAGCGCACCAAGCATGATGCGAGTGAACTTAGGTGTTACGCGAATTTTACCGCTGCGGTAAGCAACCAAGATTCCACCAAAAGCACAGAGGGTTCCGATTACTGCTTGGCCAACAATGCCTGAATACGCTTCGTTGTAGATTCGGCTAATTGTTCCAAGCGCAAGACCTTGCGCAGCTGCGTAAGCAATTACCAGCGGTACGCGAACTTTCTTTGAAAATGAGTTAACCATTGCCAGAACAAAACCACCAAGGAAACCAACAAGGGCAAGGGCTGGATTGTTCGCGCCCCATGCAAATGCACCGACTGCGACCAAGACCGCAAACAAAGTTGCAGTGCGCATCACGACATCGTCCATGGTCATACGACCGGTGCGAAGTGATGATGCTGCTGGTGCCGCGTAAGTTGCTTCTAATGAATCGTTATCGAGACGTGTTGTATTCATCTGGGCAAAACCACGGTTCGAACGAGTTAGTACTGGATTTGAACTGCGCACTAATTTCCCTTTCTAGGAAATCCACCCCCTTCGAGGTGGGATAAGTAGTACAAATCTAAAGGTATTTTCCTGAGAATTTCATTTGAAGCCGCTTTGACGCTCACTTTGGGCGCCCGATTGGGCTTCGCAGACACGTCCCCCTTAAAGAGTATTTGGAGTTAACCGCGTTGGATCTCACCCAAAAAGCAGAAGGGCCGAGGCCTTTGGCCCCAGCCCTTCTGCAACTGTTTTCGAGTTAAGAATTGCTATATGAGAGTAACTCTTAACAATTAGTAGTCGTAACTAAATGGGAACTCTTTAACAACTTGTGTCGGATTAGTAGCAATTGCTTGTTCTTGATACATCAATTGAAAAGCGCCTTTATCTCCAACGACAAGCTCTGAAATAACAGTTTTTTGAGCATTGGAATAATCAACTTTTCGCTTTGAGTCCTCAAAATTTGATCTCCAACCGATGTAGAAACCTAAGCACTCAGAACCTGCTTTTCTAAGATCAAGAGCACAATCATTTCCCAGTGAATCAAGGAGTGACAGTGTTACTTTATTTCCTTCCCAGACCTGTGAAATGGTCAGCAAACTCTTAATTTTATAAACTTGAATTGCTGGTCCATATGCTAATTTTCCTTTTACTTTGTCACAAGTAAATTTCTGACCTTTATTACCGCCAGATGCAGGATAAACGGTCACAGTTGTACCAACTTTGCTACAGCCTGCACCCGCTTTAGCCGTTGGCGCCGCCTGTGCGGTTGCAAGTTGCCCAGTTAGAAGTACTGCTAAACAAACTAAAATTACTTTCTTCATAATTTCTCCACTAATGTATTTTTCGCCGAATCTCTTTTAAAAGATTTTTGGTAGGGATGAGTTTTATTCAACAATTGCACTCACTTGGGCTAAGTGTATCTTCAGCTTAGTGTTTAACGATTGAGCATCGCCATTAAGCGCACTCGAGCCGGGTCAGGTTTAGCCCAATGGCAGAGGGGCGCGAGTTACTTCTTCTTGTACCCAGCAGGACATTTAGGGCTAACGGCAGTTACCTTCTTGGTGAGTTTGCCTTTGCTACACGTAATGGTGGTTTTCTGGACTGATTTAATCAAGGTTGTATTGAGCGAAGATTCTGCCCACTCTTCATTTCCTGTGGCACGTGACAGAATTTCGCACTTTCCTTCAGCCAAAAAAGTAAGTTGATTCTGATTAATAGTGCAATTTTGGGTAGTCAACACGATGTTTTCAATTGGGAGTGAACTTAGTGAACTCACTCTGAAGTCAATGAGCTTGCTCTTCGAATCGAAATTTAATGTCTTGGGTTGCGTCAGAGTTAATTTCTGATTTTTCCTTATAACTAGTTCAGGTCCTACGTCTCGAATAGTTCTTGCAGAGTTGTAGAAGCCAAGCAAATAGCTATTTTTAGGCGGATTAAATCGATTCAATTCTGGGGCATTGAATTCAGCTACCCACTCTCCATTATTGATTGTGCCCGATAGAAGAACGGTTTGGATTTCTTCTGAAAGATCTGATTTTTCTAGGTCAGTCAGAATTATGAATGGCTTGTTTGATGAATTCAAAACTGTTTCAATTGCGGTAGTGGAAAAAGTCACCCGAACTTTAGAATTCGGCTCATATTGTTTTTGATCTAAAGTAACTTTGGATATCTTGATTTCATTGACCAATCCCTGAATTTGTACGATTTCACCCTTTGTAACCAAGTTGGGAGTATCAAGACCGAAAGGTGTATCAACATAAATTTGAGCAGTTGTATTTAGCGTGAGCGGATCAATTGGATAATCTACGGACCATTTTCCCACCACATAATTTCCGAAAGCGATAATTGGTTTCCCTCGGTTGGCCGTGGGTCTTAGGTATGAGTCGAACCTAAGGTCCCAGAGCCTTACCTGTGGATCCGTGGTTTCCGCGTTCGGTGTACCGCCAAGAATCTTGGTGTCAAAAGTGATACGGAGAATCGAACCAGCTGAATAAATCTGTTTATCAGTCTTAATGTTTGAAACTTCGATTAATGGCGGTATTGGGATATTTGTCGGTATCGGTGTCGGTATCGGTTTCGGTTTTGGTGTTGATGTGGGTGTTGATGTGGGTGTGGGTGTGGGTGTGGGTGTGGGTGTGGGTGTGGGTGTGGGTGTGGGTGTGGGTAAAGCAAAA
>Ga0214919_10008065_pt1 | contig 14032 bp, 25 predicted proteins | sample LL1503_MetaG_FD_177994 | JGI IMG/M metagenome (GOLD analysis project Ga0214919, IMG submission 177994) | Freshwater microbial communities from Lake Lanier, Atlanta, Georgia, United States - LL-1503 | ecosystem: Environmental > Aquatic > Freshwater > Lake | place: USA: Georgia | collected...
TTACGCGCGTTCTAACCATACTTCACGCTTAACACCCTCAATCAAATCTTTATCCTTTAAACCTTTCTCTTGAGCAACAGCCATATGTAAGATTATCAAGTCTAATGCTTGTTCTGCTTCTTCTAATTTGCCGTCTTTAATGAATTGACGTGCTTCTAACCATGTTTTTGTGACTTTGTTTTTCATAACTTTTATTTGATTATTCCTAACTCTTTTGCGCGAGTATATGCGACTAACTTTCCATTCTTTTCATTGTAATACATTCTCTTTGTTTTCTTGATGTTTTCACTTGTGGGGTCAAATTCTTCCTTTGCTCCTTTAGGATAAAATATTTCAACACTAATGGGCCCATTTGATGACTTGTTTAAGTCATAAGTCCAAACAGAACGATGACCGTCTTTGTCAGTGAATTCTCTTGTAAATTTTGATGGTGCTTGTGTTGGCTCAACATGAGCCTCTTTTGGTCTACCTCTTTTCATAACCTTTATTTTATTATTTAATTAAATATATGAAGCTAGACTTTGTAAGCCTAGCCTCTTATTACTTAATCACTTTTAACTTGTCATAGCGAACATTTCGTTTGCCTGATTGTTTAAGTGTGTTTTCTGCTGTTTTCAATGCATCGGCTTCGTCTTCTGCTTTCACAGTGATAAAGTCTACATCATATTCATCATTTATATACTGTTGAAATTCCACCTTAAACTCCTTTTTCTTCATTGTGTTTTTGACAGATGGATCTACTGGCTTAACGCCTACTTTGTCGTTGAATGTTTGATTCATTTTGTCCATTTCAGCATTTTCACTTAATGCTTTAGAAATTTCTTCCTTGATGATGTTTCTTAACTGTGATGTCTTCATTTTAGTATTTTATGATAAATATGTTAAAGAACTTGTTTTCGCGGTCTACCTTTCTTTCCTGTGCCACCTACTTTTTTAGCAGCCAACTTAGCGTCACGTATTGCTCTGTCTTCATCAGACATTCTTTTTCTGCCTTTTTTGCCACCTGTGGGCACATATGCTGGCTTAACATGACCCTCTAAATTTTTACGTGGACGACCACGTTTTCCACCGTTGCCCATTACTTTGATGACTTTGTCTTTAACTGTACCTTCTGTTTTAGAAAAGTACTTCATCATGCGTAAACTGTATGGATGAACTACTACTTGATCTAAGTCGAAGTTGTGAGTTGCACCTTCTACACTATATACTTCAAAGCCACCATTTGGAAATGTTCGCTTTTCACCTGGTAAATACTTTGCTTTAAGTGTGAATACGGTGTTTGGTTCGTCGAAGTACGTTACAGGCAACACTCGACATGCTTTAGTGAACTCAACAAATTTTGGCTCAACCTCCACATAGTGTTTGCGTGGTGGGAAACATTCATTATTAATTTCTATTTTCATATCTTTTTATTTGCTTAAATATATGAAAAAGGGGCTTGGAAGCCAAGCTTTTTATCCTTGTCCGTTGTAAAGTTTTTTATAATTCTTACTAGTCTTTAAAACACTAGTGTTTTTTTTACTGTGAACGCCTGGACGTTTTGTTTTAGATTTTACCAAAACATTTGTTGTAGACTGTGTTTTTGCTTTTGCCATGGTTTATGTATGTTTACAATACATATTGTTAGCCTTCTAAAGTTTTTATACCAGAGTGAATTTTAGCACATTCCTCATACATTTCCCTGTCTTCGAAGTATGACAAGTTGTCTTTTAAAGTGTCTATAAAGTGGCTCTTTTCCAACGTTATATCAAGTATAGTATTTTCTTCGACGCACTTTACAGAAAGCACGTGAACGTGTTTTTTACGCGTTTTTAAGTTGCTTAAAATGGAATCTACTACGGCACGTGATATGCTAAAATCTTTTGCGTTTATCAACTCCTGAAAGTCACTCATTGCGTTTACTTTAAATTCTTTCGGTTTCATAATTAGAATAAGTTTAAGAAGTTAGGGTTAATTTTCTTGTCTTTCAAACGTTGATTTTTGTCGTCATTTTTCAACATTTGAGTGGCTAATTTGTCTAAATGTTGTGACTTTTGATGTTCATAGTCTTTGACTAGTTTATCGTGTTTTTTACTTTTAGCCATTTGTCAAATGTATTTCTTTACCAACTGGTTTAATTTTGATGTTTGGATGTTTTTCTTTACATATTTCAGCACACTTCATAAATATTTTATATCTATAGTCATTTAAAGGATGTAATTTAACAATTGATGGTTTTACATTTAATAAATATTTTGGTAAAACTTCATCCAATAATATTTTACATATTGTGTCAGAGCGATGTTCGTCTGAACCACCCTGGAATGATGTTGGGTCTAAATATTCCTTATTTGTTTCATAATCAAATACTTTAATTTTATTACCTTTAATATCATCCATTATATAATACGATTCGAAATATTTTAAATCAGGCATATATTTTACCCCTAATATGTTACCATACTTATCATTAAACTCCCACTCATTATCTTTTATTAATTTGTATTTATATGAATAAAAAGGATCTGCTATTTCTTGAAATGTTTTTATTTCTTCTAATATTATAGCTTCATCTGCTCTTTTTTGTAATTCTTCTAATAATATACTCTTTAATTTAATCATTTATTATAAATATTTAATATTTCTTAATCCTTCAGAAGCTTTTTTATTTATATTTTTAAATCCTTCTACACCCATTCCGTTCGGATCTACATAATATTTTTTTTCACATTTTGCTTCAAAAACTAAACTTGCAGCAGGATATACATTCAATGATGTTCCTACAACAATTAACATATCTGCTTTATTTATAATATTTTTTGCTTCATTTAAGTAGTGAGGCATTTCACCAAACATTACTATGTTGTATCTTAGTTGTGATCCTTTTTCACATTTATCTCCTAGTAAAATATTTTTTGTTTGTTTATATATTAAGTTGGGATTTAAAGATGAACGTGATTCAAACATATTTCCATGAATATGAATTACATTTGTTGAACCCGCTCTTTCATGTAAATCATCAACATTAGTTGTTATAACGTTTACTTTATGTTTTTTTTCCAATTTAGCTATATGATAATGAGCTTTGTTAGGTAAACATTTTTCAATTGATTCTCTTAACTCATTTCCAAAATCAAGCATCTTTTCTTTATGAAAAGGCCATGATTTAATATGGCAATATATGTCTGGGTTGTATTTGTTCCAAATACAATCTTCTCCAGTTCTGAATGTTGGAATTCCGCTTTCTTCAGACATTCCTGCTCCTGTAAAAAATACTATATTCATAATTTATATTCTTGAAATAAGATCAGAACCATCGTCTTCTGCTTTTGGAGGTTGATACAATCCTAACTTAGCCATTTGTTCTAACTGGTACTCATCTAACTGCCAGTCTATAGCGTCACTTGTTCCACTTATTGGTCTGTGTGTTTCAAGTTGTTCTACGTCTTTAGTGTTGAATATGTTTCCTATGTTTAGAAAGTAACAGTTGTAACATAAAAATCGTATGTTGCCTAAGTTATAGTGATTTGGATCGTTGTCTTTAAAGTTGAGAATGAGAGGAATTTTATAGTCATTCAAACGTCTTTCGTGAAAACTACACATTGAACATTCTTCCTTCAACACACCTTCCTCAATCATTTTCTTTTTAATGGCTTCAGGTCTGAAGTGTTTAGGAGACAATCTTCCTTCAACTACGTCCATAACATTCCACTTACTTTTAACTGCATTTACTCCAGTTAAAAACTTTGGAATGCCCTTGCCACATTGGTTTAAGTGAACGTCCCATAATGTTCTTCCTCCTTCAAATTCATGATACTGTTTGGCCCATCCTTTATAGTGAATGTATGAACAGTTAAGATATCTTGCTGCTGCTTTATTGGACTTGGTGTGACGCATAGCCAACAAAATCTGCTCTTTTATCAAATCTTTCCTTTTAGGCATACTATTCTCCTATGTTTGTGAAGTCTAAGGCATCGTGATTTTCATCTTGTTCTTCTGGAGGAAGAACATATTCATCTTCTGACATTATTTCATCAAAAGTAGTGTTGTTTATTTTAGCTTCTGCTTCTTTATACTTTACAAATTCATCATGTTCCATAATGACTGTTTCAGTGTAGGTGTGATCACCTGTTCCTTTTGTAACTGTGACTCCTGCCTTTTTAACTGCTGTTGAACACGCAACACATCTTGTTGCGCTAGGCAATATTTCTAGTCTTTTGGGGTGAATTGGTTGTTTACAACCAGTGCATAATTTTTCCATAACTTTTATTTTTCGTCTTCTTTACGTTTACGTTCTTCTAATTTTTCTAAAAATGCCCACAACTCGGGTGGTGTAGTAAGTAACACTTCTTTCTTTTCTTCGTCTTTGGGTTGCATTATGAGTGGAAAAACATTTCCGTCAGCGTCTTTTCTTCCAAAAGCATACCACAGTATAATTTCAGTTTTCCAAGCACCATACTTCATAAGTAAAAGATCTTCAATAATTTGAAAGTAGTCTTCCTCATATTCCAAAATGTTCACTTTAAACACTTCATATATTTTGTTTGACTTGTCCCAACATTTTTCTAGTCTGTTGACTATGTCAATAAACATGTCTAACTCAGTAAGTACTTTACTTGACTTGACTCTTTTTTTACTCTTAAACTTCTTTCCAAAGTTACTTAGATCCATTTTCTATAATTGTGTATAACTGTAAAAACGTAATTTTGTCTATTTTCTTTCTTTCTGAAAAATACTCTAAGGCACCTTCATAATCGTAAGCTAATACTTTGTCAATTGACTCTTGACTGCTGTCATTTTTAACATAGTAAAAGTAGGTGTTGTATTTTAACATAATCTTCTTTTTTTAGTAAATATATGAATAAATATTTTGGAAGCCAAATTTCTTAAAGAAACTTTAAATTGTTTGTTGGATTGTGCTTTATGTAAGAACCCCACTTATACTTAGCGTATTCATGTCCTTGAACTTCAGCATTTCTTCTCTTGTCTCCATTTACAGAAACTGAGGCAAAATGATAAAAGTGACAGTTGTATGTTCTAAGCATTTTCAAGCCTGACAGTTGACACTTTAAAAAGAAGTCCCAATCTGCAACCATTCCACTGTCATAGTTTTCGTCCCATCCTCCTACTCTTAAATAGTCTACTTTAGACATGAAAATAGGAAGTGTTGAACCTGTTTCTTCTACTTTATTTTCAGATGTTTCTATTTCATATTGCCAAAATTTTTCTAAACTAAAATCCTCAATAGTTCTACCTAAATCCTTTTGGATAAATTGTAAATAAATACTTTTAGTTGGTTCTATTTGATTTGGGGTAACAACGCTGTTTATTTGATAAACAGATAATAAATCTACATCCCAATCTTTAGGAGCAACATTATCATCATTTATAATTAAAATTTTGTCGAAAGAAGCATTATATACACCTAAATTAGTTGCTTTAGATAAACCTACATTTTCGTCTAAATCTAAAATATCAATATATTCCGCATGTTTTTCTAATACATCTTTATTTAAATCATAAAATCCATCAACAACAACTAATATTTGATTTTTATGTTGTTGACCTTGAATTAACGATGTTAAACATAAATCTAATGCTTCTGGTTCTTTGTATGTTGGTACTATTACTGATATCATATTTTACTCCAATCTATTAAAGGTGATAACATGTTTTTTTCTACATGTGTTGAATATCCTGGGATGCTAGATATTAAATTTGAGTCTTGTTGCCACAAATCTATAAATTTAGTATGATCATACCCATCATGTGTATTTTCTGGTAGGCAATATTTCATATGAGTATCCCAGTGTTTTTGAAATGTTTTCCATTTACCAGCATATGTGTTACAAGTAGATGGTGTAGTTCTCCAATGAACAGATGGTGTATGTAGAATTTTTGATTGTAAATTTTCATACATTGGCAAGAAATATTTGTCAGGATGATCATATAATGTAACATAATCAACATTAAAACTATTAAATGCTTCTTTTAATATTAATTCCCAATTAGGGCGATGCATGTAATCATCTTCAACAATGTATACAATATCATCATCTTGCAGGTTTGAACTTTTAATAGTTTCAAGACAAAATTTAAAACTTGCAGCATCGCTTCCTCCAACATATTCTATAACATTATCATCATCATCAAATTGAAAATGATGATCTTTTTTATTACCATCTAGTAATATTATTAAATCAACATTAGCATTTTTCAATGAACGATAACAATTTTCATAAGAAAACCAATGAGGTCTAACGTCTTGTTTTCTTAAATTAGCTTTATTGTAGTGTCTTAAGTATACTTTTATTTTATTCATGGCATATCCATTTTTTGTTATTTATTAATGTTTTAATTGGTGATAAATCTTTATCTAAAGGTTTTCTTGGATATAAATGTAACGGAGTTTTTTCTAATTTCAAAGCTTCAATAACAAAAAATATAGCTGTTGAAACAGTATGTATTTCTTCTGCTTGTTCTAATACACCACACCAATCTAATAAAGTAAAACCATCAATATATTCTTGATAGATTATTTTTAAATCTGTTTGAAGTTCAATATCTATTTTATAATTATATTCTGGTCCTGCAAAATTATTATTAACAAATATAAATTTATCTTCTAGGTTAATATTCAGATATTGCTTTAGTTGTTCTTCTTTTGTTTTATTTCTAGTAAAACTTAAAGTTCTCCACAATTCAGGATCTGCTTCCAACAACATGTATTTAGCTTTCATACAATCTTCTGCTTGTGGAACTAAAGAATGAGCATGTTGTAAAGGTACTTCTACATAGTCATTATATTTTGTAGAATCAAATTCAGAAGATTTAACAAATGTTAAATTATCTATGTTTATATAATCTTTTACCCAATAGTAATGATCAACAACAGGCCAAACAGCATGTTTAATATCTAAATTAGCAACTAGTGGAGATAAAAATAAAACATCTCCGACACCAAAAGGTTGATTAATTATTACTTTCATAAATTTTATTTAAATGTTGTTTTACTTCTTCATTGAATAAATTAAAATCTAATTTAGTTGCTCCATGACCTCCACCATGATGTAATACTTTAACTTTTTTATTATTAAGTATTAATTCATTTTCTATTAATTGAATATCCATCCAACTATCCCAATGTGTGTTATCTCCATATAAATTAGATATACCATAATAAACATTAGATTCTATTGGATCTATAATTTTAGTTTTCCAATCATTAGTCATAAAGTTTAAAACAGTTTGTTCTTGAAACGGCATTTGATTTCCAAACTCAGTATTATTTAACATCCATTGTTCTACAAATGCTTTACTTGTAACAGCTACTAATCCAGCATTAAGATATTTTTGAGTATCTAAGCCTGGGTTTGTGATAGGGTTATCTTTACCTGCTTTATTAAAATCATTATTGTTTCTAACTCCTATGATATCAAATTCTAAATTAGATTCATCAATTAATTCATCTAATTTTCCAACAATCATTGAATCAGCATCAAAGTGAACTACCATATCGTATTGATCTATTAATTGATAAGATACAAAAGGATGTACTGTGTTCCAATTTACATTAGGATGAATAGCAAATAATTCATTTAGCTGTTTATCTCCAAAACAATAAAAATCAATTTCAGGATGAAAATATTTTAATGATTGAGATAATTTATGAGCACCAACAGAATAATACCAATTATCAGATACGTGAGTACAAAAGGCAACTTTCATTATCGTTTTAAATTTACATAACAAGGACCACTATTGTTAAACACCTCATCTAATGTTTGATTGATATTATCCATTTCAGGCCAATATGATTTGATGTTTTTAAATGAATTTAACATTACATCTTTATCTTCTTCAGCCCAATGACTAAAACCGTCGTGTGAATAATCTCTATCTCTACCAGATCCAATCAATTTAATATTTAATTTTTCTTTATTAATATAATTTCTAATTAATTCAAACGGTCTATATATTAAAAAAGGAGTAATAGAATAAGCTATAGGTTTTCTACCTTCATACGCTGCTCCTACACATAAACCAATCATAAGTTGTTCTGCCGCTCCACAATTGATAAAATTATTAGGATAGTTTATTTTGATATTATCAAACATACCATAACCTAAATCTGCTGTAATTAACAGTATAGAGGGGTCTTGTTCTATTTTATTTTCTAAATATTTTACAAATGTTCTTCTCATTTTCTATAACAATATAATGAATCTTCATTTAAATTTTCAACTTCCCACCCTAAACTAGAGAATAATATATTATATTTATCTCTATATTCTTTATAATTAATACCATTTATTGTATGGAATTCAATAAAAAATTTTTTAACATATTCCCCTAATGTTTTAATATTTTCTTCACTTAAAAATTTTATTTCCGAACCTTCAATATCAATTTTCACAAAATCTATAACTTTTAAATCAAACATATTTATGATATCTTTTAAAGTGTAGGTTTGTACATTTACTTCTATTCCTCCTTTTCCACTCATTAATGAATTTTCGGTTTGATCTTCTAATATATAAAATTGAGTTATTTCATTTTTATCTGAAATGGCTCCTTGTACACATTCTATATTTTTAAAATCTTTTGTAAAATGCTTTAATATATTAAAATGTGATGGTGTAGGTTCTACTGAAATTATTTTGTCGGCATAAGAGGATAGATGCATTGATACTAAACCTATATTCGCTCCTAAATCAACAATTACTTTATCATCTTCATTTACAAATTTTTTATAATAATCTGAGTTTGTTTGGTTTAATATTGGTACGGTGCAACATCTTGGGTTATTAAAGTGGTTTTGGAGTACTTCAGATGATATATCTAAATTTAGAATATCATTGTTGATAAGTTTTAATTGTTTTGTTTCCATATTATTTAATTATAGTATTAATGTTAGCTACTTCATAATGGGCGGCTAATGGGGTTTGGGTTTCAAAAATTTCATTAACATTAGTATAATGGATATTAATTTTTGGTAAAAATAATTTTAATCTTTGAGATAATTTTTCAACATTTACTGGTTTATAAGCAGCCCAACCATTTATATTAGCATGTATTTCAATATTTGAAATATCATTTTCATCTATAAATCTTAGTGCTTCCCAAATACTCCCTTCTGCACATTCTCCATCAGATATTAAACAATATACTTTAATTTTTGGATTAGCTAATGCTATTCCTGTTGCTATAGTAATACCCAATCCTAAACTACCTGTTGATACTTCAATGAAATTTTCCAAATCACGTTCAGGATGAATACCATGAGTTTTTAATAAATGCTCAGCATTAACTCCATGAAAATGTTCTAACACAACATACAAAGCTAATCCAGCATGTCCACTTGATAATACAAATTTATCTTCAGGTTTTTTCTTACTATATATTTCATAGATTATTGGTAAAGCTGTAAAGCAACTACCTAAATGAGATAATTTATGATTAATACTAATTTCTAGTATTCTTTTATTTAATTTATTTATTGTATTTTTCATATAATTCTTTAAGGCCTGTTTCTAAAGTGTATTTAGGTTGAAATTTGTATTTTGCTTTAGCATAAGTAATATCTGCTACCCAATTTAAAGTATCATATTTATTAAAAATATTTTCTACAAAATTAGGTTCTAAATTACTATTAAACAATTGTTTTATAATTTTATATACTTCTAAATTAGTATATTGAATACCACCTCCTAGATGAATTATGTCTCCTTTTATAATTTCTTTTTCAGAAAACATTACTGATGTTAGTCCATCTATAAAATCATCAATGTGTATAAAATCATGTACTCCTAAACTAATATTGGAAACTACATTGTTTTTAAAGTTTTTAAATAATGTAGGAATTAGTCTGTTTGATGGTTCATATTTTCCATATACACTAAAAGGGCGAACAGTTGCTATAGGTTTATTAAATTCTCTAGCAAATCCTTGACACAATAATGTTCCTGCTCCTTTAGTTGCTTCATACATTGTTCTAGGTTTAAGTAACTCTTTTTCAGTCATAGGAATTGCAGTATAACCATATTCAGATGACGATCCTATATTAATAAAAGCTTTATAGTTTATTTCTTGTGTTGATTCTAATAACCAATTTAACATTAAAACATTAGCTTCAAATGTGTTATAAGCATTTTTTATTTCAGCAGCGCAATGAATGATGTATTCTGGGTTGAAGTCTTTTATTTGATTGATTATTGCAGGATTGGTTTTCCACTCTCTTCCTACAGTCATTATTTCTTCTTTATTAAATTTTTCTAATAAAGATTTACCTATAAAGCCTGTATGTCCTGTTATTAATAATCTCATTTTTCAGCCATTACCATGAAAGCGTTATTTAAATCTACTTGAGAAATAAATATATTACTATAATTTTTATCTTCTAAATAATCTTTAAGAATTGTTGGAGAAAAAATATTTAAATGTTTTCTATTGTTCCATGGTTTCCAATATTCTTGAGAATAATCAGGAAGATATAAAAATAATACTCCACCTATTTTTAATTTACTAGTCCAATAATCTAAAACATCAACCCAATCGTATAAATGTTCTAAACAATGAGATGAAAAAACATAATCTAAATCTTCATATGGGAAATTCAAAGCATCAAACTCATTAATTACTGGGTCTACAGGTAATGAACCTGGAAAGCTCCATTCTATACGATTACAACCAACATCTACTCCTGTGCCTACACATACATGTTTAGCATATGGTATAGCAAACTGAGCAGCATTACCTTGTGATTGAAATGATGGGTACTTGTGATTTTTGTATTCTATAATATTTATCATCTTGTTTTTATATTTTAATTATATTTTGTTCTGGGTATGGAAAATGGCATATTCCTTCTATCATTATATTTTTATGACTTGAATCATGAATATGTTGATTTTTTATTATTTCTAATAATATACTATATGTTTCTTCTGAAGCCAAGCTATATTTAGATAAATTATTTCTTTCAGTACATTCTTTTAATAATGCTTCGCAACTTCTAAAACCATATTCCCAAGCTTTACCATTATAATCCGGTATTGTTTGAACTTTATTATAAATTTTATTAACATGTTCTTTATCATTTAAATAATCTGTTTTAAAAACATTTATAAAATAAAAATTAGTTTGTGGATAAAAATCTTCATCAATAATTCTATTAAAATCAAAATTATATTTTATCATTCCACCATAACCTATTCCATTTAAATAATAAAAATCAGCTTCATCAATTTCCTTATATAAAATAGATTCTTGAAAAATTACATCATTAGCTGATTTACATAACCATTCAATGTTGTTTTCTTTACAGTAGTCGAAAAGTGCATCATCCAAATCACAGTATCCAAAATTAGGTCCTCTGTTTGTTTCTAAATCTATAATAATACAGTCTGGGAAGTATTTTTTCCATAATTGATTATTTTCACTTACAAACTCAGGATATTTTTTATAATTAGTAGCTGTTATAATTTGTTTGTATTCTTTTAGAACTGGTAAATTATAGAGAATGTATCGTTCTAATAAGTCTAAGTCATCTTGAGATGCTACATAACTTATATTTCCATAAACAGATTTATTGATTAAGTCTTTTAAGATCATCTTTTAATTTGCTTAAATTCATTGATGTGTTTGATGGAATCCAAGATGTTTTACACATTGGAGTAATTTCTCTTGTTTGAGATGCTAACTCAGCTATAGATTTTAATTCGGTGCCTACATTATACATTCCAGTAAAATTTCCCTTAGTTAATTTAATGATAATATTTGCTATTACATCTACATAATCAAAATTTCCAACTTGATCTACCCATGCTTTTTCATATGGAAATGGTTTTGGCTTATGAGTTTCTCTACATATTAAGTAGTTTTTAGATTTTAATTCTATGTAAGCATCTGCTAGTACTTTGGTGTATGAATACCAATTGTTTCCATGAACTGGAACGTCATTTTCACTGGCATTATTTACTGAATTGGTGTAAACGTAGTCTGTTGAAATGTGAATTAACTTAATGTTCCATTTATTACAAAAATCAACTAAATTGGCTGTTGCCTCATAATTAACTTTCCAATGTTCTTCTTTATTTTCGCTGTATGTGTTTGTATTGGCTATACAATTGATTATAGTATCATATTTTACTTTAGAAGCCATTCCTTCAAATGTTTCTATAAAATATTTTTCAAAATCATCAGGTTTAGTTATGTCGAATTTATTTTTCTTTCTTGAAATGTAATTCCAACTAGTTTGACTTACTATTTCACTTCCCAATAAACCATCTCCTAATACAACTACATTCATGTTAGAATTTTTTAATAACAGATTCTATGTAATCAAACACTGGTTCAGTGTAATGAGGTGCTGCTCCTATAAAAAATACTTTGTCTAATACCTTATTAGCTTCTGGGTACTTAGATGAATCATCTAAAAAACTATATCCTGGATGAAGTAAAATATTTCCTGCAAAATAGTTTCTAGTTTGAATTTTATTAGCTTCTAAGTGAGCTACTAATTTATGTTTTAAACCTTCTTCTTCACATATGAATGGAGTTCCAAACCAACATGGATCAGCTTTACTTAATGTTTTAGGAACTCTAATGTTAGAAATGTTTTTTAAGAAAATGTTTTCTAATGTTTCTTTAGAGGTTTTTCTATTTAACTCAATTTCATCTAATTTATTTAGCTGTTCTATTCCTATAGCGCCTTGTAAATCTAATGGTTTAACATTGTAACCCATTTCTGAGAAAACATATTTGTGGTCTATAATTCCATCATATGATTCTAACCATTTGTCAAATCTATTTCCACATGTTCCACATGACAATAAATTAGCAGATCCAACACAATAACAATCTCTTCCCCACCAACTTAAACTAACAAATAATTTTTTTAATTCCTCATCATTAGTACAAATCATTCCTCCCTCACCTGTTGAAATATGATGGGCTGGATAAAATGAATTTGAAAATGCTATGTAATATTCGTTTAAATACTTTCCATCCCATTTTGATCCTAAACTGTCACAATTATCTCCAATTAATTTTAAATCATATTTTTTACATATTTCTATCAATTGATCCATATCAGGAGGATTTCCTAACACTGGAGAAACAAAAATTGCTTTTGTTTTTGAAGTGATTTTTGATTCAATTTGATCAATGTCAAAATTTAGAGTATTCCATTCTATGTCAATAAAAACTGGCTTTAATCTATTTTGATATAACACTGAAATAGTAGTTGCAAATCCTACTGGAGAAACAATAATTTCATCATTTTCTTCCCATTTGAATCTTTTCTTTAAAGCCGCTATTAAAATTAAATTAGCTGATGATCCTGAGTTGACCATATGAGAATGTTTAGTGTTAAATCTTTTACCAAATAAATTCTCAAATTTATGTACTTTTTCTCCAGCGGTAATCCATTTTCCATTTAAAAATGAATCTATTGCTGCTTCTGTTTCTTTATTGTCCCAATATGGACCTGAGTAGTATATAGGAGTTTTTCCAGGAGTAAAAGACTTAGCATTATATATATACGGTGAAACATGATTACCGACTAATGATTGGATGTTTTCTTTTGTAATCATATTGTTTCGTATAACTGATTTTGTTTTTCTTGTTTGTTTATTGTCTTGGGATGATATATGGCAAATTCTTCTTCACTAGGCAGTGTTCCATACTCCTTATATCCTTCTATTTTTTCATGTACTTTACCTTTCCACTCAATGTCAGAAGAATTCTTGTACAGTCGCATTTGAACGTCAGGCCATTGTATCCATCCCTTTTCATTTACTTTCCAACTCCACTTTCTTAAATGTTCTTCAGTTATTCCTTCAACTGTGTTTACTCTTGGAATCCAATATGCTTCAGCATCATTTGCTTCAATAATTTCTTTAATGTTTTCCATTAGAAATTGGTGTGGACATTCATCTGCGTCTAGTTGGAAGATAAAGTCACCTTTACAAAAACCATTTAACTTATTTTTCCACTCAGCAAAGTTTCCTTCAAACCATCCTATGTTAACTGACATTGTGTCTGTTAGAGG
>Ga0214919_10008067_pt1 | contig 14031 bp, 27 predicted proteins | sample LL1503_MetaG_FD_177994 | JGI IMG/M metagenome (GOLD analysis project Ga0214919, IMG submission 177994) | Freshwater microbial communities from Lake Lanier, Atlanta, Georgia, United States - LL-1503 | ecosystem: Environmental > Aquatic > Freshwater > Lake | place: USA: Georgia | collected...
TTGCTGGCTGTCATAGCCTGGCTTCCAAATTGCACCTGAGAAATCATAGGTTTATTTTACCCCCTACAGCGAGGCTGTATGCTCCAACTTAAGCATCTTCTAAAGAAGGTATAACGTCTTTAGGGTAAACGCTTGCTGCAAGTTGTGCTATCTCAACTCAAGGTTGTACTCTGAGGGCAATAACAACGGAAGAGGGAAAAATGAAAAAGTTATTTTATGCTTTAGTAACAGCAGTATTTATTGGTACAACAGTTGTACCAACACATGCTGAAGTAGCACCATCAATTGTAGTAATTGATACAGGAACAACACCTTCACTATTTGGCGACAAGATTGTTGCTGAATATTGCATAGTTGAGTCATACACATGTGCAAATGGAAAAACTTCAATGGAAGGTGCAGGAGCATCAGCACTTCCTGCATTTAAAGACAAGGCTCTTGACCACGGTACACAGATGCTTTCTATTATTGCTAAGGTAAATCCTTCAGCCAAATTATTGCCAATTCGTATAGTTGGAGTAAATCCAAACGGTAATGCTGGTCTTTATACTTTGGATTCGGTAAAACTGGCTCTTGATTGGGTAATTGCTAATCAAATCAAATACAACATTGCAGTTGTAAACATCTCACAAGGCGGAGTGTTTGTTAACTGTAAAGTCCCTGCAGGCATGGTTGAGCAGATTGCAACTCTCAAAGCACGCAATGTTGCAGTAATTTCAGCAACAGGAAACAACAGTAATAAAACAGCAATCAACTCACCTGCCTGCATTGCGGATGTTGTAGCAGTAGGGGCAACCGATAACCCATGGGCTGGCTCAGAGCCATACGCTTGGGATAGCAAGGCTGCGCCATACATTGCTCGATACAGCAACATTTCTTCTGCCGTTGATTTTTACGCCAATGGTCGTTGGTTTGTAACTAACGCAAATGGGACTACAAAGTTCATGGCTGGAACATCTAACGCAACTGCGTCTATTTCAGGTCTTTGGCTACTAAACCGACAGGCTTCTGTAGATGCTACTTATGCGGTAATTCTTTCTAAAGCAACTAGCGCTTCTAATGAGTACGCTACTGGAAAGTATGTTTTAATACCTTAATGCCCAAGTATGAATATGCATGTATACAGTGCGATTTAGATTACGAGAAAGAGCGTAGCATTCACGACGCAGAACCTAATTACGTCTGCGATAAGTGTGGCTACGCTCTTCAACGTGTTTTTACACCCTTTGGACTTCAGTTTAAAGGTTCAGGGTTTTATAAAACTGGAAACTAGTTGTAGTTTGGGTCGTCTTTTTTATTTTTTGGTGCAATTGTAATTGCTGCTCCAGATTGATTTGCTTCTACTTGTAAGTCAGCCGCTGTCTTAGAGTTAACATCAACTGCTGCAAACGCAGAGTTAATCTCATCTAATGAGAGTCTTCCATCATTCATAAAGCCACGAGCCAACTTCTCAACAACTGCTGCTACCGCTGTGAGGCCAGCAACTGTTACCGCCTTAGCAACTGAAATACCAGCAATAGAACCAGCACCAATAACGCCAAGACCACTAGCGCAAAACACTGCAACAATTCTTAATAAAATGTTTCCAAACATTTTCATTCGTCTTTACTCCGTTCAATAGAATTCCGAAGTTGTGTCGAACGGTCTCGATTACGTTTTGTGCGCCTGTCGTTAAATATTGGTGCCGTTTGATTTAACTTAAACGGACCTTTGCCACCCCTGACCAATTCTGGTTCTTTTTTTCCTCTAGGCATACCGCCTATTATCAGTCTTCTTGTATACCAATACTCTCTAAATAAAGTTCTTTTTCACTCATTATGAACTCTTTTATCTGTTCTTGACGTTCATTAATCTGTTCTTCTGTCTTTGTAATCATTTCTTCTTCTAATTCATCTCTGTGTTCTGTGAACTGTTCTACTGCATAGTCCAGTACTGACTGCATTGTTGCAGCCTTAATTTGGGATTCTTCCCATCTATCTTCAAACGGCTTAAGTTTCTTTTTTTCTAGAAACTCTTGTTGGCTTTCTTTGTTTGCAATAATTTTTTCTTGTCTCTTACTCATGTGTCTACCCTATCAGTTTACTTGTATTGCTCCACTATTTGCACTGGTCCTGAAGTATTGACATCTAACTTGGCAGCAATCTCCACAGCCTTTTGCGGAGTCTTACCCGCATGTAAAGCACCGATAGCGTAAGGAGAGCCAGAACCTATACCGTAGATTCCATCCTCAGAACGACAAACCGACAAATCATCGGCTATATCAAAAATTTCGCCCCCCACAGCGATGAGAAAGTTAAACCTACTCTCATCTGCTTTCCCTTCCCCCTTTCCTTCATTAAAGTCATAACCATTATCAGTCAAAAACTTTCGAAGGGAAGGCATTGCTTTGGAAATCATAAAGTGATAAATATCTTCAGAATCTTTCGCTGTAAGTTTTGGTGGGTTCCACATGTGCTGTACAACATCGCAAGGTTGAACTTCTCCACTGCCTGCAATAAGGAATGCTCCACGTTGTGCAACTTTCTTCATATCAGGATGGTTGTAACGACGTCCGCCATCGCCAGTTACTTGGTTATCAGCAGCAAGAACGCATTTGTCTTTGTACTGAACACCTACGATTGTTGTCATGTCCACCCCTTCCAAGAAAGAACCCTCCAAGAATACCATTAGGTACCTCTGGAGGGTTGTAGGTCAAGATGTCCGTTTTATAAGAATTTGACCAGTTCCGCCCAAGTCTTAGGGCCAATGATACCGTTTGAGTCAACTACGTCATGATTGTCTTGAAAAGCAACTACAGCCTTTTTTGTGGCGGGACCGTAATCCCCGTCTGCAAGGAGTCCTAGGGCTCTTTGTACAACCTTGACGCCTTCACCCTTATCTCCTGGGTTAATGCGTCCAGGAAAGGCTGGAGCCTCTGAGACAGGTATTTTAGCAGTGACCTCGTTGCCCTTATAGTTAGGACGACCCCAACCTACAATTGAGACCATAACCTTTTCCTTGTTGGTCTTGTATGCACGAACCTGCTCGCAAACTTCTCCGCCATTTCTTTGGCTTCCAGTTTTCTTTCCAGATGTGTTTCCTTCATAGGTGTAGACAACGCCATCTGACTTAATGCCTTTACAGATACCTACGTGAGAAATTCTGTCAACCCCATCTCCTGGGAAATCAAAATACAGGATATCTCCTGGTTGTGGAGATTGACCACAGTCAGCCTCAAACCATGTACCCATTTTTTTAAATGCTGCGGCCCCTGCCACAGTAGAGACTGTATTAGGAATCTTTACGCCCGCTTGTGCTGCCACCCACATACAGTAACTTCCACACCATGCAAGATAGTTAGCCTTTGTAAAGGCGCCGTACTTAGTTTCATTATCTTTTGGACCTTCAACAGTTCCTACTTCTGCCTTAGCAACTTCAAGCATTGCCGCTACTGTTCCTTTTTCAGCCATTTTTATTCCTTTGTTCTTTTTGTTTTTAGTTCTTCAAAATTCTTTACCTTTGTTCCTCCAAGGTAAGCCCAAGCATAACCAGCATCAATGAGATGTTGATTAAAAGAAACTCCATCAAGGAAGAGCCAACCTAAGATACGACCGTACTTCTCTGAAGAATCAGGCTTTTCAGTTCGTATGACAATCTCTTTGGCCTCTGCTACAGCGTGCTTTATGTACTCTTTAACTTCTAAGCCTAACTTCTTTTCATCTAAATCTTTAGTCTTAGATTCTGGAGTATCAATACCTGCAAGTCGAACACGTGAAGAAAAAGATATGTCAAAACCTAAATCAATATCAACGTCAATTGTATCGCCGTCTACAATCTTAGTTACTTTTTTTACACGATATTCGTACATTACTTTTTCTTCTTCCTATGTTTATTTCCCTTGCCGATGTTTTCGGATGCTTTCATTACCTGTAAGTTCTTTGAACCACCGTGGTCTTTGTTATTGTCTTTGTGGTCTACGTGCTCACTCTTAGATAACTTGCGCCCTAATTCTTTTTCTTTCTTATCACGAGCAGCATTAGTGCTTGTAGTTTTTTGAGACTTTGGGTCATACTTAACGACAATAGAGCGACCACCGTTTTGTTTAGAACCTTTGTAAGGTCCGTAAGTTTTAGGTCCAGTTACTTTAGCCATTACTTCAACTTCTTCTTTCGGTCCATGATGCGGACAGCCTTAACAGCCTCTGCTAAATAACCTGTAGCACTTGGCGGTTTCATCTGAGACTTAATTTTAGAGACAGGCTTTATCTTTTTAGCAGCCATTAGATTTCCGTCCTTGAACATACGCACTTGCACTCATCATTAAAACATACGGTGTCATATATGTCGTGGTCGCACTTAATGCATGTTGCCATTATTTAGCCTTCTTTGGCGCAACGGCTTTCTTCTTACGTGCAACCACATCCCCATCAGCACTAATGCGTTTTGACTTAACAAGGTCTGGTCCAGAGTGACCACGGTCTTTGCGTGCTTGGCGGTGCATTGAAGCAAGGTCTAAAATAGCATTACGTGCTTCTGGACTTTTTATATTATCTCCTCCAGTAACACCAGGAATGTTTGCAGCAGCCATTAGTCCTTTTCGGTACGCTGTATGTGCGTCATCGGCTGGATTAAAACCGTGAATCTTCTGCTTCATTGTACGTGCCATTTAATCGCTCCTTTGCAGCGTCGTGGTGTTTAATCTCGCAACCTCGTGCTAAGTCTGGGACAACGTATTGCTTTCCGCAAACTTTACACTTCCAGGCTTCATAACGAGAGTCGTTAATCATTAAGGGCCATTATTGCAAATGGCGGGGGAAGAGGGGGGCTAAGAGTTCCACAGGCTTTCTTCATCTCGAAGGTCCACCTCGTTAGGTGTAGGGACGTCGGTTAGGTAAACACGTTTCTCTCGCTTCTTGATGTACCACTTGCCACCCCTGGTCGTATTCATCTTATAGCGCCACACCAACTCGCCAGAAACATCGTCTAGACCCAAGACACAATCTAGTTCAACACGAAGGTAATGATTGCCATCGGCATCCCATAGGAATGCTCCATCGTCAAACCCGACCGTGCTTTTTTCCTTGAAACTGCTTCCTGTGTTTACGACGCCCACAGTTCATCCTCAAACAACTGGTCTGCTTGAGTCCACTTGCGGAGTTTGTCTTTTTCTTTTTCCCACTTCTTGTTGGGCATCTTCTTTCCGTATTGCAGATGCTTCTCATACTCGTGCATCATTGAACCATAGTCGTCTTTGTAAAACTGCCGTTCTTTAATTCCTGGAACTTTAACGCCCTCCATTTATTTCCTCCTCCACATCTTTGAGTAAATCTTCTAGTATGGATTTCTTAACCGCCAAGAAGAGTTCTTTCTCTATTGGCATATCTACATATTTAACAAGTGGTTTACGTAATTCATAGCGTCCTATTTTCATTGCCACAAGATACACCTGCGGGTTTCGAAACTCAACTCCGTGTGGTAAGTTGTCACCATGCCATTTAAAGATATGACTACACGCCAGGCCTATATGAAAGAGTACTCAAAGAAGCATTATGAGGAAAACATAGAGCGCTATAAGGCAAGGTCTGCTGCCTCCAATAAGAAGTTGCGCCTACGTAACCGTGAGTACATAAAGAACATTAAAGAGTCTAACCCCTGTATGGACTGTGGGGAGTTCTACCCCTTCTACGTGATGCACTTCGACCATATCTACGATAAGAACGGCTCAGTCTCTGACCTCTCTCGTGCGTCCTCATCCTTAGAGCGCATTCAGAAAGAGATTGATAATTGCGAATTAGTGTGCGCCAATTGTCACGCAGAGCGTACATACTCACGTGCCTATGATGAAGATACGAGTGAGTGGATTTAAATCATATCCTGATTAAATTGGTCTAGTGGGATTCTCCACGAACCTTCTGGGGCGTATTTCCATTCATCACGTGTGCACTCTTCCATAGGAAGCCAACCAAAGATTTCTACTTGCGAATAGTAATCACGGTCTAGAACTCGTGCGCCTACAAGTAGCCACCCTGGTCGGATGTCTTTGGGAAAGACGGGTATCTCATCTTTAGTGCGGATGGACTTGACTTCGATGTTCGTTCCTACCTCGGCAATGTCTTTGCGATAGTGGTGCTCTTCGTTGGTGTAGAACGGGAAGGTGAATGACTTCTTGTACAACTTAGCCACAGCGTACTCAGCCACAATGGTTCTGACATTTGCGGCGATTTCGGGTTCAAGATTACGTTTGTTATCGCCTGCATAGTTTGGCCTGTCCTCGGAGCCAAATTTAATCATCCAACGGTTAAGTGCTACGTCAGCGCAGGCACGCACTTCCTCTTTGCTTAAATTGACGATGTGGCTCATCCAACATCCTTCTCATCATCCATTGCCCCACAGATAGAGCAGGTCACCTGACCATCTAGGTCTTTTATAAAATCATGTTCATGGCTCATTTGCTCTCCCGACAATCTTGGCAAATTTTTTCTGGTGTGCCATACACGATGACGGTTTTACAGTCCGTGGCCCAATTGCCACATGTACCGCAATAGCCTTTGGTTATTACTTTAGTCAATTTCTTTTCTCCTTGTAACGGCTAATTAATCTCGTTTCGTGTTGACTTCAACATAGGCATACCAATGGATGAAGTTAATCGCCAGGGTGTGGTCATAGTGGCAGTACGAGATGCTAAAGCCCCACGAGTCCCATTTGCCCGCACCGAATGTAATTATGTAACTCATAGCAAGAACATCAAAATGGCTAAGAGTTGTGCAAGTGCTGATTGTAGAAATGATAGAAGTAGTAGTTCCATAAAGCCTCCTCGATTAGGTTGACTTTAGGCTACTGCCTTTACAAGAAAAAGTGAAATCTTATTTGGTAGGGGTGGTAGTCTTTTTCCATGGGGATTGAGAAATCTATAGAGGCTGGCAAAAGAAACTTTGCTGAAGCCAACGCCCGCAAAGCGGCTGCTTGTGCTCCTCGCCGTGCCGCTGAACAGTTAGCCAGAGAAGAACGCCAACGCCGTATTCTTATCAAAAGGTTACATAGGGTAATGAAGAGTTATGCCAAGGCTGTAGAGAAAGAAATGCTTAAAAACCAACACGGTATTACCATTGGCGACTACCGTCGTTGCAAAAAGGCTAACGGAACCGCATGTGAGCCCTGCAAAAAGATTGCAGCAAAATATGTGCGTGACCTGTGGCATTCAGACCCTAAATACAAGGCTAAAGAAAAAGAGTGGCTAAAAAAGAACCCCCACAAACGTCCACCTAGAAATAGGGACCGTGTTCGTAATAAGGGTTCAAAACATCGTTACTACACCCGTCAACAGATATTTGACCGTGATGGATATGGTTGCTATCTGTGCAACACTCCAGTTGACCTAAGCGCACCACATGTACAGGGGCAACCTGGGTGGGAAACCTATCCTCATATTGAACATGTGGTCCCTTTATCCCTAGGTGGGGAAGATACCCTCCAAAACGTCAAAATAGCCCATGCTAAATGCAACATGGATAAAGGCACCAAACTTTTGGCTACTGCCTAGGCTCCAACCCCTCAACTGCGTCGGTCACCTGGCGGTTCATTGGGGAAATCACGCCGAATGGTGGGGGGGTCATGTAACTTCTTTAGCAATTACATTCACTACTTGTTTATGTAACTTGTATTAGTTGTTCTATTCACGCACTAAATAGTTATTTATTTATTGTTTGATAGTTGTTTTGATAGTTACTTCGGCTACTGCATTTTTTATTCGTATCACTTGTATTTGTAACACCAGCCTACGGCTATCACTTCGTTGATGTAATCAGGTAATTACTTATTATTATCACGCACTATTTATTACTTGCATTTTGCATTGTGTTTCACTAACAATTCATTATGTTTATTTACTTGCGTATTTACTATCTATTGTTATGTATGAATAGTTATGTAATTACATTCAACAATCACAACTAAGTAATACTTCTATCTAATACTTCTCTCTCGTATTTAGTAATCAGTAATCATTATTCTTTTACATAGGGGGCTTCGCCCCCTAGAACCCCCACCGCTACTTACTATTCTTTATGTAACACAACTTGTTGTTAGTTGTTAATCATGATGCAATCTTCAGTAATGCACTGCTAATTACTTACTAAATAATTTACATAACTTCTTTTGCGTAATCACTCCATTCGCAATAACACTCTGCATTTTGCATTGAACAGTTAATACATAATTGAAATTGAAATTGTTTTTCTTTTGTAATCATTATTTTCTCCCTCTCTCTATCTATCTACTCTTTCTTGGCGATTATTTTGTAAAGGGTCAAAATAGGGTGCGACACGACCCAAATCACGCTCAGTTTGGGGGTACTTGCATACCTCTCCCAAAATGCTACACTTATCCCAACACGCCAGCCCGTCGGTCTTTGACTAGGTTAGTGAGAAAGTAAAAATTAGTTTTTTTATTTTTTACTTGAACTTACTAAAAATTATCTTTTGGTTTGTAATCGTGAAACAACTTGCTAGTGCAAAATAACAACGCACACAATAAATACGCAAGTTGCGGTAACTAAATAAATGATTATGAATTAAAAATAAAAATAACAACTCTGTTGATTAAGGTCAATCGAAACTTGTTGCTGGTGTGTTAGTCGCAGATACTAATTACTCTGCAAGTAAATAACTTCCGCAAAAACAATGCACTTAGTTATTACTTCTACTGCAAAACAATTCAATAATTATTTTCTATCACTCACTTGCACTAATTACGCAAGTGAGTGGTGGTGAGTAATTAGTTACTTACTCAAATCAACTATCAACTAACGAAACGGAGTATGACAATGACAACAACAACACAACGACTAACAAAAGCAGAACGCAACTACAACAACAACGCAAAACAAATTGCACAGACAGTTGCAGTATTTCGCAAAACAGACGGCATTGAAACTCTTGTTGATTATCTTGCACAACTTCTAACACCCGACCAATTCAGAATGTTATTCGTTTATGAGTTTGGCAAGGTAGAACTAAATGTTGTATTCGTTGATGAAAACGGAAATCGTATTGAGGAGAATAACTAATGAAAATAACAATCACATACAAAGCGTTTAGTAACAACGCACACGCAACTAAGCAAGGTATTACTTCTGCAACTATTGAAATACCAAATGAAATAAATGTTTGGAATGACAATGGTTGGTGCGAACTTCTTTATGAAGTAACTAATCTGCAAGATGAAATCTACGACTTCACACGCAACGCAACTAAGTTATCTATTTGGAACTTACTGCAACCTTTACTACCTGCTAATAGAACTCATACTTCTTTATCAGTTGGTGATGAAATAACAATCAACGAAAATACTTATCGTTGCGAAAATGTCGGTTGGGAACTACTAACGAAAGTGAGTAACTAATGAAACTAACAAGGCGTGGTCGTATTGTGAAGCGCATAGCAATCACAATCATTGTGCTTGCAATTATTTACTTTCTAAACTACATAACAACACCTGCTGAATGTCGCAGTAATGACATTGAACAACTATCGCAATTCTGCATTGACTTGCGCTTCCCTAACTAACTATCAACTAACTAAAAGGAGAATGTAAATGTCAGTAGCAACTGCAACAATCGCAACAGTAGATGAAAACGGCGTAACACTTCTTATAGATGATGATAGTGAAATCCACTTCATGTCTTTAGTGTCACTTCTAAGAAAAGGAGAATAAATAATGAGGGCGAAATTACTTCGACAAAAGAAGTTATCACTACCAAATAAATTGCAATCGGTAATTGAAATCAAAGACGCAATTAGTTTTCTTGAACCCGAACTAACTGCTGATGAAGTAAAAGATAAGTTAGTGTTCGTACTTGCAACTATCGCTGACTCTGAGTTACTAAAGAAGTTATGGGATAGCACGAACACACTTGCAAATAAAAAGGTTGATGAAGTTAGCGACCTTTACTGCTCATTCTTTAGTGACGATTACAACGACAACAACAACTAACTAACAACTAATAGAAACGGAAAACTAAATGTCATACGCAATTCTTATTACAGGTGAAACAAATGAAGTTGGAACTCTAAAGCAAATCCTTATCGCTAATCACAATGGAACTAATCACGCATGGACACGCAAAACAAATGGTGGTCGTGGTGAAACTAATGCGTGGTTTGATAATGATTATGTAGATGTAATTGCAACTGCAAGTAGCACACACATTGTTGGTGAAGTCTTATCGTCACCACTAACTGATGTTGATGTTTATGCAATAGAGAATGGAGAGCGACCAACTGTTCTTATTCAGAAACTAACAAAGCAGTTTGGTTTGCGACATAGCAATACAGATACAACAAGAACTATTGCTGATGTTCTACAAGATGTAAAAGTAATTCTTGATACAGACCCACAACTACTAGAGCAGTATCGCTCTGACGGCAGAAAGGATAAGAGTGTGACCGCAACAAAAACTTCCGCACCAATCGCACCAATAGCAACACCAATCATTCAGGTAGTAAGACAAGAAACAAAGCAAGATGTATTAGGTGGTTACTCAATAAATGTTCCAACTAAAGAGTTTATTGGACACTACATTGAACGCAATTTAATCGGTGATGTAAAAGAACAAGTTATGTATGACACCGCAAAGAAGTTAAAACTTAATGTTCTTTTAGAAGGTGGTGCAGGTAGTGGTAAAACTTCATCACCAATCTTTTACGGATACAAGAATAATCAAGGCGTAGTTGTTGTGTCTATGTCTGCTGGTATTGAAGTCGGACACTTCGTTGGCAAAACAATTATTAAGAACAATGGTGATGTCGGTTGGATAGACGGCGTTCTTGTTCAAGCCATGAAGCGTGGTGACATTCTTGTTATTGACGAACTTGATTTTGCAACACCAAAGATTATGCAACGACTACAAGATGTTCTTGCTAATCGCACTCTCACACTTGTTGAGAATGAAGGTGAAGTTGTCCATGCACACCAAGACTTCATGGTTGTAGCAACTTACAACAATGGTTATCGTGGTTCGCAGAAAGTAAATCAAGCCGTTCTTGACCGCTTCAAGATTAAGTTGATGTTTGATTACGACACAACTATTGAGAAGCAACTAATTAAATCACCAACACTTCTACAACTAGCAGAACAAATGCGTGCAGATAGTATCTCAGGACTTTACGAAACTCCTATCTCACTTCGTTTGTTACTTGCGTTCCAAGACTTAGCAACTGAAATCAACTATGAGTTTGCAGTTGAGAACTTTCTCATGGGCTTCACAGTTGATGAACGACCAAGTGTGAAACTTCTTTTGGAAGCACACCGATACAACTTGCAACAAGAACTAACAGGTGTAAGTGCTTAGTAATTGCAGTAAAAAAATCCGACACAAAAATACAAGGGGGTAAGTAAATGACTACATTCATTCAAGAAACAGAAAACGAAACAAAGCAAGCAGAACAACTAAAGCGCAATCGTGTAACAAAACTTGCAAGTGTTTTTGCAAGAGCAAATAGTGTTCTAACAGGTAAGCGCATTACAGTAAATGTTGTTGATAAGAAAGAACAGAAAGCCCCTGCATGGTCAAGCACTACGGAAGTGTGGTTGAACCTTGCAGAAATCAAAGATGACTTCTCTGCTCGTTCTCTAACTTCTTTACAAGGGTTGGACTTCCATGAACTTGCACACTTGCGTTACACACCACGCAACGGACATGCACTTCCAAAGTGGGTAAAAGAAAATAACTTATGGGAAGCGTTTAATTGCTTAGAGGATAGTCGTATTGAAAACTTGTTAGTTGGTTACTTGCCAACAACTGCAAATTGGTTAGTTGCAACTATTACTGATTACTTGTTGTCGGATACAAGTGCAGTAGAAACTGCGTTCCCACTAATTACAGGTCGTAAGTATTTACCTGCTGAACTTCAACAGTTAGCAACAGATAGTTACAAGCGACCACAAGACATAGATGAATTGTTTGACCTTGTTGTTGAATACAACGGATTTATTTTTGAGGGTGCAGACAATGACACTATTGAAAGAGCAAAAGAAGTTATCAAAAGATTTTCAGAACTCATTGACTTACTTCCACCACTTCCAAATCAAGGTGGTAGCGGTGAAGGTCAAGGTGATGAAGGTGAAGTAACTATTTATCGTGTAAAAAATCCTAACGGACATAACGGCAGACCAACAGAAGGTTGGGAGAGCAGTAGCAATCGCCCTGCAAAGCGCAAAGACCAAGAGCGTGACAAATCAAATGCAGGTGGAGATACACCACGACCAAAACGCAAAATAAAAATAGTTGATGTTGATAGCGTTGATGATGTTCCAACAGGTGCAACACAACTACCAACACCAACTGCACCAACTCAAAAGAAGTCTGACGATACTTCTGACGGCAATCAAGATGAAGTTTCTTTTGATGAACTTTCTTTTGATGATGATGAATACGCAGATGATGATTTTGATTTTGGTGATGATTACAAAGAGGCTGGTTCTAAAGAACAAGTCGGTAATCAAAGTGGAACAACAGGTGACAACAATCAAGTTACTGATGTTCTCAATAGTGTTCTCAATGATGTTGTTGATGATTTAGCAAAGCAAGTAAATCAAATTGCAAAGCAGTTAGGTATCTCCATTGACCTAGACGGCGGTAATGCAACAACACCAAAGAAGGCTAACTACAATGAAGTGAATTGCCCTGCTGACTTAGTGTTACTTGCAAAGTCATTCGGTAAAGAGTTAGAGCGACTTCGTGCTAACTACGAACCTGCATGGGAAAACGAAGTTGATACAGGTCGCTTGAATGTCAATCGTTACTTACAAGGTGAGGAGTTTGATACTTGTTTTGATGAATGGCATGAAGGTCGTTCTGATGTAACTGCTATTGAAGCAGTAATCCTTCTTGATAAGTCGGGTTCAATGTCGGGTCGTAATGCTGATGAAGCATACAAATCCATGTGGGCTATCAAGAAAGCACTAGAGAATGTAGAAGCACGAACAACAGTTGTTACTTTTGATTACAGCACCAACCTTCTTTATGGTGCTGATGAAAAAGCAGGAACAACAATTCGTGACGGCGGTGCTAGTGGTGGAACAAATCCTGAAAGCGCAATTCTTTTTGCAAAGCGTGTTCTTGCAGAAACAGATAAGCCAATCAAGGTTTTGTTTATGATTACTGACGGCGCATGGGATACAAAAGTTGGTGAGGAAGCAGTAAATGAAATGCGTAACGCTGGTGTTCTTACTTGCCAAGCATACTTATCACAGTATGACGAACAGGTGCAGACCATTGAAAGTTATCGCCATTCGTTTGAGTTGCTTACTCAAATCAAAACTGCAAAAGACATTCTCGTATTAGGTAAAGACTTAGTGCGACTTGCAATACAACGCAATCTAGTTGTTCGCTAAAGAAGTATCGGGGGCAGATAAATAAGTCTGCCCCCGCAACAAAAATTATCCGCACACTAACAAGGAGAACTACAAATGAAACTATCAGAACTAAAAATCGGCACAGAGTATGCAATCGTTCCAAGTTGGACATACAACAATAGAAGTGCAAGAGATGTAGATACTGTTCGTGAGAATGATGTTGTTCGTGCAACACTTCTTGAACTTACTAAGTATGAATACGAGCCAAGCAATCGCAAGGTAAGTGCAACAGATTTTACTAAGGCACAAGCAGGTAACAGAAGTGTTGGTGTTCTTGTAAAAGCACTTGATAGCAACGGCAAGGAAATCTTTTGGACTTCACGACTTGCAGACATAATTGCACCATACGCAATTCTTGAACCTAAGTGGAGAGCAATTAACTCACAACAAGAAGCAAAAGAGCGTGAGCAAAAAGAACAACAGAACAAGGTTTATGCACACAGGGCAAAGGTGCAAGCAGAAGTAGAACGCTCAACAGGTTCAGTTATTCAGACTTCTAAAGAACTTCTAGGTGCTGGAACTTATGTAACAGTAGATACAGAAGGTTACGACTTAGATTACAAAGGTGTTGTAAAACTTTCACTTGCAGAGTTTGAGGCACTTATTGAAATGGCATACGCAGGGAAGGACAACTAATGAA
>Ga0214919_10008068_pt1 | contig 14031 bp, 10 predicted proteins | sample LL1503_MetaG_FD_177994 | JGI IMG/M metagenome (GOLD analysis project Ga0214919, IMG submission 177994) | Freshwater microbial communities from Lake Lanier, Atlanta, Georgia, United States - LL-1503 | ecosystem: Environmental > Aquatic > Freshwater > Lake | place: USA: Georgia | collected...
CCATCCACTCGCGACCAATGGCGCTTCGCACCAGGTTCTTGGACAGCAGCCCCAACACCACCAAAATCGACAAGCACAGCCAGTATTTAGCAACCGGGGTTTCCAGCGGAACACCCATGATTTGCAAGCCAGACACCGAGACCGAGCCCGACGGTGAATCATTGGTAAACCACTTGATGCGCAAAAACATCCAGTCGCTGAAGAACTGCGCGGCCAGCGTGGCCACGGCCAGGTACAAGCCTTTGACGCGCAGACTGGGTAGCCCAAACAAGATGCCAAAGGCAGACGCACAGATGCCGCCCAGCACCAGAGACACCAGCAAGGGCAGTTCTGGAACACGGACAAAGAAGTTAAAGCCGGCATAGGCGCCCACCGCCATAAAAGCGCCCGAGCCCAGTGAAATCTGCCCGCAGTAACCGACCAGGACGTTTACCCCCAGTGCGGCCAGCGACATGATCAGAAAGGGGATGAAGATGGCGCGAAACATATAGTCGCTGCCCACAAGCGGCACCACAAAGAAGGCTGCCGCGATGATCAGCAACACCGCCCAGCGGTCTTGCGCAATGGGGAAAATCTGCTGATCCGCCCGGTAGCTGGTTTTGAACTGGCCGTTTTCTCTGTAAATCATCTCAATCCTCTTTTTATTGTGGGTTACACGCGGTCAATGATTTTTTCGCCGAACAGGCCTTGGGGCCGGACCAGCAAAAACAACAGCGCCAGCACATAGGCAAACCAAATCTCAATGCCGCCGCCCACGTAGGGGCCCAAAAACACTTCGGAGAGTTTCTCACCTACGCCAATGATCAGGCCGCCAATAATGGCCCCGGGCACCGAGGTCAGACCGCCCAAAATCACCACGGGCAAGGCCCGCAGCGCCACAGTGGTCAGCGAAAACTGCACCCCCAGTTTGCTGCCCCAAATCATGCCTGCCACCAGCGCCACCACACCGGCCACGCTCCAGACAATCACCCAGATGCGGTTGAGCGGAATACCAATGCTTTGGGCCGCCTGGTGGTCGTCAGCCACAGCGCGCAGGGCCCGGCCAGTGGCCGTCTTCTGGAAAAACACGCTCAGCATGGTGACCAGCACTGCAGCGATCAGCGCGGCGTACAGGTCTTCCTTGTTGATCAGGATGCCTCCTTCAAACATTTGCTCCAAGATCAGAATCGGCTCCTTGGGCATGCCAATGTCGATCTTGTAGATGTCGCTGCCGAATATCGCCTGGCCGATGCCGTCGAGAAAGTAGCTGATGCCCAGCGTGGCCATGAGCAGCGTCGTACCTTCCTGGTTGACCAGGTGACGCAGTGCTAGGCCCTCGATCAGCCAGGCCACGACAAACATGATGGCCGCGGCCACCACAAAGGCCATGAAGGTCGTCAGCACCGGATTGGCAATGCCTGTCCACAGCGGAATCCACTCAGAAAACCGCGCCATGGCCAAGGCTGCGAACAGCACCATGGCGCCTTGGGCGAAATTGAACACACCCGAGGCCTTGTAAATCAGCACAAAGCCGAGCGCCACCAGCGAATACAGCATGCCGGCCATCAGGCCGCCGAGCAAAGTTTCAAGAAAAAATGCCATGGTTTAAGACTCCCGCCGAGCCGCCTCAAGGGAGGCTTGCGCCCCCTCGGGGGGCAACGAATACACAAAGTGATGAGCGTGGGGGTTCATATTTTTTCCTTAGTGGCTGGTGCCCAGATAGGCGCTGATGACGTCGGGGTTGTTGCGCACCTCGTCTGGCGTGCCATCGCCGATTTTTTTGCCGTAATCGAGCACCACCACGCGGTCCGAGATGTCCATCACCACACCCATGTCGTGTTCGATCAGTACCACCGTGGTGCCAAACTCTTCATTCACGTCCAACACAAAGCGGCACATGTCCTGCTTCTCTTCCACGTTCATGCCAGCCATGGGCTCATCGAGCAGCAGCACCTGTGGCTCCATGGCCAGGGCGCGACCCAGGTCAACCCGCTTTTGCAAGCCGTAGGGCAGTTGCCCGACCGGAGTTTTGCGGTAGGCCTGGATTTCCAGGAAGTCGATGATGTGCTCGACAAACTCGCGGTGTTTTTCTTCTTCGCGCTGGGCCGGACCGATGCGCAGGGCCTGCATCAGGATGTTGCTTTTGATGCGCAGGTTGCGGCCGGTCATGATGTTGTCAATCACGCTCATGCCCTTGAAAAGCGCCAGGTTCTGGAAGGTGCGCCCAATGCCCATGACCGCCACCTGGTGGCTGTCCATGTGGTCAAAGGTCTGGCCGCGAAAAGTGATGCTGCCGTGCTGGGGCGTGTAAACACCATTGATGCAGTTGAGCATGGAGCTTTTTCCCGCGCCATTGGGGCCAATGATGGCGCGCACCTCGTGCTCGCGCACGTTAAAGGATATGTCGGTGAGCGCCTTGACGCCGCCAAAACTCAGGGAAATGTTGCTGACGTCGAGGATGACCTCGCCAATTTGCTTGCTCATGCTGCTACCTTTCGGGGTGCGAATACTTTCGCATCGTCTATCTTGAGCGTGGCGCTGACGCTGCCGCTGCGGCCATCTTCAAACTTGACCACAGTCTCAATGAACTGGCTGGTGCGCCCCTGGTAAAGGGCGTCCACCAGCGCCTGGTACTTTTCAGCGATGAAGCCGCGGCGAACCTTGTTGGTGCGGGTCAATTCGCCGTCATCGGCATCAAGTTCTTTGTGTAACACCAAAAAGCGGCTGACCTGCGAGCCTGCCAGCAACTCGTCAGCGCTGAGGTCGGCGTTGACCTTTTCCACACACTCTTTGATGAGCTGATACACCTCGGGCTTTTGCGCCAGATCGGTATAGCCAGCGTAAGGCAGGTTGCGCCGTTCGGCCCAGTTGCCTACCGCGTCAAAGTCGATGTTGATCATGACGCAGACCTTTTCGCGGCCGTCGCCGTAGGCCACTACTTCTTTGATTTGTGGGAAAAACTTGAGCTTGTTTTCCACGTACTTGGGCGCAAACATGGCGTCGTCAAACACGCCGCCCTTGATGCGGCCCACGTCCTTGACGCGGTCAATGATTTTGAGGTGGCCGTGGGCATCGATAAAACCAGCGTCGCTGGTGTGGTACCACCCGTCTGCGGTCAGCACCTCGGATGTGGCTGCCGGGTTTTTAAAGTATTCCTTCAGCAGGCCTGGCGACTTGACCAATATCTCGCCGTTATCCGCCACCTTGATCTCCACGCCTGCGCAGGGCACGCCTACGGTATCGGCGCGGGCCTCGTGGTCGGGCTGCAGGCAGACAAATACCGCAGTTTCGGTCGATCCGTACAACTGCTTCAGGTTGACGCCAATCGAGCGGTAAAAGCTAAACAGGTCCGGGCCAATCGCCTCGCCCGCCGTGTAAGCCACACGAACGCGGCTAAAGCCCAGGTTATTGCGCAAGGGGCCGTACACCAGCACGTTGCCAAGCGCATACAAGAAACGATCTACCAAACCCACCGCCTGCGCCGCCATCAAGGTCGGGCCTACGCGCTTCGCCACCGACATGAAGTAATGGAACATGCCGCGCTTGAGTGCACCCGCGTCTTCCATGCGAATCATCACACTGGTGAGCAAGCCCTCAAACACCCTTGGAGGAGCAAAGTAGTAACTCGGGCCCACTTCCTTGAGGTCAATCGTTACCGTGGCCGCCGACTCGGGGCAATTCACCACATAGCCGCAGGCCAGCCATTGGGCGTAACTGAAAATGTTTTGCCCGATCCAGGCCACCGGCATATAGGCCAGCACTTCTTCTGCGCTGGTCAGGTGGTCAAAGTCCGCGCCTGCGCGGGCCCGGTTGAGCAGGGAGTCGTGCGTGTGCACCACGCCTTTGGGGTTGCCCGTGGTGCCTGAGGTAAAAAACATGGCGCCCACATCGTCGGGCTGGATCTGCGCCACCGCGTCCTTCAAAAAGCCGGGATGGGTTTGGACGTGCACCTTGCCTACGGCCAGCAGCTCATCGAGCGCGGCCAAGCCCGGTTCGTCGTAGCTGCGCAGTCCTCGCGGGTCGTCGTAGTAAATATGCGCCAGCTGCGGGCACTTCTCACGAATCTCGAGCAGTTTGTCGACCTGCTCCTGGTCTTCGGCAAAGGCAAAGCGCACCTCGGCGTTGTTGACCGGGAAAACGCACTCCAGCGCCGCCGCGTCCTGGTACAGGGGCACGGGAACGGCACCGAGCGACTGAACGGCCAGCATGGTGGCGTACAGCCGGGGACGGTTGGCCCCCACCACCACCATGTGCTCGCCCCGGCGCAAGCCAGCTTGGTGCAGGCCGGCGGCCAGGTGCTCCACCATCGCAGCCAGATCGCTCCAGCTCAGCGACTGCCAAATGCCATATTCCTTTTCGCGCATGGCCGATGCGCCAGGGCGTTGTTTTGCATGTTGCAACAAAAGTTGCGGAAAAGTGGTTTGCATCCCAAATCCTTTTTACCTGCCGAGGGCCCGTGTACCCGTGAAAACGTGCACGGGGGCGCTGATAGGGGAGATCGTAGGACCGCATTTGACGCCGTGTTGTCGTTTGAACGACAATTGGGGCGGCATCAACTAGGTGTTTTCCCTTCACTTTCACCCAACTGACGCCAAAAACCACTTCAACACCCGTAACTGACTTCAACTTTACGAACACGCCACCTCACATAAGCCATGTCCGCGGATACCAGCCTCCATCAACGCCGCCGCCCGCTTACCGAAGCAGAGCTTGAAGCCATTCCCTGGATCCACCTACTCAACAGCGATGAGCGCACCCGCGCGGCCCAAGACCTGAAGGTCGCAGACGCCGCGCCCGGCGAAACCCTGTGCCGCACCGGCCGACCAGTGACTTATTGGTTTGGCGTGATCGACGGCCTGCTCAAAATGAGCACCGACAACGCCCAGGGCCAAACCATGACTTACACGGGCATTCCGCCCGGCGGTTGGTTTGGTGAAGGCACGGCGCTCAAGCGCGAGGCGTACCGCTACAACATCCAGGCTCTGCGCACCAGCCGGGTGGCAGGCCTGCACGTAGATACCTTCCACTGGCTGCTGGACCACTCGATTGGCTTTAACCGCTTTGTCATGAACCAGCTCAACGAGCGTCTGGGCCAGTTCATCGCCGCGCGCGAAATTGACCGCATGAACAACCCCGACGCCCGTGTGGCGCGCAGCCTGGCCGCTCTATTTAACCCGGTGCTCTACCCCGGCGTGGGCGAGGTGCTGCGCATCACCCAGCAGGAGCTGGGCTATCTGGTCGGTCTGTCGCGCCAGCGGGTCAACGAAGCGCTGACCACGCTGGCCGCCCAGGGGTCGATTCGGGTCGAATACGGTGGCCTGCGGGTACTCGACCTCGAGGCCTTGCGTTCGCAGGTTGTAGCGAGCTAGGCACAATCAGTTGCCTAAGAGAAACCCTATGACCGAACCCACTTCCAAGAAACCCACGCTTTCAGTGCCTGTCAAGGCCTTCCAGCGCGCCATATCTCCCGCACGCTCCGTCCCGAGCACGGCTGCGACTGCGCCGTCCCCGGCCGCCGCCCGCGTTGCAACCAAAAGCCGTGCGCCCATACCGGTCGGCCAGACCAACACCGCCGCCCAGGGGGCCAACGGCACCATTCGCCTTAACAAGCGCATGGCCGAACTGGGTCTGGCCTCGCGCCGCGAAGCGGATGACTGGATTGGCAAAGGCTGGGTCAAGGTCGACGGCCGGGTGGCCGAAATGGGCATGCAGGTGGCGCCCGACGTCAAAATCGAGATCGACAAGCTGGCCAAAGGCCAGCAGGCCAATCTGGTGACCGTGCTGATCAACAAGCCGCTGGGCCTGGTCAGCGGCCAGGCCGAGGACGGCCATGAGCCCGCCATCACTCTGGTGCAGCCGCAAAACCGCTGGGCCGAGGACAACGCGCGCTTTTTCTTCCACGGCAGCCAGCTCAAAAGCCTGGTGCCCGCCGGAAGGCTGGACATTGACTCGACGGGCCTGCTGGTGCTCACGCAAGACGGCCGGGTGGCGCGCCAATTAATTGGCGAAGACAGCGTGATGGAAAAAGAATACCTGGTGCGGGTCATCTACACCGGCGTGCTCAATACGGCGGCGGCCACATCAGCAGCAGCCACCTATGGCGGCAAGATCCAGCAACTCAGCCGCATTGACGACGACGACCCCATCAGCGCCGACGTGCAGTCGGCATTCCCGCCTGACAAGCTGCAACTGCTGCGCCACGGCCTGAGCCTGGACGGCCAGGCGCTCAAGCACGCCAAGGTGGAATGGCAAAACCCCGAGCAGCTGCGCTTTGTGCTGCACGAGGGCAAGAAACGACAAATCCGGCGCATGTGCGAGCAAGTCGGCCTGAAAGTCGTGGGCTTAAAGCGCGTGCGCATCGGCAATGTGATGCTGGGTAATTTACCGGTCGGCCAGTGGCGCTACCTGGCGCCACACGAGCGCTTTTAGCGACCCTTCGCCCGGATTTCGCTCACGGGCACACTCCGCATCCTTGAAAAACAATCCCCTGCCCCCAAATCCAGTCACGCCCTATGCGGCGCGCTCTGCTTGACCTCTTTCCTTGTTAACGTGAACCGCTATGACCAAACAAACCCTTAATTTCCAGGCCGAAGTGGCGCAACTGCTCCACCTCGTCACCCATTCGCTGTATTCCAACAAAGAGATTTTCCTGCGTGAGCTGGTCTCCAACGCCTCAGACGCCTGCGACAAGCTGCGTTTTGAGGCCATCAACGCGCCCGAGCTGTTTGAAGGCGACTCTGAACTCAAAATCCGCGTCACTTTTGACAAAGATGCCAAGACCCTGACCATCACCGACAACGGCATCGGCCTGTCGCAACAAGAAGCCATTGACAACCTGGGCACCATCGCCAAGAGCGGCACCAAAGACTTTGTCTCCAAACTCAGCGGCGACCAAAAGGCCGACTCCCAACTCATCGGCCAGTTTGGCGTGGGCTTTTACTCCGGCTTTATCGTGGCCGACAAGATCAGCGTCGAATCCCGCCGCGCCGGCTTGCACGCCGCAGAAGGCGTGCGCTGGGTGAGCGACGGCGGCGCCAGTGGCGGCGGTGCGTTTGAGGTGGAAACCATTACCCGCGAACACCGCGGCACCAGCGTCACCTTGCATCTGCGCGAAGACGCACACGACTACGCCCAGGCCTGGAAGGTCAAGGGCATCATCAGCAAATACTCCGACCACATCAGCCTGCCCATCCAGATGGAAAAGGAAGAGTGGAAAGACGGCGAACTGATTGACCCTAACGATGAAAAAGGTGGCCGCCAGCCCGGCGCCATGGTCAAAACCGGCGATTGGGAAACCGTCAACAAGGCCAACGCCATCTGGGCGCGCGCCAAAAAGGACATCAGCCAAGAGCAATACGACGACTTCTACAAGCAAATCAGCCACGACATGGAAGCACCGCTGGCCCACACGCACAACCGCGTGGAAGGCAGCACCGAATACACGCAGCTGCTTTACATCCCCGGCAAAGCGCCCATGGACCTGTACAACCGCGAAAAAACGGCGGGCATCAAGCTTTATGTGAAGCGCGTTTTCATCATGGACGACGCCGAGGCGCTCATGCCCAACTACCTGCGCTTTGTCAAAGGCGTGGTCGATTCAGCCGACCTGCCCCTGAACGTGAGCCGTGAGTTGCTGCAAGAAAGCCGCGACGTCAAAGCCATCCGCGAAGGCTGCACCAAGCGCGTCCTGGGCATGCTCGAAGACCTGGCCAAGCACGACAAGGCACCCGAGGCAAGCGCCGACGGCGTGACCGACGTGGTGTCCGAAGAAGACAAGGCGCAGGTTGGCAAATACAGCAAGTTCTACGCGGAATTTGGCGCCGTGCTCAAAGAAGGCATGGGCGAGGACTACGCCAACAAAGACCGCCTGGCCAAGCTGCTGCGCTTTGCCTCCACGACTACCGACACGGTCAGCGTGTCACTCGCCGACTACAAAGCGCGCATAAAAGAAGGCCAGGAGGCGATTTACTACATCACGGCCGACAACCTGGCCGCTGCCAAAAACAGCCCGCAGCTCGAAGTGTTCAAGAAAAAAGGCATTGAAGTCTTGCTCATGACCGACCGCGTGGACGAGTGGGCGCTGAACTACCTGACAGACTTTGACGACACCCCCCTGCAAAGCGTGGCCAAAGGCGCGGTCGATCTGGGCAAGTTGCAAGACGAGGCCGAGAAAAAAGCCGCCGAAGAAGCCGCCGAGACCATCAAGCCCCTGCTGGCCAAGCTGAAAGAAGCGCTCAAAGAAAAAGCCGAAGACGTGCGCGTGACCACCCGCTTGGTGGACAGCCCCGCCTGCTTGGTGGTAGAGGACCACGGCATGAGCACGCAACTGGCGCGCATGCTCAAGCAAGCCGGTCAGGCTGCACCTGAGGTGAAACCGGTGCTGGAGATAAACGCCGACCATCCGCTGGTCAAGAAGCTCGATGGCTCGGTGCACTTCAACGACTTGGCGCACATCTTGTTTGACCAGGCTTTGCTGGCTGAAGGCGGGTTGCCTGCGGATCCGGCGGCTTATGTGAAGCGGGTGAATGCGCTGCTAGTCTAGCTTTTGGGGCTCCGGCCCTTTCGCCCCATTTTCCGTGCTCTGCGGGTAGTGCTTAGCCCCTCTCGCCCGCTGGGCGAGAGAGGGGTTGGGGGGAGAGTGGGCAAGCACCTACCGCAAAGCCCAGACTTGGCCCTGCCACAATGGCAGATTGAACCATCTCCGTCCATGACCATGAAAACCACCCTTCACAAATTCACCCTGGCCGCCGCCACCGCCACCCTCCTCGTCCTGAGCACCGCCGCAATGGCAGACGGCACCACCGACGCCGCAGCCAAAGAGCCCGGAGCCGTCGTCACCGCCAGCGGCCTGGTCTACCGCGCTTTGAAAGAGGGTAGTGGCGCCAGCCCCACAGCAGCCGACAGCGTCAAGGTGCATTACAAAGGCACCTTCCCCGACGGACGCGAATTTGACAGCTCGTACAAGCGCAACGAACCGATCGACTTTCCGCTGCGTGGCGTGATTCCCTGCTGGACCGAGGGCGTGCAAAAAATGAAGGTTGGCGGCAAGGCCAAGCTGACCTGCCCGGCGGCAATAGCCTACGGCGCGCGCGGTGCAGGCGGCGTGATTCCGCCCAATGCCACGCTGCTGTTTGAGGTGGAACTGCTGGCGATCAACGGCAAGTAAGCGCGTCCAGGGGCGTTGCCAGACCCGCGCCCGATAATCGGCGCATGACTGCTGCAACAACAACCGCCCCGACAACAAACGCGTTTTCTTCCCTTCCGCTGGCCCCGGCCACGCTGGCCAACCTGGAACAACTAGGCTACCTGGAAATGACGCCCATCCAGGCCGCCAGCCTGCCCGCCGCGCTGGCCGGGCAAGACCTGATCGCCCAGGCCAAAACTGGCAGCGGCAAAACCGCCGCCTTTGCCCTGGCCTTGCTGGCCAAATTCAACCCGCGCTGGTTTGCGGTGCAGGCCATGGTTTTGTGCCCCACGCGCGAGCTGGCCGACCAGGTGACGGTGGAAATCCGCCGCCTGGCGCGCGCGCAAGACAATGTGAAGGTTGTCACCCTGTGCGGCGGCATTCCGCTGCGCGGCCAGCGCGCCTCATTAGAAAACGGCGCCCACATTGTGGTGGGCACGCCCGGGCGCATCATGGACCACCTGGAGCGTGGCTACCTGGCGCTTGAAGGCCTGAACACCCTGGTGCTCGACGAGGCCGACCGCATGCTGGACATGGGCTTTTTTGAGGACATCCGCAAGGTCGTTCAGCAAACGCCCAAAGAACGCCAAACCCTGTTGTTCTCGGCCACCTACCCCGAGGGCATTGAGAAGCTGGCGCAGTCTTTTTTGAAGTCGCCGTTGCACATCAAAATCGAAGCACCCCAAGCGCAAAGCCAGATTGAGCAGCGTTTTTACGAGGTTACCCGCGCCAACCGCTTTGACGCTGTGGGCCAGTTGCTAATGCACTTTCGCCCGGTCAGCACGCTGGCGTTTTGCAATACCAAGCAGCAATGCAAAGACCTGGTGGACTGGCTCCAAGACCACGGTTTTAACGCCTTGGCGCTGTATGGCGAGCTGGAGCAGCGCGAACGCGACCAGGTGCTGGCGCAGTTTGCCAACCGCAGTTGCTCGGTGCTGGTCGCGACCGACGTGGCCTCGCGCGGGCTGGACATCAATCAATTAGAGGCGGTGATCAACGTCGACATCACGCCTGACCCCGAAGTGCATGTGCACCGCGTGGGCCGTACCGGGCGCGCCGGTGAATCAGGCCTGGCGCTGAGCCTGGCCAGCATGAACGAGATGGGCGCGGTGGGCAAGATTGAGCAATACCAGCATTTCAGCAGCACCTGGTTTGGTCTGGACACGCTTAACGCCGCCAGCACGGCGCCGCTGCTGCCTCCCATGGTGACGCTGCAAATACTGGGCGGGCGCAAAGAGAAAATCCGCCCGGGCGACGTGCTGGGGGCGCTGACCAACGAGGAAGGCGGCCCGGCCTACACGCGCGAGCAAATCGGCAAAATCCAGGTCACGGAGTTTTGCACCTTTGTGGCGGTAGCCCGCGCCGTGGCGCCCGCAGCCTGCGCCAAGCTCAACGCCGGGCGCATCAAAGGCAAGTCGGTCAAAGTGCGGCTGATGTAAAACCTGGCTCCACCCTACCCGCCTAAGGAATCTGCCCCATGACCGCAACCCTACCCGCCGCACCCACCCTGTACCAGGAATTCAGCGTCCAGGCGCAGATTGACGCGCAGTACAACCCGTCCATCGCGCTGGCCGACCCTACAGCGCCGGGCAAGCACTTTGTGGCGCAAAGCCTGCTGGCGCGTGCCACCCTGAAGCACCACCTGGACGTCCCCTTTGGACCTACGGTGCACGAGACGCTGGACATTTTCCCGGCCGATGCACCAAACGCGCCCGTGTTTGTCTTCATCCACGGAGGCTACTGGCGGGCGCTCTCCAGCAAAGAATTCAGCGGCGTGGCGCTGGGCTTGCAGCGCCGGGGCATTACCACCGTGGTGGTGAACTACGCGCTGTGCCCCTGGGTGACGATCGACGAGATCACGCGCCAGGTGCGCGCCGCCGTGGCCTGGACGCTGCGCAACATCGTCCAGTACGGCGGCGACCCGGCGCGCGTAGCCGTGGGTGGGCATTCGGCGGGCGGCCACCTGACGGCCATGTGCCTGCAAACCGACTGGGCGCGCGACTATGGCCTGGCACCTGACCCGATCAAGGCGGCGTTGTGCATCAGCGGCATTTACGACATTGCGCCGCTGCGCTACAGCTACTTGCAACCGCTGATCCAGCTCGACGAGGGTGTGATCCGGCGCAATTCGCCCGCCTTCACCGCACGTGCCTGCGCCACACCCACTTGGTTTACCTGGGGCGGCGCCGAGACCAGTGAATTTGCGCGCCAGGCACAGTCCATGCACGCCGCTTGGGGCGCGCTGGGCAACCATTCCGACCTGCGCGCCATCGCTGGGGCAGACCACTTCACCGTATTGGCCGGGTTTGAGCAGCCCGAGGGGGAGTTGTGCGCGTGGCTGGCGTTACAGCTCGGCGTCTCAATCGCGGCGTCACCCTAGCGACTGCGCTGGGGTAAACCCGCTACGCCAGCGCACGCGCGCCTTGGAAAATTGCGCATGACCGCAACATCTGCCATCGATAAGTCAGCGCCCTACCGCGACCGCAAGCGCTACGCCTGGCTGCTGTCTTTGCTGATTCCCACGACGGTGCTGGTCGGCCCGGCGCTGATGCTTTTGACCGGCCAGGCCTGGGCGCTGTGGTTGCCGGTGGTGTTTTTCTACAGCGTGGTGCCGCTGATGGACTATGTGCTGGGCGAAGACCAGAGCAACCCGCCCGAATCCGCCGTCCCGGCGCTGGACGCCGATGTCTACTACCGCTGGATCACCTATTTGCTGGCGCCCGTGCTGTGGCTGTCGTTTATTTTTAGCGCGTGGTTTGCCACGCACACCAGTCTGCCGCTGCACGGATGGGTGGCGCTGGTGCTGATCTGCGGCTCGGTGGGCGGCTTTTGCATCAACCTGGGCCACGAACTGGGGCACAAGAACACCCGGCTCGAGCGCGCGCTGGCCAAGATCGTGCTGGCGCCTTCGGGCTACGGCCACTTTTATGTCGAACACAACCGGGGCCACCACCGCGACGTGGCCACGCCGACCGACCCGGCGTCTTCACGCATGGGCGAGTCGATTTACCGCTTTGTGCTGCGCGAAATGCCAGGCGCCGCGCGCCGCGCCTGGGTTCTGGAACGCACCCGCCTGCAAAAAGCCGGGTTGCCGGTGCTGTCCTGGCACAACGACATCGTGCAACCGGCCTTGCTGACGCTGGCGTTGTGGAGCGCCCTAGTGTTGTGGCTGGGCTGGACGGTGCTGCCGTTTTTGCTGGTGGCCTCGTTATGGGCCAACTTTCAACTCACCTCGGCCAATTACATTGAGCACTACGGCCTGCTGCGCCAGCAGCGCGCCAATGGCAGCTTCGAGCCCTGCCAGCCACACCACTCCTGGAACAGCAACCACATCTTCTCCAACTGGATCGTGTTTCACCTGCAACGCCACTCCGACCACCACGCCCACCCGCTGCGCCGCTACCAGGCGCTGCGCCATTTTGAGAACCTGCCTACGTTGCCCAGCGGCTACTTTGGCATGTTTTTGGTGGCCTATGTGCCGCCGCTGTGGCGCTATGTGATGGACGAGCGCCTGCTGCGCATCGCAGGCCGGGATGCAAACTGCCTCAACCTCGATCCCCGCCAGCGCGAGGCGCTGATTGCGCGCTACGGCTTGACCACCGCCGCTTGAACCGGCCCTTTCCCCTTTCTGACACCTGCTGGCGCCGCACTGCGCCCTGCCTCATTTGAACGCCCCATGCGCACCAACACCACCACCCACCACCGTATTTGTCCCTTGTGCGAGGCCTGCTGCGGCCTGGAGATCAAGGTTCAGGACAACAAGGTCATCAGCATTCGCGGCCATGAGGCCGACGTGTTCAGCGCCGGCTACATCTGCCCAAAAGCGGTGGCGCTGAAAGACCTGCACGAAGACCCAGACCGCTTGCGCAGCCCCCTTGTCAAGCGCAATGGCGCGCACGTTGCCGTAACTTGGGACGAGGCCTTTGCCGAAATCGAGCGCCGCCTGCCGTCTATCCTGGCCGCCCACGGGCGCGATGCCGTGGGCCTGGTAGCGGGCAATCCCTCGGCCCACAAGCTGGGTTTGCTCACCTACTTTCCCAAGCTGGCGCGCGCCTTGGGCACTAAGAACATCTTCAGCACCTCCAGCGTGGACCAGATCCCCAAGCAACTCGCCAGCGGCCTGATGTTTGGCACCTGGCTCTCCATCGCCCTTCCGGACATTGCCCGTACCGATTTGCTCGTGGTGATTGGCGCCAACCCGCTGGCCAGCAACGGCAGCATGTGGACCGTGCCCGACTTCAAAGGCAAGGCCAAAGCCTTGCAAGCGCGCGGTGGCAAGCTGATCGTGATCGACCCGCGCCGAACCGAAACCGCAGCGGTAGCCGACGCGCACCACTTTATTCGCCCAGGCGCCGACGTCTTTTTGCTCGCCGCCATGGTGCACACCTTGTTTGCCGAAAACCTGGTGAGTTTGGGCGCGGTGAAAAACTGGGTGACCGGCGTCGACGAAGTGCGCGCCGCGGTGGCGCCCTTTGCGCCCGAGGCGGTGGCTGCGCGCTGCGCCATAGACTCCGCCACTATCCGGGCCCTGGCGCGCCAACTGGCCACCACACCGCGCGCCGCCGTCTATGCCCGCATTGGCACCTGCACGCAGGAATACGGCACGCTCGCAAGCTGGCTGGTCGATGTGCTCAACGTGATCACCGGCCACCTGGACGTGCCCGGCGGCGCCATGTTTGCCAAGTCAGCCACCTTTGCCGCCAATACCGCAGGCGCCAGTGGGCGCGGCAAGGGCATCACTACCGGACGGCGCCAGTCCCGGGTGAGCCGCGCGCCCGAGGTATTTGGCGAATTTCCCATCAACTGCATTGCCGAAGAAATTGACACGCCGGGTGAGGGTCGCATGCGCGCCCTGATCACCATCGCCA